>Ga0209474_10002766_pt1 | contig 15835 bp, 17 predicted proteins | sample GraSoiAngelo_145_FD_185902 | JGI IMG/M metagenome (GOLD analysis project Ga0209474, IMG submission 185902) | Grasslands soil microbial communities from the Angelo Coastal Reserve, California, USA - 14_1009_05_20cm (SPAdes) (version 2) | ecosystem: Environmental > Terrestrial > Soil > Grasslands...
CCTCGGGGCAGCTGCGGATCCTCACCAGCGGCTCCTGCGCCGCCAACGAGACCGCGATCTCCTGGAACCAGCAGGGTCCGGGCGGCGCGCCCGGCCCGGCGGGTCCCATGGGGCCGGCCGGACCGCAGGGTCCTCAGGGCCCCAAGGGCGCCACCGGCGCCACCGGCGCGACCGGTGCGCCAGGCCCGCAGGGTCCTCAAGGACCGCAGGGTCCGCAGGGTGCGCCCGGCCTGGCGGCCACCGACGCCTCGGGCAATGCCGTCCGCGTGGTGACGGGCTCGACCTCCGACGGCACCACCGATTGGCACTCCTACAGCGGGTCGATCATTGGCGTGCACGTCGACACGACCTCGGGACACTTCACGACCACGCCCAATTACAGTTCGTCGCTGGGTGGCGAGCGCTGGTGCTTCTTCGCCACCGGCGGTTCGGCGATCTACAACGCAAGCCCGAACGGGTTCGACGTCTACGTCTCGTTCGTCGACCAGCGGGCCTTGACCCCCGGCGACGCGAACAGCTACGGCTGGCACATCATCTGGACGGCCGCCGGCAACTAGTCTGACCATTGACCATCGGGGGGAGCGACCGCTGCTCCCCCCGATTTTTGTTTTGGGCGCTGCTCGCCCTGTACCTGGCTAGAATCCCCCGCGCAGTGAAGGGTCCGCGCCGGGCGCCACTCGAGGAATCGCGCTTCGGCATTCGCACCGGCCGCGCTGAGGAGATCCAGGCCGCTGACCTGCCCGCTCTCGACGCCTACTGCCGCGACCAGAACCTCGAGCTCTTGATCGCGCGCTGCGACGCCGCTGACACGCCCGCAGCGCAGGCGCTGGAGGAGGCCGGCGGCCGCCTCATGGACACGATCGTCTACTGGGAGCGCGATTACCAGAAACGGCCGCTGGAATGGGATTCGGGAGACGATCGCGTCCGCGTGGCAGAGGCGTCGGACGAGCGTGCGGTGATCGAGATCGCGCGCGAATCCTTCGCCGGCTACTACGGCCACTACCACGCCGACAAGCGCCTGGACCGCACGGCCACCGACGCCGCCTATGTCGACTGGGCCGAGCGCAGCCTGCGCGACCCTGGTGTGGCGGACGCCGTGTTGGTGGCGGAGGTCGGGGGCAGGATCCTGGGCTTCTGCACGACGCAGATGGAGACCGACGATCGCTGCAACTGGATCCTCGCCGCCGTCGCCGCCGAGGGGCGCCGCCACGGCATCTACCGCGCCATGGGCGAGTCCTCCATGGCCTGGGCCAAGGCGCGCGGAGCAAAGGCGTTCTACTCGTCGACGCAGATCGGCAACGTCGCCGTGCAGAAGGTATGGGCGCGGCTCGGCATGGAGTTCGCGAAGGCGGTGCACACATTCCACTGGTGGCGTTCGCGGTAACTGAGCCTCGCCCAGCGCCACGGTGATCCGCCGCCTGCGCATGATCTCCGTTCTTGACCTGGCCCTGGTCTTCGCCCTGGGGGACGCGGGCTTCGCCTACTTCGCGCTGTCGGCCGACCACAAGCCGGTGGTGGCCGTGCTGGTACCGGCGGCCGGCCTACTGCTCGTCCTCTCTGCCACGCTGGCGCCCAGCGAGCGCTGGGGCGCTCGCCTGCTCCTGGGCGCCAGTCTGGTCCTGGGCGCGGGCTTCAGCGCCGCGTTCGTCACCGGGCATCCGGCCGCCGCCCCGTTCCATGACAGCATTCTTTTGACCGACGCCGCCGCCGACCGGCTGGTCCACGGCCGTAACCCATATGGCCAGGACTATCTGCTCACGGCGGCGCGCTACTTCTACACGCCCGACGTTCCGGTCAATTTCGGCATCCGGCACTACGTCTATCCGCCGGGGCTGATCCTGCTCGACAGCCCCCTCCGCGCCTGGGCGGCCGCGGGTGGTCCCAACGTGGGCGCCGCAATCCTGTATGCGCCCGCCTTTGCGGGCCTGGCCTTCGCCGCCTACGCGCTGAGGGGCGGCCCGGTGACCGGCGCCGCGAGCGTCGCCGCCTTGGCCCTGAACCCCTTGATGGTCGCCGATACCGATCTCCAGTTCTTCAATGACGTCTTCTTCCTGGCGCCTCTGGTCGGGTGCATCGCCGCGCTGCAGCGCGGCCGGCCGCGATTGGGCTGGCTCCTGCTGGGCGTCGCTCTGTGCTTCAAGCAGCAGCCGGTGACCGTGCTCCCCTTCCTCCTGCTCTACTCAGGGCGCAGATTTGACCGCCGGACGCTGGCTTGGTGCGCCGCCCTGGCGGTCCTGCCCGGCCTGGCCATCTCGCTGCCCTTCGCTGCGTGGGATGCGCGCGCCTTCTTCGGCGACGTCGCCGCGTTCTTCTACGGCTCCGGCGTTGACAACTATCCGATCCGCGGCTTGGGCCTGCCGGGCATCCTCTACGAGGCCGGCCTGATCGCCAACCGCTGGGCGGCGTTCCCCTCCGCAGCGTTCCAGCTGGTAGCCACGGGCGGGCTGCTGACCTGGTCGATCGTTTCGCTGCACCGGCGCTGGACCTGGCCGCGCTTCTGGTTCGCGGGAGCGGCCGTGTCCTTCTCGCTCTTCTTCTTCGGGCGAGTCCTCGCGCCCAACTACATCGATTTCGTGCTGGTGCTCGCCACGGCCGGCTTGGTGCTGCTGCTCAACCCGGCTGTGACCCTTCGCAGGCTACCAGCGCACGCCAGCGAGAACCTGGTGCCAGCCGTCGCCGGCGTCCGCCCAGACCCGTGAGCCCGGTGTGGCGGCAAAGCGCGTGCCGCCGCTGACGGCCACACTTACCGTCTCCGTCTGGCCCAGCGGCCCCGCCACCCGTCGGCCCGCCTGGAAGAGTCCGTTGGCGGTCCCCACCAGACCCCCCGCCGCCAGCGACCAGATCCCGCTCGGGTAGGCCCGGACCAGCTGCCAGGAGGCGGCCCTCTCGCTCGACCGGTAGAGATCGCCGTTCCAGGTACCCAGGAGCAGGCCGCCCCCGTCCTCCAGGAGCGACGTCGCGCGCTCGGGCGAGCCTGCGGCCAGCACCCAGGATTCACCCTGATCGTGAGATACCAGGACGCCGATTTGGGCTGCCGCCAGCCACACCGACGAGGTGATGAGCAACGCGTTGATTTGCAGGTCGGCGCGCGGTGCGCTGGCCGGGCGCCAGCCGCGGCCCCCGTCATGACTCACGTAAAGCGAGCGGCCCCAGCTGACGGCCGCGGCGTCGGCGCCGCTCAGGGCCACGGCCCAGATGTGGATGTCGCGGAGCACGGGCATGAGGGTCCGGCCCCCGTCCTCGCTGAGCAGAACACCGTTCTCGGTGCCGACGACGACTCGGGTTCCGTCAACAGCGATGCTGAGGGCGAGCGACACGGGAGCGCGCGCCGCGGCGCCGGCATCGTCCACCGCACTCAGTGTGCTGGCGGCTGAATCATACGTGAGTGCCGTCTGATCGGGCAGCGCGCCCAGCGGCATGCGAATCAGGCGGGGACCGCCAAGCCCGCGCACCTGGAAGGCGGCGAGGACGGCGATTGCGACCAGGGCCAGGGCCGCCATCCGCCGGAAGGTGATGGACCTCGGCACAGGACGGATGAGCTTAAGGGTTGGCCGGCAGGCTGCGGGGACGCTCGTGGAGGGCGGCCGGGGTGAGGCCGAGTCGCAGCCGGAGCACCAGCAGGGCCGCCTCCAGCGCGATGGCAGCGGACATCTTCGAGCGCCCGCGCCGCCGGTCCGGAAAGGTGATCGGCACCTCGAATATTTCGTACCCGGCGCGCCGGCAGGCGTAGTTGATCTCGACCTGGAAGGCATAACCGTTCGAGTAGATCCGGTCCGGGTCCAGCCGCCGCAGGGCCGCGGCCTGGAGCACGCGGAAGCCGCCGGTGAAGTCGCGCGGGCCGCCGCCCAGGACCAGTCGCGCGTAGGCGCTGCCGAAGCGGCTCAGCACGCGCCTGCTCCAGGACCAGCCCTGTACGCTGCCGCCGGGCACGTAGCGTGACCCGACCACAACCGCAGCCGACTCCGCTGCCGCCAGCAATCGTGGCAGGTCCTGCGGGCGGTGCGAGAAATCAGAGTCCATCTGGACGACACGCGCGTAGCCATGTTCCAAGGCCCAGGCGAAGCCGGCCAGATAGGCGCGGCCCAGGCCGGCTTTGCGCTCACGGTGGAGCACCTTGATGCGGGCGTCACCGGCGGCAAGGTCATCGGCGATTTCGCCCGTGCCGTCGGGCGATCCGTCGTCGACCACAAGCACCTCGACGTCCGGGCAGCGAGCCAGTACCTCGGCGGCCAGCAAGGGAAGGTTTTCGCGCTCGTTATAGGTCGGGAGGAGAACAAGGGTCGAGCCGGGGCCGGGCACGCCGTGGTCAACGGCACCTGTACCGGTTACTTGCACCAGTTAGAGCATTGACATCGCACACGACCAAGGCCCGTAATAGCGGGTCCATGCCCGAGCCACCCTTGTCGGTGAGCGTGGTGGTGCCGGTATACAACAGCGAGCCCACGCTTGCAGAGCTCGTGGGCCGGCTGGAAGCGACCTTCGGCCCTGATCTTCGCGAGGTGATCCTGGTCGACGACGGGAGCCGCGACCAGAGCTGGCAGCGCATCACCGAGCTGGCCAGGAACGACGTGCTGATCCGGGGCGTGCGGCTTATGCGCAACTTCGGCCAACACAACGCCACTCTGACGGGGGCGCGGCTCGCCACCGGCGACGTGACCGTGACAATCGACGACGACCTCCAGTGCCCGCCCGAGGAGGCGCCGAGGCTGGTCGCCGAGCTGCGGAGGGGGCACGATGTTGTTTACGGCGTGCCGCTGAACTCGCAGCACGACCTCTCGCGCCGTTTGGGCAGCTGGCTCATCAAGCGCGCGCTGCAACTGGCCATGGGCGTCCCCGGCGCCGTCAGCGCGTCGTCTTATCGGGCGTTCCTGACCCAGCTGCGGCGCGGCTTCGAGCATTACGACGGGCCCTTCGTCTCGATCGACGTGCTCCTCAGCTGGACGACCAGCCGGTTCAGCAGCCTGCCGGTCGAGCACCGCGCCCGCGCCGCGGGGCGGTCGCAGTACACGCTGCGCAAGCTTGTGAACCACGCGGTCACGATGGTCACCGGTTTCACAGCGTGGCCGCTTCGGATCGCCAGCGCGCTGGGCTTCTTGCTCACGGTGCTGGGCGCGCTGCTGCTGGTGTTCGTCCTCGGCCGCTACGCCCTCTCCGGTGGGCAGACGGTTCCGGGCTTCTCCTTCCTGGCCTCTGTCGTGGTGACCTTCGCGGGGGCAGAGCTCTTCGCGCTGGGCATCATCGGCGAGTACCTGGCGCGCATCCACTTCCGGAGCATGCAGCGACCGCAGGCGGTGGTGCGAGAGTCGGTCGACGGGCGCGTGCGCGAGGAGGTCACGGCTTGACCTCGACGCGCATTCCCTTCAACCGGGTCGGCATCACCGGCGGCGAGTTGGACTTGCTGGCGCAGGCGGTGGCGTCCGGGTACCTGGCCGGTGACGGGACGATGGCCCGCGAATGTGAGCGGCTGCTGCAGGCGGTGACAGGCTCCGCCCGCGTACTCCTCACGCCGTCTTGCACCTCGGCGCTGGAGATCGCCGCCACGCTGGCCGGGATCAAACCCGGCGACGAGGTCGTCCTGCCCTCCTTCACCTTCGTGTCCACCGCCAACGCTTTCGTGCTGCGGGGAGCGCGCCCCGTGTTCGCGGACGTCCTGCCCGCGACGCTCGGCCTGGATCCCGCGTCGGTCGAGGCCTGCGTTACGCCGCGCACGCGGGCGGTGGCCGTCGTGCACTACGCCGGCGTGGCGTGCGAGATGGACGAGCTCGTCGAGATCTGCGGCGGTGCCGAAGCGCACCTGATCGAGGACAACGCCCACGGTCTCTTCGGCACCTACCGCGGCCGCCCACTGGGTTCGCTGGGCGCGCTGGCGACTCTCAGCTTCCACGAGACCAAGAACATCTCCTGCGGCGAGGGGGGCGCGCTCCTGGTCAACGACGCCGCGCTGATCGAGCGCGCCGAGATCATCCGCGAGAAGGGCACCGACCGCAGCAAGTTCTTTCGCGGGCTTGTGGACAAGTACACCTGGGTCGACATCGGGTCGAGCCATCTGCCGTCTGAGCTGCAGGCCGCCTTTCTGCTCGCCCAGCTGCGGGCGAGCACGGAGATCCAGGCCGATCGCATGCGGATCTGGAACCGCTACCGCTCTGCGCTGGCCGGGTGGGCGCGGCGTGTCGGGGCCGTCCTGCCCACCGTGCCCGCCGACCGCCAGCACCCCGCCCACCTCTTCTACGTTCTGATGCCGGACGTGGACGCGCGCGACCGCATGATCAGGTGGCTGGGCGAGCACGACATCCAGTCCGTCTTCCATTACGTGCCCCTGCATCTGTCCCCGATGGGCCAGTCCTTCGGTGGCCGGCCCGGCATGCTGCCGGTCACGGAGTCGATCTCGGAGCGCCTGCTGCGACTTCCCCTCTTCAGGGGCTTGACGGATTCCGAGCAGGACCGCGTCATCGATTCGGTTCTCGCCTTTCCCAGCGCCGCCTGACGGTTGTTCCGGCGCCTGGCGGGGTCGATCGCCGCCAATCCCATCGTCTATGACCTGATCCAGAAGTCGGTCGGCGCCGACGTGGTCAACACCCGCACCGCACGCGCGCTGGCCCTCGACCGCGGCTGGCTCGTAGATGTGGGCGCGGGCACCGGCCTCTCTCCTTCTTTGCAGCCCGTCGGCTCGCGCTACCTGGCAATTGATGTCGACGCACGCAAACTGGAGCGGCTGCGCGCCAAGCAGCCGGCGGTCAGCGCGGTGTTCGGCGATGGCGCGGCGATTCCGGTCGGCGATGCCAGCGCCGATGCGCTGCTGGTCAAGGCCGTCCTGCATCACCTCGACGACGGCCAGCTGGACTCGTTCGTGGCCGAGGCCGCTCGGGTTCTCAAGCCCGGCGCCAGTCTGGTCCTCTCAGAGCCGCTGTGGGCGCGCGGGCATTGGCTCGGGCGGCTGCTTTGGGCAGGCGACCGCGGCTCCTATCCGCGCTCGGAAGCGCAGCTCAGGGGTGCGCTCGAGCCCCGCTTCCAGATCCGCCGCTGGGAGACTTTCGCCATCCTGCACCGCTACCTGCTGGCGGTGGCCGTGCCCGCCACGCAGGGCTGAGCAGAGGCGGCGGGCAGGCCGCGAGCGTGGTAGAGAGTCCAGTCCCCGCAGCGCCCGACGGCATCGAAGTGCTGATCGACGTAGACGTCCAGCGTCCAGCGTCCGTCAGGCGCCCGCTGCGTGCTGTTGGAGTGAAAGCCCGCAGACTCGATGCGCGGCGCGGAGATGATCCAGGCGACGCTTCGACTGCCCAGCTGCGCCTCCAGGCGCTCGAGGTCGATGGTGGTCAGATCGTCAGGGGCGACCCACGCGTATCCCACCGGGGGAGTGCTCCCTGCCAACGTATAGGCCGGCGTGATGATCGCCAGGTAGACAACCCCCTCGCGAGCGTGCAGACGGCCGAAGGCGACCGCGGGGCGGAGCGAGCCGGCCTCACCGGCTTCGACGCAGACGCTGCCTCCCGCGGCCGAGACCTCCTGGCGAAAGCCGCTGCTCCCGAGTCCGCAGCCGTCGCTCACCGCCTGCACGAGCGGCGTCGCCGAGAGGACTAGCGCCGCCGCGGCCAACCCGGCCGCCAGCCATCGCGGCGTCTGCAGCCAGATTATGGCCGCGGCCAGAAGAACGAGGTTGACCGCCGCCGCCATCCAGAGAAACGGGCCGGTCGGCCTTGCGAGCAGGACGGAAAGGTCGAGGCCCGCAGCGCCCAGGATGAGGATGCCGAGAGCCGAGCCTGACCTCCGGAACCGTGCCAGCACCACCAGCGCAGCCACGCAGACGCCGAGGCTGGTCAGGAAGCCGGCCAGCCAGACGACGAGCTTCTCGAGTGGCAGGGCCCGATAAACAGGCGGTCCCAGGTCCGCCAGCTGGACCGGAAGTAGTGGCACCTGCACTGGATTCAGGGCCCGAAAGGTCGTGGCCGGGTAGACGATCGTCTCCCGCCAAAAGTCTCCCGGGAGCCCTGCCGCCAGCATCCAGACCAGGGTGAGGGGCCCGACGGCTGCCGCCGCCGCCACGAAGGCACCGGTCGCGGCGACGTCGAGGAATACCACCGCCGCGACCAGGCCGGCAAGCAGGGGCGCCGCCGCGGTCTGCACCACAACGACCCCCAGACCGGCAGCTAGACCCGCGCCGGCGGCCCACGTCACGCGGCGCCTGGATTCCCGCGCCCGCATCAGCGCCCAGGCCATTACCACGGGCAGCGTCACAGACCAGAAGTGATGGGGCTCGTAGAAGAGAAATGTGGCCGTCCAGGTGCCGTACAGGGTGGCGGCCACCGCGGCCGCGGCGCTCGGCACGCAACGCCTGGCCGTGTCCCAGAGGGCGGCGACTGTGAGCAGGACGCTCATGGCCGTGAGCAGGCGGGCTGGGGGGTAGGCGACGCCGGTTGCCTTGAACAGCGCCGCGTAAAGGCCGACGGCCCCCGGTGGCGTGGCCAGCAGGAAATCGCGGTAAGGCGTGCGGCCGGCGGCCCACGCCGAGGCGTTGGCGAAGGTCAGCCCGTCGTCGGAGATGGCGCTGACCCAGAGCAGGCGCTGCCACAGCGCGACCCCGGTGGCCGTCAGGGGCAAGAGCAGCCAGCCGAGCGAGCGAGCGGCCATGGGGCCCGCTAGCTGAACGAGATCAGCTGACCCGGGCCTTGCGCTCCTGCGGTTGAGGTCCAGTCCACTTCGAAGCGGGCCGGAGTATACGGCCGTCCTTGGCCATGTACTCGAGGACGTGGGCGCTCCAACCGACCACCCGGGAGGCTGCGAAGACGCAGGTGAAGAAGTCGACCGGGAAACCCGCGCCGTCCAGCACCGCCGCCGACCAGTAGTCGACGTTGGTGGCGTTGGGGCGCTCGGGATGGCGTTCGTGCAGCTCGCGCAAGGCGACCTCCTCGACCTTGAACGCCACCGGGTAGTACTCGGGGTTGGCGATCTTGGCCAGGTCGCGCAGGATCCGGGCGCGGGGGTCGTAGGTCCGGTAGACGCGGTGCCCGAAGCCCATCAGCCGGCCGTGGGCGTTGAGGGTGTCGGTCACGAACTTCTCGGCCTTGTCGGCCCCACCGACCTTCTCGACCATGCGGTGGGCCGCGGTGGCGGCGCCGCCGTGTGCGGGGCCTTTGAGGGCGGCGATGGCGCCCACCAGCGCCGAGCAGAGGTCGGTGCCCGTCGAGGCGATCACCCGCGCTGCGAAGGTGGAGGCGTTGAGGCCGTGGTCGGCGAGCAGGACCAGGTAGGTCTCCAGCCAGCGCGCGCGCTCGGTGTCGGGCGGCTCGCCCGTCATCATGTGCTGGAAGTTGGCCGCGTGGCCGAGCTTGGGATCGGGATCTACCCAGTCCTGGCCCTGGCTCTGGCGGTAGAAGGCGGCGATGATGGTCGGCGTCACCGCCGTGTAGGCGATGGCGTCCTCGAGCGAGGGCTTGGGCACCCCCGGCCGCGCGCCCTGAGCCGAAAGCCCCGTGCGCAGCGCGTCCATGGGATCGGCGTCCTTGGGAATGCCCTTCAGGGCGGCCCTGGCCGCCGCGTTGAGGGTCCGCTTGGCCACCAGCTGCGACTTGAGCTGGGCCAACTCCTTGGCGTCGGGCAGCTTCCCGTTCCAGAGCAGGTAGGCGACCTCCTCGAAAGAGGCGTCCTCGAGGTCCTGGATCAGATAGCCGCCCCGGTAGATCAGGCGGCCGCCCTGGCCGTCGACCTCCGAGATCTCGGTCTCGGCCGCGACCACCCCCTCCAGTCCGGGGACGTACTCGCCCATCTGGCTCAAGTGTAGGACGGGTTCAGTGCCGGTGAGGTTTGTGCTCGTGGGAGGTGGTCCCGGGGTCCATGTGCACGTCCAGGCGCGCCAGGTCGAGCCTGTGGCCGACTTCGTGCTCGACCTCCTGGGCCACCTCGTGGGCTTGGCGCAGCGTGGCGTCGGGGTCACAGTCGATGTGCATCACCGCCCAGAGCTCGCGGCCCACCCAGCGCGCCCGCACGTCATGCACTGCGAGCACGCCCTGGACGCCCCGTGCGGCCTCGGAAATCTCGTCGACCAGATGCGGATCGACGGCGTCCAGCATCCGGTCGAAGAGCTTGCGGACGGTGCCGGCCAGCACGTAAACGATCGCCAAAGTGATCAGGACTCCGGCGATGGGGTCGGCCAGGCGCAGCCCGAGCCCGGCCAGCCCGATGCCGGCGAAGGCGCCTGCCGAAACCAGGGCATCGACGCGTGAGTGCACGCCGTCCGCCTCCAGGGCGGGTGAACCCAGTCCGCGGCCGACCCGGATCTTGTACTCGGAGACCGCCAGGTTGCCGGCCACACCGGCCGCGGCGGCCAGCAGGCCGAAGGCGATGTTGCCGTAGGTCTCGACCACGAAGAACTTGCGCACGGATTCCGCAAAGGCGAGCAGCGCCGTGACCACGATCACCAGCACGATCACCAGGGTCGCCACATCCTCGATGCGCCCGAATCCGCTGGGGTAGCGGCGGGTGGCGGGCCGCCGGGCGATCGCGAAGGAGGCCAGCAGCACGAGCGTGGTCAGGACGTCGCCGGAGTTGTGCAGGCCGTCGGCGAGAACACTGGCCGAGCGGCTGGCGATGGCGGCCGCCACCTCCAGCGCGGCGGCAACGGCGAGGACGACCGCGCTGAGCACGACCGCGCGCACGGCGTCGCGGTTGTCGTAGACGGCGCCGTGGTCGTGCGCATGGCCGCCGCCCACGTAGATTGATGGTAAGGATGCGCCCGGCCGCCCTTGCCGCCGCACTGATGGCGGCTTTGTTCCTGGCGGTGGCCGCCGCCGGCGCCCCGCACGTCCTCCGCGGATCCGTCGCGCGCGGGCCGGTCCCTGTCCCCTCAGCGGAGGTGGCGGCCGTTTCGCCGGGCGTCTCGCCGGGCGTCTCGCCGGCGCCCACCCGGATCCCGCAGCCGTCCGCCCGCATCGGTGCGGGCATGGCCTTCGACGCTGCCCGTGGCGCCACCGTCCTCTTCGGCGGCTCGGCGGCGGCCGGCCAGCTGGACGACACCTGGACCTTCAACGGCAAGGCCTGGACCCTGCGAACGACTTCGGTCGTGCCCCGCGCGCGCGACCTCCCGGGAGTGACCTACGACGCCGCCCGCGCCCAGACCCTGCTTTTTGGCGGTCGCGCCGGCCAGGCGCCGCTGGCCGACACCTGGACCTGGGACGGGGCCGCCTGGAATCAGCTCCATCCTGCCCACCAGCCGCCGGCCCGCTATGGCGCGCTGCTCGCCTACTACCCCTCCACCGGCGCGGCGATCCTCTACGGCGGGGTCGGCTTGAGCGGGGTGCTGCACGACACCTGGGGATGGACGGGCAGCGACTGGCAGCCGGTGGTGGACGCCGGGGCGCCGGCGGTCGGGGAGGGCGGCAGCATGGCCTATGACGCGCGTCAGGCCCGGCTGCTGGCCGTGGGCGACGACGGCTACTGGAGCTTCGTGGGCGGGCGCTGGATTCGGGTCGACAACACCCCGGCCGGCCTGCCCACCAGCTTTGCCGCGGCCGTTTACGACAACGACGTCAACTCGATCCTGCTCTTCGGCGGGCAAGGTGCCGGGGGACCGTCCAGCGACCTCTGGGCGTTCGACGGCCGCCGATGGGAGAAGCGTGACGCCGCCTCTCCGCCGCCCCCGCGGGCGCACCCGGCGCTGGCCTACGACGACAAGGAGGGGGCGCTGGTGGTGTTCGGGGGAGCGGCCGCGGGCGGCGCCCCGCTGGGCGACACCTGGCTCTGGACGGCGAAGGACGGCTGGCGCAGCGTTTCGTAGGGGAGGGGCTTGCCCCTCCCGCGCTGGTACGGCGGGCGGGGCAAGCCCCGCCCCTACGAATTTGTTTAGACCATTCCCAGTTCCCAGCGGGCGTCTTCGGACATGCGCTCGGGGGACCAGGGCGGCTCGTACGTCAGCTCCACGCCGGCGTCTTTGATGCCGTTCAGCTGGAGGAGATGGTCGCGCACGTCGGTCATCACCTCTCCGGCCATCGGGCAGCCGAGGGCGGTCAGCGTCATCTTGACGTCGACCCGCTCGGGCTGGATCTTGACGTCGTAGACGAGGCCCAGGTCGACGATGTTGACCGGGATCTCGGGGTCGTAGCACTCGCGCAGGACTTCGACCACGTCCTCCTCCCGCACCTGCGCGCCCTCGGCGCGCTCGAAGGTGATGGCAGCGGCTTCAGCGCTCACGAGGGTTTCTCCAGGGGCAGGCCGGCCTCACGCCAGGCCTTGGTCCCGCCGCGGAAGTTGACGACGTCGTTGACGCCGAGGGCGAGGGCCATCTCAGAGGCCACCGCGCTGCGCTCTCCGACCTCGCAGACGAAGATGGTGCGGTCGTCGAAGTTCTGGTTCGGACCCTTGGCGATGATCGACGCCAGCACGCGATGCTCGGCGCCCGGCAGGTGGCCACGCTGCCATTCCCAATCCTCGCGCACGTCCACCACGTGGTACCCCTCGTCGATCAATTTTCGGATGTCGTCCAGCTTGAGGTCGCGGATGCCTTGCTGCGTGCTCACGTACTACTCGTCCTCCTGGCTGAGGCCGTAAGCCCCGACCTTCAACACCTTCAATGCCAGCAGCGCGCACTTGAGGCGCGCGGGCGAGATCTCGATGCCCAGCTCCTCGAGCACGTCCTGCTTGCCGATCTCCCGCGCGTCCTCCAGGGACATGCCCTTCAGCCGCTCCGTGAGCAGTGAGGCGGAGGCCTGCGAGATCGCGCAGCCGCGGCCGTGGAAGCGCACATCGTCGATCACGCCGTCGCGTGTCTTGATATCCATCCCCACCACGTCGCCGCACAGCGGGTTGTTCTCCTCGTGAGAGATGTCCGCGTCCTCCAGGCGCCCGAAGTTGCGCGGGTTCTTGTAGTGGTCGAGGATGTACTCGCGGTACATCTGGTCTGCCATCAGGCGAAGATCCTCTGCGCCTCTTTCAACCCCGCCAGCAGGCGATCGATTTCGGCGCGCTCGGTGTAGAGGAAGAAGGAGGCGCGCACGGTGCCCGCCACGTCGAGCCGGTGCATCAGCGGCTGCGTGCAGTTGTGGCCCGAGCGTACGCACACGCCGGTGCGATCCAGGATGGTGGAGACGTCGTGCGGGTGGATGCCGGCCACGTCAAAGGACAGCACGCCGGCTTTGTCGGGGCCCGGCGGCGGGCCGAAGATGCGCACGCCGTCCAGCTCCGAGAGCGACTCGTAGGCGTAGTCGGTGAGCGCGTCCTCGTGCGCGCGCATGGCCGGGTAGCCGAGGCCCTGCAGGTAGTCGATCGCAGCGCCCAAGCCGATCACCTCGGCGATGGCCTGGGTGCCCGCCTCGAACTTGTGCGGCGGCTCCCTGAAGGTGGTGCCCTCCAGACGCACCGCGCTGATCATCTCGCCACCGGCCAGGAACGGCGGCATGGCGTCCAGCAGGGCGCGCTTGCCATACAGCACGCCTACGCCCGTGGGCCCGCACATCTTGTGCGAGGAGAAGGCGTAGAAGTCGACGTCGGCGGCCTGCACGTCGAAGCCGAGGTGGGGGGCGCCCTGCGCACCGTCGACCACCACCAGCGCACCGGCAGCATGTGCCTCGGCGGTCAATTCCTTGACGGGATTCACAGTGCCCAGCGTGTTGGAGACGTGCGTGAAGGCGACCAGCCGCGGCTCCTGACGCAGCAAGGCGTCGAACTGGTCTCGGCGTAGGCGGCCCTGCTCGTCGATGTCGACGAACTCCAGGCGCGCCTGCTTCTCCTGGGCCAGCAGCTGCCACGGCACCAGGTTGGAGTGGTGTTCCATCACCGTGCAGACGATGACGTCGCCGGCCTTGAGGTTGGTGCGCCCCCAGGAGTACGCGACCAGGTTCAGGCCGGCCGTGGTTCCGGAGGTGTAGACGATTTCGTTCTTGGAGCGCGCGTTGATGAAGACGCGAACCTTTTCGCGCACCGCCTCGAACTCGGCGGTCGCCTGCTCGGACAGCTTGTACGCCGCGCGCTCGACGTTGGCGTTGTACTGGCGGTAGTACTCCTCCATCTTCTGCACGACCTGGTTGGGCCGCTGCGAGGTGTTGGCGGAGTCCAGGTAGGCGACCCCGGTTTCGAAAATCGGGAAGTCGCGGCGGATGGCCGTCACGTCAAGCGGGGCCCCCGCCGGATCGCCAGATCCGGTGGGGTGCTCATAGATCGACGTAGACATGCTCATCCTCCACCTTGACTTGATAGACCGCCACCGGCTCGACCGCGGGCAGCGCGTTGGGCTTGCCTGTGCGGAGGTCGAATCGCGAACCGTGCTGCGGGCATTCGATCTCCAATCCCCAAACCTCGCCCATGGAGAGCGAGAAATCCTCGTGCGAGCAGATGTCGTTGATGGCGTACCAGTCGCCGTCCTCCGCGTGCACCAGGCAGATGGGCGTGCTCTCCACGTCCACCAGCTTCTGCGAGTCCGGCGGCACGTCGTTCACGGAAGCGACCCGGTGCCATGTCACCCCAGGCGGGCTTCGAGCTCCGACTCAACCAGCTCGCGCGCCTGGCCAACCGGGATGCGATCCAGCACCTGGCCGAAGAAGCCGTGCACGATCATCCGCTCGGCGCTCGCCCGCGGGATGCCGCGGCTCTCCAGGTAGAAGACGTGCTCGGGGTCGACGGGCGCGATGGTGGCGCCGTGGGTGCAGCGCACGTCGTTGTTCATGATCTCCAGCATCGGTATCGAGTAGGCGTTGGCGGACTTGGACAGCAGCAGGTTGCGGTTGGCCTGGTAGGCATCGGAGCGGCGGGCGCCCTTCTCGATGCGGATCAGGCCCGCGTACACGCTGCGCGCGGTGTCGCGCAGCGCGCCTTTGAAAAGCAGGTCGGAGGTGGTGTCGCCGACCACGTGCGACTGCAGCGTGTGGTAGTCGAAGAACTGGCCGCCGGACCCGAAGAACAGTCCCTTCAGCTCGGCGCTGGCGCCGGGACCGTGCAGCACCGCTTCGACGCGGGTCTTGGCGAAGCGGCCGCCGAGGCCGACGTTGACGACGCGCACGGTGGACTCCTGCTCCGCGATCACTTTCTGGTCGGCGAACTGCCAGGCGTGGTTGCCCCAGCGCTGCAGCGACACGTAGCCGACGTTGGCGCCGCGGCCGGCGAACACCTCGACCGAGCCGCTGGTCAGCGAGGGCGTCTCCAGGGTCGGCGAGAGGAACTCGTCGATGTAGTTGAACTGCGAGCCATCGCCGGCCACGATCAGGGTGTGCGGCAGCACCGCCGCCCCGCCGCCGGACGACCAGAACTGGCTGACGAACGGCTTCTCCACGCTCACGCCATTGGGGACGTAGAGGAAGGTGCCGCCGCTGAAGAGCGCGCCATGCAACGCCGACAGCTTGTCGCGTTCCGGATCGACGCCTTTGAACAGGTGCTGCTCCACCAGCTCCGAGTGCTCGCGAGCGGCCTGCGAGAGCGGCATGAAGAGCACGCCCTTGGCGGAGAGCTCGGGCCCGACATCGACCTGGCCGGGCTCGGAGCCGCGCTGGCGCAGCACCGCGGCCGCGTCTTCGATGGAGTCTGCGGGGGCGCCGCCGTTGGCTGGCTCCCACGCCTCGAAGACCGCGAGGTCGAGGCCCTTCAGGTTGGTGCGCCGCCACTCCTCCTCGGAGCGGGAGGGCATCGGCAGCCGCTCGTACGCGGCCCACGACGCGCGCCGGCGGACGCGGACCCATTCCGGCTCGCCGTGGAGAGAGGCAAGCTCCTCCACGGCCTTGAGGCTAAAGCTCATTACCCGACCGACCCCTCCATCTCGAGCTGGATGAGGCGGTTGAGCTCGACCGCGTACTCCAGCGGCAGCTCCTTGGTGAAGGGCTCGATGAAGCCGTTGACGATCATGGTCTCGGCCTCCACCAGC
>Ga0209474_10002767_pt1 | contig 15834 bp, 16 predicted proteins | sample GraSoiAngelo_145_FD_185902 | JGI IMG/M metagenome (GOLD analysis project Ga0209474, IMG submission 185902) | Grasslands soil microbial communities from the Angelo Coastal Reserve, California, USA - 14_1009_05_20cm (SPAdes) (version 2) | ecosystem: Environmental > Terrestrial > Soil > Grasslands...
TTTGTTCGAGATGCGGCGGCACGTGCGCGGTAATCACTGCATATTCACCATCATATCGCAGCTCGAGGACGTGCCCGACTCGATGAAGTTCCGCGATCAAGTTCGATTCACTCAACGGGACCCGGAAATGGGATCGCAGGCGCCAGGCACTGAGAGCCGATTGCAAGGCATCGACAAACCGGTCAATACTTTGTCCGGTCTTCGCCGAAATCGCAACGCTTCCGGGAAATCGCCGGCAATAGATCGAGGCCAGGTCCGGATTTTCCAGGAGATCGATCTTATTGAAAACAATCAGCGTTTGTTTGCCGAAGGCATCGAGCTCTTTGATCACGCTATCGACCGCTGCCATTTGCTCGTCCACCCGCGGATGACTCAGATCAACCACGTGAATGAGCAGATCGGCTTCGCTCACTTCCTCGAGCGTCGCTTTGAAGGATTCGATGAGGGTATGCGGCAGATTCCGCAAAAATCCCACCGTATCGGTAAGTAGAACACGCTGTTTGTTGGGCAGAGTGAAACTGCGCGTAGTCGGATCGAGGGTGGCGAAAAGTTTATCAACTGCGAGAACATCGGCGCCGGTCATCAAGTTCAACAATGTGGACTTTCCGGCGTTAGTGTAACCGACCACAGCCGCAACCGGCCATTGATGCCGCTTGCGGCCTTGTCGCTGCACGCTCCGGACTTTGCGCACGCCTTCCAGTTCGCGTTCGAGTCGCGCGATTCGTTCCTGGACCCGGCGGCGATCCACTTCCAACTGTGTTTCACCCGGTCCTCGCGTCCCAATCCCTCCGGTCTGTCGCGAAAGGTGGTGCCACATTCTCGTTAGTCGCGGCAAAAGATACTGCAATTGCGCCAGCTCGATCTGCAGCCGGCCTTCGCGACTCCGTGCCCGCTGCGCGAAAATATCCAGAATGAGCTGGGTACGATCGATAACCTTCCGGGACAATAAATTCTCCAGATTACGCCCCTGTGCCGGAGAAAGCTCGTCGTTAAAAATCACCGAGGTCACCTGTTGATTCTGCACGGAGTCCCGAATCGCCTCCGCTTTTCCCTTGCCGATGTAGAATGGGGCGGTCGGCTTCGGCAGTTTCTGGGTCACAGTGTCGACCACTTCCGCGCCGGCCGAGCTGGCCAGCTCGCGCAATTCTGCCATGGAGTCGCGCAGATCCCATTTGGATACGCCATCGTGCTCGAGGCCAATCAGCAGCGCGCGCTCCGCTTGCTTCTTCGGTTTGATCTCGATCATTCCTGGGCGCGACGAAACATTTGCGTGATCGCGCGGACGGCTTCCCGATGTGAAAACGGTGTCAAATTCAGCTGTGGAAAACTAGTTTGGTGGCGAAACCAGGTCAACTGCCGCTTGGCATAGCGGCGCGTCGCTTGCTGAATCTTCGCGATACATTCTTCGCGCGAAATCTGACCCGCAATCAAAGCACGAATTTCTTTAAACCCCAGAGCGCTGGCTGCGGTGGGTCCGACTTCTGCCAGCGCGCGAACTTCTTCTTCCACACCATCGCGAAACATCGCGTTTACTCTCTCATTAATTCGCTGATAGAGATCGTCGCGGTCGCGCAGAAGGAGCACGCCGCGAAAACCCTCGTCATCCCGAGTGAAGTCAAGGGGTCCCGCTGCGTAAGCTTTACGGTAACGTCCTCGGGATCCCTTGACTCCACTCGGGATGACCGTACTGGCCGACGCAATCTCGATCGCGCGAATGACACGCCGCGGGTTTCTCAAATCGGTACGCGCCACGAGTTCCGGGCTGAGATTCTGGAGTCGCTGTGCCAGTTCTTTCTGTGGCAGCGCGCTCAATTCCTCGCGCAGCTTCGGATCCGGCGGTGGAATTCGATCGAACCCATGCGTAATCGACTTCAGATAAAGCCCGCTCCCGCCAACAACGATTGCGTTTTTCCTACGTGAATGAACATCGGCTAAGGCGTCGCGCGCCAGCTCGCCAAATTTTGCTGCCGACATTGTCTCGGCTAGCGAGATTTGGCCGATCAGATGATGACGCACCCGTCGTTTCGCTTCCCCGTTAGGTTTGGCGGTCAAAACATCCAAGTCGCGATAAATTTGAAACGCGTCGGCATTGACAATCTCGGCCCCGAATCGTTCGGCGAGCTCAATCGCCACCGCCGTTTTTCCGACGGCGGTGGGCCCAACGACGAAGAAAACGCTTTTCACTCGATAATTTGTAGGGCGTCTCTATGAGACGACATTCGCATTAGGGCGGCGGCTGGCACAGTGCCCTGCAATTTTCCGAACCATATACAATTATAGGGCAACTTCGAAAGCTTTGAGGAGCAGGCCCGCTCCGGTTGCTAAAGCGCGGCAGCTCTCTGCCGCTTTCCATCTGCGGTGCAACTGAGAATCGATAACCTGCGATCCATGCCGCCAAAGAAAAGGGCAGCCGCGTTCCCGCGACTCCCGCTTTCAAATCCGAATCGACAATCAGTTCCGCGAATGTTCGCTCGATTTCGCGCCGCTCACGACCAGCTTGCGGCCAAGGAATTCCTTGTCATGCAACTCGGTCACCGCTCGCCTCGCTTCGTCCACGGTTTGCATTTGGACGAAAGCAAAACCCTTCGAGCGCTGATTATGCTTGTAGCTCACCACTTCGGCGTTTTGCACGTGGCCAACGCCGTTGAAGAGATCAAACAGATCGCTCTCCGTCGCATCGAATGACAAATTTCCGACGTAAAGCCGAGGCGAAGTGACTTCGACCGGTTCCGGTTTACGTGGGGTGCGCGTCTCCTGTCGCGATTGCGATCCGTTGCGTTGTGCTGTTTTGGCAGCGCCCTTGTCGGGCGCTGCGAAAAAATCCGCGATTCTTGACCAGAACCCTTTCTTCTGTGGTACCGCTTTGGCATCTGAATATCGACGCCCCTGGCCATCGCCGCTCCGGCGGCGGGAACGCCCGCGCCCGCGGCGCGAACTTCTCCCGGATGTATAAGATTTCATGTTTATCCTTAGTGAATTTCTGATGATTGATCAGGCGGAGCGCATCGGTAGATGCACGGCCAGCAGCGCGCGAACTTCGCGAGGTCCATTCAAGTGGACGAGCAATCGCCGCCGGAAACTCCGCCTCATATTGCCGGCGCGGCCCTGATTGACATCGCGCTACAGTCAGCCAACGAAACAGGGGACATGCGAGCGTTCGCATCATAAATTCCAAAATCTGAGTCGTCGGATGCGGAAGATCAAAGCCTGCCGGCACCATTAACGAACCCATTATCGACGGGCTGACGGCGATTGCAAGCGCCGCTTACTTATTACGCGGTCCAAACAATTTGTCGCGCACTGAGTAATAACGCGACTTGAAATACTGCTTTGGTCGTTCCTCCCGGATCGGGCGTGCCCAATGGTGCAAGAAGCTTCGGTGCGACATCCGCGGCGCGTAACCAAAGTGGGGCATCAACTCGCGACAATGCCATTCCACCCACCCAATTTCGTCCACCGACAATTCGTTTTGCCAACTGGCCGCCCGTTCCCCGCTCACCTCGGTGAACTCGCGCTCGGTCGCGGAATTTCCCGGCCAAAATTTTCCTGCTTTTGTCGGGGTCAACACTACACTGCTATCAAAGCTGATTTCGAGAAAGTTGCAGACGCGTTGCATCGGCGGGGTTGGATCCGCGACCAAATCCTCGTAACGGGTGACGATTCCAGAAATCTCGTTTCGTTCCGCGCGCAGCGCCAACTGCGCAGCCTGCAACCAGTGTGAAACGCAATAGTAAACCGAGAGCTCGCGGGTCTTTCGCGTTTTTTCCAAAGCAATTTGCGCCGCCAGAATCGCACGCGGATCGCGCATCGTGATCAAGAGTTTAGCCTGCGGAAACCGCTGGAGAATCTGTGGAACAAAACGGCGATTCGCCGGCGTTTTCTCCACCCAGCGCACAATCGAATCGAGCGGGATATCAAGCATCTCCGCATACGTTTGCATCATCAGGACGAGTAAATCTTTGGCGGCGTTTTTTGGATCGAACGCCGCGGTTTCAAATCGTTCGCGAAAGTCCGTGACCGGAAAATGGCCGTAATCCATTTTCTCCCACTCCGGTGGTCCACCGAAAAGGACGCGCGAAAGCGCCTCCTTGGTCAGATAATCAAACTGTGCCCGGCGTCCGTATTTGCCGTACTTATGAAGAGCAGTCGGAAAATAGGCGGTCTCTTCCGGCAAAACGAGCAGCTGCGGATGGCCATCAAGCAGTGCGATGAGCAGGGTCGTGCCGGTTTTGGCCTGACCAGCGGCAAAACAAGCGCGCTGCTCAAATGGCAAAATCATTGTTGCTGGGCGCGAAACCATTCAACGAACTTCGGCAAACCATCAGGCAGGGTTATCGTCGGATTATAACCGAGAAGGCGACGGGCTTTGGAAATATCGGCACAGGTTAGCGGCACGTCACCCAGTTGTTCGGGCAATCGATTGATCTTCGCTTTTCTGCCGACGGCCGCCTCGATCGCTTCGATCAAATCTTTCAATTGCACCGTCTCGCTTTCGCCGAGATTAAAAATGTCCCATATCGCGCCGTCGTATTTTAGCGCTGCAATCACTCCCTGAATAATGTCGTCGATATAGGTGTAATCGCGCCGCGTCGTGCCATCGCCGAATTGGTCGATCGGTTCGTCCGCCAGGATTTTGCGGGTGAATTGATGAATTGCCAGATCGGGCCGTTGTCGCGGACCGTAAACGGTAAAAAAACGCAACGCGATTATGCGCATTCGATAGAGGTGCGAAAACGTGGAGCAAAGGAACTCGCCCGCGATTTTTGTCGCCGCATAGGGACTGATGGTTTGGGTGAGATGAAAATCTTCTGAAAACGGGACCGTTTTACAGATTCCATAGACGGACGAGCTCGACGCAAAAATGAAGCGCTCGATCCCGGCGGTCCGCGCCGCGTCGAGCAAATGTAGGGTACCGGTTACATTGGCATCGTAATAAAGTTGCGGCAGAGCGATGGATGGGCGAACACCAGCCCGCGCCGCCAGATGCGCGATGGCATCGAACTTTTCGCGGTGAAAAAAATCGCGCACGGCATTGTTTTCCCGCAAATCGATTTGAAAAATCGGCGCATGATCTTTGACCGCAGCTATGTTTGCGCGCTTGATTTGCGGATCATAAAAATCGTTGAAGTCATCAAGAATCGCGACGCCGTAGCCGAGTGCGAGTAACTTTTCGACAAGATGCGACCCGATGAATCCGGCGCCCCCGGTGACGAGAATCCGCATGGAGCGAGAATAGATTTGCGAATGCCGATTGCCAATTTCCGATTACTCTCGTGCTCTTGCTCGTAATCGTGCTCGTGCTCGAAAGATGAAGCGCGCCGCGTTCTACCTCGGACTTTTCGCTGCCGGATTGCTCGGAATGCTAGCCTGGCGGCTCGCGCCCGAATTGACCCGACCGACCCATCTCGATCCGGCATTTCAAATTCCTTCGCCGTTCGAACTGGCGTCACTTCCAGTTGCGACCCGTTTCGATTTCCCACTTGGCAGCGAGCACGGCGCGCTCGCCTATAATGCGCAACGTTTCACCGAAAATCATCATCTTGGTGACGATCTCAACGGCATCGGCGGAGAAAATTCCGACTTAGGCGATCCGATTTACGCCGTCGCTGATGGCCGCGTTTTGCTGGCGCGCGATGGTGGACCGGGCTGGGGCAACGTCGTCACTATCTTGCATGCAATTGAGGAGAATGGCGCGCGCCGCTATGTCCAATCGTATTACGGCCACTGCGACAAGATGCTGGTGGCGGTCGGGAACGATGTGCGGCGTGGCCAGCAAATCGCAACCGTTGGCACAGCTAACAGCCAATATTTTGCGCATCTCCATTTTGAAATGCGCGAATTCGTTACGCCATTTATTGGCCCCGGTTACCGCGAAAAGACAGACGGCTGGCTGAATCCGAGCGATTTCATCGCGAAACATCGCGGCGCGCCGGAGGATGATGTGGGGCGAAGCGGGCAAATGCCCTCACCTCAATCCTCTCCCTGAGGGACAGGAAGACACAGATCACGGGTCTCTTGGGAGATCGCCAACATCGAACATCCACCATCGAACCTGCAACTCAGAGGCTCGGATTAGCATTCAAAAGATAGATCCAATTAAAGGCGAAAAGCGCGATGATGAAGCCGCGGATAAATTTTCGCTCGCTCGGGGTGAGTTGCGCGATTCGCGCGCGCGGCGCCCGCATGACTATCACGGCCAGCGCATAGAGGTTGAAGATCGACAACCCACAATAGAAAAAGAATGCGAGCGGGTTCGATTCGAACGCGGCGAAAAAGCGCGCGTGAAAAAATGCCACGGCCGATCGCGTCGCACCGCAGGTCAGACAGGGGTGACCCGTCAGCGCATGAAACAAACAAATCGGCCACGGCAATTTCAGAGCCAACCAGATTGCCGCCAGGGCCAGCCCGCCTGAGGAAACACTTAGCCAAAGCAATTCGTGATTCGTCTCGCCTGGAGCAAGTGGGCGGCGCACGATCTGCATCGATTTCGTTAGTTAATGGTGCGGAAATCCAAATGCACCGAGTCCCAACATCATCATGAGAGCAAAGATGCCGCCGCAACACAGGATGAGCGGAAGGGCCACCGCGAGGACCGCGCGACCCGTGTCGGTCTCATGGGCGCGGGCGAAACCGATACAATAAAGAACGATCTTCCAGATACCGCCAATAAGTCCGCCACAGATAGGAATGACGAGGAGTGGATTGGCCGAGCCGCCCGCGAAGCAGACTACGCGAAAGGTTGTTTCAAAGGGTTGCTTTGCGCCTCCAACAATCATGAGACAGAGATGGAAAATGCCGGACCCGACGAAAGTGGCGATGGTGACGAACAAGGGAACGAGAATAATAAAGAATAACGGCCGGATCCCCCCGCCCATCATCTGCATCATCGGGTTTTCGTGGCTGCCAAGCATGTGGGCCGAGCCCAGTAAAAAGTTGTAAAGAAAATAGATCACGCCGCCTACGCTGCCGCCGATGATGGCATACAGGAGCGGCTCCCCGAAGCCGCCTTCGCGCTTCATTGCGGTGAATGCTTCGGCCGGTTTCGTCAAAACCATGACCAAGGTATCAAAAAAAGCGCGCAGCATTCCCCGTAGCTGCCGATCATCCCACGGAAGACCGGAGCGTGGCGCAGTTGTCGCCGTCGGTGTAATGGCGCCGGCGCCGGTGAATTGCGGTCGTGGGCTGGGCGTGCCACCGGATCCGCTTTCTTGCGCGAATTCGGAAATTTGCGCAAGCGGTTCCCAGGTTGCCATCCCTTCGCGCCAGCCAAGATCCGTCCCAACGAATTTTCCGCTGCGTAACCCTTCGCGGACCTCATCTTCCGAAAATGTTCCGAGACTCGTGCCGCTACGGTTGATATGAAAAGTAGCCATAGCGTCGGGTTTTACGTTGTAGCGGCGCTTGTATCAAGCGCCGAAGTGCGGCTTCGCCGGGCGTTAAGGGAGTTACAACGTTACATAGGGCGCCCGTTTTAACCTCGTAACATTTTATCTTCTAACTTTCTCTCTCCGCGTCATCCAGCGCCCGCCAACAATACCAGGCAAGCGCGGAGCGATACGGGGCAAACTTTCGCCCATGCTTGCCCATCTGTTTCGGCGTCGGCAGTTTTCGTTTGCCGAAGATTTTCGCAAATCCTTTGCGCACTCCGTAATCGTGAATTGGCCAGACATCGGGCCTTCCCAGGTCGAAGAGCAAAAGCATTTCTGCCGTCCAGCGCCCGATCCCGCGCACCAGAATCAAACGTTCGATGATTTCATCGTCGGTCATTTTGGCCATGGCACGGCCCGTTGGAACGGTTCCTTCGATTGTTTTGGCGGCGAGATCTTTTAAAGCGGCAACTTTGCTGCGCGACAAACCGGCGGCGCGAAATTTTTCATCCGGCGTTTCCAGCACAAGTTTTGGGTCGAGAAATTTTCGTTTCGGGAAAATGGCGCGCACCCGTTTCCAAATTGTCGCAGCCGCTTTCCCGCTCAGTTGCTGGTAGGCAATCGACTCGGCCAGCGCCTCGAACGGGCGCACCTTCAGGTTCGGCTCGATGTTGTAGCGTTGCGAGCGTGCAATCAGCGCCGCCAACCGTGTATTGCTGGCGGAAAGATGGCGGTGCGCTTCCTCATGATCCATAGGATCACATTAAATGACGAAGCTCGAATGACGAATGACGAATTAATGACGAATGGAAAGATGCCGACAAGATAACCATTCAATCCGATTTCATAAATCGAATCGCCAGATCGCGGCGCGAACTTGACGGCTTTAAGCCGTCAAGTTTCGAGGAGAGTCGAGTTATGATGAGGTGTGAGTGAGCAGGTTTCCGCAAGGTCTCCTGGTTACTGAGGTAAGCGATTCGCCTTTAGAATTTCGTCATTCCTTCGTGCTTCGTCATCCCCCCTCCGTCATTCCCCTTGCTGGGCCATGCCTTTTCGGTTTCGTCCTCAGCATGGCGAATTCTCAACTCACCTGGTACGGACATTCCGCATTCAAAATCGTCACGCCTGCCGGCAACGTTCTCCTGATCGATCCCTGGATCACCAATCCCAGCTTCGACAAGGGCGAAGAGGAACTGGCCGCCCTTAAACGCGTGGATTTGATTTTGTTGACGCACGGCCACGGCGATCATGTCGGCAACACGGTTGAAATCGGAAAGCGCACGGGCGCGAAGCTCGTTTCCACTTACGATCTGGCCGAGGCGATGAAACTTGCTCTCGGGTACCCGGCGGAACAGGCCGACAACGACACGACCGGCGCTTTCGGTGGGCAACTCAGTCTACTCGATGGTGATGCCACAGTTTGTTTTGTGCCGGCATGGCATGGATCTGGCGTGGTAAAGGACGAGATGTCGCCACCAATTTACGCAGGGAACCCGAGTGGACTTGTCGTCACCATTCGCAACGGTCCAACCATTTATCACACCGGCGACACAGCATTCTTTTCCGACATCGCGCGCGTCTCCGATTATAACCAGATCGATATCATGCTGGTATGCATCGGCGATCATTTCACCATGGGACCAATTCGTGCGGCCGACGCGGTGAAAGCGGTGAATCCGCGCAGCGTCGTGCCAATCCACTACGGCACCTTTCCAGTGCTGACCGGCACCCCCGAAGAATTCGAGCGCGAACTGAAAAAGCGCGAAGTCAAAGCCCAACTGCGCGTGATGAAACCCGGCGAAACGATTTCGTTGTGGGACTGAGGCGATTGAACGCCGGTCCACATTCGAATTTCAAAGGACAGCAAGGGAAGCCAGGACCATGTTCGATTTCAGAAATGGAAAACCGCTGACGGATCTCCTCATTCCGGAGGGTCTGTCGCACGCCGCGACTTCGTTTGTCGAATCGCTCAAAATTAATTCGATTACGGAAAAGGCGCGCGATCGGCGGGTCGTGATTAAACGGCGGAATGTTTACGGCGAGCGTGCTGCCGGTTTGATCAACTTTTACTTTCGCGCAGCCGGCATTCCAATTCGCTATTTGAGCGACGTGCGAGATTGGCGGCGGTGGGAAGCGCGATGTTTTCAGATGCTTAACCGCGACCGTTTTCGCGCGAAGGTCAGGGACAGTCGGACGGTGAGGCTGGACAAATTACCGGGCGACAACCTGTGGAATCACATGAATCGGGGAACGCTCACGCCACGAATGTTGAAGGCAGCCGGCAGTGAATATCGGCGGGCCCATGATTTCAAAAGCGAGGCGTTCGGCAGCGGCTGGTCGCATGGCGATGCTTCGATGACCAATGTGATCTACGACGAGAAGACGGGACGCGCCCGGCTGATCGATTTTGAGATTAGACACGAAAAATCGCTGCCGACGACCGCGCGTCAGGCCGATGACCTACTGGTTTTCCTGCTCGATATGGTGGGAAGAATTCCGAACCGACAATGGCTGCCGTTCGCGATTTGTTTTCTGCGCGCCTACAACGATGCCGCCGTCATGCGTGAATTAAAAAAACGTCTCGTCATTCCGACCGGCCTGGCTTTGGTCTGGTGGAATGTGCGGACCAATTTTACCGGAACCGCAAAAGTAAACCGGCGTTTTCAGGCGTTGCGTCGTGCCATCGGTAAACTGGAACTTCATCGCTCGCTTGCGATCGATTCCGCGCGCAAAAAACGGCGACCTTCGATTAATTGCCAGAGAACGAGACCGGGAATGCCGACGATTAAATCGCGGAAACGTGCCAGCAAAGATATGGCAAAAGCCGTTTCTCCCGGAATGCCGAGAAGATTGCCGACGACGAGGTAACCGCTTTCCTGGACCCCGAGCTGGCCCGGAACGGGAAAAGCCGCTGATTTAACCGTCATGGCCATGCTTTGCAGAATGAGTGCGTTCAGGAAGGTTGGGTGCGCGCTGAGCGCATATAATGCGATAAAAATTTCGCCGGAGCTGCCGATGAGCGAAACTATTGTCCAACTGCAACATGCCAGAACACCACGCCGATGTGCATAAAAGTCGCGCACGGTTTGGTCGAGCGTTTCTCCGCTTTGCACGAGGGAGCTCCATTCCGGCGACTTAACGAGACGTGTAATGATGACACTGACGAAGCGAAACATTCCCAGGCGCTGCGCAATGTAGAACCCAGCTATCGCAACGATCGCGACAATGGCTCCGACCAAAGTTGGACCGACAAGACTGGTTCGACCGGTAGCCTCGACAAGCAGCACCAGTCCCAGCAGCGTGAATACGATTTGGGTAACGACGCCGAGGGTGACATCGACAATCACACTCGCGGCTGCTGCGGCCATGGGAGTTCCGGCAATGGTGGCGAGGCGCGCGCGCACGATATCGCCGCCAACGGCCGCAGAAGGAATGAGATTGCTGATTGATTCGCCGATCCAGCGCATCCAAAACAAACTTTGCCAGCGCGGGCGAACCGCCTTCGGGAAAAGCACGTGCCAGGCGATGGCATCGAGAAGGATCGGCACAAAATGAAATGCCGCGATCGCGGCAATGGCCCAACCGGCGGTCGCGACGGCGGCGCCCACCGCCATCACCCCTTGTCGAACGAGGAGAATGGTAAAAAGCGCCGCGCCGGCGAAGCCGAGCAGGTAAATCGTGAGTTTGAGCTTACCGCGCGTTTTCATGTTGGATCGAAGAATGATCGTGACCACGACATGACTTGGCCGCAACTGACAATGCAAACGGGCTAGGGAACAACCGATAATAGATGTGCAGAAGCACGTCCCTCCATATCGCGACTCGCGACATTGTAGGGCAACCGCTCCCGGTTGCCTAATTGAGGACGGCAGGCGGGAGCGCCTGCCCTACACGATTCTCAGCGCGACGCTTCTGCCGTAACGGCGATCGCTGGCTGTGGTTCTTCCACCGCAATAGCCACTGGCGCTACCACGCGGCGTCGCATCGGCTTTAACAAAAGCGTACAAATCATCAACCAAAGAACGCCAAGAAATATCGCTGCAATGACATCGCTGAGATAATGCGCGCCAAGAGCAATGCGACTGAATCCAACCAGCATCACCAGCATAGCAGCCGAAAGAATGGTTAATCTTTGCCGGCGCTTCGATTTCATCAGTGGCAGGAGAAACAAAAGCAGCTGACCGTAGAGCAAAGTCGCTCCGATGGTATGGCCGCTGGCAAAGCTATAGCCCGACCAATCGACAAACCAGCCATCAAGAAACGGACGATGCCGATGGACGGCGAGCTTTAGGACTTCGTTTAGAAGCATGCCGCCGGGGACGGCGACAATCATTGTGACAAGAGCCGGCCAGGCACGTTTCCAAACGAAGAATACCACGGCCAGAAACAGGACGACGCCGATCCATTGGGCTGAGCCGGGCTCACTGAAAACGCGCAGCAGATTCACAAACGCCTGGCTAAGATGGACATGGAACCAGCCGGCGATTTGGTGGTCCGCACCCGCCAACGGATTGACCATTGCCAGGGTCGCGCCGCTCTGCGGGGGAAGGGAGGCGTTAAACACAAAAAAACGGGATGAAAGTAATATATGCAATTCTGGTTTCGTCAACCTCCAGTAGCAAAAACTTTGCTAAAAATCCTGTGCGAGCAGAAACACAGACCTACGGCCTGTGCGCCCAGCGGGTTTGCGAACCCGCTGCACCGTCCACCCCAGCAACAGCGGAGTAAGACTCCGCTGGTTGATGCCTGTGTTTCTGCGCGATATTACGCCCTCGTGGCCCAAGTCCTGCGTTATCGGATAAGGCGTCTTACAAATTAGTTTCTTAACAATCGCCACTTGCTCAGATGCACTGAATCCGATACATCAAGCACGGCTCGCATATCCGATTTACTCATGCGTGCTTAAACAAATTTGCTATGCATAAAATCCACTTTCGACGAAATTTGCCAGCCTCAATTGCCTCGGGCATCTTTGCCGTCCTCGCCACCGCCGGCGCATTTGCGGGGACCGAACCGGAGATGCAACAAGCCGCGAAACCAGAGGACGAAAATTCTCACAATATCTTTTCCTTCGAGTCGATTTATACGCTGCGCAGCGATTTCAAAGAGGATCCACGACTGGGCGAGGGCGATTCTTATTATAACGATTTCAGCTACGACCATCGCTTTCTCATTACCGGCAAATGGTATTTCCGCACCGGTTTCGAATACGAGCGTTACGATTTTGGCGGCACCAATAATGGGCTGCCCAATCATCTCCAGGCCTTATACGGACATTTGGCGATTGAATATGTTGTCAAGGATCACGCCGGCGCTGGCCTCGAACTCGATCCGGGCGTTTATTTTCAAAACCGCATCACGGGCGATGCCTTCGATATTCCATGGAAACTTTTCGTCTCCTTCCCGCTCAAAAAAGACAAGATCTTCGGTGTCATCGGCGTGGGCGGTGCGCTCTATCAGGATCCGATCATCGCTCCTGGCGGCGGATTGATCTGGCTTTTCACGGACAAACTGCGGCTCGAGGGTGTGTTCCCTAAACCAGCGTTGGTTTACAACGCGACTGACGATTGGCAATTTCGCATCGCCGCGAATTTGGTTTACGAAAGCTTCCGCACCGACGATGTCTTTACGCCGTTGCACAAATTGCGCGAACACAACGCCGTGGTGCAATATAACGAAGACCGCATCGGCGTGCAGGCCAGTTACTCTGGAATCAAACCATTCAAAATCACCGCAGCCGCAGGTTGCACTTTCCTTCGCGAATTCGATTTCTTCCGCGTCGGTGTCGCCGAGAGAACCGACCCCGCGCCCTATTTCCAGCTCAGCGCCGAAGCGAAATTCTAGGGAGACAGCGGGCTCACACCGTGTGTCGCTCAGGTTTGCAGACCCGTGTTTCCCGGGGAAATCGCTCAGCCTAAATCTCGCTCCTTGCGGATGTGGAATAGGTTTATCGCGATCGCGACCTTTCGGGCCTGCAAAATTCTAGCGCGGTTATTTCCTCCGCAACCAAGACCACTACCACGCCAGGCGCGCCTGATTCTGGTTTTCAGCACGACGGGCCTTGGCGACGGATTGTTTGATTCGGCGGCGATTCGCAGCCTGAAGTTGGGTCATCCTGCCGCGAAGTTGATCGTGTGTGCGCACCGGATGAGGCAAGCGGTGGCTTTGCATAACCCGTGCGTGGACGAGGTCGTGCCATTCGGAAAATCCCCGTTTCGCCAATTTAGATTGCTCCGGCGTTTCCGACGTAATCGTCCGGACCTCGTCGTGGTGTTGCATGTCAACGAGGAGGTTTATCCGCTCGCTTACTGGATTAACCGGGATGCGGTAGTCACCTTCACGAATCTGAGTGAAAAATACTCCTTTCTTTCCGCTCACCCCGTTAAAATTCAAGATTCCCAACACGCAGTCGTTTTGCCTCTGCAAGTTGCGCAGTATGCTGGTGGCTCGGCGGTCGCTCCGCGAATGATCTATGAGGTGAAGGTCGACGAACTCGCGGCCATTCGCGCTAGATTCATCGACTGGATCGATCGTTCCTACGTGGTTCTTCAGACAGGGGGAGGAAAGACTTTGTTCTGGCGGGATTGGCCGGTGGAACACTACGTAACCTTGATTCGCTGGTTTTCGGATCGCTTTGCCCACAAAGTCATTCTCACGGGCGGAGTGGAGAACCTGGAAAGAGCCAACGCAATGGAACGAGCGTGCCCGGAGGTGATCAATCTTGCTGGTAAAACCACACTTGCCGAAACCGCGGCGCTGCTTCGTCTCGCGAAGATGTTACTCACCACGGACACAGGGGTCATGCATCTCGGCTTCGCCGTCGATTGTCCTGTTGTTTGTCTATTCCACGATTTGTTCCCGGCCAAGGATTACTGTCCCCTGGATAAATCGGCACGATACGTCGCCCTGCAACTAAAGCGCTCGCACCCGCAACAGCCACCGAGCGGTCACGACATGGAAGGGATCTCGTGTGACGAAGTTAAAGCGGCAATATCGGGCATCCTTGCTACACAGTGAGGAAACGGAACACAGACTTGAAGCCTGTGCGCTACATAGACCTCGGCCTGTGTTCCGCCTACGCAAAGGCTGTCTCTTACGGAAAAATTTCGTCCAGCTTCCGGGCTGCGGCCTGACTGCCATGAATTTTTAGTCGTCCGGTGAAGAAGGCCCATTTGCCGCCTAAGGTGCCATTGGAAAGGGCCACCCAATTTTTGTCACTCGTGATAAATGTGACGTCGGGCTTGTCGGTTTTCCCCTGCCCCATTTCGAATTTGCCATCATTCACTTCGATCCACCACTCGCCACCGTTCGGGCCGCTCAATTGCCATTGGTAGCGCAGGTGAACGCCTTTCGCCTTCTCCGCCTGAAAACTCTGCCGCATCCCATCGAACACCTCTTGTGGCGTCGAATTCGGGGGCTCGTTCGACGCGGCCATGATCGAGCCCAAGCCAATTGCAACAGCTATCAACGCGATTCTCAGCAAGGGCACCCCATTCATCTCTTCAATTATTTAACTCAGAATCGTTCCCGTCACTTCAATCGGTTGTTCTGGCTCGCGTTACTCTTCGATCTTTCGCAGCAGAAATGCGGCGCCGATGAAGGTCACGAGCGCGCCGGCAAAAAGCACGATGAGATCGACCAGGTAAAATCTTGCTCCAGCGTGATACATATTTACCAGCCGGAAAGCGCGGCAGAAATGGGTCAGGGGGAAAACTTCCGACAGGTATTGGATTGCCTGCGGTAGTTGCTCGAGCGGAGCGAATGCGCCGGACAAGACAAAGACCGGCAACAAAAAGAAGACGGAAAATTGAATCGCTTGCGTCTGGGTCTTGGAAAAGGCGGAGATAAGCAGGCCAAGTCCGAGGGAACAAAGTAAAAACAGCAGACAGATCAGCATGAGGGCGGGTGGTTGATAGAATTGCACGTGGAAATGAAAGCCGGCCACCAGCGTGATCACCACGATGAGGACAATCGAAACCCCGAGATAGGGCAAAATTTTCCCGATCACAATTTCGCCGCGCTTCAAGGAAGTAACCATCAATTGGTAAAGCGTCCCCGACTCGCGTTCGCGCGCGATGGTACAGGCCATGAGGGTGACGGTGAGCAATTGTAAAATCAGACCGATGATTCCCGGAATAACGTAATCGATGAAGCGGGCTTTCGGGTTGTAGAGAATCTTGCTCTCCGCCGTCCACGCTTCCATGAGCGAGACGAATTGTTTGCGGATCTGCACTGGCAACTTTTTCCCGAGCTCGATCACTTCGTCCGGAAGATTTTCCACGATAAGATCGCGTTCTTTCACTTGGAAATCGGCCAGGCTCTTTTGTACCCCGCCTTCCGCCGCCGACGCCGTATTGATGTCGCTACCGTCGAGATAAAGTGGAAGCGGCTTCGGGTTTCCCGCGCTCAACGAATCGCTCCAACCCTGCGGAATGACGAGCGCGGCCTGGACCCTGTTGGCGAGGAG
>Ga0209474_10002768_pt1 | contig 15828 bp, 14 predicted proteins | sample GraSoiAngelo_145_FD_185902 | JGI IMG/M metagenome (GOLD analysis project Ga0209474, IMG submission 185902) | Grasslands soil microbial communities from the Angelo Coastal Reserve, California, USA - 14_1009_05_20cm (SPAdes) (version 2) | ecosystem: Environmental > Terrestrial > Soil > Grasslands...
GACGATCGTCCAGCGCACTCCGAAGCGCTCGCGGATGAGGTCCGAGAGGCCCTTGCCGGTGACCGCGCCCATCCGCGCGCACATCTCCTGGATAACGAGCAGGCCGGCGGTCGAGAGGAGCAGGAGCCACATCATCTCGAAGCCGTAGCGCGCCCCGACGGCGGTGTAGGTCGTGACCCCACCCGCGTCGTTGCCGGCGAACCCGGTGATGATCCCCGGCCCCATCACCGCGAGGAACGCGAGGATCGAGGCGCGGCGAACGCGCGTGCGGCGACGGACCGCGGCGGCGGTCCTGATCACCTAGCGATCGACCGGAGCGACCTCTTTTTCCAGCCGCGCGGGAGCATGAGCTCGACCACGTCATCCACGGTGACGGTCCCGAGGAGCTTCTTGCGAGCGTCGACCACAGGCAACCCCAGCAGGTCGTACTTGGCGATGAGCGCGGCCACCTCTTCCTTTGGCGTTTCCGCGTCCACCTTCAATACGTTCGGATCCATGATGTCGCTCACTTTCGTCTCCGGCGGTGCCACGACGAGGTCCCGCAGCGACAGCACGCCCTCGAGCTTTCCCTCGCCATCGACGACGTATAGGTAGTAGGTGAGCTGAGGATCGGGCTTCTTCGCGCGAAGCTCGTCGATCGCCTGCGCTGCCGTGAATTCTCTGGGGAGCGCGACGAAATCCGTCGTCATGATCCCGCCGGCCGAGTCCTCGGAGTGGGTGAGGAGCTCCTCGACGTCCTTGGCCTCCTCCTTGTCCATGAGCTCGACGAGCTCGTCGCGGCGCTCCTCCGAGAGGTCCTGCAGCAGGTCCGCTGCCTCGTCGGGATCCATTTCCTCGAGGATGTCGGCGGCGCGCTCCTCGGGAAGGTCGCTCACGATCGCGGCCTGCATCTCGGGCTCGACCTCCTGCAGCGCTTCGGCCGCGGTCTCGAGATCGAGCTGCTGGAAGACCGCGATGCGCTCGTCGGCCGTCATCTCTTCGACGATGTCGGCGATGTCCGCCGGGTGAAGAAGGGCGAGCTTCGCGTGCGGGATCGTGAGCCGGACCGCGGCGGTCTTCGCGGGGGCGTCCTGCGCGGGCTCGAGCGGCTCGACCAGATGCCAGGGGATGATCCCGCGGGGCAGCCGCCGCCCGGCGAGCCCGGCGACGCGCTCGGCGACGGTCTCGGCGCCGACGCGGCGGAGCAGGCCGCGGAGGCCGACGTCGGCGCCGACCAGGCGCAGCTGGCCGTCGACCTCGGAGAGCTGGAGGTCGTTCACGCGCACGACCTTGGCCCCGTGGGTGTCGACGATCTGCTTGTCGAGGAGGTCGCGAGCGAGGCGGAGCGCATCCGCCGGAAGCTGCGCGTCGGGCGTCGTCTCAAGGCGGTTGCGAAGCCGGAAGTGACCGATCTCCTGCGCGAGATCGCCCCAGCGCAGGACCTTCTCGCCCGAGGGCGTCGAGATGATGGCCCACTGCGCGGCCGGGAACTGCCCCTGCGGCACGACCGCGATGTCCGCGAGCTTACCCACCTCGTTACCGTTCGGCTCGATGACCCTGCGGTGTTGTATTTCCGACAGGTACGGCACGACGCCGGAAGCGTAACCGGTACAATTCGTATATCCCAGAGCGCCCGACCCGGGCGTACCCTCACGCGTTGGAGGAAGCCCCGTGCCACAGATAACCGATGCTGGTCTTCGCGCGCGCGCACTCGCCGACCAGGCCACCGCCGCCGCGCTCGAAGCGGACTGGCCGCGCGCCGCGGACCTCAACCAAAAGCTCGTCGAAGCCTCTCCCGAGGACCTCGAAGCGCGCAACCGGCTGGGCCGGGCGTTCATCGAGCTCGGCCGCCTCGATGAGGCCAAGGCCGCGTTCGCCGAGGTCCTGAAGATCGAGCCGTACAACTCGATCGCTCTCCGCGGCAACTCGCGGGTGGCCACACTGCAGGAGCACAAGACCAAGGCCTTCACGACGACGACAAGGACGCAGCCGCGCCTCTTCATCGAGGACATGGGAAAGACGGGCATCCTCCGTCTGATCAACCCAGCTCCGACCCACGTCCTCGCGAAATACAGCCCCGGCGCTGAATGCGAGCTGCGCGAACAGGAAGGGCTTCTCGCCGTACACGCTCGTGATGGCGAGCTCATCGGGTTCCTCGAGCCGAAGGTCGGGCGGCGTCTCATCGATCTTCTGCGTACCGGCAATCAGTACGTCGCTGCGATCGTGAGCAACGACCCCGCGAACGCCCGCGTGGCCATCCGCGAGGTCTTCTCGAGCCCCGAGAACGCGAGCCGCATCTCGTTCCCGGGCCACCACCGCTCGGCGGAGACGAAGGAGCGGGCCTACGTCCGCGGCACGTTCTTCCGCGACGGTGGGGAGGAGATCGAGGAAGAGGCCGAGGAGGTCGAGGAGGGAACTCCCGCCGCCGAGGAAGTGCTCGAAGAGGCCGAGGTCACCGAGGAACCACTCGCCGTCGACACCGAGGACGACGACGATTCGGAGGACGAAGCCGAAGAGTGAGCGGCGCGCCCACGCGCCGCGCGCTCGCGTCCGTCTTTGCCCTCGCGTTCCTCGCGTCCTGCACCGATTCCGGCCAGCCCAAGTCCGCTGGGCCCTCGAACGACGTCGCGGGCGCACCGAAGCTCGCGCGCGACGCCGGCGCTCTGCTGCTCCAGGCCTCGGCGTACGACTACGGTCTCGCGGGTGCGCTGTCGGGACAGCAGACCCGCACGGTCGCGGCAGCGCGATACGGCACGGTGATGCGCGGCACCGCGACGACGATCTCCACCTTCAATGCCACGGTCCTGGCGGCCACGCTCGACCGCACCGGGCCGATCCGCGAGAAGCTCGTGCCGCTCGCCGATGGCCTCTCCGACCTCGCACGCGACGGCGCGTCCTACGCCGACGGTGGTGACCCGGCCGCGTTCGCGCGCGTGATCACCGACGTCGGCGCGGGATGGCAGCGCCTCCGCGATCTCTCAGCGACCCTGCCGAAGGACGACGCGCTGCAAAGCACGATCGCCCGCGGCATGTCCTTCGTGGTGGCGAGCAAGTCCTCGACGCAATCGACCATCACGACAGGCCCCTACACGAGCGCCGCGGAGGCAAAGCAGGCGCTCCAGCGGATGGGCTCGCCGCTGAACGGATCGTTCAGCCAGACCGCGCCCTTCGTCGTGCGCATCGGTCCATACGCCGATCGGGCCGGCGCGGATACGGCGAGCGCCGGGCTGACGAAGCAGGGTGTGATCAACATCGTGACCGACGATGCGTCGTACGCTTTTTCGCGGAGCGGACCGCTGCCGAATGCCGAGCTCTGGCGTGAGCCTTCGCGCGTGCTGGAGGTGCGCGCCACTTCGCGAAAGATCGGTCTGAGCTCCGATGGCTCATGGGTCGTCACCGGCAGCGACGACGGCTACGCGGCGCTCTTCGATCCAAAGGGCGCTCTCACCGCGCTCCCGCAGGGATACGCCGGGATGAGCGTGCTGCAGTTCTCGGTCGACGGCGATCATCAGACCTTCGCGGTGGGCGGCCAGGTCGTGACGTTCCTCGCGGTGCCCAACGGCCAGAACATCGGAGACGGTATGCGCTTCACCGGCGCCGCGACCCAGATGCTGTTCGTTCCGTCGACCCGGGTCTTCGTCGCAGCCTCGACCGGTTCGACCGGGCTTCCGGGGGGCGGCCCGGGGCTCATCGGCGGACGGACCGCCGACGGTGAGCCGCTTGGGGATCCGTTCCCGATCGTGACCCCGGCCGCCGGCGCCCGCCTCGCGGCGAGCGACGCCGGTGACGTTTACGTCGGCACGACGAGCGGCGGCGCGTTCGACATCGAGGTTTTCCGGCCGGGCACCGACTCTCAGCTCAGGGCCGTCGCGCGGGTCGCCGGCGTAGGGACTGCCCTCGCAGTCGACCGTACCGCGAAGTTCGCCGCGGCCGTCACCGACCAGGGCACGTACCGCTTCGCCCTCGCCGACCCGAAGACGCTGACCCGCGTCGGGGGGGTTGTACGGGACGTCGCGTTCGCGCCCGACGGCACCCTGTATCTGCTCGATCAGACCTCGCTCGTCGCGGTCGGCCAGGACGGAACGGCGAAGTGGACGGCGCCGCTCGTGGACGGACGACGTCTCGTCACGGGCCAGCGCGTGGCAGTCCTCGACGGGACCGACCGGCTCCTCGTCTTCGCTCCGGCGGACGGCACGGCCGAGGAGCTCGGAGTCGGCGGGACGATCAACGACGTCACCATGTCGCGCGACGGCCGCGTCGTCGGGGCCATCGTGGACTCGAGGAGGGCCGTACTCTTCACCTTGCCTTGAGCCAACCCGAGCGCGTCCGCTCCATGGTCCCGCTCGAGATACTTCCTCTTCCGCGTCCGCTCGACCGTTTTGGCTCCGCGTTCCCCTCATCGCTCGCGGATCTGTACGCGAATGCATATACGCCCCGGCGCGGCGTCGTCCTCGATCCGCTTGCGCATCCGTGGTCCGCGGCCGATGCGGCCGAGCGCGCGGATCGGCGCGGCGTCGCGAAGTCCCGCGAACCGCTCGGCGAGTGGGCCCGACGCGCGATCGCGCTCGCGCCCGCGGCTGACGAGGTCCTTGCCGCGCTCGATCGCGTCGGAGAAAGCGCCCTCGTCGGGATGCCTCATCGCGTCGCGATGCGCGAGCTCTACGGATCGACCTGCGCGACCTGCCGCGGTCCCGTGATCGTCGAAGCCTTCCTGTGGGAGCGCGACGCGCCCGCCCCCACGAAGAAGGCCTTCCGCTGCGGCATCTGCGCCCGCGAAGGGCACGCCCTCCTCATCGAGGCCACGACCGAGGACGACGAGCGATCGAGCCAACGCCTCGAGCAGCGGGGCCTGGCGTACTGGCAGTTCGTCGAGCGGTTCGGGCCCGACCCCAAGTCGCAGGCCCTCGGCGAAACGACGGCGGCCTTGTACACGCCGCGCAATCTCACCGCGCTCATGGCCACGCTGCGAGCCGTCGAGACGGCGGTCCAGCCGTCGCCGGCCCGCGACGTGCTCGTGCTGTGCGTTCTCGAGATACTCATCTCGGGCAGCCGTCTGAACACGCTTGCCGGGCGCGCCACGCCGCTTCGGATCGAGAAGGGCCGCGCGCGCCGCTCGCATGCGTCGCAATCGCGCGAGGTGAATGTCTGGCTCGAGTTCGATCGGACCGTCCGCGAGCTCGTCGCCTGGCTGGCGCAGCACCCGTCGCCGGCGCGTCCACGATCGGCCACGCTCGCCCTGGACACCGGCGATGCCGACCTGGTCCTCTGTCAGGCCCCCGTCGAAGATGCCCTCGGCGGATGGAGCGCCGTCGCGGCTGTCGCGCTTCTCGGCGTGCGGGGGGCGAAGACGACCGACGCCGGCGATGGCCACGTCGTCGGGCGCGAGCGCTTGCTGCGGACGATGCGCGCGGCGCTGATCGACGGTCATCGTGGATCCCGTCCTGAGGCACCGGCCGTCGTGTACGTCCCGCATGCGGACCTGGTGAGCATCGCGGCGGTGGCCCTCGCCGGCGCCGGCGCTGGATACCGCCTGCGCGGGATCACCTACCAGCGGGATGCGCTCTCGGCCGGTGGGGGAAGCGGGTCGGGCGCGGCGGCGGTGTGCGATTTCGACCGCGATGTCCCACTCCTGCGCGACCAGGGCGCCGCGGATGCGTCCGCTATCGAGGACGCGATCCGCGCGGGCGTGCGAGAGATCGTGCGGTCGCGCGGCGAGCCCGTCGCCACGGACCGCGCCGCGGTCGCGGCGCTGGAGTCGCTCGCGGCGCGCAAGCTCCTCGCACCGCTGACGCTCGCGCGAGCTGGCGGGGTGTCGGAGCTCGAGACGTTCGTCGACCATTTCCGCTCGGCCCTCGCCGACGCGGCGCGCTCGGGGATCGTGAAGATCGACCTCGACGGCGCCGCGGCCGAGCACGCGCACGACACGACCGTTTACTCGCTCACGGATCCGGTCGACGCGACACCGCTCGACGATCGTCTGGAGTGGGGCGTGTGGGGACTGCTCTCGGCGTCGCGCGACGTTGAGACGCGCATGCTGCTTCGCCGTGCGTACGGCCTCTTTCGAGACGTCGAGACTCCGGACCGCGAGCTCGTCGAGCGTTGCATCGCCGCGTACGGGCACCAGAGCGATGACGGACGGTGGCGCCTGCGGGACGAGGATGCGCTGGTACGCCGGCAGGCGGATCAGACGCTTCTTGTGATCCAGCTCCTCGACGCGGGCCGTCGCCTCGGTTTCAAAGTGCACGTCGGCCGCGATCTCGAGCGGCGTGCGTTGCCCGAAGCCCATCTCTACCGGGGCAGCGTGCTCGGCGATCTCATGACAGATGCCGAACGGACGGCGGACATCTCGCGCGAGGCACGCATCCATTCCGACGCGCTCGACTACGTTGACTGCCTCTGGTACGACAAAGGCCGGATGGTGTTCCTGTGGCAGCTGGAGTGGACGGCGCGGCTCCACCGGAGCGTCATCGCTCTCGGCGAGGCGGTCCCGGACGAGGACCGGGTGTTTCGCTTCTTCGCGATCGCCGACGAGCGGCGGGCCCTGGCGGAGTTCAAGCTGCGGCGTGCCGCGGGTACAGCCGAAGTGGTCCGGCGGCGGGGCTGGCGCTTCGTAAAGTGGGGGCCGCTACGATCATGGGCAACACGGCCGGACGTGGCGTTGGACTTGCTCGAACCGGTCCTGGGCCTATCTCCAGAGGTGGAACAAACCGGCCAGCAGCTAGCGTTTAGGTGGTAATAACAGGAGGCGTCGCATGTCCAAGCCACAAGTAGTCAGCGACCAGAACTTCGAGACGGAAGTCATCAAATCCGATACTCCTGTGCTCGTCGACTTCTGGGCGGCCTGGTGCGGCCCCTGTCGGATGGTCGCTCCGGTACTCGAAGAGATCGCAAACGAGCAAGGCGAAAAAGTGAAGATCGCCAAGCTTGACGTTGACGCCAATCCGATCACGGCCGGACGATTCGGCGTTCGCTCGATCCCGACGATGATCCTCTTCAAGAACGGACGCGAGGCAGATCGCGTCGTTGGGTATCACCCCAAGGAGCAGCTCCTCAAGAAGCTCGGGCCGCATATCACTGGCACCGCAGCCGCGTAAGGACGACGATCCTCATCCCGATGGATGAGGCCTTACTGATCGCGGCCTGGTCGAGCGAGGAATCCCAGCCCTTTGGCGGCTGGGATTTCGGCTATATCCGACGGCGCTACTCCGAAGAAAAGCCGCCATGGTCGTACGAAGATCTGGCGCGTGAGGTCCTGCGTGGGGCGCACTCTGCCGTGGACCTCGGGACCGGCGGAGGCGAGGTCCTCGCGCGGCTTGCTGATGCCTTTCCTGGTTGCATGGTCGCGACGGAGGCGTATCCGCCGAACTGGCGCGTGGCGCGGGATCGCCTGCGACCGGCCGGCGCGTCCGTCGTCGCGTACGCGGCAGACGAGACCTCGAGCGCCCTACCGTTCCGCGATTCCTCGTTCGACGTCGTTCTCGATCGCCACGAGGCGTACGACGCGCGCGAGGTCGCCCGAGCGCTCGCGCCCGACGGCGTTTTTCTGACACAGCAAGTTGATGGTCGAAGCCACGCCGATCTGCTCGGATGGTTCGGGACGGAGCCGCACTGGCCCAACGTCACGGTGGAGCGGCTCGCAGCGGATCTGGTCCGCGAGGGTCTCGCGATCGAGCTCGCGCGATCGTGGTGGGGAAGCATCTCGTTCTTCGATGTCGGCGCTCTCGTCTATTACCTCAAAGCGATCCCGTGGGAGGTGCCGCATTTTTCGGTCGACCGCTTTACGTCCGAGCTTCTCGGACTCCAGCGGCGCCTCGACGAAACCGGTGTGTTGCGGTTCGACGAAGGGCTCTTCGTGATCCGCGCCCACAAGCCGCGATGACGATCGTCCTTCGTCCGCGCGCCTCGCTGTTCCACGCCGAAGGCGGCTGGTTCAGCGCGAACTGGCACTTCAGCTTCGACCAGTACTGGGATGAGGCCAACATGGGAATCGGAGATCTCCGCGTCTTCAACGACGATCGGCTGGTGCCTGGCGCCGCCTGGCCGATGCATCCGCACCGCGACATCGAGGGCATCACCTACGTCGCCGAAGGAACGTTCGAGCACGCCGACTCGCGTGGCAACGGCGGCGTCCTTCACCCCGGGGCAGTCCAGCGAGCGACGCTCGGGTCGGGGATGCAGCACTCGGAGCGGAACGGCTCGAAGACCGAGCCGATGCGCTTCATCCAGATGTGGATCATGCCGTCGCGCCGCGGACTCGAGCCGAGCATCGAGCAGCGCGAATTCGCGGCGGACGTCCGGCGAAACGCACTGCGGCCGGTCCTCGTGCCCGCGCCGGGCTTCGGCGGCGAGGACGCGCCGCAAGCTCGGGAAGCCGTGACCGTGCACCAGGACGCGGCGGTCTATGCCGGGCTGCTGGACCCGAAAAAGATGGTGCCGCACCAGTTTCGTCGGGGCTTCGGCGGCTACCTCTTCGTGGTCCATGGCGCACTGGTCCGACCGGAGATCGACGAAGGCGGTGCGGCCAAGATCGCGAACGAACCGAGTATCGAGCTCGAGGCGGGCGCCAACGGAGCGGAGGTCCTTCTCGTGGAGACGCGAACCAGCCGCGCTTGAGGGTGCGATTCGTTACGGCTTTGCGCCACCCAGCCCGTAGCGGGCCCCTACCGTTCGCGTTCAGAGATACGCGGCCCCCGGCACGGGCGCCGGCGGCAGGAGGGAAGACCACAAATGCGTGAATACCAAAGCGGCGGCGACGGAGCGGGCAACGCCACATTCGGCCCGGGGCTGGTTTTCGAAGGAAAGCTGAGCTTCCAGGGTCAGGTCCGCTTCGACGGGACCTTCACCGGCGAGATCACGACCGACGACCTTCTCATCATCGGTGAGACCGCCAAGGTCTCGGCCGACATCACCTGCGGCTCCGTCGTGATCAACGGCGAGGTCAACGGCAAGATCAAGGCTCGCGACTCCGTCGAGCTCCGTGGCCACGCGCGCGTGAAGGCCGACCTCGTCACTCCGTCGCTCGTGATGGACAAGGGTGTCGTGTTCGACGGCTACTGCAACATGATGGACAAGCGCGACATCGTCTCGCTCCCTAGCGCCAACGGCGACGAGCGCCGGAAGTCGTGGCAGTCAGGTGGTCGCGGCAACAAGCACCAGGACCGCCGCAACCGCGAGGCGATCGAGGCCCAGCCGGCGGATCTCTCCGCGCAGTAATTTCGAAGCGGCGTGCGGCGTCGGCGCCGCACGCCACCTCCTGCAGCTATGCGGCGTCTCCTGACGGTCATTCTCGGTGTCGCGATCGGACTCCTTGTTGGCAACTCCGCGATCCACGCCGCGCCGGCGCTCGACCCGCGCTGGCAGACCGCAGGGTCGACGCACGAGACGTCGCTCGTCGACCGGCTCACGCGGAGCGACAAGGCGCCGCTCCTTTTCGTGCCGGATTCGGTGACCACCCAGCCCGCCGCGCCCGCGACGCTCGTCATCGTCCTCCCGGGCCTCGGCAACGACGGCCGCGATCTGGCGCAGGAATTCGTGCCCGCCGCGGAAGAACACCGCTGGCTTCTGCTCGCCCCGAGTCCCGATTACGACCCGATCGCGAACGAAAGCCTAACGCTCGCGGATCTGCGGGTCGACGAATCGCTCATTGCGCTCGCGGATGAGGTGATGGCACAACCGCGATTCCACCTCACTCCGCGCATCGATCTGGTCGGATTCTCCCGCGGCGCGCAGAGCGCGCACCGGTTCGCTCTCCGCCATCCCGAGCGCGTCGCCGCCCTGGCGACCCTCTCAGCGGGGACATACACCATGCCCACGAGCGCCGAGCCATACCCGCTTGGCGTCGGTGACTTCGCGCTCTGGAACCATCAGCGGCCGTTCGAGGTCGCGGCTCTGCGGCACGTTCGGGTCTTCGTCGGTGTCGGCGCGGCCGACGCGAATCCGGCCGACGTCGCACGTGCGTGGGACGGGGTCGGCGGGACGACCCGGTTCGAGCGGGGCACGCGCTTCGCGGAGGCGCTGCAGCAGATCGGCGTTCCGTCACGTTTCGAGAGCTACCCCGGCGTCGGCCACGCTTTCGTGCCGGCCATGCGCGCCGACGCCGTCGCTTGGTTTCTCGGGAACAGCTGAGTCCACTACCCGGCGAGGATCGCTGCGTAGCTCGCCGGGTCGGTCGCGCCCTCGGTGTTCACCACCGCGACCTGCGAGTCAGCGGTGATGCCGAGTCGCGCGCGAAGCATCCCGTCCGCCGAGGCGACGAGGGCACCGGCGAGGCCCGCGGCGCCGGACGCACCGGCTATGACCCCTCTTCGTGCGAGCTCGCGCACCGCGGCGGCCGCCTCCTCGTCGGTCACGACCATTGCGGCGTCGATGCCCGCGAGAAGGATCGGCCAGGCCACGAACGAGGCGCTCTGACAGCGGAGGCACGCCATGACCGTCGGCGTGTCCGGGACTGAGACCGGCGCACCCGACGCGAACGACAATGCGATCGCGTTCGAGCCTTCGGGCTCGACCACGACGACCCTTGCTGTGGCCGAGATGCGGCGCAGGCTCGAAGCGGCCGCTGCCGATAGGCCGCCGACCCCCGCCTGTACGAACAGGAGATCCGGAGGCCGGAAGATCTGGTCGAAGAATTCCTCGAAGAGCGTGCCGTACCCCGCCATCACGTCGCTCGCGAACGTCCGCTCCTCATCCGCGGCCTCGGCGCCAACCGTGTCTGGGCAATACCAGTGACCGCGCGCGTGCGCGGCGGCCCGCGCCGCAGCCACGGCGTCGTCGTAGCTGCCGTCGACGAGCTCCACGATCGCGCCGTGACCTTTTATCGAGTCGATGCGGCTGGCCGCGCTATCTGCGGGGAGCACGACGACGCACCCACAACCGAGAGCCTCCGCGAGTGCGGCGACCGCGCGCCCGTGATTCCCGTCGCTCGCGGTGCACAGCGTGGGTGGGCCAAGGCCGCGCGCGATCCGGGAGAGGTCGGGGAACGCGATGAGCGCGTCCGGAGAGAGACCGGCGGCTGCCTTCACGCGTTCGTGGAGCGCCCACGAGCTCCCGAGAAGCTTGAACGATGGAAGTCCGAGCCGGTCCTGCTCATTCTTCACGGCGATCCCGGCGACCTGGCCGGTACCCGCCAGCTCCGGCATCGCGACCACCGGGGTCGGCGCATATCCGGGCATCGTGCGGTGAAATGAGATCGGTCGGGTGGGACCTCTCGGCGGCCCACCGTATCCGCGCTCCCGCCATGGGTTGGGGACCAAGCGCGCGTGGCCCGGGGTGCTCACGACCTCATGTTCGCTGGTGGCCGCGAGGAAGGGGAACCTCGTAAGGTGGGCGCACGATGAAACTATCAGCGGCGGCTCCGATCCCCGCGCTGCTCGCCTCGGCGGACCCATCGATCCGCTGGAAGACCCGCGTCCATGTGCTCGGCGAGGATCCCAATTCGAAGTCCATTCGGTTGCTCCGCGAGGAGATCCGGAGCTCACCGACAGTCCGCGCACTTCTTTCCCGGCGCGACCAGCTCGGACGGCCCGGCACGAGGCGGCAGGTCTACTACAAATGGCAGGGTCTTCACTGGGTGCTCGCAAGCCTCGCCGACCTCGGCTATCCCGAAGGCGACGAAAGTCTTCACCCCCTTCGTGACCGCGTTCTGGAGCTCTGGCTCGGCCCGAGCTATTTCCACGAGTTCGCCGCACGGACCGAGGCCGAGGCGTACCGCGGTCGGGGCGTCCCGCTCATGCGCGGCCGATATCGCCGCTGCGCGTCGCAGCAGGGCAACGCGCTCTACTCGCTTCTGACGCTCGGCATCGCCGACGAGCGCGTGCATTCGCTCGTTGAGAGGCTGCTGCATTGGCAGTGGCCCGACGGAGGCTGGAATTGCGACCGCCATCCGGAAGCCGACACCTCGTCCTTCATGGAGACGCTCCTTCCGATGGTCGGACTCGCGGCGTACGCGCGAAAACACCGGCGACCGGCCGCCATGAAGGCCGCCCGCGCCGCGGCCGACGTATTTCTACGACGACGGCTTTTCAAGCGGGTCTCGGATGGAAGGGTCATCGCGGCTGACTTCGTCTTGCTTCACTACCCGCGTTACTGGCACTACGACTTCCTCGGTGGACTGAAAGCGATGACGCAGGTAGGGCGGATCGCCGATCCGCGCTGCGAGGACGCGCTCGATCTGCTCGAGGGGCGGCGACTGACCGATGGAGGTTGGCCGGCTGAGAAGCGCTACTACACGGTCAGCCCAAAGGCGATGGTGTCGAACGCGGACTACGTGAACTGGGGCGGGACGAGCCAGAAGCGAATGAACCAGTGGGTCACCGTCGACGCTCTTGCGGTGTTGTGCGCTGCGGGGCGCCTGGACGCGTAGCGCCTTGCAGGCGGGAACGGCGCAGTAAACGCGCCAATAGACTTTGTCTTCGGAGTTTCGTCAGAAACTCGCCTGAGAGTGCGGGGGCTGCGGTGAGTCCCTCGGTCTTCAAACCGCGCGGCTCAGTTCGCCTGCGTTCGCCGGAATCGATGACATCCGTAGACGACGGTGCTGGGGTCCGCGACCGTTCGCTAGCGTCCGCCGCCGTACCTCCAGTAGTCAGCCGATTGGCAGCCGTCGCGGTGAGAGCGCGATGCCCGCGGGTTTGAGTGCCGGCTGCTCTTTACGAACTGACGAACGTGCCTTGGTAGGTCGCGGCCGCCTGCGCGTGCCAGCGTGCGTTGTCAACACCGCGTACGAGCAGCCACACGACGAGCACGAGCTCTCCCATAGCCAGTACGAGGTTGAATGGCGTGATCGCGGTCACGAGGGGAGGCCACAAGTTCGGTAGGTACGCAATACCCGCTAGCGCAAGAAGTCCGCCTATGACACCCGGCATGAACGACGAGCGCAGGATCAAGTACCCGAGCGCCATGCAGCGGAAGCCGAAGAGGATCAAGAAGACGTTCATGGTCTGGGCGCTCAGCCGCAGGAAAAACACGGCGAACGCGGCGCGCTGCTCGTCGCCAAGCGCAGCGAGGTCGCGGCTCCGCAACAGCGTAAGCGGCGCCATTTCGAACAACGCACCCACTGCGTTTAAGCCGATCGTGGCGATGCTGAAGAAGACGAAGAGCTGCACAGGGCCCCGCCCGACGGGTCGAAACAACGACGCGAAGGCGGCGGTCTCGGCGACGAAGAACGCGACCGAGAGCACAGTGGCCGCGACCCCGAGCCGCAGGAGCGTCTCGCTCTCGAGGATGCGGGCCGCGGTTCCGGCTGGATCACCGGCGAGCAGCAGATTGCCCGGCACGATGAGCTGGCCAAAGACCGAGCCCGCACCCTCGCCCAGATAGAGCAGTCCGGCGAGCAGCGCGATCCCTCGAGGTGAGAGTGCGGGTGCGAGGTTCATAACATCTCCCGTCGTGCGGTCGCGGCGCGCCCCGGACAATATGTTTACGTTGTAAACATGTCAAGACTGGAGCCGTGACGAGGAACACATCTTCCGGGAGCCGCCATCAACGCCTGACGCGCGAGCGCATCCTGCGGGCGGCCATCTCCATCGCCGATCGCGATGGCGTCGAAGCCCTAACGATGCGCGGTCTGGGTTCGGAGCTAGGCGTCGAGGCGATGGCGTTATACCGACACTTCGCCAACAAGGACGAGCTGCTTGAGTCAATGGTCGATCTCTTGGTCGGAGAGATCACGATCCCACCCGCCGGTGGGTCGTGGCGGAGCGCGATCCGCGCTCAGGCGTTCTCGGCCCGCACGATCTTGGGTCGCCGACGATGGGCCCAGCGCCTCTTGGCGACGCGCGCGGTGCTCGGGCCGGGCACGCTCCGACACATCGAAGGGGTGACGCGCGCGCTGCGCGATGCGGGTTTCTCACACACGCTCGCTCACCACACGATGCATGTGCTCGGGGCCCGGATATACGGCTTCACGCAGGAGGTTTTCGACGACGCCTTGACGCCTGAGGCGGTGCAGCGCTTTGTGGGCTTGATTCGCGCCGGCGACTATCCCGCCATGCAGGCCGCCGCGCCGCATGTGCGGCACGACGCGGACGCGGAGTTCGCCTTTGCCCTCGACCTTCTGCTCGACGCCCTTGACCGCGCGCGGCTCTCCGAGGCCCGAGCTGCGCCCAGGGCAGCCGCATCAGCGAGCAGCCCGTCCGCGGTGTCACAAGCTGGCCGCCGCAAGCGAGGTCGGCGAGGTTCGTAGCGGCCTGTGCGTACGAGAACGAGCAGCCGCAAAACGCGCGGGCGCGATCAGCAGTATTAGCTCGGCGACGCGCTCGCTGATCGAGCGTGTCGATCTGCGGCGGGCCGACGCGGTGCCGTGATCGGTCGCGTTCGTCCCTCTCGCGGTCGCGCGTCCACTGCGTATTGGATCGGATGGCGTTGAAGCCATTTACGAGCGGCGTTGTGGCGGAAGCCTCGTTGCTGCAGGAGCGACATGGCCGCGGTGTGCACATCGCGGCGTTTTTTGCTCGCGCGTAGGTACGCCTCGATGGCACGACGAGCATCGTCGTTGACGTGCCACCGTCGACCCTCGCGTCGTCCGAAGCGGTGGAGGAGTTTGTAGTAGTAGCGCTCGCTCACGCCGAGGTGTTCCCACGGACGCAGGCCCACACGCGTGGCCTTCCGATGCTCGAGCACGGCGATCGTCGCCTGGCGACTCACGTACTTGCGCGCGTTGTGCGCACCGCGCACCGGGTCGAAGCCGGGACGGAAGAGGCCGACGAGCAGCAGCGCCGCGGCCGCGCCATTGTCCGGAACATCCGTTGCCGCACGTACTCGCGCCACCGCACGCGGGTACGCGGCCGCGATCACGTCCGCCAACGCGGGCTCGTCTCGACCCAGGTAGCCATGCCAGTAGGCGAGCAACACCATCTGGCAGGCGATCTCCTCGTTCGTGGAGGCGTCGTCCAGCGTCAGGATCGGGATCCCGTAGCGGTGGATTGGAGCGGCAGCGATGCGCCAGGGTGCGGCAGCAGCGGCGGGCGTGCCGCTGGCCCAGATTCGCACGCTGAACGCTCGATCAATCGGATGCGCCGTCAGCCGCGCGAGGATGAGCACCGGTTCGGTCGCGACCAACGGAATCCTGTCGTCGAGCGGCACGACGACGCGGTGATCGTGAGGCGTTCGCCGGGTCACAACGAGCAGCTCGCGCGAGAGCTGCATCCACCATCCACCGGCGTACGTCAGCTGCGAAGAGGGGACGCAGCTGCTCAAGCACGTACTCACCGGAGAGACGGCCTGCGCGGTGCGCGCGAGCGACGAATGTGCCCGCCGCCCGAAACCCTTCTCCGTCGGAGGCGGCACGCGCGGCGACCTCGGGCGGCGGCCGGAGCTGAAGAACGGATGCGAGCGCCGAGTTCGCTGGGTCCGGGATCGGCCAGATCTGAGCCTCAGCCGAGAGCGTCGCGATCTGTACGTCGTCAACGGGAACCAGCGGCAACCCGCCCGAGTCGATGCTTTGGGTCTGCATCCCGGTCTGGCCGAAGGTTCTGCCAGCGAGCGCCTCCAGCCGCCGCGCCGCCTCGCGCGCCGTGGCACGGAGCGTGTCCCGGTCAGGGTCGCCTCCCAGCCTTCGCGCTACTTCGTCGAGGAACTCGTCCGACTCTGACCAATGTCCCACTTGGGCAGTAATGCTAGTCGTGAGCGCTCCTTCTGGCTGGCAGCGGCGTAGGTCTGGCCTCCTGGTGCCCAAGACGGCATCGCCACGCCGCCGGCGCCTCGGCCTCCGGACCATGGTCACCATCGCGCTCGTGCTGACGGCCGGCGCGAACTGCATCAACGCCATGGCCGGCGTCTCGGGTTTGCTCGAGCGCGCGCTCGAACCGCGACCGACTCCTCTTTACGTCCCCGCGGCCACCGCGTTGCCGGTGA
>Ga0209474_10002770_pt1 | contig 15827 bp, 16 predicted proteins | sample GraSoiAngelo_145_FD_185902 | JGI IMG/M metagenome (GOLD analysis project Ga0209474, IMG submission 185902) | Grasslands soil microbial communities from the Angelo Coastal Reserve, California, USA - 14_1009_05_20cm (SPAdes) (version 2) | ecosystem: Environmental > Terrestrial > Soil > Grasslands...
GGCATCGGGCGGAAGCCGGTCGGCGAAGTGCGTCTACCTCCCGAGGCGCCCGACAGCGGACCGGCGTTTTCGAACGCGCTCTACCAGACGGTCGGGGTCCGGCTCGTCCCGGGAAACGAAGTCGTCTGGGTGAACAACGGCAAGGTGTTCGACGCGGCCACCGCGGAGATCAAGAAGGCGAAGAAGAGCATCCACATCGTCAGCTTCATCTGGTCCGACAGCGAGACCTCGCGCCGGCTCAGCGCCGCGATTGCCGAGCGTGCGCGCAAGGGCGTCGCATGCCGGATCATCGTCGACGCGGTCGGGAGCATGAGCTTCGGAGAGAGGGAGACCGCGCCGCTGGAAGACGCCGGTTGTTCCGTGCAGAAGTTCCGTCCGGTGCCGGGGCAGGACGACCTCGCGCGCAACCATCGCAAGATCTTCGTCATCGACGGACGCGTGGGGATCACCGGCGGGTTCGGCATCGACGACAAGTGGCGCGGCCGTGGCAAGTCGGACGACCAATGGCGCGACACCAACGTGCTCGTGCGCGGGCCTGCGGTCGCAGCGATGCAGCAGGCGTTCGCGGAGAACTGGCAGGAGGCCGCGAGCGAGCTGTTGCCACCGGATGCCTTTCCAAAGCTCGAGAAAGCAGGGACGACCGCGGCGGCGTTCGTCGCCTCTACGGAGAGCGGCGTCGTGACCAAGGGTGACCGGCTCACACAACTGCTCATCGCGGCCGCCCACAAGCGAGTCTGGATCGCTAACGCCTATTTCATTCCCTCCGAACCCATCCTGCAGCTCCTCGAGCGCAAGTCGCGAGAGGGTGTGGACGTCCGCATCCTGGCGGCGGGCGAGAAGACAGACACGCACGTCTACCTCGGACCGCAGCGCGAGCGCATGGACCGGCTCATCGCGGCGGGCGCTCGCGGATTCGAGTACCAGCCGTCGATGATGCATTCGAAGACGATGCTCGTCGACGACACGCTGGTGCAAGTAGGCTCCTCCAACCTGGACGCGCTGTCGCTCAACAAGATGGACGAAGGTGTGCTCGTCGCCGACGACGAGAAGCTGGCGAAGGAGCTCGAACGGCAGTGGGTCGAGGACCTGCGCCACTCCGCCGAGCGCGTGAAGCTGAACGAGGTGCGCAGGACGGCGACTCGCTGAGAGCGATCGCGATCAGAAGAACTGCTGCCCGCCCAGGGAGATGTCGACCCGCCGCTGCGGAACCATTCCCACCGCGACGTCCAGCCGCGCGACCGCGCGCGCGAACGGAATCGGAATCCACCGCAAGCCGGCGCCGGCGCTCGCGACAGGTCCGGTGTAAGGAAGACCCGCCACCGCGTCGGCGCGCGAACCGACCCATCCGAAATCGGCGAATCCGGCCACCTGTCCGATCGCGGGAACCAGGAAGCTGGACCGCAGCACGTCCGCACGAAGCTCGAGGTTTCCGTGCACCAGCTGTTGCGCCTGGAAGAACGCGTCGGGAAATCCTCGCAGCTCGCGCAGTCCACCGGCGCGGAAGAGGAGCGCGTCGCTGCGGCCGGTCGTCGTTCGGGCGATGAGCTGCGCGCACAGGTTCAGCTCCGGTGCGGGCATGTGGAACGAGCGGATGCTCGCCGTGAACGAGGTGGCGCGGACGTCTGACCCGAGCACTCCCGCGATCGCGCGCGCGGCGGTGACCTCGACCTGCGTACCGCGCAGCATCGACAGCTGCTCTTCGATCGTGCCGGCCTGCGCCCCGATGACGAACCACGCGGCATCCGCGCTCCGCGGCGGCTCCCCGGAAGTCGGTGAGAGCGACGACGAGGAGAAGCGGTCGTGCGTGAACGTGACCCCTGCGCTCGCCGAGACGACGTCGGTCAGCTCGTAGCGGCCGTCGAATCGGAGCTCGTGGCGTTGCCGCTCGTAGATGAAGGTCGGAGAGCCGTCGGCCGAGAAACGGCTGTAGTCGAGGAACTCGCGCGTCCAATACACGCCCGGGGTGAAGCGCGTGCCCGCCGCGCGCGGAACGCGCACGTACACGTAGCTGCCCAGCCGATCCTCGGGACCATTCCCGAAAAACGGAACGTCCGCGTTGCTCGTCACCTCGCCATAGATCGAGAAGAGCTGGCCGAATGCGTTGTGGTCGGAGAGGCCGACGCGCGCAGCTGTCCGGCCGCCGCCGCGACGCAATCCGAACACCGGGAGCAGCGTCCAGCGATCCTTGAGCGAGAGCTCGACGCGCGCGGCGTCGCCGTCCGGCACGGTGTGCTCCTCCACGTCGTAGAGGATGCCCGTCGCGCGCAGCCGCGCGATGTCGCGCCGGAGCGTCTCCGCGTCGTAGAGAACGCCGCTGCGCGTGCTCATCAGACGCCGGACGGCGCTCGCGCGTGTGTGCCTGACGCCGCCCAGATCGACTTCAACGCGGTCGACACGGGGAGCGGTGGCGATGAGCAGCGCGAGGAGGACCATCGGCCGGGCGCAATGTACGCACGACCCCCCGAGTGCACGGAACGGAAATCAGCAGGCGAAACCGCCCGGCGCCTGCCGTGCGGCATTCGCGCGCCGATGGTGCACGTGCGCTATTCGGGGATCGAATCGATGTCGTTCCCCGTTTGCGAACCCTGCACCTGGTCGGCCGAGCCGCGATCGTTTCCGGCCTGGTTCAGGTTGGGGTCGCGGATCAGCTTGTCGCGCTCGGTGCGGGTGCGGTGCACCTTCCCGCTCTCGAGCTTGTCCGTCGCCTTTGGCGCTTCCGGTGCGCCACCCTGCCGGCTGGCGATCGGCGCGCCGCCCGGCTGATCGGTCTTGTCCTTCGGCATCGCGGTACCTCCTGTTCTGCACGTTGGGCGGAGGCCTGCCGCTTGACAAGGTGGATTCGGAATTCGGATGCCCCACGCGAGGCGAACCTCGTGTTACGAAGGCGAAACACCCGCGCCTGGCGGGCGGAGTAGCGTCCGCGCATGCGCCAGGCCAGCCCGTCATCGATTGACTTGCGATTCGCGGCGGCGTCGGATCCACACTGGCGGCATGAGCGAGCAGATCCGGAAATGGGACGAGAAATTCGCTCGCGGCGAAGAGCTGCACGGGTACGAACCGTCTCCGCCGTTGCCCACGGCGGTGGCGAACGTCGAGCCGGGACTCGCGCTCGACCTTGCCAGCGGAGCCGGCCGCCACACGCTGTGGCTCGCCGAGCGCGGCTGGCGCGTGCACGCGAGCGACGGCTCGCGCGCGGGCACCGATCGCATGTTGTCCGAAGCGAAGCGCCGAAGCCTCGCGGACCGGATCGACGCGCGCATAGCGGATCTCGAAGCGCCCGGCTTCGTGCTTCCGACGGATACGTATGACCTGGTCTGCGACTTCTACTTTCTTCACCGCCCCTTGTTCGAGCAGATCCGCCGCGCCGTACGGGCGGGCGGGCTGTTCGTCGCGGCGCTGCATGTGAAAGGCGGCGCGGGACCGGGGCGGTTCGTGCTCGATCCAGGCGAGCTGCGCGCGATCGTCGAGAGCTGGCGATGGGACGTGCTCTCGTCCCGCGAAGGAGAGTCGCCGGAAAGCGACCACCGTCACCCGACCGCGGAGATCGTGGCTCGCCGTCCGTGATCAGCGGCGCACCATGAGGATTGGACAGTCAAGCGGGCACGATAGTGGGTCAACGCTTGCCAGATTGCATCGATTTGCGTAGCTAGCCTTCTGTGGCGAAGAACCGGGTTTTGATCGTCGAAGACGACCGCGACATTCGCGACGAGCTCATCGCCGTTCTCGAGGAGAACGACTATTGCGTCTTCGTCGCGGATCACGGGCAGCATGCGCTCGACGTGCTCCGCGCCGGGAACCGGCCCGACGCAATCATTCTCGATTTGATGATGCCGGTCATGGACGGATGGGAATTCCGGGAGGTGCAAAAGCGCGATCCTGCCCTGGCCCGGATCCCTGTGATCGTCACCACGGCGACCGACCACGCGATCGACGCGAATGCGCTCCTGCGCAAACCCATCGATCGGGATGCATTGCTTCGCGTCGTTGAGCAGCATACGCGGCACGCGTAGACGCGACCGTGCGCGGCCGCTCACCGTTCTTCCGCAGGTACGTGTAGGGTCCAGATGCGAATCCAGTAGCGGACGCCAGTGACGCGTATGGATGACGCAATCGGATCGATCGACGTCAAAGCGTTCACCATCGACGTCGCTGACGGGGTGCTTTCGAATCTCAGGGCCCGGCTGCGCAATACGTGGTGGCCGCCGCCCGCGCCCGGTGCCGCATGGGAGCAAGGCACCGATCTGGATTTCCTCGAGCGCCTTCTCGAGTACTGGATCACCGCGTTCGACTGGCGGCAGCGCGAGGCCGAGTTGAACCGGTTCCACCATTTCCGCGCTGATGTCGACGGCATTCCCATCCACTTCGTCCACGAGCGCGCACGGGATGGAAAAGGCGTCCCGCTGATCCTCACGCACGGCTGGCCGAGCGCGTTCATCGAGTATTTGCCACTCGTTCCGCTGCTCACGGATCCGGCGGCGCACGGAATCGAGGGGCCCAGTTTCGACGTCGTGATTCCCTCGCTGCCCGGCTACGGGTTTTCCGGCAGACCTGCGCACGCGAATTACCCGAGCGTGGCGCAGCTCTGGTGTCGCTTGATGCGCGCGCTCGGATATCGGCGTTACGGCGCAGGCGGCGGCGATTTCGGCGCGGGAGTGGCTACGTTGATGGCGCTCGACGATCCGCAGCCGCTGATCGGCATCCACCTCAGCAATCTCGAGCTGTCGCCGCCTCTCGGCGAAGTGACGCGACCGCTATCCGCGGCGGAGCGTGCGTACCTCGCGCAGCGACAGAGCTGGGATGCGCGCGAGCGAGGGTACTCTACGATCCAGTCGACCAAGCCGCAGACGCTGGGGTACGGCTTGCAGGACTCGCCAGCCGGTCTCGCCGCGTGGATCGTCGAGAAATGGCGCTCGTGGGGAGACACGGACGGCGACGTGGAGCGGCGCTTTTCCCGCGAATTCCTGCTGACGCTCGTGACGCTGTATTGGGTCACGGGCACCATCACGACATCGATGCGCGACTACTTCGACAATCGCTGGCGCGGAGTGACCCTCGGTGCGGCCGACTTCGTGCGCGTTCCCACCGGCATCGCGAGCTTCGTCAAGCAATTCGTCTTCGAAGGCGAGCCGCCGCGCGAATGGGCGGAACGCCTCTACGACGTGCGCCGCTGGACACCCATGCCCCGCGGCGGGCACTTCGCGCCGATGGAGGAGCCGGAGCTGCTGGCCCGCGACATCGCGACCTTCTTCGCAGAGCTGTGACGACCGCCATAGCAGCCGGTCCGATGGTTACTTGAAAATGAGATGGGCGACGGTTGATTCCACGTCCCAGTAGATGATTGCGACTGCCGTCACGTCGAATGCGGCGTGCGCGATCATGACGGGCCAGATCTGGTTGGTCAGCGCGAAGATGGTGCCAAAGACGATCCCGGTGATCGCGGCCTGCTCGCTGCCGGCGAGTCCCTGATCGTGGAAATGCGCCAGTGAGAAGACGGTGGAAGTGAACAGCACGATCAGCGCGGTTGCCGGCGCACCGGAGCCGAACAGCTTCCTCAGCCGCTCGAACATGTATGCGCGGAACACGGTTTCCTCACCGAAGCCCGCGCCGATGATCACGCCTGCGAGCATCAGGGGAAGCGCGCCTGGGTTTCCTGCCAGGTAGTGGTACGTGGGGTTGATCGCGGGGGCGCCGAACAGCGGCATCACCAGTGCCTTCACGACGAGCTTGAGCGCCGCGCCAAACGGGATGGCTAACGCCACCGTGCGCAGCCAGCTCTTCGGCCGCACATAACCGAGGTCGCTCCAGGGCGTGTTCGACACTCGCGCCCACACGACGACGAAGACGGCGCCGAGTGCGGAAGTGACGAGGCTGCCTGCCAGGACGAGGACGATGGCGAGCACACCGAGCGGACGGAATCCGCGCAGCGCCGATTGAAATCGAGCATCGAAGGAGGGTGACGCGTGATTCACAGCCGGTGCGTTACTTCATCGCCTTGTGAGTCTTGTCGCCATCGGCTACCGCGATGACGACTTTTCCTCGAGCGTGGCCTTGCTCGAGATATCGAATCGCGTCCGCCGTCTGACTCAACGGGTAGGTCCGGTCGACGATCGGCCTCACCTTACCTGCCGTCATCAACTCGCCGATCACTGAGAGATCCTCCCGCGTGACGTCCGCGACGAAGAACACGAACTTCTGGCTGACGAAAGGCGAGTACAGCAAGGCTTTGACCGGCTGTACCAACGCGCCCACCCAGTTACCGGTCCCTGGTGCCCCACCGCCGATCATCACCGCGACACCCTTGGGAATCAGCGCGCGCCTCAACTCGCGCATCGAGCGGTTTCCCACGGTGTCGTAGATCACGTCGTATTGTTCCCTGGTCTTGGTGAAGTCGTCCTTGGTGTAATCGATGACATGGTCGGCGCCGAGGGAACGAACCAGCTCGACGTTTCTCGTGCTGCACACGCCGGTCACCTCGGCGCCGAATGCCTTGGCGATCTGCACGGCGAAAGTGCCCACGCCTCCGGACGCCCCGTTGATCAGGATCTTCTGGCCGGCATGCACCTTTCCTTTGTCGCGCAGACCCTGCAACGCGGTAATCGCGGCGACGGGTACCCCCGCTGCCTGGTCGAAGGAGACGTTCGCCGGCTTCAGCGCGATCCTCTTCTGGGATGCACGCACATACTCGGCGAAGGTGCCACTCCCGACGCCGAATACCTCGTCGCCCGGTTTGAACTGGGTCACGTCCTTGCCAACGGCGGCGACTTCTCCGGAGACATCGGCGCCCAGCCGCCCGACCTTTGGTTTCAACAACCCTGCACCGAATACTCGAACGATGTACGGGCTGCCTCTCATGTAGTGCCAGTCGAGAGGATTGGCGGCGGCGGCGCGGACTTTGATCAACACCTGATTGTCGTTTGGAAGCGGCTTCTCGACACGTTCGACGCGAAGAACGTCGGCCGTACCGTATCGATCATAGACGACCGCGTTCATGAACTCGCCGCTGCCGCGGAAGGGCACCGGCGCGGGGCTGAGAAACCAGTATGCGCCGACGAGGAGCACCAAAATGGCAAGCACGATCTTCGTCGACTTCCTCTTGAGCAGCGCACGCAAGGGCACCCCCTGGCGCTCCACGTTGCCCGGGGCCCGTCGCGGCGTCGCGACGCGGACAGCAGCGCCTCAGCTCGTCTACGCACGAATCCCGCAGGGATTTCAACTTCCAGCGGCGGCACTGGTTCGTACGTCGGAGGCGATGCTACGGTCCGAGCTGAGCATGATCGAGGTCATCGAGGGCGACATCACGCTGCTTGACGTCGACGCGATCGTGAACGCCGCCAACGAGACGCTCCTCGGCGGTGGCGGCGTCGACGGCGCCATTCACCGGCGCGCGGGCCCGGGGCTGCTCGCGGAATGCCGCACCCTCGGCGGCGCGCGTACTGGCGAGGCGAAGATCACGCGCGGCTACCAGTTGCAGGCCCGTCACGTCATCCATTGCGTTGGTCCCGTGTGGCAAGAAGGGACGCACGGTGAAGCGGAAGCGCTTGCCTCCTGCTACCGGAACGCCTTGCATCTGGCGCAACGGCATTCGTTGAAGAGCATCGCCTTTCCGGCCATCTCCACGGGTGCGTTTGGCTATCCAAAGCAGGCGGCGACGCAGATCGCGATTCGCGAAGCCCGCGAATTCGAAAAGGCACACGCGGACATGCGCATCGTCTTCTGCTGCTTCTCGCGACCGGACGCCGACGAGTATAGAAAAGCCCTCGCCGGTTGAGGCTGGCGATCACCGCTTCATCGGGTGGCCAATCCTGCGACATGCAGGTCGTCGGGTCGCGCGATACAGCGTGCGTGAAGGAACGGGGTGAATTCGCTCGTCGTGCAGAGATCTGAGACTCTGTGATTCCGATGAAACAGCTCATCGCCCTCGCACTCGTCTTCTCGCTGGCGTTTCCCGCCTCGGCGCAGGACACGAGCGCGCCGCCGCCGCCGGACGACGAGAGCGAGGCGCCCCCGCCGCCACGGGCAGAGCGGGCCGGGTACTACGAAAGCTGCTTCGGCGTGCCGCACGTTGGACCGCCTCCCATCGGCGTGTCCGGTGAAGTGGTGGTTCCCATCGGCGGCGGGTCGAGCGGCGGCGCTCCGTCGATACCAGTGACTTCCAAGGCGAGCGACGAAAAGGCGTGGCTCGTGGCCGCGGTGCTAGCGGCCATTGCGTTGCCGGCCGTGGTCTACGTCTACGACAAGCCCGCATCGCCCCTGGTCCTGCAGCGTTTCCGGTGTCCCACGTTCAGCATGGATTTTCTCGGCGGCGTCGACAACGGCCGCACTGCCCTGGGCGACGGCTCGTACGGTTTCGTCAGCACTCGGCTCGGATTCGGGGTCGGGCACGTCGCCGGCGATTTCCAGTACGACGGGGCGCCGAGGAGCGTCTCGGCATTCTCCACGCATTTGCTGCTGCGCCCGACGCCGCGCGAGCACATCGAGATCGCTCTGGCCATCGGCTACCGTCGCTCCGTCCTCGATGACCGCGTCCAGGACGGCTTCGAAGTGGGACTTCCGCATCGGTATGCCCTGTGGCGCGACGGCCTGCGGACGTTTGCGTTCGAGCTGCGCCCACTGCTGCTCGTCGGTTCGTCGATCGAACCGAGTCTGGAAGCCGCCTTCCTCTTCCCTCTCGCCCAGATTCTGCAATTGCGCGCCGGCGGCCGCGCCTACACCTTCGGCGGCGACCTGCACTGGAACCTCTCGACGGGACTCAGCCTGACGTTGTGACCGCTACGCCCGGAGCAGGGCCAGGTTCTCCTCCGCGCGTTCCGACCACTCGGCGCTCGTCCCCGCGAAGACGACACGACCCTTCACGAGGATGAGGTGGCGGTCGCCGATGTCGAGCAGGCGGCGCACCTCCTTGTCGACGATCAGCGCGGCCATGCTTTCGCCGCGCAGCCGTCGCAACGCGGACCAGATCTCCTGCCGCACGAGCGGCGCGAGGCCCTCGGTGGCGCCATCGAGGATGATCAGGTCGGGATTCGTCAGCAGCGCGCGGGAGATGCTCAGCATTTGCTGCTCGCCACCGGAGAGCTGCGTGCCGAGGTGGCCGAGCCTCTCGCCGAGCCGGGGAAAGAGCTCGAGCAAGCGCGCCGTCGTCCAGCGACCCGGCCGCGCAGCCATCATGAGATTCTCCCGCACGGTCAGTGAGGGGAAGATGCCGCGACCTTCGGGCACGAGGGCGACACCGGCGCGCGCAATGCGGTGCGCGGGCCAGCGGGTCACGTCAGCCCCGCGCAAGCGCACCTCGCCGGAGCGGGGCTTGGTCAGGCCCATCAGGCTGCGGATGGTCGTCGTTTTGCCCATCCCGTTTCGGCCCATGAGGGTGACCGTTTCACCGGCTTGAATCTCCAGGTTGACGCCGTGCAGGACATGGCTTTGGCCGTAATACGTGTGCAGGTCTCGCGCCTGTAGCAGCGGCCCCGTCACGCCTCGTCCTCGCCGAGATACGCCTCGCGAACGCGCGGGCTCGCGCGAATGGCAGCAGGCGTTCCCGTCTCCAGAATGCGCCCGCTGACCATCACCGTCACGACGGTCGCGATCGAGAAGACGGCGTCCATGTCGTGCTCGACCAGCACCAGCGTACGGTCGCGGGCGATGTCCCGCAGAAGCAAGACGACGCGCGCGGTCTCGTCGTGACCGAGCCCAGCGAGCGGCTCGTCGAGCAGCAGCAGCGCGGGGTCCGTGGCGAGCACCATCGCAAGCTCGAGCTGGCGCTGCTCGCCGTAGCTGAGCTGCGCGGACTGGACCAGACGGCGCTCGGCGAGACCGCACACCTCGAGAGCGCGCGCGGCGCGTGCGGCGATCGCGGCGTCGCGCTCCGCCGACGGGAGGAATGCCATCGCCGGGCGGGCGCGCGACTGAGCAGCGAGCCAGACACACTCGGCACACGTGAGAGGCGCAAAGACGTTCGCGCTCTGGTAACTGCGGCCGACGCCCATGCGCGAGATGGCGTCCGGCGAAGCGCGCGTCACGTCGCGCCCGTGAAGCCGGATGCGGCCCGCGGACGCTCGCAGCTCCCCCGAAAGGACGCTCAGGAGCGTCGACTTGCCCGCACCGTTCGGCCCGATCACCGCATGCGCCGCGCCGCGCTCTACCCGCAGCGAAACTGCGTCGACCGCGGCGAGAGCGCCGAACCGGCGCGTGAGCGCCTCCGTCTCCAGCGCCGGCTCAGCCACGGGTTCCCTGCAGAACGCCGGCGAGACCGGCGGGTAGCAAAAGAACGGTGGCGATTGCGATCGCGCCGATCAGCGTTCCCCAGTACTCCGTTGCGCCCGCTGCGAAATGCTCGACGAGCGTGATCAACGCAGCGCCCAGCATCGGGCCGTACAGCGTCCCTTTTCCTCCCAGCAGCACGGTGACCAGCACCAGGCCCGACTGCCGCCACCCGAGCTGCGCAGGATTCACGAATCCGTACAGCGTCGCGTCGAGGTATCCGGCCAACCCCGCGACCAGCGCGCCGATGACGAACGCGGTCAATTTGTACCGGCGCGTCGGGAACCCCAGCGTGCGCATGCGCGCCTCGTTGATGCGGATCCCGACCAGTACGCGGCCGAACGGACCGCGCGCCACGCGCTCCAGCAACAGGTAGGCGCCAACGAGCGAGGCCCAGATCGCGACGTAGACGGTCGTCCGCTGCGCGATTGGACGCGACGAGATGTAGAGCCCGTCCGACCCGCCGAGCCCGGGCGCCTCGTTGAAGAGGTGGAACAGCATCTCCGTGAACGCAAGCGTGACCATCACGAAGTAGACGCCGCTGGTGCGCAGGGTGAGCCAGCCGATGCCGAGGGCGACGATTCCGACGCCAAGCAGACACAGCGGAAGCGAGGCGGGAAGCGCAGCGATGCCGGCGCCGTTGCTCAAACCTGCGAGCAGGTACGCGGCAAGGCCGTAGAAAGCCGCATGCGCGAGGCTGACCATCCCGCCGTACCCGACGAGGAGGTCGAGGCTCGCGGCAAAGATGCACGAGATCATCACCTTGGCGGCGAACTGCACCCAGAAGCGATCGGCGATCAGTGGAACCAACGCCAGTGCCGCCGCCACGACGAGCAGCGCGACGCGGACGCGCCGGTTCATCGCGCGGCCTGTCCGAAGAAACCGCGCGGCCGCCAAAGCAGTACGGCCGCCATCACGGCATACACGATGGCGCTCGACACTCCCGGCAGCAGCACCTTGCCGAACGTGTCGGCGATGCCGACCAGGAGCGCGCCGACGAACGCTCCTTTCACCGATCCGATTCCACCGATCACGACCACGACGAACGACACGATCAGCACGCCTTCGCCCATGCCCGGATACACGGTCGTGAGCGGCGCTGCGAGCATGCCGGCGAAGGCGGCAAGCGCGGTGCCTGCGGCGAAGAGGATCGAGAGCAGGCGCCGCACGTCGATGCCCAGCGCCTCGACCATCTCGCTGTCGGTCGCTCCGGCGCGCACGCGCATGCCGAAGCGCGTCCCAAGCAGGACCTGCCGGATCGCGAGCGCAATCGCGAGGCAAATCGTCGAGGTGAACGCCCGATACGCTGACCATGTCTGCGCCTCGCCAAGCGCGATGCCGAACGAAAAGGGCCGTGGAGTCGGAACCCCATGGACATCGCTGCCGAAGAGAAAGCGCTGCAGATCGTTCAACACCAGCACGAGCCCGTATGTGAGCAGGACGTGCGACAGGTGATCGCGCGAGTACAGCCGCGAAATGGCGAGCCGCTCGACGACCCAGCCGACGAGCAGCATCATCGGGACGCCGATGAGCATCGCCACGAACAGGCTGCCGCTCCGCGCCGCGATCCAGTACGCGAGGTACGCGCCGAGCATGTAGAACGATCCGTGGGCGAAGTTGAGGACCCCGAGCACTCCGAAGATCAGCGTCAGCCCGCTCGCGACGAGGAACAGGAGCAGACCGTACTCGACGCCATTGAGGAGCTGCAGCGCAAACAGCGACAGGGTCATTTCGCCATCGAGCATCCGACGGCCGGGTCCTCGGCGTCTTTCAGCGCAACCCCGAGCACGACCTCGCGCCCACCTTTCACCTGGCGCAGGTAGATGTCCTGGATCGGGTTGTGCGCCTTCGAGAAGCGGAAGTGGCCGCGTGGGCTGTCGATGCGCGTCGCCTCGAGGGCCGCGATCAGGTCCTTCTGCGCGCCAGTGTCTCCCTGCACCTTGGCGAGAGCGCGTCCGAGCACGTTGACGGTGTCGTATCCGGCGACCGCATAGACATCTGCATTGCGCCCGGTCGCCTTCTTGAATGCCTCGCGGAACTTGCTGTTCGCCGGGTTGTCCAGCGTATCCGCATAGTGCAACGTGGTCTTCACGCCTTCCGCCGCCGCGCCCTGCGCGCCGAGCACCCCCTCGGTCAGGAAGCCGCTGCCATAGAGCGGAACCTTTCCCTTCAACCCCGCGTCGGCATAGTCCTTGACGAACTTGGCCGCGCCTGCGCCGGCAAAGAAGACGAACACCGCGTCGGGCTTCAGCGCCGCGATGTCCGAGAGGTTGGCCTGGAACTCCGTGGCGGGGAACGGAACGGCGATCTCTTTCACGATCGTGCCGCCACCCTTCACGTAGCCTTCCTTGAACGCAGCCATGGATTCCTGGCCGAAGCTGTAGTTCCAGAACATCAGGACCGTCTTCTTCAAGCCCGCCTTCAGCATCGCGTCGGCACACGGGTACGACGTCTGCCAGTTCGAGAAGGACGTACGGAAGACGTGCGGCGCGCACAGCGTTCCCGTCACCGCCTGCGCGCCGGCGTTGGTCACGATGGTGAGCGTCTTCTCCTGCCGGACGATCTGCATCATCGCCATGGCAACGCCGGAATGAACGGGGCCCGTCAGGATGTCCACGTTCTCGCCGACGATCAGCTTGTTCACATTCGCGGGTGCCTTCGCGGGATCGGATTCGTCGTCGACTGCGATCCACTCCACCTCGCGTCCGCCGAGCTTGCCGCCCTGCTCCTGCGCGGCGAGCTTCATGGCGTCCGTGATGTTGTGGCCGAGCGCCGCGTACGTACCCGAGTACGGCAGCAAGAGCCCGATCCGAAGTTTCGACGTTTTGGCGGCATGACTCCGCCGCGGGAGAAGCGCGGCGGCCGCGGAGGCTGCTCCGATACCAAGAAGATTGCGTCGCGAAAGCGTCACGTGAAACCTCCGCCGCAATGTGAAAGGCCCCACGATTCGGGCAAAACTGGAGTCTACTCCGACGCATCGAGCGCGGACAGCCTTGCCAGCATCGCTCCGCGCGTGGCGGCGGCACGATGATGAAACAATTCCTGCCTGGCTGGCATACCCCGGATGTGTCGCCGTCGGCGGCGCCGAAGGCAGGCGGAGAGAGCGACGAGGTGCTCATGGAGCGCCTGCGTCAAGGAGACGTCCGCGCTTTCGATGCATTGTTCGAGCGGCACGCCGACGCAATCCATCGCTTTCTCACGCTGCGCCTCGGCGATGCTGCCCGGGCCGAGGACCTGACGCAGGAGACCTTTCTCTCCGTCATCCGCGCGCGCGGGCGCTACCTGGTCGGGAGGTCGTTTCGTCAATGGCTCTACGCGATCGCATCGAACGCAGCCCGACACGAGCTGCGGACGCTTCGGCGGGAAGGGGCGCGGCTCCACCAGCTAGCCGTGTCGTGGCCGGTCGCGGCATCGAGCGACGCAGTCGCCGAACGGGCTGTGCGAGAGGCCCTCGCTCTGCTTACCGACGCGCAACGCGAAGTGATCGTGCTGCACGCATACGCAGGGATGACGTTCGCGGAGATCGCCGAGGTGCTCGCCTGCGGTTGCGTGGCGGTGCGCGTGCGCGCGCATCGTGGATATCGTCGGCTGCGCGAGTTGCTCGGCCATGTCGAGGGGAAACGATGAACATCCGGTGCACACGCGCGTTAGATGCGTTGGAAGACCCACGCGCGTTCGCCGCCTTGCAGCCGCATCTCGAGACGTGCGCGGAGTGCCGCGCTCTGGTCGAAGCGCATGCTCGCGTCCGAAATGCCCGTACGCCATCGTTGGATGCAGACGCCGGCATCCGCATCCGCAACGCCGGCCGGGCCGAGTTGGCCGCCGCAGGGCGAGCACGTCCGTGGTGGGTGGGCGCCCTCGCTCTCGTCGTCGTGATGCTCGGCGTCGGTATTGCTGGAGCTGTCCTCATGCCGCGCGAAAATCTCGCCTCGCCGGCGCTGCAGATCGTCGTCGGAGCGCTTCTCGCAATGGCGATCCTTGCCGGATGCTGGACGGCGCTATCGCCGCGCCGCCGCTGGACCGCGCTGGCGCTCGCCGCGGCGCTCGTCTCTGCGGCTGCGGTCGTCTCCGGAGGCAGCGGACTCTACCCGGCCTGGGCGGGCGCATTCTGGGAGGCAGGCGTTCGCTGCGCGCGCGCGGTCGTGCTCTACGCGCTGCCCTCGTGCGCGGCGGCGCTCCTCCTCCAGCGCCGCGCGGCTTTCTCGCCGGCGCGCGCGCTCGCCGCCGGGCTCGCGGCCGGAGCCGCCGGTGCGCTCGCGCTGCACCCGCACTGTCCGATCGGACAGGCGGGGCACCTCGCTTTGTTCCACGTGCTGCCCTGGTTCGCCGTCGCGGCGGCGCTGGTCCTCTTCCAGCGCCGCCTTCCGCGGCGAAGCTTCGCACCATAACGCCGGTAGGGCGATCAGTTCGCCGCAATACCTTCGATGTTCGCCCCGTCCGGTACCGGAACGGTTTGGATGAGCGTCAACGATCCATTCGGACCGACGCTGTACGCGTACACGGTGCCGCTGCTGCCGCTCAGCACGTAGAGGAATCTGCCGCCGTCGGCCGTGGTCATGTCCGTGGCTCCGGGGATTCCCGACGCGGCGGTGGCGTTCACCAGCTCGATCGAGCCGTCGCCGCGGACGCGATACTGGCTGATGTCGTTGCTCCCGGTATTCGCGACGTATTGGAATGCGCGCGCCTCGACGATCCAGCACGCCGCTGCTTGCCCGTCGGACACCGGCGCGCCGGCCGGCGAGAGCGCGCCGTCCTGACCAACCGTGAACGTCGCGACCGAACTGTTGCCAGCGTTGACGAGCACGAGCAGACGATCCGAGCCGAAGAGGAACGGAAATGGGAGCGGCGCCTCAGGATTGCGGACGGGTTGCACGGAGAGCTGACCGTCCTGCCGGACCGCGAAAACGTCGACCATGCCGAGGCTCTTCGTCGTGACGAGCAGGTGCTTGCCGTCCGGAGTGAACCCGATCTGTGCGGTCGACGAGAGGAAGAACGGCGGATTGGTATTCGCGAGCCCCAGCGTGCGCGTCGAACCGTCAATCGGCTCGACGCCATCCTGCTCGATGCGGAAGCCGCTGACGAACCCGGCGAGACCTGCGTCGAGCACGTAAGCGAGATTTCCGTGCACCGCGACGCTGACAGGGAACGGCCCGCCCGAGGGAACTACTTGGTTGAGCTCGAGCTGGTCACCGTCAACGTCGAAAACGGACACCGTGTCGCTTCCCGCGTTCACAGCGAACAGCAGCCGATGACTGCGGTCGTACAAGAGAGACTGCTGAGAAGCGAGAGGATCGGACGTCGCGCCGATCGCCCTGCTGCCGTTGCCGCCGGTAGGATGGCTGCCAACGAACGTCAGCATTCCGTCGGAACCTCGGTCGTAGACAGCAATCGCATTCCCGGTGGGATTGTTCGTCTGGACGAACACGGCGTGCCGCGCGCCCGCCTCGCCGTCGCGCGCCGCATCGTTCATGTTCCGTTTTGCTGCCGTTCCTGAGTTGGGAACGGCAACGGCAAGGGCCAGGGCCAGGATGGTCGCGATACGAATCAGGGACTTCACGATGACCTCCGCATGC
>Ga0209474_10002771_pt1 | contig 15822 bp, 15 predicted proteins | sample GraSoiAngelo_145_FD_185902 | JGI IMG/M metagenome (GOLD analysis project Ga0209474, IMG submission 185902) | Grasslands soil microbial communities from the Angelo Coastal Reserve, California, USA - 14_1009_05_20cm (SPAdes) (version 2) | ecosystem: Environmental > Terrestrial > Soil > Grasslands...
ACCGAGGCGGTGCAGAAGGAGCTGAACCTGCCGTTCGAGAGCGCTGAGCAGTTGAAGCGCGGGCAGCCGGTGGACGGCGTGACCGTCGAGGAAGTGACGCCGGTGCTCCACGCGATAACCGAGAACGTCCTGCTCGAGATCCAGAAGACGTTCGACTTCTTCAAGGCGAGCGCGTCGAGCGATCGCATCGACCGCATCGTGCTGAGCGGCGGCGCGGCGCGCGTCGACGGCTTCGTGCAGGCGCTCACCGACCGTTTCAACACGCAGGTCGAGATGTTCGATCCGTTCAAGAAGATCGCGTTCGAGCCGCAGAAGCTCGGCGTCGAGGACGCGGAAGGCGTCAGCCCCGCCGCGGCCGTCGCCGTCGGCCTCGCGCTGCGCCGGGCAGGTGACCGATGATTCGGATCAACCTCCTCGCCGCCGAGCGCGAACGCACCAAGAAGAAGGCCGTCACCTTCGGCACCGCCGGCCAGAAGATGGCCGTCGGCTGCAGCATGATCCTCATCCTGGCGCTGCTGTTCATCGGCTGGCGCTACTGGGTGATCTCGCGCGATTCCAATCAGCTCGACGCGGCGATCTCCACCGCGCAGCAGGAGACCACGCGGCTCCACTCGGTCATTCAGCAGGTGCAGCAGTTCGAGCAGCGCAAGGCGCAGCTCCAGCAGCGCGTCGTCCTCATCGAGCAGCTGCGCAAGGGGCAGACCGGTCCGGTGCACATGCTGGATCAGATCAGCCGCGCGCTGCCGTCGATGCTGTGGCTCACCGAGCTGAAGCAGGCCGGCGACGACGTGCAGATCGACGGACGCTGCACGAACCAGACGGGGGTCGCCGAATTCATCTCGAATCTCGAGGCGTCGGGCTACTTCAAGCGATCGATCGACATCATCTCGACCACCGCGGAGGCGGCGCCGGCCGGCGGCGGCGGCGAGCTGATTCGATTCACGCTGAAGGCGACGTTCCAGCAGCCGGACGCGGCGAAGTCGGCGCCGGCGGTCCCGGCAGCGCCGCCGAAAGCCGGCGGATAAGCGTGCAGCGAAACCCTTTAAAGGTCGTCTCGGATCGCCCCGATACGGCTCAGTGAACCCAGATGCAACTGACGCTCACAAAACTTCCGTGGTACGCGCAGGTTGGCGCGTTCGTCGTCCTCGCGCTCGTCGGCTGCGGAGTTTTCTACTACTACTACGAAATGCCGGTGCGCGCCGACATGACGTCGCGCGAGCAGCAGCTCACCGCGCTGAAGGGCGACATCACCAAGGGCCTGACGACGGCGAAGAAGCTGCCCGAGTTCCGCTCGCAGGTGTCGGATCTCGAGGGGCGGCTCGCGAACCTGAAGGCGATCCTGCCCGAGGCGAAGGACGCCGCGGATCTGCTGAACCGCATGCAGACCGTCGCCGCGCAGTCGAACATGACGATCAAGGGCTTCAAGCCGGCGCCGACGGTCACCAAGCAGCTGCACGCCGAGTGGCCGATCACGCTGGAGCTCGAGGGCACCTATCACAATCTCGCGACCTTCTTCGATCGCGTCGGCAAGTTCACGCGCATCGTGAACATCAACGGCCTCGACGTGAAGGGGAAGGACAAGCCGGAGCCGAACAGCACCATCACCGCAACGTGCGTCGCGACGACCTTCGTGCTGCTCGACAAGCCGTCGGCGCCGGGTGGGCGCGGTGCGCCGCCTGGCGGCCGCGGTGCGGCGCCGCCCGCGGGACGGGGCGCGTAACCATGCGTACTTCATTCTTCATCACGACGTTCGTGCTCGCGCTGTGCGGCGCCGCTGTCGCGCAGCCGCAGCCCGCGAAGCCGGGCGCGCAGCCGCCCGCGCCTGCCACGCCCGCGCAGACACCCGCCGCCGAGAAGCCGGCGGCGCCGACCGCGGAAGCGCCGGCGGCGCCCGCGCCGCAGGCCGAGGCCTACACGTATCGCGCGGAAGGCCGCCGCGATCCGTTTCAGACGCTGATTGGCGCCGGCACCGGCTCGGTCGCGACGTCGCGCCGCGGCGAAGGGGCGACGGGACTCGCCGTCGCCGAAATCTCGGTGCGCGGCATCATGCAGAGTCGGGGCTCGCTGGTGGCGATGATCATGGGCCCCGACAACCACACCTACATCGTGCACCAGGGCGACAAACTGCTCGACGGCACCATCAAGTCGATCACGCCGCAGGGGCTCATCGTCGTGCAGGAAGTCAACGATCCGCTGTCGCTCGTGAAGCAGCGTGAGGTTCGAAAACTATTGCGATCGCTCGAGGACGCCAAGTAATGACTCCTACCAGGGGACTCGCCTGTCTGTTCGTGGCCCTGTCTGCTGCCGGCGTGCTCGTCGGCGCGTCGGGTCCGGCGGCCGGCCCGTCGACCATTCGACTGAAGACCATCAGCGCCCGCGCGAATTCGAAGGGCGCATCGCTCGTCATCGAAGCGACCGAGCCCGTCGGCTACTCGCTCACGCGGCCCGATCCGCTCACCGTGCTCGTCGAGTTCCGCAACGTGATGCCGAGCGCCGTCGCGAACACCATCCAGGGAGCGGTGAAGAACCCGATTGCCAAGGTCTCGGTCGAGACCGGCGACTCGATGGGTGCGCCTGCCTCTCGCGTGCGCATTGCGCTCGCGCAGCCGGTGGCGCATCACGTCCGCAGCGACCGCAACATGGTCGTCGTCGATTTCGACAAGGCGGATGGAACGTCGATGCCGTACGTCATGCCGGCGCGGAACCGCAACGCGGAGTCGGACGCGTCTGACTCGGCGAGCGCGGCGCCCGATGCGATGGAGGCGCTGCGTCAACCGACGGCCGTCGATCCGATCACGGCGCTCGGGCTCGACGGATCGTCGTCGGCACCCGCGTCGCCGAAAGCGGCGCCCGCACCGGCGAAGGCTCCCGTGAAGCCGGCGCAGATCGTCGTGCCGCCCGCCGCCGCGCGTCAGATCGCGGCGCCGCAGGCGCCCGCGACGCAGCCGCCGGTGCCCGGCACCGTGACGCCGACCGACCAGCCCGGCGCGCGCCAGGGACGCCAGTTCACCGGCCATCCGATCAGCCTCGACTTCCAGGGCGCCGATCTGCGCGCCGTGCTCCGCACCTTCGCCGAGATCAGCGGCCTGAACATCGTCATCGACCCGACGGTGCAGGGCACGGTCGACGTCGCGCTGCGCGACGTGCCGTGGGATCAGGCGCTCGACATCATCCTGCGCGCGAACAAGCTCGGCTACCTCGTGGACGGCACGATCGTCCGCATCGCGCCGCTCACGGTGCTCGCCGACGAAGAGTCGCAGCGTCGCAAGCTGGGCGAAGAGCAGGCGCTCGCCGGCCAGCTCGAGGTGCTCACCAAGACCCTCAGCTACGCGAAGGCCGAGGAGCTGCAGGCGCTCCTCACCAAGAGCGCGCTGTCGCAGCGCGGCACCGTGCAGGTGGATCCAAGGACGAACACGCTCATCATCAGCGACCTCCGCGATCGCCTTACGCTCGCCAACGATCTGATCGGCACGCTCGATCGCCCGCAGCCGCAGGTGGAGATCGAAGCGCGCATCGTGCAGACCAACAAGACCTACGCGCGCGCGCTCGGCGTGCAGTGGGGCTTCAACGGCCGTGTCGATCCGTCGCTCGGCAACACGACGAACCTCGCGTTTCCGAACAACGGCAGCCTCGCGGGCCGCACCGGCGGCGTGCAGGGTCCGGCGTCGGGCGCCGTGACCGGCCAGCCGACGGCGGTGAACCTCGGCGTGCCCGGCGCGACGAGCGCCGCGGGCCTCGCGCTCGGCGCCGTGAACGGCGCGTTCAACCTCGACGTCGCGCTCACCGCGCTCGAGAGCAGCGGCAACGGCCGCCTGCTGTCCACGCCGCGCGTGACGACGCAGAACAACGTCGCGGCGGAAATGACGCAGGGCGTGCAGATTCCGATTCAGACCGTCGCCAACAACACCGTGACGGTGAGCTTCAAGGACGCCGCGCTCACGCTGAAGGTGACGCCGCAGATCACCGCGGCCAACACCGTCATCATGCAGATTTCGCTCGAGAACGCGTCGCCCGACTTCAGCCGCGCCGTCAACAACATTCCGCCGATCAACACGCAGCGCGCGATAACCCAGGTGCTCGTGAGCGACGGGCAGACGACGGTCATCGGCGGCATCTTCGTGAGCCAGGAGCAGAACCAGACCGACCGCACGCCGGGGCTCGGCCAGGTGCCGCTGCTCAAATGGCTCTTCAAGCGCGACTCGGTGAACGACCAGAACACGGAACTGCTGGTCTTCATCACGCCGCGCATCATCAAAGGCTGACGCAGGGTATGAAACGCATCTCCAACACCGTTCGCTTCGTCGGGCTCGCCGCCCTCGTCGCCGCCAGCACATCGTGCGGCAGCGTCGTGCGCGACAGCAGCTCGCCGGTCTACCTCGTGATCGATTTACTGACGGCCTCGCGAGGCGCAGGGACGCCGGGGCCGCAGACGACCAACCTGTTGTCCGACGTGATCACCAACGTGACCTCGCCTTCGCCGTGCACGACGACAGTGCCGTGCCCGACGATATTCGACGATATCGGGGCGGTGACGCTGCGGGCGCCGCTCAAGGACATCGGCGCGAACCTCTCGCCGACGACCAACAATGAGGTGACGATCAACCGCTTCCACATCGACTACATCCGCGCCGACGGCCACAACGTCCAGGGCGTCGACGTGCCGTACTCGGTCGACGGCGCGATGACCGGCACTGTGCCCGCCGGCGGCAACGTGCAGCTGGGCTTCGAGATCGTGCGACACACTGCGAAGCAGGAGTCGCCGCTCGTCGAGCTGCAGACGAGCCCGAACATCATCGTGACCTTCGCGCGCATCACTTTCTACGGACAGGATCGGACCGGCAACGCGGTGAGCGTGACCGGACAGATCCAGGTCAATTTCGGAAACTTTGGGGACTTCTAGGGCCATGCGCTTTACAGCTATCCGTCGCGCCGCGGCCGCGCTCGTGGCCGTCGCCGCGACCGCCGCGTGCACCGTTCACAGTACGGAAGTGCCGCCGCTCACCGGTCCGTCGCAGCTCGCGCTGACGCTGAAGGTGACCGCGACGCCCGACAGCATCACGCAGGACGGCGGCTCGCAGGCCTCCGTGAAGGTCGCGGCGATCGGCCCCGACGGCAGGCCGGTCTCGGGGCTGCCGATCCGCGTCGACATGGTGGTCGGGGGCGTGGCGCAGGACTTCGGCACCCTCTCCGCGCGGACGCTCGTCACCGGCAACGACGGCACGGCGACGACGGTCTTCACCGCGCCGGCGGCGCCGCCCAACGGCAACTTCGGGACGTGCAACGCGCTGCCCGGCACGTGCGTGACGATCGTGGCGACGGCGACCTCGAACAATTTCGCGACCGTCAACCCGCAGTCGGTCCAAATTCGCCTCGTGCCGCCGGGCGTCATTCTGCCGCCGGCCGGCACGCCGACCGCGGCGTTCACCGTGACGCCGACGCCGGTGCAGATGAACGTGCCGGCGACCTTCGACGCGTCGGCGAGCACGCCGGGCGCCAACGCGACGACACTGACCTACGGCTGGACCTTCGGCGACGGCGCGACGGCGTCCGGCAAGACGGTCACGCACGCGTTCACGACGATCGGCACCTTCGTCGTGACGCTCACGGTCACCAACGAGCGCGGCCTCTCCGCCTCCACTACGCAGAGCGTGGTCGTCAGCGCCTCGGCGGCGCCGACAGGCGACTTCGTTGTGTCGCCGGTGCCGCAGGTGGCGGGCGATCCGGTGACGTTCAACGCCTCGGGCGTCCGGCCGGCCGCGGGCCGCACGATCGTCAGCTACAGCTGGAACTTCGGCGACAACACGGGCACGGCGAGCGGCGTCGTCGTCACGCACGTGTTCCCGCTGCCGGGCACGTTCGTGACCGTGCTCACGGCTACCGATGATGCCGGACAGTCGATCGTCATCACCAAGTCGATCACCGTGACCACCGGCGTGCTGGCGAGCTTCACCGCGACGGCCGCGCCGAGCCCGCCGAACACCGCGCACTCGATGAACTTCGACGGCAGCAATTCGACGTCGACCGGCAGCGCGTCCGTCCAGACGTGGGACTGGTCCCTCGGCGACAACACCACCGCCTCGGGGCGGACCGTGTTCCATACGTATGCGGCGGCCGGCACGTTCGTCGTCAGGCTGACGGTCACCGACAGCCTCGGCCGCACCGCGACGACGACGCAGAGCGTCACGGTGCCGTAGAGGCGCGGTGGCCGACAACCAGCGAATCGAAGATCTTCGACGCCGGGTCCAGAAGGATCCGGCGTCGATTGCCTTTGCGCAGCTCGCCGAAGAATGCCGGCGCGCCGGCCGCTACGAGGAGGCGGTCGAGGTCTGCCGCGCCGGTCTTGCGGTTCATCCCGGATATCTGTCGGCGCGCGTCACGCTCGGCCGCGCGCTGATCGAGCTCGATCAGCCCGACGAGGCGCTGCAGGCATTGAGCATCGTGCTCAAGAGCGCGCCCGAGAACCTCGCCGCGATCCGCGGCACCGCCGAGATCCATCAGCGCCGCGGCGAGCTCGCCGAGGCGCTGGCGCAGTACCGCGCGGCGCTCGCGCTCGCGCGCAACGATCCCGATCTGCAGCAGACCGTCGAAGAGCTCGCGCGGCAGGTCGAGCCGCCGAAGCCGCCCGCGTCGGCCGACGGCCTGTCGTTCGAGGACATCTCGAGCCAGTTCCTTACGTTTGCGCCTCCGCCGGCCGTACCGTCCGAGCCGCCAGCGGTGGCCGAAGGCGAGCCGCCGGCTGCCGACGTCGTCGAGCCCGATACGACGGAGGCGATGGCCGCCGTCGAACCGCCGGAGGCGATTGAGACGCCTGCCGACGAACCGCCCGCGGCCGCGATTGAGACGCCTGCCGACGAGCCGCTCGCGGCCGACGCGACCGCGAACGAGCCGCTGGTGATCGAGCCGCTCGTTGCCGACACCCTCGCGGCGGACGCCGCGCCTGTGCCAGAATCTCCGGTCGTAGACGCCGCGCTCTCGTCGGTCGCGGACCCGACCGACGACGGCGTGGCTCCAGACGGCACTGCCCAGGAGTCGGCCATGCGAACGGTCGCGGCGCTCGAGCAGTGGCTCGACGCCATTCATGTCACACGCGCCCAGCGCAGCTCTTAGCCGCCGCCACGCGCTCGTGCGCGACGCGATCGCGCGCGCCGGGGTCGACGCGCTCGTCGTCACGTCGCTGCCGAACGTTCTCTACCTCACCAACTTCACCGGCAGCTCCGGCATCGTCGTCGTTGAGGCGGAGCGGCTCCGGTTCGTCACCGACTTCCGCTACGTGTCGGCGCTCGCGGCGTCGCGCGGCGCGCCGCACGAGTGTCCGGATCTCGACGTCGTGGTCGTCGACGGATCGTACGACGCGACGCTCGCGTCGGTGATCGCGTCGGCGGCCGGACGCCGCGTCGGCTTCGAGGCGGCGCATCTCACCGTCGCGCGGCACCAGTGGCTGACGTCGACGCTCGCGGCCTCGTCGAGGGAGGCCGTGGAGCTCGTGTCCACTGAGGGGATCGTCGAGCGCGCGCGCGTCCGCAAGGACGAGTACGAGATCGCGACGATGCGCGAGGCGGCGCGGCGGCTCTCGGAGGTGGCGCGCGCGGTGGTGGCCGGGATTCGCCGCGGGCGCACGGAGCGCGAGACGGCGGCGGCCATCGACCGGCAGCTGCGCGAGGCGGGGTTCGACAAGCCGGCCTTTGATACCATTGTCGCGAGTGGACCCAACGCGGCCCTTCCGCACGCCCGACCCACCGAGCGAACAATTACCGAAGGTGACCTCGTGGTGCTGGACTTCGGCGGCGTCTACGACTCATACTGCGTCGACCTCACGCGCACCGTCGCGGTCGGCAGAGCGGGGCCGCGCGTGCGAGAGGTGTACGACGCGGTGCGCGCCGCGCACGACAACGCGATCGCCGCGGTGGCGCCCGGCCGATCGCGCTTTGACATCGACGCCGCGGCGCGCGACACACTCGCCGCGTCCGGCCTCGGCGACGCGTTCGGCCACGGCACCGGCCACGGCCTCGGGATCGAAGTGCACGAGGAGCCGCGCGTCTCGCGGCGCCGGCCCGACGTCGACGCGGACCACGAGTCGGTGGCGCCCGGCATGATCTTCACGATCGAGCCCGGCGCGTATCTGCCCGGCTGGGGCGGCGTGCGGATCGAGGACGACGTGCTGGTGACCGAGACAGGTGTGGACGTGCTCACGGACGTGGCGACCGGGCTCGTCGAGATTTGATTCTCGGATGCGAGCATGGACCTGAATCAAATCAAACAAATCCTCGAACTCGTGCGCGAGCACGAGCTCTCGGAGTTCGAGGTCGAGCACGACGGCCTGCGGCTGAAGATCCGCAAGGACGTCAACGGCGCGCACATCGTGACGCTGCCGGCGTCGCCGACTGCCTCGGTCGGCGCGCCCCCCGCCGCCGGCGCCGTACCTGCGGCCGCGGGCCCCGTGCCCGCCGCGCCGCCGTCGGCCGCGCCCGCCGCCGATGCGGCCGCCGAATCGGAGATCGAGCTCGCCGTCGTCAAGTCGCCGATCGTCGGCACCTTCTATCGATCCTCGGAGCCGGGGTCGGCGCCGTTCGTCGACATCGGCGCGATGGTGAAAAAGGGGCAGGTGCTCTGCATCATCGAAGCGATGAAGCTGATGAACGAGATCGACTCGGAGTACGACGGCGAGGTCGTGAACATCTACGTGGAGAACGGCCAGCCGGTGCAGTACGGCGAGCGGTTGTTCGCGATACGGATTCGATGACCGTCATGGCTAAAGGCTGACGGCTGGTGGCTATGGTCGATGGACCATCTGCCATGAACCCTTTGCCATCAGCCATCAGCCATCAGCCATGTTCAAGAAGATACTGATCGCGAACCGCGGGGAAGTCGCGCTGCGGATCATCTACGCGTGCCGCGAGCTCGGCATCAAGACGGTCGCGGTCTACTCCGAGGCGGACGAGAACCAGCTGCACGTCAAGTTCGCCGACGAGGACGTCTGCATCGGGCCGGCGCGCAGCGCCGACAGCTACCTGAACGTCCCCGCCGTGATCAGCGCGGCGGAAATCACCAGCGCCGACGCAATCCACCCCGGCTACGGGTTTCTCTCCGAGAGCGCGTACCTCGCCGAAGTGTGCGAGGCGTGCCACATCAAGTTCATCGGGCCCGAGCCGCAGGCGATCCGCCTGATGGGCGACAAAGCGCGCGCGCGCCGCGTGATGAAGAAGGCCGGCGTGCCGATTCTCCCGGGCAGCGACGGCCCGATCGACAACGAGGAGAAGGCGCTCAAGCTCGCGAAGGAGATCGGGTATCCGGTGATCGTGAAGGCGACGGCCGGCGGCGGCGGCCGCGGCATGCGCGTCGTGCGGGCGCCGGCGGAGCTGTCGCACGCGATGAAGACCGCGCAGCGCGAGGCGGAGGCGGCGTTCGGCGTCGCCGACGTCTACATCGAGAAGTACGTCGAGTCGCCGCGGCACATCGAGTTCCAGATTCTCGGCGATCACTACGGCTCGGTGATCCATCTCGGCGAGCGCGAGTGCTCGATCCAGCGGCGCCACCAGAAGCTCGTCGAGGAGTCGCCGTCGCCCGCGCTCAGCGACAAAGTGCGGAAGAAGATGGGCGGCATCGTCATCGACGCCGCCAAGGCGGTGCAGTACACCAACGCGGGCACCTTCGAGTTCCTGATGGACTCCGAGGGGCGCTTCTATTTCATGGAGGCGAATACGCGGCTGCAGGTGGAGCACCCCGTCACCGAGATGGTCACCGGCGTGGACATCGTGAAGGAGCAGATCCGCATCGCCGCCGGCGAGCGGCTCGCCTTCAAGCAGAGCGACGTGAACTTCATCGGCCATTCGATCGAGTGCCGCGTCAACGCCGAGGATCCCGACACGTTCGTCCCCTCGCCGGGGCTGATTCACGTCTTCAGCGTGCCGGGCGGGCCCGGCGTCCGCGTCGAGACGTTCGCGCATTCCGACTGCATGATCTCGCCGTACTACGACTCGATGATCGCGAAGATCATCGTGCACGGCCGCGACCGGCCGGAAGCGATCGCGCGCATGAAGCGGACGCTCGAGATGACGGTGATCGAGGGCATCAAGACGACGATCCCGCTGCACCTGCGCATCATGAGCGATCCCGAGTTCGTCGCCGGCAAGCTGAGCACGTCGTTCATGGAGCGCTTCCTCGCGCGCGCGGGCTCGAGCGGCGGCCGCCTCGCGGAAGCGGTGTGACGAGACGGGATTGCCAATCCCCAATCCCGAATCCCAATCCCCAATCCCCAGACTGAACGCCATCGTCGACGTCGAGGCGGCGGCGCGCGCCGGCTGGCGGCCGATGGATCTGACAAGGGCGCTCCTCGACGGCGGCGCGCGATTCCTGCAGCTGCGCGCGAAGCATCTTCCGTCCGCCGAACTGCTCGATCTCGCGGCGGCGATCGCCGAGCTCGCGCGGCCGCGCGGCGCGCGGCTGATCGTCAACGATCGCGCCGACCTCGCGCGGCTGGCGAACGCCGACGGCGTGCACCTCGGCCAGGACGATCTTCCTCCTGCTGCCGTTCGCGCCATCGTCGGCGCCGACGCGATCGTCGGCGTCTCGACGCACACGGTCGAGCAGATTGATCGCGCGGTCGGGGAACCCGTCAGCTACGTCGCGATCGGTCCGGTGTTTGGCACGACGACGAAAGCCACCGGATACGAGGCCGTCGGCCTCGAGATCGTGCGCGCGGCGGCTGAGCGCGCGGCGCGCCGCGGGCTGCCGCTCGTCGCGATTGGCGGCATCACGCTGGCGACCGCGGCGTCGGTGATTGCCTCCGGCGCGGCATCGGTTGCGGTCATCGGCGATCTGCTCGCGACGGGCGATCCGGAGGCGCGCACGCGGGAGTACGTAGTGCGCCTGTCAGGGCTGATGGCTGATGGCTGATGGCTATGGTTGATGGCTGATGGCTGATGGCTGATGTAGGGCGACCCTTTCAGGGTCGCCTGGCGAGGCTGAAAGCCTCGCCCTACACTTTTGAAACGCCTCCTAGCCGTCAGCCATCAGCCATGACGGGGCATGTATAATCCCGACGACTCACCCCATTCCACGAGGATTTCGCAGATGTCGATTTTCGCCACGAAGTCGATTGAGCAGCTCAAGGCCGAAGCGGCCGTTACCGGTGAGCACTCGCTCAAGCGTGTCCTCGGACCGATCAACCTGGTGACGCTCGGCATCGGCGCGATCATCGGCACCGGCATCTTCGTGCTGACGGGCGAGGCGGCTGCGCAGCACTCCGGCCCCGCGATCGTGCTGTCGATGGTGCTCGCCGGGTTTGCGAGCGCGCTCGCCGGCCTCTGCTATTCCGAGTTCGCGTCGACCGTCCCGATCGCCGGCTCGGCGTACACCTACGGCTACGCGACGCTCGGCGAGTTCGTCGCCTGGGTCATCGGCTGGGACCTGATCCTCGAGTACGCGCTCGGTGCGGCGACGGTCGCCGTCGGCTGGTCGGGCCATCTCACGAGCTTCCTGCACGATTTCGTCGGCATCGATTTCCCGGCGCAGTTCTCGGCGGCGCCCGGCACGGTGATTCAGTCGGCCGCCGGCCCGGTGACGGCGGTGTTCAACCTGCCGGCCGTGATCATCACGGTGCTCGTGACGATCCTGATCGTCATCGGCATCAAGGAATCGGCGAACGTGAACACGGTGATCGTCATCGTGAAGATCGGCGTCGTGCTGATCGTCATCCTCGGCGGCGTCGCCTACGTGAACACGGCGAACTGGCATCCCTTCATCCCCGAGAACACGGGCACCTTCGGTGACTACGGCTGGAGCGGCGTGCTCCGCGGCGCCGGCGTGATCTTCTTCGCCTACATCGGCTTCGACGCGGTGTCGGTCGCCGCGCAGGAAGCGAAGAACCCGCAGAAGGACATGCCGATCGGGATCCTCGGCTCGCTCATCGTCTGCACGATTCTCTACATCCTCGTCTCGGGCGTGATGGTCGGCCTCGTGCCGTACCGCCAGATGCTCGGCTCGCCGGCGCCGATGGTCGTCGCGATCCGCGCGGCGGAGCAGGCGTCGGGCGGCAGCTCGGTGCTGCACATGATGACGATGCTCGTCGAGCTCGGCGCGATCGCGGGCCTCAGCTCGGTGATGGTCGTCATGATGATGGCGCAGCCGCGCATCTTCTACTCGATGGCCAAGGACGGACTGCTGCCGCCGTTCGCGAAGAAGATCCATCCGAAGTTCCGCACGCCGCACATCACGAGCATCATCACCGGCGTCGTCGTCGCGCTCGCGTCCGGCTTCACGCCGATCGGGATCCTCGGCGAGATGGTGAGCATCGGGACGCTGATGGCGTTCGTGATCGTGTCGATCGGCATCATCTTCCTGCGCTACCAGCGGCCGGAGCTCGAGCGCCCGTTCAAGGTGCCGTTCGTGCCGGCCGTCCCCGCGCTCTCGGCGCTCGTCAGCCTCGGGCTGATGGCGGGGCTGCCCGGCGCGACGTGGCTGCGGCTGATCGTCTGGATGACGATCGGCATCGTGATCTACTTCGCCTACGGGTTCAGCCACAGCGAGGTGCGCAAGCGGGACGAAGCGCTCGCGGCGGCCGGCGGCGTGCGCCGCCGATAAGCCTGGCGCGGCTGGCGCGCGATGGCTTCGGGCGTCAAGTTCGATCAGGGCGACAGCGTGCTCAGGGTCCAGGGCCCCGGGTTCGCGGTCGCCCTTCTCGTTTCGGTGGTGCTCTTCGGCGCGGTCGGCTACGCGGTGATCGAGCGCTGGTCGTTCTGGCACGCGTTCTACGTGACGGTGCTGGCGATCACGACCGTCGATCTGCCGCCGCTGACGCGCGGCGGCCAGGTCTTCACGGTGTTTCTGCTGGTGGCGGGCGTCGGCGCGGCGCTCTACACTTTCACGCTGCTGGCGACGGTCGTGGTCGAGGGCGGCCTGCCGAAGCGCCTGCAGCGGCGGCGCCACAGGCATATGCTCGAAACGATCCGCGATCACTTCATCATCTGCGGCTACGGCCGCATCGGCATGATCGTCGCCCGCCAGTTCCGCCGGCAGCAGATCCCCTACGTGGTCGTCGAGCGTGATCCCGGGCGCGTGCAGGCGGCGACCGACGACGGCGGCCTGAGCGTCGAGGCGGACGCGAGCCGAGAGGACGTGCTGAAGCGCGTCGGCCTCGATCGCGCGCGCGGCCTCATCGCCGTCGTCGGCACCGACGCCGAGAACGTCTACGCCGTGCTGAGCGCGCGCGTGATGCGGCCCGACCTCTTCATCGTCAGCCGCGCGGAAACCGACGATGCGACGCTGAAGCTGAAGCGCGCGGGCGCGGACCGCGTGATCTCGCCGTACCAGATCGGCGGGATGCAGATCGCGCAGACGGCCGTGCGGCCGGCGGTCGTGGATTTCGTGGAGCTCGCGACGAGCGCCGACAACATCGAGCTCGCGATGGAGGAGATCACGATCGCGGGGCGATCGCCGTTCGCGAACGCGTCGCTCGTCGACGCGAACCTGCGGCAGCGCTACGGCGTCATCGTCGTCGGGATCCAGCGCGAGGATCGGCGCATGGAGTTCAACCCGGAGCCGGACACGCGCATGCAGGCGGGCGACAAGCTCGTCGTGCTCGGCCGTCCCGACTCGCTGAAGCGGCTCGAGGCGGCGGCCGCGGAGACCAGGGCGTGACGGCGCGCGTGCTCGACGGAGCGGCGATCGCGCAGGCGATACGCGGTGAGGTGGCGCCGTCGGTCGCGGCGTTCACGGCGCGCGCCGGCCGGCCGCCCGGGCTCGGCATCGTGCTCGTCGGCGACGATCCGGCGTCGGACATCTACGTTCGCGGCAAATTGAAGTCGGCGGGCGAGGCGGGGCTGCGCGCTGATCTGCAGCGGCTCTCGGCCTCGGCGCGCCTCGAGGATCTGCTCGCGCTCGTCGAGCAGTTGAACCACAGCGACGCGCACGACGGCATCCTCGTGCAGTCGCCGCTGCCCGCCGCGATGGGACCCGACGCGGAGCGGCGCGTCTTCGATGCCGTCCGGCCCGACAAGGACGTCGACGGCCTGCATCCGGTCAACGTCGGGCGCCTCGTGCAGAACCGCGCGACGCTCGCCGCGTGCACGCCGTCGGGCATCATCGAGCTGCTCGAGCGATCGAAGGTGACGATCGCGGGCGCGCGGGCGGTCGTCATCGGCCGCAGCGACATCGTCGGCAAGCCGATGGCGCTGCTGCTGCTGCACCGCAACGCGACGGTGACGGTCTGCCACTCGCGGACGGCGGATCTGGCGGCGGTCGCGCAAGACGCGGACATTCTGGTGTCGGCGATAGGCCGGCCCGGATTCGTGACGCGCGCCTTCGTCAAGCCGGGCGCGGCAGTCGTCGACGTCGGGACGACGCAGGTGACCGATCGCGCGACCGTCGAGCGGCTGTTTCCGGCCGGATCGAAGCGGCGCGAGGCGTTCGAGCGCCGCGGCGCGATCGTCGTCGGCGACGTGCACCCCGAGGTCGCCGAGATCGCGGGCGCATTGTCGCCGGTGCCGGGCGGCGTCGGTCCGCTGACGATTGCGATGCTGCTCAAGAACACGGTCGTCGCCGCGCAGTCGCGCGCGGAGCGCACGCGCGGCTGGGTCGGTGGCGAGCGGCGCCACGGCCGCGAACGCCGCGCCGCCGTCAGGTGAGTCTGACCCCGCATTTGCGTTCAGATGCTACGAATTGCCCTCACGGGCGGGATTGCGACCGGCAAGACTCACGTCCTCGATCGATTCCGGGCGCTCGGAATCCCGTGCCTCGACGCCGACGAGCTCGTGCACGGCATCGAGGCCGCGGGCACCGAAGCGACGGCAGCAATCGCTGCGCGGTTCGGCGCCGGCGTCCTGGCAGCGGACGGATCGGTGAACCGCGCGAAGCTCGGGCCGATCGTGTTCGCCGATCCGGCCGCGCGGCGCGACCTCGAAGCGATCGTCCACCCGGCGGTGTTTCGCGCGGTCGAGACGGGCCTCCGCGGCTTCGAGCGGACCGGCGCGTATCCGTTCGCCGTCGTCGACGTCCCGCTTCTGTACGAGACCGGCGCCGAGCAGCACTACGACAAGGTCATCGTCACGGTATGTCCCGCCGCGATGCAGATCGAGCGGCTCACCGCGCGCGGCCTCACCGACGCCGCAGCGCGTCAGCGGATCGCCGCGCAGTGGCCGACGGCCGACAAGGCCGCGCGCGCCGACTTCGTCGTCGAGACCGACGGCTCGTTCGCCGACACCGATCGGCAGGTGGACGACATCCACCGCGCGCTGTCGCTGCCGTCTTGAGCTGACGGTGATCGCGCTCCGCTCCGAGCGCTGACGTCCGCGCCGCGGTTCAGACTTCGACTTCGGTCGGGTCCTGCGCCGGCGCGATCCGCTCCTCGACGAACGTGTTCCAGTCGTGGCAATGCGGGCATTGCCAGAGGAGCTCGGTGCTGCGGTAGCGGCAGCGCATGCACACGTGCGGGTCGAGATAGAAGACCGCGTGCTCGGTCAGCTGGCCGTAGCGATCGACGAGCGACGGCGGGTGATGCAGCTGCCCGAGCGCGCGCCAGATCGCCTGATGGATGCTGAGCGCGTGCGGGTTCTGCACCAGCGCGGCGAAGAGCAGATCGAGCGCCTCGCGCGGATGGCCGCTGCCGGCGAGATGGCGCGAGAGCGCGAGCCGCGCGCGCCAGTCCTGCGGGTTCTCGTCGATGAGCCGCCGGCACAGCTTCGTGAAGCGCTCCGGATTCCCCGAGCGGATCGCGAGCGCCTCGAGCCGATCGAAGGCCAGATACGCGCGGTCGGGCGCGACATCGATCAGCCGCTCCCACACCGCGGCCGCCTCGCGCTCGTTGCCTTCCGCCACGCGCACGTCGCC
>Ga0209474_10002774_pt1 | contig 15821 bp, 16 predicted proteins | sample GraSoiAngelo_145_FD_185902 | JGI IMG/M metagenome (GOLD analysis project Ga0209474, IMG submission 185902) | Grasslands soil microbial communities from the Angelo Coastal Reserve, California, USA - 14_1009_05_20cm (SPAdes) (version 2) | ecosystem: Environmental > Terrestrial > Soil > Grasslands...
TCGCCGGGCTGGCGGTGGGGCTGCTGTTCCTCGCGCGCAGCGAGGGCGCGCTGTTCGGCCTCGCGCTGCTGTGGCTGCTCCGGGCCCCGGTCTCCCGGCGGTCCGGCCTCGCCGGGAGCGCCGTCGCCATCGTGATCGGGCTCGCGTGGCTGGCCCGCGACCTCGCGCTCGGGCCGGCGCCGGATCTCCTGGGCCGCTCGGTCCTCCTCGTCCGGTACGAGGATTTCTTTGCCGTCGACACGGGCGTCGGCCTCATGGGCCTGCCCGCGGTCAGCTGGGACCAGTTCAGCTCCGCATGGGGTGTCGTGCTCACCGCGAAGATCGCGGCGGCCGGCACGAACCTCGTCACGTTCCTCTTCGCGTTCGGCCTGCTCCTCGTTCCGGGCCTCGCACGCGCTCTCTGGTCACGGCGGTCGCGCCCGGACGTGCGCGCGTACGCCGGCCTCCTGGTCCTCGTCTTTCTCGTCGAGAGCCTCGTCTTCACCCTGCATTCGACGCGGGGCTCGTACTTCCATTCGCTCGCTGCGTTCCTCCCGTGCGGCGTGGCGCTCGGCGTCATCGGCACGCACGATCTGCTGCGGTCGACCGGAGGCCGGCGCCTCGCGGCCGCCGCCGGGGTCGTCGCCGCCGTCATCGTGTCCACCTTCTCGGTGTCGCAATGGGATATCTCGTTCAACACCCCGTATCGGGAACGCGTCGCGCTGGTGGAGCGGCTTCCGGCCGGCGGGCTCATGGCGATCGACGCCGCCGCGTGGCGCTGGATCGCGGACCGGCCCGCGGTGGTCACGCCGGCGAACCTCGACTTCTGCGCGATCGGGCACGCCGCCGATCTCGATGTGATGACGTTGGTTCTTGAGCGCGCGCACTTCACCAGCTACGACCCGCTGTATCGCGGCGCAGTGACCTATGAGTACATCGGTCCACCCGTGCAGGTCGGCGATTTCCGGCTGTATCGCGTCGACGCGCGGCGCGCGCGCGACCTCTGCGCGAGCACGCTGTGAGCTGGCTGGCTCGCAACGCGTTCCCGATCGGCCTCGCCGCGGCCGGCTTCACGCTCGCCGTCGGATTCGCGACCGGCGATCCGGACACCTACTGGCACCTCGCGAGCGGGCAGTGGATGCTCGACCACCGCGAGATCCTGCGGACCGACATCTTCAGCTCGACCGTGACCGGGCAGCCGTACAGCGTCGGCGAGTGGCTCGGCGAGATCGTCCTCACGCTCGTCTTCAACGCGGGGGGCTGGGCGGGGCTCGCGATCTTCCGCGCCTTCCTCGTCGCCATTGCGGCGTTCTTCCTCGCGCGCCTCTCGCGGCGGGGAGGCGCGCCGCTCATCGCGGCGCTCCTCATCGTGATCTGGGCGCTCGTGGTCTCGAAGACGCGCTGGACCGACCGTCCCGCGATCTTCACGTTCGTCCTGTTCCCCGTGGTCCTCGATCTCCTGTACTGCGCGCGGGCCGGCTCGCGCCGCGCGCTCGTCGCGATCCCGCCGCTCATCCTGCTGTGGGCGAACCTGCACGGCGGGTACGCGATCGGGATCGCCCTCGTCGTCGCGTTCACCGCGGAGGCCGCGCTTGTGCGCCGTCGCGACCTCGTGCCGTTCGCGGTCATCCTGGGTGCGGCGATCGCCCTGTCGTTCATCGATCCGGAGACGTTCGGCGTGGCCGGCGCCGCCGGTCACGCCCTCGCACCGCCACGCTTCATCAGCGAGGAGGCCCCTCCCGACGTGCTCGAGGCGTCCGGCTTCGTCTTCGCCGCCTTCGTGCTCGCGGCGGTCGGCGTCGCGCTGCTCTACGGCGGTGCGCTCCTCGACGCGCTCCTCCTGATCCCGCTCCTCTGGCTGGCTCTCACCGCGCAGCGCCACCTCGTCTTCTTCGTGTTCGCGGCGACGCCGCTGATCGCGGCCGGCGCAGCGCGCGCGTACGCGCGCCTCATGCCGCGCCGCGCGCCCTTGCGTCCATTGCCCGATCCGGCGGCCGCCGCGCTCGCGATCCTGCTCGCGATCGGCGCGCTCGTGAGCGCGGTCAGTGCCCCGACCGTGCCGGACGAGAGCGCGTACCCCGCCGCGGCGGTCCCGGCGCTGAAGGCGGGCTCCGGCACGCTCCTGAACGAGTACGACTGGGGCGGCTACCTCATCTCGCGCGTGCCCGAGCGCAAGGTGTTCGTCGACGGCCGACTCTTCCCCTTCTATCCGGCGGTCCTGCGCGACTATCGCGACGCGGTCGAGCTCCGCTCGAACTGGCGTGACGTTCTCGCGCGGTACGACGTCCGCGAGGTGCTGCTCAGACCGGGCAAGGCGTTGGCGGTCGCCCTCCGCGAGGACGGCTGGACCGTCCGGGCGGACGGGCCGGACTTCGTCCTGCTGGCGAGGCCGTGAGGACGCCGCTCGTCGTGCCCGTCGCGATCGGCGTCGCGTTCGGCGCCATCTCGACGCGGCTCGGCGTCGGCGACAGCGACGTGTTCTGGCACCTCGTGGCCGGGGCCGATGTGCTCCGCGGGAACATCGGCGGTCCGGATCATCTCTCTTGGACCGTGGCCGGCCAGCAGACCTCGAGCGACCAGTGGCTCGGGCAGGCGCTCTGGCGGATCGCCTACGACGCGGGCGGCTGGCGTGCGGTCGTTGCCCTGCGGGCGCTGACGATCGCGCTGCTCGTCGGCGTCATCGCGTACACCGCGCTGCGCGAGCGTCCGGGGCGGCCGCTCGGCGCGGTGATCGCGGCGCTTCCGGCGATCGCGCTCTCGCGCTTCGTGTGGACCGAGCGTCCCGAGCTGTTCGGGTTCGTGTGCTTCGCGCTCCTCATCGCGCTGCTCCGAGCCGGGCGCGCCGGCAGCGCCACGGCGCTGTACTGGGTTCCCCCGCTGATCCTGCTGTGGGCGAACCTGCACGGCTCGTTCGCGCTCGGGGTCGTGCTCGTCGTGCTCGTCGCGGCCGAGGGCGCGATCGCGCAGCCATCGCGCCGGCGGATGTACGCCGCGGCCGCCGCTGGATCGGTCATCGCCACGCTCCTCACGCCGGCCGGGCTCGGCGCGTGGACCGCGCCCGGTTTTCACTTGTTGCACCCGCCCCGCGAGATACAGGAGTGGAGCGTTCCCGACGTGACGACGCTCCCCGGCGCGATCTTCGCGGTGGCGCTCTTCGCGACGCTCATCGTCGCGCTGTTCGCCCGAGCCCGCGCGCCGCGCGAGGCCGTCGTGCTCCTGCCGGTCCTGTTCGTCTCGCTCGTCGCGACCCGACAGATGCCGCTCTTCGCGATCGCCGCCGCGCCGTACCTCGCGACGTTCGGCGGCGGCGCCCTGGTGTCCCTTGCGTCCCTCGTCCATCTGCGCGCGCCAGCACTGGCCTCGACCGCGCACCCGCCGGGGCGTCGCGCCGATGCGATCGCGGTCCTCGCCGCTGTGGCCGTGCTCGCGCTCGCCGCGGGGACCGGCGTCAGCGCGCCGGAGCTCGGTGGCTTCCCCGCGGGCGCGCTCGGCTCGCTCCGTCCGGGGCCCGGCCTCTTCAACCAGTACGACTGGGGCGGCTACCTGATCTGGGCCGCGCCCGCGACACCGGTGTTCGTCGATGGCCGGCTCACTCCGTACCTGCCGAACGTGATCAACGACTACACCACGGTCATCGGCGTGCATCCCGGGTGGCGCGAGGTCATCGCGCGCCGTGGCATCCGCCAGATCCTCGTGCGCCCCACCGATCCGGTCGCAGTTCGCGCGCGCGATCTCGGATGGCCTATCCGCGTCTCGGCCGACACCTTTGTGCTCATCGACGTGCCGTAGCATCGCCGCATCAACGAGCGCACACCCGCGAAGCTGCCGCGCGAGGACGATCTCGATGGGCTCTTCGACCTCATCGTGGACGGGCTGCGTCGCGATGTCCGGCGGCTGCGTCAGCAGGTCGAGAAGTTCCAGCGCGCCTACCAGAAGCGCGCGGAGGCGCAGTCACGCGCCTCGGGCGCGCCAGACGAAGCGTCGCAGCGCGCCTTCCGCCGCCTGAAACAGCTGCAGCTGGCGATCAGCCACGTCGAATCGAGCGCGGCGTACCTCGGTGGCGCGGGCATCGAGCCGGCCCGCGACGATGACCAGGAGCAGATCGGCAGCGTCGCGATGCGTGTGCTCGAGAGCCTCGAGGCCGAGCGCGAGCGCCTCTACCGCGACGTGCACGACGGTCCGGCGCAGGTCCTCGCCAACGCGATGTTCGAGGTCGAGTACCTCGAGCGGATCGCCGATCGCGCATCGGGAGAGGCCCGGACCGCGCTGAAGACCGAGCTCAGCAACCTGAAGAGCCAGTTCCGCAGCTCGCTCGACGCGGTCCGCGGCATGATCTACGACCTCCGGCCGCCGGTGCTGTCCGAGCTCGGGCTCGCCGGTGCGATCCGGAACTACGCGACGGAGTACCAGGCGCGCTACGGCCTGCGCGTCGACTGCCACCTGGACGCGGGCGACACCGGCCTCGAGCCGGCGCAGGAGCTCGCGATCTACCGGGTCATGCAGGAGGCCCTGCAGAACGTGCACAAGCATGGCCAGGCCTCGACCGTCGGCATCGTCTGGCAGCGGGCCAAGGACCAGTGGGTCATGCACTGCACCGACGATGGCGTCGGGTTCGACCTGGTGAAGGTCGCGCGCCGGCAGCGATCGGTCGGGCTGCTCGCGATGCGCGAGCGGGCCGAGCTCATCGGCGCGCAGCTGCAGGTCCAGTCGACGCCGGGCCAGGGCACCGCCGTTACACTCCTGCTTCCACTGCGCATCGAGAAGGAGGGGGAACCGCTTGGCCGATAAGCCAGAGAAGGCCATCCGGATCGTTCTCGCCGACGCCAGCCGCCTCACGACCCTCGGCATCACCCAGGTCCTCGAGAAGGAAGCCGACATGGAGATCCTCGCCGTCGTCACCGACGGAGAGGAGGCGGTCGCGAAGACGATCGAGCTCGAGCCCGACGTCCTCATCATCGAGGTCGACCTGCCCCAGCTCTCCGGGATCAAGGCGACGCAGAAGGTGCGACGTGAGCTGCCGCACGTGGCCGTGGTGATCCTCACCGCGCTCGAGGAGGAGCAGACGCTCTTCGACGCCATCCGCGCCGGCGCGGCGGCATACCTGCACAAGGACTGCGACCCGAAGGAGCTCGTCGAATCCATCCGCAAGGTCCGGGGCGGCCAGTTCATCATCAACGAGAAGATCTTCGCGAAGCCGGCGGTCGCAACGAAGGTCCTCGCCGAGTTCCGCGAGCTCTCGGTGTACGGCCCGGGGAGCTCCCACGTGTTCGCGCCGCTTTCGCCGCGCGAGGTGCAGATCCTCGACAACATCGCCCAGGGCATGACGAACAAGGAGGTCGCGTACACCCTCGCGATCTCCGAGCAGACCGTGAAGAACCACATGTCGAGCATCCTGCGCAAGCTCTCGGTGAACGACCGGACGCAGGCGGTCGTCTACGCGATGCGTCAGGGCTGGATCAAGGGACCCGAGATGAGCAGCTAGATGAGAGCGGAGAAAGCGCGGCGCTGATGGCGAGCCAGGCACCGACCGGGATCGTCGCGAGCTTCACCACCGAACAGGCGAAGATCACCGCCGAGATGCGCGAGCTGGACCTCCTCGTCGCATCGACCCAGACCGAGGTGAACCGGCTCAAGGCGCGTGAGGACATGGCGAAGCAGAAGCTCGATGAGATCCGGACCAACCCGACGGGCTTCCAGCGCGAGGACCTCGGCGGCGCGGGCGACGAGTTCGCCGCCGCGCAGGGGCGCCGGCTCACGATGGAGGGGCAGCTCGGGGCGCTGCAGGCCAAGCGCAAGCTCCTCGATCGCGTCCAGACCCTCGTGGCGAGCGCGCGCGACCAGCTCGCCGACTTCAGCATGCCGCCCATGCCGATCGGCGCGGCGCCGGTGCTGGACGAGAACAAGCTGCTCCAGGCCGTCGTCGACACCCAGGAGGAGGAGCGCCGCCGGATCGCGCGCCAGGTCCACGACGGGCCGGCGCAGGCGATGGCGAACGTCGTCCTCCAGTCCGAGATCAGCGAGCGCCTGTACAGCGTGGATCAGGACCGCTCCCGCAAGGAGCTCGCCGCGCTCCGCCAGATGGTGAACAAGACGCTGCAGGAGCTGCGGGGCTTCATCTTCGAGCTGCGGCCGATGATCCTCGACGACCTCGGCCTCGTGCCGACGCTGCGCCGCTACATCCAGACGCTCATGGACAAGCACGGCATCCGGATCGACTTCTCGAGCACCGGACGCGACCGGCGGCTGCCGTCCGACGACGAGGTCGCGATCTTCCGGCTCATCCAGGATTCGCTCGTCGAGCGGATCGAGAAGGGCGCCGCCAAGGACATCGTCCTCGGGATGACCTGGAAGGACGAGCAGCTGGACATCCTCCTCCAGAGCGACGGCCGCGATCTCCCGTCCGACGGCGAGCTGGCGTCGGGGCTTCGCCGCAGCGAGCGGCTCGAGCTGCTCAAGGGGGAATCCACCCACGAGACCCGGGCCGACGGGACGGTGATGCTCCAGGTCAAGGTGCCGGTCCGCGCGGCCTCCGCGATGATCACCTAGCCGCGCCGGGAGCCGCCGGCACCGCTCAGCTTGGGATCCAACCGCACCTCGAAGACGCTGCTGCTGTCGGCGGCCGCGACCGGATCCTCGGGGATCCGATCGAGGTACCGGACGAACCACCGCGCGAGGCGGTGCTCGCGCACGTACGGATCCAGCATGTCGCGGTAGAACGCGATGGCGTCCGATCGCCCGAGCTCGGTCGCCAGCACGTGATCCGTTCGTCGCGCGCCGGTGAGCGTCGCGCGACCGGCCGCGCGCAGATTGCGCGCCCAATCGACGTCACCGAACGGGCTGATGAGCCAGAGCCGCCCGGAGATCTCCGCGACCGCGACCGGTGTCGAGCGAGGCAGGCCGCTCTTCCGGCCGCGCACCGTGAGCAGAACGTCGGGCCCCAGCGGGATGCCGAGCGCGAGAAGGGCCCGCGCGATCGGATTGAAGACAAGCACCCACGTGGGCACGCGCCGCACCCGTGTGGGCGCGCGCCGGTCGCCGCTCAGGTACAGGAAGTCCGACACGTTGCCGACCGCGCCGACGAGACGAAGGACCTTGGGAACGGCGCGCCGCTCCTCGTCGTGCACAAGGCGGGGCTGCGTCATGCGGTACGCGCGACCTCGAGTAATGAGCATGCATTCATCCGCGGCGAGGACGTTTCGGACCCAATCCCCGACGCCATACGTGAGCGCGACGACGTAACCGTCGGGCTGGCTGAAGATGTTCACCGGCGTCCGATATTCACGTCCGCTCCTCCGCCCCCGATGGACGACGATGCCGAACGCCGGAAGTCGAGCTGCGACGGGGCTCAAGACCCGATTGAGGACCACCCGATTGACGCGCGTGATCGGCCGTGGCAACGGCATGCGGAGCCGCTCTAGTCGCCGCCGACGGCGGTGAGGGCCGTCCCGACGTAGTAGTGGGCGAGGATCTGGGGATACGACGCCCCCTTGAGAGCCATCCCCTGGGCGCCCCACTGCGACATCCCCACGCCGTGCCCGAAACCCTTCCCGCTGAACACGAACGTCGCGGGCAGCTCGTAGACGTAGCCGGTGACGCGCAGCCCGAGCTCGTTGCCGTAGCCGTCGCGGAGGACGTCGAAGCTCGTCTGCGCCACGCGCGCGCCGAGCGTGTCGAGCGCCCTGATGCGATCCGCGTTCGTCACGTCGACCCGCTCGCTCGCCCCGGTGGGGAGGACCTTCACCGTGAACAGCGAGCTCATGAGCCCGAAGTAGTAGCGGGACCGGTCCTTCCCGATGGTCTCGGTGCGCGCGGTGCCGACGAGCGTCGCGCCGATGACCCGGCCGGTCGAGGAGACGCTGGTGAGAGTGATGCCCGTCGGCGTGCCGACGTCGAGGCCGCGCTTCTGCAGGCGGTCGCGGAGCTGCGTCGCGCTGAGCTCGCGCGTCCACTCCCAGCTCGTGTGCCCCCAGGAGCTGTCCTTCGCGACCTCGTCGCCGGGCGACGCCACGCTCCGCAGGTACGGGAGCGCGTTGGCGAACACGTTCTCGGAGTCCTCGGTCACCCCACCCGCGTTCGCCGAGTAGAGCGCGTCGATCGGCGCCCCGTGATACGTGGCGATGAGGCCGGCCGTGCGCTCCACCGCCTTCAGCGTTCGCGCGTCTTCGTTCGTCGTGCCGTCGTACTCTTGGTCACGGGTGTCGCCTTCCAGGTCGTACGCCCGGTGCTTCCCGAGATGCGTGTAGAGGTACGTGCGCGCCGCGACGGCCTGCGACGCGAGCGCCTCGGCCTCCCACGATGACGGCTCCTCCGAGCCCACGACCGACGCGAGGTAGTCGTGGGTCGACACCGTGTTCACCACGATCATGTCCCCTTCGTCGTCGGGCGAGAGCTCGAAGGTGCCGCGAAACGCCTTGCCGTTCACCGTGAGCACGCCGTCGTTCGTCTGGAACCTGATCCCCTGGATCTTGTCGCCGCGCACGAGCACCCGCCCGAGGTCGTCGTCCGCGCCCTGCAGGAGCGAGAACTGGAACGGCACGGTCACGATCGCGCGTGGCCCGGTGTCGGCGATGGCCTGACGAGCCTCCCGGAGGAGCGACGCGCGATCGGCGCGACCCTCGGCCGACAGCGAGCCGGCGGACCCACGTGGTGGGATCTCGACGCCGAGCGACGCGACGGTGCGGACGTTCGTGCGCGCGAGCGTCTTGCCGCCGCCGCGGTAGAGGACCGTGCCGTCCGGGGCGACGGCCGTCACCGTGCCGGTGGACGCGATGACGGCGTACGAGACGCCGAGGCCGGTGATGTTCACCCGGACGGTCGCGGGGAGCGCCGCGAGCGTGGACGCGGAGGCTCGGTCCGCGCCGGCGAGCACGCTCGCCGCCACGATGACCGCGGCGCAGGCGAGCCTCATGCGATCTCCGCGTACACCTCGGGCTTCAGCACCCCGATGAACGGCAGATTCCGGTACCGCTCGGCGAAGTCGAGGCCGTAGCCGACGACGAACTTGTCGGGGATCTCGAAGCCCCGGTAGTCCACCTGGATCGGCATCACCCTTCGGGCGGGCTTGTCGAGCAGGGCGCACAGACCGAGCGAAGACGGGTGCTGGCCGCGCAGGTGTTCGATCACGTAGCTCAGGGTGTGGCCGGTGTCGAGAATGTCCTCGACCACCAGCACATCGCGTCCCTCGATCGGCTTGGCGAGGTCCTTCAAGATGCGCACGACCCCGGTCGTTGTGGTGCCGGCGCCGTACGAGGAGACCTCCAGGAAATCGAGCGAGCAATAGATGGGGACCTCGCGCATGAGATCGGCGAGGAACGGAAGCGCGCCCTTGAGGATGCTGACGAGGACGAGGTCCCGGCCGGCATAGTCGACGCCGATCCGAGCGCCGAGCTCGCCCACGCGACGCCTGATCGTCTCGGCGTCGAGAAGGATCTCGGCGATGTCATCCGCTGGACCCTTCACGGCGGTCGTCATCGGACCGCCATTGTCGCACTAGTGGCCGGACACCTTTTCGAAGAGGCCGTGCACGTCCCCGACGTAATCGCGAAGGAGATCGTGGGCCTCGAGCACGTCGTCGACCTTGATGCGCGGTCCGTCGTCGACCGCCGCCGCCGGCGGCTCGGCCAGTGCCGGCACGTCGCCGACTCGCTTCACGATGACCACGCCCAGGCCCTGGGTGCCGCACGACTCGCAGGTACACCGCACGAACCAGTACTCGTCGCGGTTGCCAACGACCGCGATGGACTCGCGGCCGTAGACGGCGCCGCAATTCGCGCAACGGACCGTCCCGAAGACTCCGTCCAACCACTCGTTCATGGGCCCGGCTAGATGCATAGCCGCTGCCACTCGTGATCGGGCGTTCGTTACGCGATCGTTATCTACGGCGGTAGAGCGTGATCGCGAATCCGGCGAGCGACAGCGCGAGGACCGCGGCGATCGCAGCGATGAGCGGCCCTGGCCCGCTGCCCAGCGCCGCGTCGCCGCCGGGGCTCGCCACCGCCAGGCTCGTCGGCGTCGCGGGGATCGCGACGGTGGTCGCGAGCGGCGCCGGGCTCGCGCTGGGGATCTGGCTTGGCGGCGCGGACGCCGATGCGACGACAAGGCTCGGGGTGGGCGGCGCCGTCGGTAGCACCGTCGGCGCGGCCGTCGGTGGCGATGTCGGCGGCGGAGTCGGTCGGGGCGTCGCTGGCGGTGCGGTCGGCGGCGGCGTCGGCGTGGGCGCGGCCGTCGCGGCCTGGACGACGATCGATCCGTGCATGGTCGGGTGGATCGAGCAGTGGTACGCGAAGGTCCCGGCGACGCCGAACGGGATCGTCCGGCTGCTGGCCCCGGGCGCGAGCTGGCCGGTATCGAACGCATTCGTGTCCGACGTCGCGGTGTGGGTCGTGTCGTCCCGGTTCTGCCAGGTCACGGTGTCGCCGACGGTGATCGTCAGCGGGGTGAAGGCGAAGCTCTGGATCGTCACCGTTCGGCTCGCCCCCGCGGCCAGCATGGCGGGCGTCGCGCCGAGCGCGAGCAGCACCCCAACGAGCAAGGCCGCCGTCCGGAGCGCCATACGATAGCCCGCGTGTCCGCGGTCGCTCATCGCGAGTTCCAAGAGCTCGCGGTGCGTGCGGCCTCGATCGGCCTGCAGCTCTCGGCCGCGCAGGCGGCGGTGTGCGAGCGGTACGCGAGCGAGCTCATCGAACGCAATACGACCGTGAACCTCACCGCGATCACCGAGCTCGAGGCGGTGGCCATGAAGCACTTCCTCGATTCCTTCACGGCATGCGCGGTGCGCGTCTGGACGGGACGGGAGCGGATCGTCGACGTGGGCAGCGGCGCCGGATTCCCGGGGCTCGCCCTGCGCATCGCGATGCCGAACACCGCGCTCAGCTGCGTGGAGTCGGTCGGGAAGAAGGCGCGGTTCCTCGTGGACACGAGCGCGCTGCTCGGTCTCAGCGACGTCGAGATCCGCAACGAGCGGGCCGAGACGCTGGCCCATGCGGCCGACCGCCGCGCCGCGTACGACGTCGGCACGGCCCGCGCCGTCGGGACGCTCGCGGCCTGCGCCGAGTACCTCCTTCCGTTCCTGCGGATCGGCGGTGACGCCATCGTGTGGAAGGGCAGGGTCGACGCCGAGCTTCCCGCGGCGCGCAAGGCCCTGGCCGCCGTCGGCGGGGAGATCGCCGCTATCGTCTCCACGATCCAGCTCGGCGTGGCCGATGTCCTCCCCGGCCGGAGCCTCGTGGTCATGCGCAAGCTCCGGGCGACGCCGGACCGGTATCCGCGAGCGTCGGCGGAGGCGCGGCGGCGCCCGTGGTGATCGTTCCGTCCATCGACGTGCGCGGCGGGCGGGTCCGCTTCCGTTCGGGCGCGGCCTTCGACGTCCCGCCGCGCGAGCTCGCGGCGGCGTTCATCGCCGACGGGGCCGAGGAGCTCCACCTCGTGGATCTGGATGGCGCCGAGCGTGGCGACTACGCCAACCTGCCGCTGCTCACGGAGATCGCGCGCGCGAGCGGAGTCCCGTGCCGCCTCGGCGGAGGGCTGGCGGCCATCGATCGTGCGACCGCGGCGCTGGACGACGGATTCAGCGGCGTGCTGTTCTCCGCCGCGGTGTTCGGGGACGACGCGCTCCTGCCGGCCATCGCGGCCCTCGGCGACCGGGCCATCGTCGAGATCGAGTCGCGGCAGGGCGGGCTCGCGCCGCGGGGCGGTGGCGAGGAGCTCGTGCTCCGGGCCGCCGGCCGGGACAGCGTGGACGCCGCGGTGGCTGCCGCGGACGCCGGGATCACGGCGTTGTACGTAGTCGATCTGACGACGGAGGGCGGGTTCGGTGGGCCGCCGCTCGTCCTGCTCGAGCAGATCCGAACGGCTCTCGGCGCACGGGGGAGCACGGTCGCCCTCCATACCGGGGGCGGCATTCGCGATCTCGAGGACATCGCCGCGCTCGCGCGGTTCGGCGCCGCCTCCGCGGTCGTCGGCCGGGCGCTCGCGGCCAGGCGGTTCACGCTCGCGGACGCGAAGGCGGCGGCCGCGTGACCGTCGCGCTCCTCTCGGACATCCACGCGAATCTCGTCGCGCTGCAGGCGGTCTTCGCGGATCTCCCGTCCGTCGAGGCGATCTGGGTCATGGGCGACACCGTAGGCTACGGTCCCGACCCGGCCGACACGTACGCGCTGCTGCGCGACCGTGGCGCGACGCTCGTCGCCGGCAACCACGATCGGGCCGTCGCCACCGGCCAGGGCCTCGAGCTCTTCAATGGCCCCGCCCGAGCGGCGGCCGAGCGACACCGGGCATGGCTCGCGGCCGAGGACCGCGATGGGCTCGCGGCACTGCCGTTGACGCTCGAGCCGGCGGAAGGTTATGCGATGTGCCATGGAAGCCCGCGCGATCCGCTCTGGGAGTACGTCTTCGACGCGCGCACGGCCGCGTTCGCGATGGCGAGCCTTGCGACGACGCGCTGCTGCGTCGGCCACACGCACGTCCCGGCGACGTTCCGGACCGGCGACGGCAAGGTGATGATCAACCCCGGCAGCGTCGGTCAGCCCCGCGACGGCGATCCCCGAGCCGCGTACGCGCTGCTCGATCCGGCCACCGAGACGGTCGCCTTTCGGCGCGTCACCTACGACGTCAAGGAGACGCAGCGCCGGATGCGCGGCCGGAAGCTCCCCGAGATACTCGCCGATCGTCTCCGCTTCGGGCTGTGAGCCAGATCCTGTGGCCGTGAGCGACGTCCCGTTCCGCGTGGAGATGGGCACCGGACCGGGTGACGCCCCGCTCGAATACGAGCTGCCGCGAGGCGGACGGGTCCGGCTGACGGCGCGCCTCGGCGAGCGCCGCACCGGTGGATACGCGATCCGCATCGTGCGCATCACGCGCGACGGGCCGACGCTGACGCTGCGGTGCGAGATCACGGCGCCGCGAGATGGCGCGATCGTGACCCAAGCGTTGACGTATCCGGCGCAGACCGTGTCCGTGGACGAGGGCCGCGTGCGCGGTATCCGCGTGGCCGTGCTCGTCGATCAGCGCGGCGCGGAGCGCGCGCGCATCACGGCTTAGGATTCGCCGGATTTGACCGACCAGTCCGGCGGGGAGCCTCCGGAGGAACCGCCTCGGCCGGAACATCGGCTGGAGCGCGTCGAGCGTGTCAGGGGGCGCCTCCCCGGTGACGCGCGCGTTCGGATCGTGCGCAGCGGCGAGCTGCGCCGCAAGCGGGGCTACGTCGAGGCGACCGACAAGTCGGGCGAGGCTGAAGGAACGGTCGGCCGGGCCCTACACCGCGTGCGCGTCGTCCTGTTCGGGCGCCGTCTTTCGACCGAGCAGGAACACGAGGAGCGGCTGAGCAAGGTCACCGGCCTCGCGATCTTCGCTTCCGACAACATCTCGTCCTCCGCCTACGCGACCGAGGAGACGATGCGTGCGCTCGCGCTCGCCGGCGCCGGCGCGCTCGCGCTCACGATGCCGCTGACGATCGCGATCGTGGTCATCCTCGCGATCGTGGTCACCTCGTACCTGCAGGTGATCAGGGCGTACCCCAACGGCGGCGGGAGCTACGTCGTCGCGAGCGAGAACCTCGGGCGCCTCCCTGGTCTCGTCGCGGCGGCCGCGCTGCTGGTCGACTACATCCTGACGGTCTCGGTCTCGGTCGCCGGCGGCGTGCTCGCGATCACGAGCGCGCGGCCGGACCTCGATCCGTACAAGGTGACGATCGGGGTCGTCTTCATCGGTCTCCTGACGATCGGCAACCTCCGCGGGATCCGCGAAGCCGGCGTGCTGTTCGCCGGGCCGACGTACTTCTACGTGCTGAGCGTCTTCGGGGTGCTCGCCATCGGCCTCTACCGGTTGTTCACCGGCGACCTGCCCGCGCCGGTCCCGCCGCCGGCCGTCGTGCACCAGACCGAGGCCCTGTCCGCGTTCCTGATCCTGCGCGCGTTCTCCTCCGGGTCGGTGGCGCTGACCGGCACGGAGGCGGTGGCCAACGGCGTTCCCGCTTTCACGAAGCCCGAGGCGACGAACGCGCGCATCGTGCTCGTCGCCATGGGCACGCTGTTCGGCTCGCTGTTCATCGGCATCAGCTTCCTCTCGACGCGGATCGGCCTGCAGCCCGACGCGAGCGAGACGCAGAGCGTCCTCTCGATGCTGACCCGTTCGCTCGTCGGCGAGGGGTGGTACTTCTACGTCGTCCAGATCGCGACGACGGTCATCCTCGTGCTCGCCGCCAACACCAGCTTCTCCGGCTTCCCGCGGCTCGCGTCCATCCTCGCGACGGACCGTTTCATGCCCCGCCAGTTCGCCCAGCGCGGCGACCGCCTCGCGTTCTCATTCGGGATCATCGTCCTCGCCGTCCTGTCGGCGATCCTCCTCGCGGTCTACCAGGGCAGCGTGAACGGCCTGATCCCGCTCTACACGATCGGCGTGTTCATCGCGTTCACCCTCTCGCAGGCCGGTCTGGTGCGCCACTGGCTGCGCGTGCGCGAGCGTGGTTGGCGCTTCTCGATCTCGGTGAACGCGCTGGGCGCCGTCGCGACCGGCGTCGTCGCCGTCGTCGTCACGGTCACGAAGTTCGCCCTCGGCGCGTGGCTCGTCCTCGAGGTCATGCCGGTGCTCGTCTACGTGATGTGGCGCGTCCATCAGCACTACCGCCGGATCGAGGACGAGCTGCTGATCCCACGCGGCGCGCGCGCCGCGTTACGTACCCGGTCCCCGCGGCTCATCGTGCCGATCAGCCGGATCGACAAGGCCGCCCTGCACGCCCTGAGCCTCGCCCGCGGGCTTTCCGAGCACGTGTCCGCGGTCCACATCTCGTTCGACGAAGATGGCGCACAGGCGTTCAAGGAGCGATGGGCCCGATCGATCGGGAGCCAGGTCGCCCTCGAGGTCATCGTGTCGCCGTACCGCTCGCTCCTGGCGCCGATGCTCAGCTACCTCGACGCGATCGACGACGGCGATCCGGAACGGCCGATCATCGTCGTCCTCGCGGAGTTCGTCCCGCGGCACTGGTGGGACGCGGCACTCCACAACCAGACCGCGTTGCGACTGAAGCTCGCATTGTTCGCGCGGCCGAACACGAGCGTCATCGACGTTCCCTATCACTTGGGTGACACCGACGACTTCGAAGCGCACTAAACTCCGCGCCCTGTGAAGCTCACCAGCATCCTCGTCCCGCTCGCTGGCGCGGCCATCGACCCCGACGTCATCGAGTTCGCGATAGCGCTCGGGCGCCAACACAAGGCCAAGATCACCGCCGTGCACGTCATCGAGGTCAAATGGAACATGCCGCTGGACGCCGTCCTCGAGGCCGAGCTCGAGCGCGGCGAGGAGATCCTCGCCCACGCGGAGAAGGTCGCGGAGAAGCTCGGCGCGCAGATCACGACCGAGGTGCTGCAGGCCCGTGAGGCGGCCGCCGCGATCGTCGACACCGCGGTCGAGCAGAAGAGCGAGCTCATCCTCCTCGGCATGCCCTACCGGAAGCGTCTGGGGCGGGTCTACGTGGGCCGCACCGTCGAGGACGTGTACGTGAAAGCGCCCTGCGCCGTGCTCGCGTATCGTCAGGAAGAGCCCAAGTGAACGTCGTCATCGTGGGATGTGGCCGCACCGGCGCCTTCCTCGCAGAGCTGCTGGACCGAGCCGGCGACACGGTGTCGATCGTCGACGTCGAGCGCTCCGCGTTCGCCCGGCTGCCTGCCGACTTCAAGGGCACGCCGGTCCTCGGGAACGGCACAGATATGGACATCCTCCGCCAGGCCGGGGTCGAGTCCGCGAATGCGTTCGTCTCCCTCACCCAGGGCGACAACCGGAACCTCATGGCGGCGCAGATCGCGCAGAAGATCTTCGGCGTCGCCCAGGTGATCGCGAAAGTGAAC
>Ga0209474_10002775_pt1 | contig 15820 bp, 16 predicted proteins | sample GraSoiAngelo_145_FD_185902 | JGI IMG/M metagenome (GOLD analysis project Ga0209474, IMG submission 185902) | Grasslands soil microbial communities from the Angelo Coastal Reserve, California, USA - 14_1009_05_20cm (SPAdes) (version 2) | ecosystem: Environmental > Terrestrial > Soil > Grasslands...
GTAGAGACGGTACCCCGAACCCTGCGGGCCGTCGTCCGGCACGGACGTCGCCTCTGGCTACTTCGGCTGCGGCGTGATCCGGAGATACGGCTTGGGCGCCTTCCAGCCCTGCGGGAACTGCTTCTTCGCGTCCTCGTCGTTCACCGAGCCGGAGATGATGACGTCCTGGCCCTGCTTCCAGTTGGCCGGCGTCGCCACCTTGTGCTTGGCGGTGAGCTGGATCGAGTCGATGACCCGAAGGACCTCGTCGAAGTTCCGGCCGGTCGTCATCGGGTAATAGAGGACCAGCTTGATCTTCTTGTCGGGCCCGACGACGAAGACGGTGCGGACGGTGGCGTTGTCCGCCGGCGTCCTCGTCTTGGCGTCGCCCGAGACCGACGCGGGAAGCATGTCGTAGAGCTTCGCGACCTTGAAGTCGGAGTCGCCGATCATCGGGTAGTTGGGGGCCGTCCCCTGCGTCTCCTCGATGTCCTTCGCCCAGCGCTTGTGATCGTCCACCGAGTCGACGCTCAGGCCGATGATCTTGACGCCGCGCTTGTCGAACTCGGGCTTGATCCGCGCCATGTAGCCGAGCTCGGTGGTGCAGACGGGCGTGAAGTCCTTGGGATGGGAGAAGAGCACCGCGAACGAGTTGCCGATCCACTGGTGGAAGTCGATCGGCCCCTCGGTGGTCTGGGCGGTGAAATTGGGCGCCTCGTCCCCGATTCGCAGACCCATGGCAGAACCCCCTTTCAGTTGGGACGGATACCCTAATGCGATCCGTCGCTCGCGCCAAGGCGATCGGACTGATTCGCGCAAGAAACTGTGACCTCTCGCCCCGTCTGATATCTGATCCTCGTGGCACGGCCGCGCTGTCCGGGACCGGTTGCGTTCGTCTTCTCGGGGGGCTCGAGTCTCGGCGCGTTGCAGGTCGGGATGCTCCGCGCGGTCCTGGACGCGGGGATCGAACCAGATTTCCTGGTCGGCACCTCGGCCGGCGCGCTCAATGCCGCCTTCCTCGGGAAGGGCTTCAGCGCGGAAAGCGTCCAGGACCTCGCGGGCATCTGGAGCGAGCTGCGCACGAACGACGTCTTCCCCGGTTTCGGATGGTTGAGCTCCTTGCGGGCGCTCGCCGGGTCGGGGGTCCTCGCCTCGCCGTCCGGCCTGGCCCGGATCATCGAGCGGCACCTGCCCGCGACGCACGCGGAGCTGGCGATACCAACCGCGGTGATCGCCTCGGATCTAGCGACGGGCAGCGCCGTCGCTTTCCGCCAGGGAGATCTGCGCCGGCACGTGCTGGCGAGCGCGGCCATACCGGGCGTGTTTCCGCCGGTAGCGGTGGACGGCCGCACCTTCATCGACGGCGGCGTGTCCTCCCACGTGCCGCTCCTGCCCGCGCGCGACCTCGGCGCGAAAACCATGGTGGTGCTCGACACCGGCTTCCCTTGAATGCTGCCCGATCCCCCGCGGCGCGGGCTGGCTGGGATGCTCTACATCTTGACCTTGATGCTCCGGCACCAGGCGGTAGGCGTCTTGCCGCTCTTGCTCGGCTACAAGCACACCGTTCTCTATCTCCCGACGCCCTGCCCGCTCCCCATCGCTCCGCACGATTTCAGCCAGGGAGCGAAGCTCGTCGAATCGGGATACGCGACCGCGAAAGCGTTCCTGGAAGAGCTGCGACTGGAAGGGCCTGGAATCTATGGGCATCCACACTTCCACAGCGCTACCAACGTTCCGGCAAGCGCTATCGCGGTAGACGAAGCGACGGCGGTCGACGCGCTCGCCGCGGGGCTGGCCCCGCTCGCGAGGTAGTGCCGATTCAACGATGATCAGTGATCGACGACTTCGAGCAGCTGCACCCTGCCCGGCGCGGCCGCCGGCGCGTGGCCGTGCGCGCGCAAGCTGAGCCCGAGAGCGACGAGGTAGAGGACGCCGGCGGAGACGAGCGAAGTGCGCACGGCGGTCATCGGCGCGCTGCTGTGGAAGAGCGAAGCGAACACCGCCACGCCGAGAGCGGTGCCCACCTGGCGGCTCGCGTTGAGGACGCCCGCACCGATCCCCGAGAGGGCGGGCGGAACGCTCGCGAGGATGGCCGCATTCATCGAGGGCGCGACGAGGCCCGCTCCGGTGCCGATGAGCACGAGAGGCAACGCGAGCAAGGCGAACGACGTCTCCTGCGCCAGCGAAGCGAAGAGCAACGCGCCGGCCGCCAGCAGCGAAAGGCCGACGAGGATGGGCATCCGCGTGCCGTAGCGACCCGCGAATCGGCCGGCCACGACGCTGGTGAGGCCGAAGGAGATGGTGACGGCGGCCATGTGCAGGCCGGCCCGGATCGGCGAGTCGCCGCGCAGGCTCTGGAAGTAGATGGAGAACACGAGGACGCTGCCGAAGAACCCGCCCGCGTAGAGCAGCGCCGCGGACGCCGTGGCCGAGAAGGTGCGATTCGCGAACAACTGCAGCGGAAGGATCGGGTTCGGGCTGCGCCGCTCCAGGTGGAGGAAGGCCAGCAATGCGCCCGCCGAGGCGACGAGCGCCAGGAGGATCCGGGGCGAGGACCAGCCGAACGCCGATCGTTCGATGAGCGCCCAGGTGAGGAGCGCGAGCGCGAACGCGCCGGCGATCTGCGCGGGAAGATCGAACCCGCGCCGCGCGCCCGCGGGCGAGGGCCGGACGAACCGCACCACCATCGGGACCGCGACGATTCCGACCGGAAGGTTGAGGAGGAAGATGCTGCGCCAGCCCAGGGAGGCGACCAAGGCGCCGCCGAAGAGCGGGCCGCAGGCTCCGGCGATGGCCGTGAGGGCGCTCCAGATTCCGATCGCGTGCGCCCGCTCCTTCGCGTGCGGATACGCCTCGCGGAGGATGGCGAGCGAGGAAGGCATGAACATCGCGGCACCCGCGCCCTGAACGATGCGGGCGAAGACCAACGTGTCGAGGCCCGGAGCGAAGCCGCAAGCCGCGGAGGCGACCGTGAACACCACCAGGCCGGAGAGGAAGAGTCGCTTCGCGCCCAGGCGATCGCCCAGGCCGCCCGAGAGCAAGAGCAGGCTCGCGAAGGTCAAGGTGTAGCCGTCGATGACCCAGGAAAGCCCGAGCACGTCGGTATTCAGACCGGCCTGGATGCTCGGCACCGCGACGTTCACCGCGGTCATGTCGAGCAGGGCCATGCTGAGGCCGAAGCTCGTCGCCAAGAGGGTCCATCGGGCCCGCTTGCGCGCGTCGACAGCGACGGTTCGTTCTTCCAGGCTGCGTAGTGCCACGGCTGCCGTCAGCATGGGGACCTCCTCGAGCAACCTTGCAAGGATGCCTGGGCCGCCCGGCCCGATGCCCGGCAACTTCGCCTTCGATCCATGCAATAGTGCATGGCGATGGCAGACTGGAGCGATCTCCGCTACTTCCTCGAGCTGAGCCGCTCCGGCACCCTTGCCGCCGCCGCGCGGAAGCTGCGCGTCGACTACACGACCGTCGGACGCAGGCTCGCCGCGCTCGAGGAGGACCTCGGCGCGAAGCTCTTCGAGCGCACGCCGGAGGGCCTGATCTTGACCGAGGCGGGCGAGAGCATCCGCGCCGCCGCGGAGGAGATGGAGGAGGCGGCGCTCCTCATCGAGCAGCGGGCGCTGGGGGCGGATCGAAAGCTCGCAGGCGTCGTGCGCGTCGCCACCACCGAGATGCTCGGACAGGCCGTGGTCCTGCCGGCCGTGCGGGCCCTGCACGAGATCCACCCGCAGATCCGTGTGGATCTGGCGACCGGCGCGCCCCGCCTGGACCTCGCGCGGAGGGAGGCGGACGTGGCCCTCCGCTACGTGCGACCGGAAAGCGGCGATCTGATCTCGCGGCGCGTGGCCCGAATCGCCGAGGCGGCCTATGCGTCGAAAGGCTATCTCGCCTCGCATCCGCGCCCGGCGCAAGGCGACGGCCTCGCCGGTCACGACGTGGTGATGCTCGAATCGAGGGCGTTCCGCGGGACCCGGGTCGCGGGCGAGGAACCGGTCAACGCCCGGATCGTGCTCCGCGCCGGGAATTCGCTCGCGCTCCACCGGGCGGTTGCGCTCGGCATCGGCATCGGCGGCCTTCCCTGCTACATCGGCGATGCCGACCGGGACCTTCGGCGGGTATTCCCCGACGCGCCGGTCGAGATCGATGACCTGTGGCTCGTGGTCCATGCCGACCTTACGCGGACGAGCCGCGTGCGGGCCGTCATCGACGCCCTCGAGGCGAGGCTGGAAGCGGTCGCGAAGGACTTGATCGGCGACCGCTCTGCGGCCCGGGCTTGAGGCACCGGGCGAATCCGACCTCGCGACCGTGGCATCCCATGACGGAGAGGTGGGCACCATGCCGACGCTGAGCTTCCGGCAACTTGCATTCGGAGTCCTGGTCGGAGTCTTCTTCGCCATCCTGCAGGGCGATCTGCCAGTACCCACGCTGGCGAGATTCGGCATCGCCTGCAGCGCGCCTGTGGCGCACGGCGGCTAGATCCGTGCGGCCTCTGGTCGCCATCGCGCTCGCGCTCTCGACTCTTGGTGGGCCCGCTCGCGCGTTGGGGCCTGTACCTCCTACCCTCCGGGCGATTCCCATCGACCTCCACGCCTTCAAGGTCCTGGAGCGCGACTCGGGTCCACGGAACTACTACCGCACGATGTCCGAGGTGGAGGAGCAGGAGTTCATTCGCGGGGTCTACAGCCCTTCGCTCCAGACGGTAACGCTCTTCGCGCCGGTGCCCGACGAATTGCGCCGGGGCGCACGTTCCCTCCGGTTCCGCTGGCGCGCGCTGGTGCTGCCGCGCGGAGGGAACGAATGCAAATCCGGCCGCGGCGACGGCGCGGCCAACGTCTACATCACCTGGAAGCGCGGCCTTCGCTGGTACTCGGTGAAGCTCGTCTGGAGCACCGACGCTCCGGCCGGCGCCACCTGCAACGGCACCCGCAACGCGTTCGTCGCGAGCGACAGCGTCATCGTCCGGAGCGGCGGGCCGACCGGCGTCTGGGAAGAGGTGGAGGTCGACCCCGACACCCTCTACCGCGTCCACTTCGAGGGCGGCCGCGCCGACGCCGAAGTCCCGGAGCTCCAGGGAATCGGGATCCTCACCGACGGCGATCAAACGCACAACGTCAGCGCCGCGGACTATGCGGGATTCGTATTTTACAAAGATCGGCAACGCACAGCTTCCCTCCGGTGAATCGGCTGGCTGAACGGCCGCGTTGACAAAGACGCCGCTCCGGTGCCAATGCTTCCGGCGCGGGGGGAATCAACAACATCTCGATTCATACAATTTTGTAGGGGGGGATTCACGATGCGCCATATCAAGGCGAGCACGCGCCTTTCGAGGCGCGATCTGTGGAGGTTTGGAATCGGTATTGCCGGAGCCGCCGCCCTTGGCAAGGTGGTCGGACCACGCCCGGCGTGGGCGGACGGACCGCCGCCGACCCCCATCCGCTTCACGCCTTTCACGCGCGAGCTGCCGATGCCCGCGACCCACCAGCCGGTCGCGCCGTTCGCCACCAATTGCAAGTTCACGACGAAGGCGATTCCCAGGTTCTACGTCGTGCACATGAAGAAGGGGATCGCAGAGATCATCCCCGGGGTGGAGACTGAGATCTGGGGATACAACGGCCAGTATCCCGGCCCGAGCTTCCACAGCACGTTTGGCACCCCCGACGTCGTTCGCCAGATCAACGACCTCGACGTCGAGACCTCCATCCACCTGCACAGCGGCCACAATCCGAGCGCCTCGGATGGCCTTCCCTTCCAGGACCTCCTCATTCCTCCGGGCGGCTTCCGCGATTACTGCTATCCGAACCAGCCGGTCGGCTTCAGCACCGGCGAGCCGGACCCGAACGACAATGCTACGACCGGCTGGTATCACGACCACGCTACCGACATTACCGGTCCCAATGTCTATCACGGCCTGGCCGGCTTCTTCTTGTTTACCGACGATCTGGAGCAACGGCTGCTCGCCTCGAACACGCTTCCTGCCGCGCCCTTCGACGTACCGCTCGTGCTGCAGGACCGGCGATTCAACGCCGATGGCTCGCTCTTCTACAATCCCTTCGAGCACGACGGCTTCCTCGGCGACGTCTTCGCGGCCAACGGAAAGGCGCAACCGTTCTTCCGCGTGCAGCGGCGGAAGTACCGGTTCCGCATCCTCAACGGCGCCAACGCCCGGATGTGGTTCCTCCGGCTCTCGAACGACACGCCGTTCCTGCGACTCGGCACCGACGGCTGGCTGCTGCCGGCCGCCATCGCACAGAACCGCATCTTCCTCGGAATGGCGGAGCGGGCCGATGTGGTGATCGACTTCCGCAACGCTCCCGACACGGTCTTCCTGGAGAACATCCTCGTGCAGGATTCCGGGCGCGGACCTGGAGGAGATCTGCAGAATCCCGACACGGTGGTTCCCGGAACACCGCTCGTGAAGTTCATCGTCCAGGGAGCGCCGGTGGCGAACGACGCGACCGTCACGGTGGGCACCCTGCTCCGTCCCAACACGCCGATCGCGGCCAACGAGATCGTCGCCACCCGGCAGTTCGAGTTCGTCCGCAGCGAGGGCGCCTGGCAGGTGAACGGGCTCTTCTTCGACGAGAACCGCGTGGATGCCAGGGTCCGGCAAGGGACGGCGGAACGTTGGATCCTGAAGAACGGCGGCGGCGGGTGGTGGCATCCGATCCACCTCCATCTCGAGGCCCATCAAGTCCAGCGCTTCAACGGTGCGCCGCCGGCACCGCAAAACGCCTTCAAGAAGGACACCACGCTGCTCGGTCCCGGCGACGAGGCGGAAGTGTTCATGCGCTTCCGCGATTTCCCGACCCGCTTCGTGGCGCACTGCCACAACATCGAGCACGAAGACATGCGGATGATGTTCCGCTGGGACGTGGTGTGACGCCATGAGCCGCTCTCGACGTCTATTCCTCGCCGGCGCGGCCACCGCGCTGGCCTGCCAGAAGGGGAAAGCGGATCCCGCGGAAACCGCAGCCGCGTTCGCCGAGGCGGTGGTCGCCGGGTCGCGCCGCCGCTTCCCCAACCCGCTCCTCACCACGCACTACGGCCGCCGGGTCCGCCTCTACGACGACTTCGTCCGCGGCCGATTCGTGCTGCTCAATTTCGCCTACACGCGCTGCGAGGGGAAGTGTCCGCGCGGGCTGAGCACGCTTCTCGCGATGCGCAAGCTGCTCGCCCCGCGGATGGGCTGTGAGCCGGATCTGGTCACCCTGACGCTCGATCCCGAGCACGACGCGCCCGAGGTGCTCGGCAAGTATGTCGCTTCTCGCGGGGCGCCCGCCGGCTGGACGTGCCTCACCGGCGCGCGCAGCGATCTGGAAGCGGTCCGCCGCTTCCTCGGCTTCACCGATCCCGATCCCCGGGTCGATGCCGACCGCACGCAGCACGGATCGCTCGTGGCGATGGGCGATGACGTGCGCGGGCGGTGGCAGGTCGCGTCCGCGCAGGCCGGGGCGGAGCCGCTCGCGCAGCTGGCGTTGCGAACCGCCGGGATGGGCGTGTCGCTTTCCGGAACGGCCCCGAGCGCGTGCCGGGCGCGCGGCGCCTGAACCGGGAGGCGTACGGGCGCATTCGCGGTAGCATCCGCGGATGCGCCCAGACACGTCAGACGCCGCCCCGCTCCTCGAGAACCTCGGAGCAACTCCCGCAGGCCACGGCAGCGGCGAGGTGCTGGAGTCGATCGACCCCAGCACGGGCGCGTCGCTGGGGCGAATCCGCGCCGCCACGCGCGCCGAGTACGACAACCGCGTCGATGCGGCGCTGAACCGATTCATCGAATGGCGCTCGAGGCCCGCCCCGAAGCGCGGAGAGCTCGTGCGCCGGCTCGGGGAGCTCCTCCGCGAGCACAAGGAATCGCTCGGCGAGCTGGTGTCCCTCGAGACCGGGAAGATCCGCTCCGAGGGGCTCGGCGAAGTGCAGGAGATGATCGACATCTGCGATTTCGCCGTGGGGCTCTCCCGGCAATTGCACGGCCTCACCATCGCCTCCGAGCGGCCCAGCCACCGGCTCCTGGAGCAGTGGCACCCGCTCGGCGCCGTCGGCATCGTGACGGCCTTCAACTTCCCGGTGGCGGTCTGGGCCTGGAACGCGGCGCTCGCCGCGGTCTGCGGAGACGTCTGCGTGTGGAAGCCGTCGCCGCTCACCCCGCTCTGCAGCGTCGCGGTGCAGGCGCTCTGCGACCGGGTGGCGAAGGAGCACGGCGCGGAGGGCGTCTTCTCCGTCGTGCCTGGAGGCGCGGAGGCGGGAAGCTGGGTGGCGGACGATCCGCGGCTGCCGCTCGTCTCCTTCACCGGATCGATCGCCGTCGGCCGCCGCGTCGCGACCCGCATCGCCGCGCGGCTGGGGCGGAGCATCCTCGAGCTGGGCGGAAACAACGGCATCATCGTGCTCGAAGGAGCCGATCTCGATCTGGCGGTACGAGCGATTACCTTTGGTTCCGTCGGCACCGCGGGACAGCGCTGCACCAGCACGCGGCGGCTCTTCGTGCAGCGCGGCATCTCGGGTGCGCTCCTCGAGCGCCTCGCCGCGGCGTTCCGCAGCGTCCCGATCGGCAACCCGCGCGAGAAAGGCGTCCTGATGGGTCCGCTCATCACCCGTGGCGCGGTCGAGAAGTTTCGCGCCGCGGTCGCCGCCGCACGCGAGCAAGGCGGCGAAGTCCGCTACGGCGGGCGCGTCCTCGAGGACCGCCCGGGCAACTTCGTCGAGCCGACGCTCATCGCGGCGCGCCGGCACGACGACTTTCCCATCGCCTGGGAGGAGACGTTCGCGCCCATCCTCTACGTCTTCGAGGTCGCCGATCTCGACGAGGCGCTGCGCGCGCACAACGCCGTGCCGCAGGGGCTCTCGAGCGCGATCTTCACCGACAGCTTGCGCGCGGCGGAGCGTTTCCTCTCCGCGGCGGGATCGGACTGCGGCATCGCCAACGTCAACGCGGGAACGAGCGGAGCGGAGATCGGCGGCGCCTTCGGCGGAGAAAAAGACACGGGCGGCGGGCGCGAGTCGGGATCCGACGCGTGGAAGGCGTACATGCGGCGCCAGACCTCGACGGTGAACTACGGGCGCGATCTGCCGCTCGCGCAGGGCGTGGAGTTCACCTGAACCATGCGAAGGCGGTGAGGGCGATGATGCGCATCGATCCGAAGACCACGGCAGTGGTGTCCATCGACATGCACCGCGGGCATCTCGACCCGAGCGTCGCGACGCTGCCGCTTCCGGCGGAGAGCTGTCGTCGCGTGATCCGCGCGGCGCGCGAGCTTTTCGAGGCGCTGCGCTCTCGCGGGGTCCCGGTCGTCCACGTCGTAACCTCGTACCGCGACCCAGCGGAATCGCTCTCCAATCCCTTCTGGAAGGCGATCGCGGAGGACCCGGCCATGAAGCGGAGCGCCGCTTCGCGGCACAACATGGCGGGGAGCCCGGGCACCCAGGTCATCCCGGAGCTTCTCGATTCGCGCGACGTGATCGTCGATCGCAAGAAGCGATACGACTGCTTCCAGGGGACCGACCTCGATTTCGTCCTCCAGCGCAAGCTAGGCGCGCGCACCCTCGTCTTGACCGGGGTGAACACCAACTCCTGCGTGCTCTGCACGGCGTTCGAGGCGAACGCGCGAGACTACGGAGTCGTCGTCGCCGCGGATTGCGTGGACACGATGGACGGGCCCGAGATGCACGAGTACGCGCTCCGCAACATGGCGATCACGGTCGCGTGGGTGCTGCCCAACGACGAGCTGCTACGCTCGCTTGCGCCGCGCGAAGAGGTAGGCGGGAAGCGCGGTGAGCAGCAGCGCGATCCCTAGCAAGGAGTCGCGCGGGTCGGAGATGAGGGTGCTCACGAGGAGCAGCGCGGCGAAGACGATGAAGAGCGCGGGTACCAGCGGATATCCGGGCACCGAGTAGGGCCGCTCGAGGCTCGCGTCGCGGCGCAGGACGAAAACCGCGACGCCGCCCAACGCGTAGAAGAGCCACGAGGCGAAGAGCACGCTGGCAATCAATTGATCGAACCGTCCGGTGAGCACGAAGACCATCGAGACCGCTGCCTGGATCAGAAGTGCCATCGCGGGTGTGCCGAAACGAGGATGGACCTGCGCGGCGGGGCGCCAGAACACGCCGGCGTGCCCCATGGCGTACAGAACGCGCGCGCCGCCGAGCACGTTGCCGTTGAGGCCGCCGATCGTCGCAAGCGCGACCATTCCCGCGGCGAGGTCCGCGCCGCGCGCGCCGAGCAGCGCCCGCGCAGTATCGGCCGCGACCAACTCGGAGCGAGCCACGACGGACGATCCGAGAACGAAGAGATAGGCGGCGTTCAAGGCCAGGTAGATGGCGGCGACGATGCCGACCGACGCGAGCGCGGCGAGCGGCAGGTTGCGAGCAGGCCGCTTCACCTCGCCGCCCATGTAGCTGATGGTGATCCAGCCGTCGAAGGCGAAGAGGGGACCGAGGAGCGCGGCCCCCATGGCGGCGAGACCGCCCGGCGGGGCGCCCGAAGGCGTCGAGAGGTGCGACCACGATCCGCCGCGGCCGCCTCCGAACGCGAGCACGATGAGGCCCGCGATCACCGCCATCTTGGCGAAGGTCATCAAGTTCTGCGTGACGACGCCCTCGCGGACGCCGAGCACGTTGACGAGGGTGAGCGCGCCGATCGCGCAGATGGCGAGCCCTTCCGCGCCTCGCGGCGAGAGCGGGACGAAATGACCGAAGTAGCTCGCGAAGGCGACGGCCACGGCGGCGATGGAGGCGGTCTGGATGACGACGAAGAGCGCCCACCCGTAGAAGAACCCCCAGAAGGGGCCGAAGGCGCGATCGAGGTAGACCGAGAGGCCGCCCGCTTCCGGCAGCGCGGCGCTCAATTCCGCGATGGTGAGCGCGCCGGCGAGCGAGAAGAGGGCCGCGACGGCCCAGGCGCCGAGTTGCCCGAGCGGATGGGGGAAGACGCGCGCGACGTCACTGGCCGTCAGGAAGACTGCCGAGCCGATCATCACCCCGACGTTCACCATGGTGGCGTCGAGGAGCCCGAGCGCCCGGCGCAGCTCCGTCATTCAGCCCGCGAGTCGGGTCAGGAGCCGGTGGAAGTGATGGACTCCTGCCTCGCGCGCGGGCGAGTAGCGGCCGCGGTCGTAGAGCCGCGACCGGACGCCGCGCTGCACCTGCTCCACGATCTCCTCGTCCTCGTGCTCGACGCGATCGAGGTCGCCGCCGGCGCCGCGGCCTCGTTTGGCGGGATCGAGCACCAGCGCGCGGTAGACGATGCGAGTGCGATCGACGGCGAGCGGGACGACGACGTTGATCGACAGTCCCCAGGGATAGAAGTTCAGCATCGTGTTGGGGAAGAGGAAGAAGTAACAGGCGGCTAGCGAGCTTCCCTCGAAGGCATCCGCGGCGGCGGCGGCCTCTGCGACCTGCAAGCTCGACCAGCCGAACAGCTCGGTGCGATAGGTGCCGTAATCGATCGTCTTCGCAAGCGCGGCGTGGACGTACGGGACGTGGAATCCCTCGAGGTAGTTGTCGCAGTAGAGCGCCCAGCTCGCGGCGACCTGGTAGGTCCGCGAGCCCGACGCATCCGGCACGAGCTTCTCCAGCGGGAGGAAGGCCATCTGCTTGCGGACGGGTGCGATCCACTCCTCGAAGGAAACGGCGGGCTCGAGCGCGGCGAAGACGAGGGGACCGAGCTGGCCCAGCTGGACGCGAGGGAGATCGTCGGCGCGCGAGGGGAAATCGCGCACGCCTTCGAACTCCGGCATGGAGAGGAAGCGTCCGTCGAGAGCGAAGCGTCGTCCGTGGTAACGGCACCGCAGGTGCGCCGCGCAGGTTTCCGCCTTGGTGCAAAGCAGATTTCCCCGGTGCGTGCAGACGTTCGAGAGGGCCCGGAGCGTGCCGCTCTCGTCGCGCGCGAGGAGCAGAGGCTCGTCGACGCAGTCCCCGAGAAAGGAGAAAGGGAGGAGCGACCCGGGCTGCCCGGCCTGCTCGGCGTCGAGCACCAGCTGCCAGCTTCTTGCGAAGACGCGCTCGCGGACCTGCTCGAAGACGGCGGGGTCCCGGTAGAAGGAAGCGGGCAGCGTTCGCGCGCTGCGGATGTCCGGGTCGATCACGCGGCCATCGTGACACACGTCACCGTCTTGCACGACATGGGCTCGCTCGCCGCAGAGTGCTCTTCCCGACGCTGGAGAGTGCCCTATCCGGGTGAAGATTTCCACTTCGCCCGATTTGTGCGCATCGTACCCTGGGGCGGGGTGCCCACGTGCAGATTTCCCATCCGTGAAGCTCGTCCTCCCAGAGGAGCCGACGCGCCTTGCGCGGCAGGCTCCGGAAGAGGACCGGGATCCGTCTCCAGCGGAGGGCGAGGATCTGCCGCGCATGATCGCCCATGCGCGGACGGTCGCGAGGACGCTTGGACCGCTTCTGATCGAGGAAGACATCCTCGCCGCCATCGGGCACCTTTCGATCGACCATCTCGCGGACGGATGCTGGGTCCACCTCGTCGAAGGTGCCGGGGATCCGAGAGTGGCCGGCGCCTGGCAGGGCGACGACGTTTCCGATCTTCATCTGCCCGGGGATCATCCGGCGCGCCTCGCCGCGGTGCTGCGCACCCGGATGCTCGATTTGGCAGGAAACGGGGAATCGCCAAGCTCGATGATCGTCCCGCTGCATTTCGGGGAACTGGTGATCGGAGGAATGACGCTGGTGTTCGCCGGCTCCTCCTGGGGACCTACCGAGAGGAGGATGGCGATCGATCTGGCGACGCAGGCGGGAGCCGCCCTGGGACGCTCGCGCATCTATCGCTTCCTGAAGAAGGCCCTCGCGTCGCGGGACGAATCCTTCGCCGCCGCGACCCACGAGCTGGGCAATCCCCTCAACGCGCTGCGGTTGCAGATCACCGCGTTGACCCGGTCCCCAACTCTCGAGCCAGCCGTCATGGCCCGGATCGCAGGGATGGAGCGGCTGGTCCGGCAGCTCGTCAACCTCAATCGCCGCATGCTCGATTCCTCGCGTCTCGCCGCCGGCCAGGTCCAGCTCCGTCTGGAAGACGTCGATCTCACGGCCGTCGTCGAAGAGGTGCTCGCCAACAACGCGGACCAGCTCGCCTGGTCGAATTGCCCCGTGTCCCTCTCCTCGCCGGGTCCGGTCGTCGGCCGCTGGGACTCGATGCGCCTGGAGCAGATCGTCTCCAACCTGGTTTCCAACGCCATGAAGTACGGCCATGGCGGAGCCATCTCCGTTTCCATCTCCGTCGTTCCACCGGGCGATCGGGTCCGCCTCGCCGTCCACGACAACGGAATCGGGATCGCGTCCTACGATCAGGATCGGATCTTCGAGCGTTTCGAAAGAGCGTCCCCGACGCATGCGGGGAGCAGCCTCGGAATCGGGCTGTGGATCGTCCGCCAGCTCGTCGAAGCTTTCGGCGGCACCGTCCATGTGGAAAGCTCCCCCGGCGCCGGAGCCACCTTCACGGTCGAGCTGCCGCGAACGGCGAAGAGCGCTGGCAGCGAGTCAGGAGGAACGACGGCGTGAGGGCCAAGAGGGTGCGTCCGCAGAGCATTCCCCGCGTCCCCACCGGGGTCGAACAACTCGACATCATTCTCAACGGCGGCTTCTTGAAGGGTGGGAGCTACATCGTCGCGGGACACCCGGGTACCGGCAAGACGATCTTCGGTAACCAGATCTCCTTCCGCCACGTCGCACTCGGTGGGAAGGCGCTGTACATCAGCCTGCTCGCGGAAACGCACGGGCGGATGCTCGCCCACATTTCGACGATGAGCTTCTACGACCCCGACGTCATCGGGAAGGCCGTTCAATATGTCAGCGGATACGAAGTCCTTCACACCGAAAAGCTGAAGGGCCTGCTCAACCTCATCCGCAAGACCATCAAGCGGTTCGGTTCCACGCTGCTGGTGATCGACGGGATCATCACCGCCGAACGTACCGCTGAATCCGCCGAGGAGTTCAAGGTCTTCATCCACGAGCTGAACGTCGTGATCGCAATGCTCGGCTGCACCGCCGTCCTGCTCACCAACAATCTCCAGGACGAGCGTTCGTACGCCGCGCGAACGATGGTCGACGGCCTCATCCAGCTCGATGACGTGATGGACGGCGTTCGCGCCGTGCGGCAGCTCGTGGTCCTGAAGTTTCGCGGAAGCGACCACCTTCGCGGAGCACATTTCTTCGAGATTGGAAGCGATGGCATGCGAGTGTACCCCCGCGTCGAGGCGCGGCTCGCGGTGCCCAGCAAGGTCCCGCAAGTCAGTAGCGAGCGCAGCGGCTTCGGCATCCGCGATCTGGACGAGATGATGGGAGGGGGACCGTCCGACGGCACCGCCACCCTCGTCCTTGGCTCGTCGGGCACCGGCAAGACCATCCTCGGCATGCATTTTCTCAGCGAGGGAGCGCGGCAGAAGCAGCCCGGCCTGTACTTCGGCTTCTTCGAATCGCCGTCGCGCTTCCTCAAGAAGGGCGATCAGCTCGGGCTCCAGCTCTCCAAGTACGCTGGGAACGGTCTTCTCGAAGTCATCTGGCATCCGACCGGTGCGGCCATCATGGACGCTCTCGCCGAACGGCTGTTCGAGGCGGTTCGGCGCCGCGAGGTGAAGAGGGTGGTGATCGACGGCATCGCCGGGTTCGAGGAATCGGTGGTGCGCCCGGAGCGACTGGGAATCTTCCTGACCTCGGTGGCGAACGAGCTGCGCGGGCTCGGCGTCACCACCGTGCTGACGGAGGAGATGCGCGAGCTGTTCGGACCCGAGGTCACCATCCCGGTTTCCGGCGTGTCCGGCTTCGCCGAGAACATCATCCTCGTCCGCCAGCTGGAGACGGTCTCCGAGCTTAGACGCGCCATCGCGGTGATGAAGACGCGCGAGACCTCCCACGACGCCCGGCTTCGAGAGCTGATGATCACCGACAAGGGGATCGGCATCGGCGATCCGTTCGCGTCCGAAGAGGCGGTCATCACCGGCGGCAGCTCCCGAAGGCCTCCCGCCGCCCCGGCGGCGCCGAGACGAGGCGGATAGGCATGCAGACCATCCTCCTCGTCGACGACGAGTACTCGATCGTCGAGGTGCTCACCCACCTCCTCGAGGAGGAGGGATATACCGTCGTGACCGCCGCCAACGGTCGGGACGGGCTCGATCGCGCCTCGGAAAAGGTGCCCGATCTGGTGATTACCGATCTGATGATGCCGATCATGGACGGCGACGAGCTGCTTCGCGAGCTGCGGAAGAGCGCTGCCCTGCGAAAGGTTCCCGTCATCCTCATCACCTCAGCGCCCGCGCCGGGATTTCGCGACCTGCCTTGGGCGGATTTGCTCGCCAAGCCTTTCGAATTCGAGGACCTCTTGCGGTCGATCCGCCGCGCTCTCCGCCAGGGCAAGGCGAAAGGCGCGCACGAGCGGCGGAACCACGCCCGACAGCGACGCCGCTTCAAGGTCAAGCTGGGAAGCGCCGTCGGCTTCACCACGGAAATATCGACGAGCGGGTTTTCCACGGAGATGATGCGCGTGCTTCCCCCCGGCAGGACGGTGGAAGGGAAGCTCGAGGTCCTCGGCCGCGCGGTGGACTTCAAGGGCCGCGTCATGTGGAGCTCTCCCGGCGATCCCAACCTCAATCTGCGCGGGCGGATGGGCGTCTCGTTCATGGACGCCAGCGCCGAGCTGCTCGCGCTGGTGAATTCACAATGAACGCCCTGCGCGGTTTGATTTCATCCCGGGGGCCGCGCCATGCTGCGCTCGATGCGCGCGTCGCTGCTCCTCTCCGCCGTCGTGCTCGCCGCCTGCGGAAGCTCCGGGAGCGCGGTTCCCACCTGGCACCGCGACGTGCGGTCGATCGTGACCGGGAATTGCGCCGGCTGCCACACCGCGGGCGCC
>Ga0209474_10002779_pt1 | contig 15799 bp, 17 predicted proteins | sample GraSoiAngelo_145_FD_185902 | JGI IMG/M metagenome (GOLD analysis project Ga0209474, IMG submission 185902) | Grasslands soil microbial communities from the Angelo Coastal Reserve, California, USA - 14_1009_05_20cm (SPAdes) (version 2) | ecosystem: Environmental > Terrestrial > Soil > Grasslands...
ACCTCGCGCCGCGCGTCCTCGCTGGACGTGGCCCGGTTCCTGCTCTCGACCTGCGCCATTCGTTCCTCCTCCTCGAAAAACCAAGAAGCCTCGGTGCGCACGAGGCGCCCGAGGCTCCGTCGCCTCACGGCTCGCCGAGTCTATACCGGCGCGGTAGAGTCGCACAGTTGGGCGAGCGAGATCGGCGCATCGGCGAGAACGAGGCGATCTTCCGCCAGGTCAACGAGCGCGTCAGCGAGCTGAACCGGAGCTTCAGCGTCGTGCTCGAGCGCGGCGACTACCTCTGCGAGTGCGGCGACGAGGAGTGTGTCGAGCGGATCGCCCTGACTCCTGAGGAGTACGAGCGGGTGCGCGCCGACCCGACGCAGTTCGTCGTCAAGCCGGGACACGTGGCGCCGGACGTCGAGGACGTCGTGCGGGCGGAGCCGGAATACCGGATCGTTCGCAAGCGCGACGAAGATGCCGCCGCGATCGCCCGCGAGACCGATCCGCGCAGCTAACCGAGATCGCGGAGCGGCAGAGGCGCCTCGAGATTGACGCATTCGCGTCGCGTCACGTAGCCGAGGTGCTCGTTGAGACGGCGCATCGCGGCGTTCCCGTCCTGAGTCCACGTGTAGAGCTCGCGCATCCCTGCTCGCGCGGCCTGTGCGATCGTCGTCCTCTTCAGCGCCGATGCGACACCGCGACCGCGCCAGTCGCGGCGGACCGCCGTCAGCGAGTGCTCCGCCCGCCACGGGTGGTCCTCGTCGCGAAGAAGGCCGGCGCAGCCGATGACCTCCTCGACGACAAGCGCGACGAACGTCCCTTCGGGCCACGTCATCCACTCGCTCTCCCACTCATCGCGCGTGACGACGGCGCGTGACGGGACCGGGAGGTCGGCGAAGGCGTCGAGCGCCACCGCGTCGTACGCCGCGCGCCAGAGCTCCGGCCGATCCGCGAGGGAGGCGATCTCGACACCGTCCGGGATGTCCGGCTCCGGCTCGTCGCCGAGGGCGCGCACCTGCTCGACCTGCCGGCCGATCTCGCGGAAGCCGAACCGTTCCGTGAAGACCCGAGCGCCGGGGTCGACTACGGAGGCGAACGCGCGCGTGAACCCGAGCTCCTCGACGTGCGCTGCCAGCGTTCGGAGGATCGCGCTGCCGACGCCGCGGCGGCGCGCCTCGGGAAGGACACGCGCGGCGACGAAGCCCATCCCCTCGAGCGTCGAGCGGCCGGCGACGCCCGATCCCGCGAGCGCTGCATCGAGCTCCGCGAGCACGTAGAGCTCGCCGTTTGCCCCGCTCCGGCGCAACTCGTCGACGGTCGGCGCGCGCTCGTCCGGCAGCACGGCCATCCGCACGCTGCGCCAGGCCTCGAGGTCCGCATCCGTCCCGGCGACGCGGACCTCGATCATCCAGAGCGCTTCAGCTTTCCGTGCCGCTTCGCGTACCGCTCGCCGGTCCGGAAGGTCGCGAGCCCGAGGGGCACCGAGACGACGCCGATCAAGAGCAGCGGCCAAACGTCGGCCCACGCGAGCCCCGAGCCGTGAAGAATCTGCTCCCGGTTTCCGCGCAGCGCGTACGTCGCCGGCGAGATCTTCGCGATCCACTGCATCCAGCCAGGCAGGACCGACACGTCGTAGTAGACCCCCGAGACGACCAGCATCAGCCCCTGCGCGACGAAGCCGAGCTGCGTCCCCTTCTCGGGGGAGATCAGGGGCAGGACGGCAGTCATCATTCCGATCCCGATGAACGAGACCGAGGCGATCGCGAGCAGCTCCAGCGCCGCGACGTAGTTCGCGTGCGGGACAGAGATCCCGATGAACGCGACTACCGCGGCGAACAGGATCGCCGCGCGGACGATCCCGTAGAGCACCGCGAAGATGCCCATCCCGAAGAGGTGCACCGGCCGGGACACGGGCGCCATGAACGTGTACTCGATCGTCCCCTCCCAGCGCTCCCAGGCGACGGTCTCGGTGACGATCTCGAAGATGATCCCGAGGTAGGCCCAGATGACGCCGCCGACGAGGAACTTCGTCGCGAGCGAGTTCTGCTGGGCCTCCGACACGTCCACGCCCCGCGCGATGAACACGATCGTGAGTGTGTTCGCGATCGTCCAGAGCATGAACGCGACGTCCCACCAGATGTAGCGCTTGACGAGGTAGAGGTTCCGCTCGACGACGCCCGAGAGGCCGATCAGCTCGTGCCTGACGACGGCCGAGCGGCGTGGAATCGCGACGCTCATTACGCGTACACCTCCCTCTCCTCGTCCTCTTCCGTCTCGTCCTCGAACGTGCGGCCCGTCGCGGCGAAGAACGCCTCCTCGAGCGTGTCGACGACGAAGCGCTCCTTCACGTCCTCGACCGGCTCGAGGAAGAGCAGCTCGCCCGCGTCGAGGATCCCGACGCGGTCGGCCAGGACTTCGGCCTCGTTCATGTCGTGTGTGCAGAGCAGGATCGTCGAGTCGTGGCCCGCGCGGATCTCGCGAATGAACTCCTGCACCTCTTGCTTCGAGCGCGGGTCGAGGCCGGTCGTCGGCTCGTCGAGGAGCAGCACGACGGGACTCGTGAGCAGCGCCCTTGCGAGCGCGACCTTCTGCTGCATCCCGCGCGAGAGGTCCTCCATCGCTTCGCCTCGGCGGTCGGGCGGGAAGCCGACGCGCCCGAGGATCTCGGGGATCCGGTGGCGCGTCTGACGCGGTGTCATCCCGTAGAAGCGCGCGGCGTAGCCGAGGTTCTCGGCCGCCGACATCTTCTTGAAGAAGCTCGCCTCGACGGAGACGCGGTTCACGAGCCGCTGGACCGCGCGTGCGTCGCGGAACACGTCGTGCCCGAAGACGCGCGCCTCGCCGCCTTCGTGCAGGAGCAGTGTCGAGAGCAGGCGGACGAGCGTCGACTTCCCCGAGCCGTTCTGGCCCAGGATCGCGACGCACTCGCCGCGCTCGATCTCGAAGGTGACGTCCTTCAGCGCGGCGACGCGGCGGCGGCGCCGGCGCAGGCCGGCACGGCCGTTCTTACGGACGAACTCCTTGCGCAGGTTGTGAACTTCGACGGCGTACATGTGATGCTCCTCGATCGCGGGAAACGGCAGACACGGCAAGAGGGCGCACCTCCTTCCCGCCGGAGGCGCGCGAGCGAGGCCGAATCAGCCGAGGCGCATCATCGCCTCGCGAGGGTAGCAGCCGCAGCCGCGCGAAGCCAGCAGCCGGCTTGATCTCCGTCCGCGCCGGCAGCTAAGGTGCGGGCAGGTCGGCGCCGGCGAAGGCGTCGGCCGAGGCGATGGAGCCTCGAGACTCGGCGCGAGTCTCGGGCTCTTTTTTTGTGGGCCAACGGCGGAAGGAGGCGAGATGGAGGACGTGAAGCACTACCTCGAGAACGGGGCGGCGACCGCTCCGGCGGCGCGCGAGGCGCTCGACTGGGCGGGCGAGACGCGCGCGCAGATGGTCGACCTGAAGTTCTGCGACCTGCTCGGCACGTGGCAGCACATGTCGCTGCCGATCCGCGCGCTCGACGAGAGCGCATTCGACGAGGGTCTCGGGTTCGACGGCTCGTCGATCCGCGGGTGGCAGGGGATCTCGGAGTCGGACATGCTGCTGCTGCCGGACGCGGCGACGGCGATCGTCGATCCCGCGACCGAGGCGCCCACGCTCTCGCTCATCTGCGAGGTCCTCGACCCGATCACGCGCGAGCCGTACGCGAAGGACCCACGGCGCGTGGCCAAGCGCGCCGAGGCGTACCTCGCCTCGACCGGGATCGCCGACACGTGCTTCATGGGCCCCGAGTGCGAGTTCTTCGTCTTCGACGAGGTCTCGTACGAGCTCGGGCCCAACCGCGCGCACTACCTCGTCGACTCCGCGGAAGGGTCGTGGAACTCGGGCAAGCCCGGCCTCGGCTACACGATCCGGGAGAAGGAGGGCTACTTCCCGCCGGCGCCGCACGACACGCTCCACGACCTGCGGACGCGGATGGTGCTGACGCTCGAGCGCCTCGGGATCCCGTGCGAGTTCCACCATCACGAGGTCGCCTCGGGCGGGCAGTGCGAGATCGACCTGCGGTTCGCGTCCCTGACGCGCATGGCCGATCAGGTCATGACCTACAAGTACGTGGTCAAGAACGTCGCGCGCGCCGCCGGCAAGACGGTGACGTTCATGCCGAAGCCGGTCTTCGGCGACAACGGCTCCGGGATGCACTGCCACCAGTCCCTCTGGAAGGAGGGGACGCCGCTGATGGCCGACAAATCCGGGTACGCGGGGCTCTCGCAGCTCGCGCGCGCCTACGTCGGCGGCCTGCTCGCCCACGCGCCCGCGCTGCTTGCCTTCTGCGCGCCGACGACGAACTCGTACCGCCGGCTCGTGCCGGGCTTCGAGGCGCCGGTCAACCTCGTCTACTCGCAGCGGAACCGCTCCGCCTGCATCCGGATCCCGATGTACTCCGACTCGCCGAAGGCGAAGCGGATCGAGTTCCGCTGCCCCGACGCGTCGGCCAACCCGTACCTGGCCTTCGCGGCCATGCTGATGGCGGGGATCGACGGCATCGAGCGCGGCCTCGACCCGGGCGCGCCGGCCGACTACGATCTCTTCGAGGAGGCCCACGGCGACGTCGCGCAGGTGCCGGGGTCGCTCGGCGAGGCGCTCGACGCGCTCGAGGCCGACCACGCGTTCCTGACGAAGGGCGGCGTCTTCGGCAAGGAGCTGATCCGCACCTGGATCGACTACAAGCGCGAGAACGAGGTCGACGTCGTGCGGCTCCGCCCGCACCCGGCCGAGTTCTCCCTCTACTTCGACGCGTAGCGAGGAGGCCGCCATGCTGGAGCTCGACGTACCTGCGATCGAATCGACCGAGACGACGCGGGGCGTCGAGCTCCGCGACCTCGAGGCGGCCGACTGGGAGGCGGTCGCCGACATCTACTGGGACGGGATCCGCGACGGTCTCGCGACCTTCGAGACGGCGATCCCGTCGTGGGAGGACTGGGCGGCGGCGCATCCGCCCGGCTTTCGGCTCGTCGCCGAGGCGGGGTTCGCGATCGTGGGCTGGATTGCGGCGGCTCCGGTCTCGACCCGGCGCGCCTACCGCGGCGTCGTCGAGCACAGCGTCTACGTCGCCGCCGACTGGCGGCGGAAGGGGATCGGGCGGCTCCTCCTCGAAGGCCTGATCGCGCGGACTGAAGCCGCAGAGATCTGGACGATCCAGACGAGCGTCTTCCCGGAGAATCGCGCCAGCCTCGCGCTCCACCTCCGGTGGGGCTTCCGAGAGGTCGGCGTCCGCGAGCGGATCGGAAAGCGCGACGGGCTCTGGCGCGACACGGTGCTGCTCGAGCGACGGAGCGCCCTGATCGCGTGATCAAGGTCGAGGCGGTCGTGATTCGAGAGCGGGTCGAGACGGTCATCGACGCGGTCGAGGAGGAGACGGGCCACGTGGGCGTCAGGGTCGTCGAGGCGATCGGGCACGGACGCGAGCGCGGCGTCACGCACGAGTACCGCGGCCGCGTGTTCGAGTCGCGCTTCCTGCCGAAGGCCGTGCTCACGTTCGTCGTCGAGGACGCGCTCGCGCCACGGGTCGTCGAGGTGATCGCCGACGCCGCTCGCAGCGGCGCCGAGTCCGGCGACGGCCTGGTCTGGACGAGCCGTGTCGGAAACGTCACCCATCACCGGACCGGAAGCGGCCATCCTGGTCATGTTCATGCAGGCCGGGTTTGCGTTCCTCGAGGCGGGCCTGACCCGGATGAAGAACGCCGCCCACGTCGAGGGTCAGAACGTCCTTATCTTCGGGATCTGCTCGCTCGTCTACTGGGCGATCGGGTTCGGGATCGCGTTCGGCGACGGGAACGGCGTCGTCGGGATGCACGGCTTCGTGCCGTCGGTCGACGAGCTGCTCGCGGTCGGCCAGGCTCCGTTCTCGTTCTTCGGCTCGATCCCGGGCGCGGCGGCGTACCTGTTCGAGGTCGTCTTCGCCGGCGTCTCCCTCGCGATCGTCTGGGGCGCGATGGCCGAGCGCGCCAAGCTCTGGGTCTACTTCGCGTTCGGTGTGTTCTTCACCGTCGTCTACTCGGTCACGTCGCACTGGATCTGGCACTCGGGCGGCTGGCTCTTCGGGCTCGGAATGCAGGACTTCGCGGGCTCGACGGTCGTGCACTACCAGGGCGCGCTGGCGGCTTTGGCGGGCGCGATCCTGCTCGGGCCGCGCATCGGCAAGTTCGGCCACGACGGCCGCGCGAACCCGATCCCGGGTCACAACATGCCGTACGCCGTCCTCGGGACGCTGATCCTCTGGTTCGGGTGGTTCGGCTTCAACCCGGGCTCGACGCTCGCGGTCGTGACCGGCCGCCACCTCGGGTACTTCGCGTACGTCGCGCTGACGACGAACCTCGCGGCCGCGGCCGGTGCGCTCGGCGGGATCGCGACGGCGTGGATCGTGCTGCGCAAGCCCGACGTCTCGATGATGCTGAACGGCGCGATCGCGGCGCTCGTCGCGATCACAGCCGCGTCGGGGTTCGTCGCGCCCTGGGCCGCGGTGGTCATGGGGTTCGTCGCGGCTGCCGTGGCCGTCGTGGCCGTGCCCCTTGTGGAGCGCGTCGGCATCGACGATCCGATCGGCGCCGTCGCGGTGCACGGCCTCGCGGGCGTCTGGGGGACGCTCGCGACGGGACTCTTCGCGGTGCCTGCACTGGCGTCCGACCTCGCGACCGGCCGCGGCGGCCTCGTCTATACCGGCTCCTTCCACCAGCTCGGCGTGCAGGCGATCGGGCTCGTCGCGGTGGGGGCGTTCACGTTCAGCGCCTCGTTCGGGTGCCTCTGGACGATGAAGCGGCTCTGGGGGATCCGCGTCGAGGAGCACGTCGAGACGGCCGGACTGGACGTGTCCGAGCACGGCATGTGGGGCTATCCCGAGTTCTACATCCCGGTCCCCGGCGGGTACGGCACCGGGTCGCACGGCCACCTGCTCGGCCACGGTCATGTTCGGAGAGAGCCGGAAGCAGAAGCCGCGTAGTTCAGCGGCATAGCATCCGGGGCGTGCGACTCCGTGCCGTCGCTGCAGTCGTGGCCGCCGCCGCGTTGTGCACCCCTCTCGCCTGGGCGGCCGGGACGCACGCGAGCGGCTTCGTCACCGTCGACGGGCACCGCATGTTCTACGAGTGCGGCGGCACGGGATCGCCCACGGTGGTGCTCGACGCCGGCTCGCCGGACACGACCGCTACGTGGCGCTGGGTCCAGCCGCAGATCGCGCGGCACACGCGCGTCTGCGCGTACGACCGCGCCGGCCTCGGGCGCAGCGCGCCGCCTCCGCGCGGTCACCGGACGCCGCGCACGCAGGTCCGCGAGCTGCGACTGCTGCTGGCCGCCGCGAAGATCCCCGGCCCGTACGTCGTGGTCGGCCATTCCTGGGGCGGCCTCCTCGCGCGCCTGTTCGCCTACGTCTATCCGGCGCAGACGAAGGGCGTCGTGCTCGTCGACGCGACGACGTTCCCGTACCTGACGCCCGCGCAAGCGCGCCGTCTCCACCGCCCGAACCGCGAGGGGATCGACATCGCGGACGCGGTCGTACAGTCGGACACCATCAAGAGCCTCGGGGATGTCCCGCTCGTCGTGCTCGGGTCGAACAAGCCGCGACTCGACCCGAAGCTCCTCGCGGCACAAGACGCGGAGGCGGCCCTGTCGAGCGACAGGGTGGACGCGATCGCGCGCCTCAGCACGCACTACATCCAGCGCCCAGCGCCGATCGGACAGCCGCAGGTCGTCGTCACGGCGGTTGCGGCGGTGGTCACGGCCGCCCGGAGTCACGACCCGCTGGCCCCATGCGAGCAGCTCTTCGCAGGGCTGGCCGTGAGCTGCCGCCCGTAGGGGTGTCGGCGTCGTGGCTACGATCGGCGGGGGTGCGTTACCGCTTCGTCGACTGCCGATGGGAGCTCGGCGACCCCGACCGCGGGCGCGAGCTCTACCTCGCCGGGCACATCCCCGGCGCGGCGTTCCTCGACGTCGAGCGCGACCTCTCCGCCCCGCCCGGGCTGGGTGGGCGCCATCCGCTTCCGAGCGCCGACGACTTCGCCGCCGCCGCGTCGCTCGCCGGGATCGGGCCGGGCGTCTTCGTCGTCGCGTACGGCTCGATGGGCGGCGCCGAGCGGCTCTGGTGGCTCCTGCGCCACTTCGGCCACGACGACTGCGCCGTGATCGAGCTCGACGCGTGGCACGGGCCGCTCCGGGCCGGCGACGAGGCGATCGAGCCGGCGACGTTCGTGCCCGAGGAGCGCTCCGGCGACACGATCGACGCCGAGGAGCTCGAGCGGCGGGTCGGCGAAGGCGACCTGATCCTCCTCGACGCGCGTATCCCCGAGCGCTACCGCGGCGACGTCGAGCCGATCGACCCCGTTGCGGGCCACATCCCGGGCGCACGGAACGCTCCGTGGAACGAGCCGCTTCCGGACGTGCCCGACGGAGACATCGTCGCCTACTGCGGCTCGGGGGTCACGGCGTGCGTGACCGTCTTCGCGCTCGCGCGACGCGGCCGCGCAGCGAAGCTCTATCCCGGTTCGTGGAGCGAGTGGTCGGGCCGCGGCATGCCGGCTGCGACAAGCTAACCGGCGTCGGCAGCGCCGAACGTCACGGTGACGGTTGCGTCGATCTCGAGCGTCCCCGGCTCGATCGACGGCCCGCCCCCGGTCGCCGCCGGCGCGGCCACGAAGCTGTCGCCCGAGCCGCCTCCCTCGCGGACCTCCACGATCGGGCCGACCGATGCGCCGGCCGCGCTCGCGATCGCCCCCGCCTTGGCGCGCGCGTCGGCGATCGCGCTCGCGAGCGCCTTTCGGTAGAGCTCGTCGCTGTTCGAGCGCGAGAACGAGGGGCCGTCGAACTCGGTCGCGCCGGCACGCACGGCTCCGTCGATCACGGCCGCGAGACGACGAAGATCGCGGATCTGGACGGACACGGCGTCGACCGCGACGTACCCGCTCAGCCGTCCCTTCGCGAACTGCGGGGCGAGCGAGACTTGATCCGTCTCGACGTCCGCGGCGGCGACGCCGGCCGCCTCGATCGCGGCCACCAGCTTCCGCGCGGCGGCGTCGGCGGCGGCGAGCGTTCCCGCTGCCGTCGCGCCCTGCTTCCGGACCCCGAAGCGGAACCCGGCACGATCGGGCGCGACTCGAACCGAGGCCGTTCCAGAGACCGTGATCCCGCGCTCGATCGGCTGTGCCGTCACGCCGCCGGCGCTCGCCGCCGCGAGGAGCGCCGCGGCAACCGCGACGGCGACGAGGCTCGTTCGTCCCATCACGGCCAATGTACGCCGCCGCCCCGACGGCGGTCACAGCGCGCGACGGACTAAGCTGCGGTGGCGCCGAACGAGGTGAGGTACGGCTCCCAGCGCCGCGGGATCTTGGGCGCCGCGAGCTGGATGAAGAGGACCGGCGCCGGCGGGCGCGGGGTCGCCATCAGCGTCATCTGCGCCTCCGCGAGCGAGCGATTCCCCTTCCGGTGGTTGCACGGCGCGCAGGAGGTGACGACGTTCTCCCAGACCGAGTCGCCGCCGCGGCTGCGCGGAACGACGTGGTCGAGGGTGAGCCGGCCCGAGCTGGAGCCGCAGTAGACGCAGCGCCAGCCGTCGCGCGCGAAGAGCGCGCGACGAGAGATCTTGCGCTGCACCGCCCGCGGCACGCGCACGTAGGTGACGAGCCGGATGACGTGCGGCCACGGGTAGGTCGAGGTGGCGGACGTGAGCGGCTTCTCGAGCTCCTCGATCACCTCGGCCTTGCCCTTGTAGACGAGCACGTGCGCACGCCGAACGGAGCACACGTTGAGTGGCTCGTAGCTGGCGTTCAGAACGAGAACGTGCTGCACCATCGGCGAAATCTAGCATCGGAACCCGCTCAACAAGCGCGCCGAAACGTCAGCGCGAGGGCCAGCTTCGGCCACTCCAGGAGCGCCCCGAGGGCGAAGCGCGGAAGCGACGGCCGCGTGCCGACGACGGCGACGTCGGCGGCGCCGAGGCAGCGGTCGAACAGCAGTCGCGCCCGGCGCACGTGGTACTCGGAAGTGACCACGACGATGCGCCGCCAGCCGCGCGCGTGGGCGATCCGGCCGACGGTCTCGGCCTCGCCGCGAGTCGAGAAGGGCACCGGGTGGACGCAGAGGACGCGGTAAGGCTTCCGCCGGTGGCAGAGGCTTCGCGACGCCTGGCGAGCGCCGTCCGAGAGGTAGAGCAGCGGCGCCACGCCCTGCCGGGCGAGCGCGAGCCCCTCGGGCAGTCGGTCGCTCGGGCTACCGGCGAGGACGACGATCGCATCCGCATGCCGCGGCGAGTCCTCCGGCGGGAAGACGAACAGGAAGGCGGTGGCGGCGAGGAACCCGGCGACGACCGCGAGCGCGACGGCCAGGCGTCTCAGTGCGACATGGCCCGGTCGACCGCTTCCTGCTCCTCGGGAGACAGCGCGACCGGCGCGCGGCCGCGATCGACCTCTTTCACGTAGATGCGCGCGTAGTCACGCCCCTGGATCGCGCTGACCACGACGCCGGACCGGCCCGCGTCGAGGAACGCGAGCGACGCCGACTGGTGCCCGCCCGCGTCGCTCAGAGCGTCGTAGCGCACGATCGACGTCTTCGAGACGCAGCCGTCGACGCGGCGGTCGACGCGCGAGAGGCCGGCGGCGATCTCGTCCACGGCGCGGTGGAGGTCGTCGATCCGCCCCTGCAGCGACACCGCGAAGTCGACCAGGTCGCCCTTGCCGCCGCCGAGAAGCACCTGCTGGGCAGTCCGGACACGGCGGAGCTCGCGCCACGCGAGCACGGCGAACGCAGCCGCGACGAGCGCGACCGCGCCGGCCGCGATCGCGATGATGGCCGCGGTGCCGCTCGAGAGGCCCAAATCAGCCTCCGAGCGAGAAGATGACCGGGTACTCGGCCGAGTTGTTCGAGATGTGCGTCTCGCCCGGTACCGGCTGCACGTCGACTTTGATCCTGGTCTGCGTGCCGAACGGCGGCTGCTCGGTGATCCGGAACGTCACCGTCTTCGTATCGCCCGGGTTGATCACCGGGATCGTGGCCTTCTTGACGATCGGCTTGGGCGTCGCCTGGATCGTCAGCGTCACCGGGATCCGGACCTCCTGCCCGTTGCCCGTGTCCTTCACGGCCACGGCGAACCCAAGCTCGGTCGAGGCGGTCACGGTCGTCACCGACGAGGTCGAGAGCTGCTGACCGCTCGGGAGGGCCTTTACGGAGACGAGCCCGGTGCCGTGCAGGCCGGTGGGCTTCGCGCCGGTCGCCGTGCCTTGGATCCGCTGCCAAACCGGCTTGAGGGAGGCGACCGTGGCGAGGTCGGCGTTCTGGACGAACTTGGAGTTGGGCACGGCCACGCCCGTGATCCCCTGGCGCTTCAGCTCGCGGAGCGACGGATCGCGGAAGTAGAAGTTCCAGTTGACGTCGCTCGCTAGGAGCAGCGTCGCCTGGTCGGCGAGGAGCCGCGCCGCGTCGGAGGAGCTCTTCGACTTCGCCGTCTGGCGGAATCCGTCGGCGAGCCGCGAGAGCCCGGAGGCACGGAGCTGGAGGACTTCGACGAGGTGCTGGTGCTCGACCCGGAGCGGCCCCGGCGGCGTGAGCTTCGCCGCCTGGTCGGCGTACTGCGACTCCTGCTGCGCGAGCCCGTTGAGCTTCGTCTCGATCTCGGCCTCCTTGATCCCGGGCGTCGTCAGCGCGTCGTTCAGCTGCGCGCCGACCCCCGCCGAGCCCTTGGCGATCGCGTCGACCTTGCCCAGGTAGCTCGCGTACTCGCTCCGCTTGCTGGCGCCCTGGCAGCTCTGAACCCAGAGCACGAGCACGACGATCAGGAAGATCGCGAAGAGAACGAGGAGCGTGAGGCGGAGGAGCGGCGTCAGCCCACCGGGAACCGCGATCGGCGGCCGGGGACCGCGAGGCCGGCGCGGCCCGCCCCCCTCACGCGGGGCGCGACGACGCTGGGTCGTCTCCTGGGTCTCCGGCTCGTCGAAGAAGTCGAAGTCGATGTCGGAGTCGCGCTCGGTCATGGGGCGCTGGCGCCGCAGCCGCACAACTGTATCCATTGGCCCTGTCGGCAGAGGAACCCACCGGCCGCGGCCGAACCGTGGCGGCACCATGGCTGAAGCGGCCACCACCCCCGGCCCGAGCGGCCTCGTCCTCGACCGCTACCGCCCGCTCCGCCCGCTCGGCAACGGCGGGTCGGGCTCGGTGTGGCTCGCGCGCGACGAGACGACGGGCCTCGACGTGGCACTGAAGATCGTGGCTCGGGAGGGCAAGGCGGGGCCGCGCGCGGAGCGGGAGGCGGCCGTCGCCGCGCATCTGCGGCACGAGCGCTGCCTGCGCGCCTACGCGTGCGCGAGCGACGGGAGCCACGTCTACATCGCCTACGAGTACGCACCCGGGCGCACGCTGCGGGAGGCGATGCGAGCCGGCGAGCTCGACGACCGCTCGGCGGTCGAGGCCGGCGCACAGATCCTCGAAGGGCTCGGGCACGCGCACGCGAACGGCGTCGTCCACCGCGACGTCAAGCCGGCGAACGTCCTGCTCGTCGACGGCGACGGCGTCTCGGTGCGGCTGCTCGACTTCGGCCTCGCGCGGATGGACGAGGCCGAGACGCTCACCGGCGTCGGCGACGTGCCCGGAACGCTCGCGTACATCCCGCCCGAGCGGCTCGCGGGCGAGCAGGCAGGGCCGGCCGGCGACGTCTGGGCGGTCGGCGTGCTGCTCTGGGAGGCGCTCGCGGGGACGCATCCCTTCTGGACCTCCTCGCTCCTCGACACCGCCCGGGCGATCGAAGCAGGTGCGCCGCCGCTCGCCACGATGCGACCGGACCTGCCGCGCCGGCTCACGGCCGCGGTCGACCGTGCGCTGGCGCGCGAGCCGGGGCGCCGTCCCTCCGCCGTACGGCTCGCTCAGGCGCTTCGCGTCGCGTTCGCCGAGCGCGACCGGCCGGCGGCCGCCCCGCGGATCGCGCTGCGCCGCCCGCCTGCTGTGGTCGTCCCCGCGGGGGCCGCTGCGCTCGCGACCGGCCTCGGCGCCGCGGCGCTTCCGTTCTGGCCGCACGGATGGCCGCTCGCGCTCGCGGCGATCGCCTTCCTCGCGACGCTCCTGCGCGAGCGGGCCGGCCTCGCGCTCGCGCTCGCGGCCCCGGTCTTCCCGCTCGGGAACCTCTCCCTCGGGCTGGCGCTCCTGTACGGAGCCGTCGCGCTCGTCTGGCTCGCGCTGGCGTGGGGAGAGCCGAGGAGCGCGCTCGCGTTCGGGCTGGGACCGCTCCTCGCGCCGGTCCTGGCGCTCGGCCTCGTCCCGCTCGCGCTGGCGAAGATCGTCCGCTCCCCGGCTCGCCGCTTCGCGCAGGCGCTTGCCGCTGTCCTCGTGGCCGCGGTCGCGGCCGGGCTCCGCGGCAGCGCCCTGCCCTTCGGCGCCGGAAACGCACCGAAGCTCGGCCTCGCCGAGGCACGCAGCCCGACCGGCGTCGCAGGCGTGCTCTGGCGCTTCCTGGCGACTCATCCCGCGCTCCCGCTCGCCGCGCTCGCCCTCGCCGTCGCAGCCACGGCGCTTCCGTACGTCCGCGGACGCTTCCAGGCAGCCGGCGGCGGCGCGTGGCTCGTCGCCGTCCCGCTGCTCGTGGCGTCGCACGCGGCGGCCGTGCCGATCGTCCTCGCCGGCTGGCTCACCTTCGCCGTCCTCCTGCGCGAGCAGCGGGCCCCCTAGACGGGGCAAGATGCAGGCGTGTCGTTCCTGCGATCGGTCGAGCAGCGGATCGAAGGCCTGATCGAGGGCGTCTTCGGCCGCGCCTTCCGGACGAACGTCCAGCCCGTCGAGCTCGCCCGGAAGCTGGCGAAAGAGATGGACGACCACCGCACGGTGTCGGTGTCTCGGATCTACGTCCCGAACGAGTACACCGTGTACCTCGCGGCAGCCGACCGCGAGCAGTTCTCGACGTACGAGGGGTCGCTGCTCGAGGAGCTCCAGGAGCACCTCGCCGAGCACGCGCGGCGCGAGAAGTACGCGATGCTGACGCAGCCGCGCGTCCTGCTCGAGACCGACGACGACCTCGACCTCGGCGAGTTCGGGATCGCGACGCGGATGGTCCAGCCGGAGCGCGGTAGCGAGGAGGCCGGGCCGCGCGTGGCGGCGACCCCCGGGCAGACGATGGTCTACAAGCCCGCGGCCGCGGGCGTGCCGCTTCTCCCGTCGAGCTCGGGGTCGAGGAGCCGCGCGCGACGCTGACCGTGAACGGCCGCACGCACGAGGTCGACGCGCGGCGCGTGGTCATCGGCCGCTCGAAGGAGTGCGACATCCAGATCGCCGATCCGAACGCCTCCCGCCGGCACGCGGAGCTGCGGCGCGAGGGCGACGCGTACTGGGTCGTCGACCTCGGCTCGACGAACGGCCTCGACGTGAACGGGAAGCGAACGCAGCGCGCGAAGCTCGCCGACGGCGACCGCTTCACGATCGGCACGACCGAGCTCGTCTTCAATACCGCGCAGTGATCCCGGCGTCGATAGCCGTCGAAGAGGCGCTCCTCGTCCTGAAGATCGTGTTCCTCGTCCTGCTCTACCTGTTCATCTGGCGGATCGTCCGCTCGGCGACGCGCGACCTCCGGCTCCCGCAGGAGAGCTTCATCCTCGCGCCGGAAGGTGGCGCGTCCGTCCCAGCCACCGGCCGGCTCGTGGTAGTGAAGAGTCCCGCGCTGGACGCCGGGTCGGATGTCGTGCTTAACTCGGCGCCGCTGACGGTGGGACGCGGGGAGCAGAACGACATCGAGCTGGCGGCGGACGAGTTCGCCTCGGCCGAGCACGCGCGCTTCGAGCCCCGGCGCGACGGGGTATGGGTCGCTGACGTAGGCTCGACGAACGGCACCTACGTGAACGGCTCGAGGATCCAGCGCCCGCGGAAGCTCGCCTCCGGCGACGTCGTCCGCATCGGAGAGACCGACCTGAGGTTCGAGGCATGACCGCCAGCATCGGCCGGACTGCCGCGGTCTCCGACACCGGCCGGAAGCGCCGGCACAACGAGGACACGTACGTCCTCGAGCCCCCGATCTTCGCGGTCGTCGACGGCATGGGCGGCGCGAACGCGGGCGAGGTCGCCTCGGGGCTCGCGGCAGAGGCGCTTCGCGAGGGCTCGCCGAACGGGGGCGAGGGCGAGCGCGAGCTCGTCGGGCTCGTGCAGGAGGCGAACCGCCGCGTCTACAAGCGGGCGACCGAGGACTCGTCCGCCTCGGGGATGGGGACGACGCTCACGGTCGCGCTCGTCGAGGAGGGACGTGTCCTCTTCGGCCACGTCGGCGACTCGCGCGCGTACCTGATCCGCGACGGGGAGCTGATGCAGCTGACCGAGGACCACTCGCTCGTCGGCGAGCTCGTCCGCAGCGGCAAGCTGAGCCCGGAGGCTGCGGAGTCCCACCCGCAGCGCTCGGTGATCACGCGGGCGCTCGGCACCGACCCGAACGTCGACGTCGACACGTTCGCGCAGGAGACCCGCTCGGGCGACATCTTCGTCCTGTGCTCCGACGGCCTCTACTCGATGGTCGCGAACCCGAAGATCCTCGAGCTCGTCGAGCGAAACCGCGGCGACCTGAACGCGGCGGCGAAGGCGTTGATCGCGGCCGCGAACAGAGCCGGCGGAGACGACAACATCACCGTGGTCGCGTTCGAGATCGCCGCTCCTGGCGACGAGACGGTCCGGCTGCCGTCGGTGCCCGAGCCGGAAGCCGCCGAGCCCGAGCCGGAGCCCGAGGAGGAGGACACCCTCACGGAGGCCGACGAGGTTCCTGCCGTGACGACGATGGTGATCAAGCCCGAGGACGTCGCCCGGCTCGCCGCGCAGCAGCAGGCGCCGGCAC
>Ga0209474_10002781_pt1 | contig 15786 bp, 12 predicted proteins | sample GraSoiAngelo_145_FD_185902 | JGI IMG/M metagenome (GOLD analysis project Ga0209474, IMG submission 185902) | Grasslands soil microbial communities from the Angelo Coastal Reserve, California, USA - 14_1009_05_20cm (SPAdes) (version 2) | ecosystem: Environmental > Terrestrial > Soil > Grasslands...
AGTGTCTTAAAATCGGAGATGCCGAACAGGTCGACGTTCGCCGCGAATTCGTCGGGCGCGAACGCCTCCGCGGCCAGCGCCATGTACCCGCCGTAGCTCCCGCCCATGACCGCCACCCTGTCATCGGGCACGCTCGCGTTCGCGACCAGCCACCACTTGCAGGCGACGACGTCTTTCAACGGCCCGCCACCGAGATCCATGTTGTCGAGGCGGGTCCACGATTTGCCGAAACCCGTGGACCCGCGCACGTTCGGCACCACCACTGCGTACCGCTTCGAGACGAGGTACTGCGTGAACTGGCTGAATGCGCGGCGCGCCTGCGCCGTCGGGCCGCCATGAACCAGGATCACCGCCCCCAGCGGCGTTCCCTGCGGGCGATAGACGAACGCCGGCACCGGCTTCTCGTCGAAGCTGGAGATCCGGACCGATTCGCCCACCGCCATGGGCCGTCCGCGGAGCGAGGCGGGGAGCGGCTCGTCGAGCTTGACCGCCTCGCCCGTGCTCAGATCGAGCGCATACGGAGTGCGCGGCGTCGCGTCCGTGCTGAGGAACACGCCCAGGTATCGCTCTCCCGGAGAGAAGGTGCTCGGCAGCCATCCGCCGCGCAGCGGCGCGGCCGGGAGGCGCACCTCCTTGCCGGAAGAGAGATCCTGGACCGAGAGTCGGTCGGTTCCATCCTCGTTCACGACCATGCCGCGATAGCGGTGGCGCATCGACTCGGCGGCCCAGTCGATGTCCCATGCTGGCCGCGCCAGGGCGCTGCTCTTCTTCGCGGCAACGTCCATGGCATACAGCCCGGTGAACTCGCCGGCCTCGTCCGACGCGTAGAGAAGCTTGCCGTCCGCCGTAAAGTCATACGGCGTGTACAGGACGTCCCCTTGATGCGGCGTCAGCAGAACGGGCTGCTCCTGCCCGCGTTCGACCAGCCACACGTTGGTGTTCGCGTCGGAGAGCGTCTCGACGAGCGCGAACCGCCGATGCTCGCGGTCGGCAGCGGCGAAGCTCAGCGCTCCCGAAGCGAGCCACAACCGCTGCGAGCGTCCGGATTCGAGGTCGTACTCGTAAAGATCGAGCAGCTTCTCGTCGCGTAGCGTCGACAGATACAGGAAGGTCTTCCCGTCCGGCGCCCACTCGATGAACTGCGTCCTGCGGCCCTTCGGATAGTCGGCGGTGATGTCGCGCGGATCGCTGCCGTGCGAGTCGGTGAGAAAGAGGTGCGGCAGCTCGTCTCCGCCGACGTCCGCCTCGTAGGCCAGCACGTCGCTCGCGGGCGAGAACGCGAAGCGGCCGATGAATCCCTCGACGTGCGTCACCTGGCGCGAGGCGCCGCCGCCGAGCGGCTTCACCCACAGATCCAGCCGGCCTCCCGCGTCGCTCTGGAACGCGACCAGCTTGTCGTCGTGTGAGAAGGTCACATCGATCGACAGCGCGCCGTAGCGCCGCACCTCGAAGTACTCGCTGAGCGGCACCGGCGCCTTCGGCACCGAGGTGGAAGCGGTCTTCGCGCCAGCGCAAGCGACGACGATCGCGCAGCAGAGCAGGGTGGCCTTGCGCATCGTCAAACCTTGGGCGGGTGCTTCTGCAGCTTTCGCTGCAGCGTGCGGCGGTGCATCTTCAGCCGGCGCGCCGCCTCGGAGATGTTGCCGTTGCAGTCCGCGAGGATGCGGTTCAGGTATTCCCATTCCTGGCGGTCGAGCGAAGGGACTTCGTGGACGGGCGGAGGAGCGCGCTTCCCGAGCAGCGCCGCCTCGACCTCGTCGGCGTCGGCGGGCTTGCTCAGGTAGTTGGTGGCGCCGAGGCGGATCGCCTCGACCGCGGTGCCGATCGTGCCGTACCCGGTGAGCACCACGACCTGCGCCGGAGTGGGCAGCGCTCGCAGCGCCCGCACGACTTCGAGTCCGCTGGGGCCCGGCATGCGCAAATCGACCACCGCGTACTCCGGCGGCGTCTGCCGGATGAGCGCCTGCGCCTCGTCGGCGTTACCGGCGAGAAGCACGTCGTATCCGCGTCGCGAGAACGCGGTCCGCATCGCGAGGCGGAAAGGCTCGTCGTCGTCGACGATGAGGATCCGCGGCATGGCGGCGTGTGTTTAAGCGCCCGCTTCCGGGACCGTCAAGGTGACTTCCGTCCCGCGCCCCTCGGCCGAGACGACCGTCATCTCGCCACCCTGCCGTTCCACCACATGGCGCGCGAGGTAGAGGCCGAGACCGGTGCCGCGACCCGGCTCCTTGGTGGTGAAGAACGGCTCGCCGATCCGCCGCAGCAACGGCTCCGGCACGCCGATGCCATTGTCGATCACCTGGATGCGCAGCTCGCCTCTGGCGCGCGTCAGCGCGATGCGCACTTCGCGCGCCGATCGGTGTTCCGTTGCTTCGGCGGCGTTGTCGAGCAGGTTGGCGATCGCTCGCTCGAACGCGTGTACTGGCAGCCGCGCCCGAGCGCGCGCGGCTTGCGGCTGCACCTCGACGATCGGCTTCGGACCCGGGCGGCCTTCCTGCCAGCGCTTCACCGCTGCTTCCAGGACGGGCGCGATCTCGAACTCCTTCGGCTCTTCCAGGTCCGCACCGCCGCGCGGCGCGTGATGATCTCCTTACAGCGCTGCACCTGGTTGCGGATCTCCTCCGCTTCCGCGCGGCGCTCGCCGTCGAGCTGCGCGGCCAGCTCTCCGGCGAGGATGGCGATGGTGCCGAGTGGCGTATTCAGCTCGTGCGCCGTCCCCGCCGCCAGCGTTCCCAGTGCGGCGAGACGCTCGGCCGCCTCGGCGTCGGAACGCGTGCGGTCGAGCTCCGCTTCGCGGCGCCGCAGCGACCCGCTCATGCGCAGCGTGAAGATGCCGATGAAGACCGCCGCCACGACGAACGCAACCCACCGGCCGCGCAGGTGGAGAGAGCCGTGCTCGACCGCTCCGAGGGAGAGCAGCGGACCTTCCGGCGAGAGCTGCAGGAGCGTGTACGCGACGATGCTCGTGACCGTCAGTGCAATGCTCCACCGGGTCGGCAGCACCACCGCGCCGATGGTGATGTGGACGAGGTACAGGACGGCAAAGGGGTTGTACGCTCCACCCGACAGCGCGAGCAGCGCCGTCAGCGCGAGAACGTCGCCGAGCAGGTTCAATCCCGCGGCGCGTTCCGTCGGATTGCCGCCGCGCAGCAACCAGATGTGCGTCGCGAGGTTCACCAGCGCGAGCGCGCCGCAGACCGCGAGGAGTGGAGCGACGGGGAGCGCCTCCCGCAGGATGCGAGCGGCGAACAGAATGGTGATGACCTGTCCGGCGACGGCGCCCCAGCGCAGTCGGACGATCCAGCGCAGGTTGATTCGCGCGGCCGATTCCACCGACGGAGACATCGTCGCGACGATACCTCATGGTCGAACGCGGGGGCTCGGGGCTTGACGGTGCCGCTCACTCGCAGCAGGGTCCGCCTGATGCGCGCGCCGTGGATCGCCGCTGTCGTTCTGTCCTGCACCGCGCGCCAGATGCCGCCGCCCGCCAAGCTTGCGGTGTCCGCCGCCTCGCCCGCGGATACGCACGGGGGATCCGCGCAGCTCGAGAGCGTCGCGCGGCGGTACTGGACGGCGCTCTTGGAGACCGCGCCGCTGCCGCTGCTCGGGGAAGGCTCGGTGGGAGGGCCCCTCAACGCGACCGCGCTGGGAGACCACCGCTTCGATGCGAAGCTCGACGACCTCTCGCCCGATGCACACCGGAAGCTTGGCGCAAGTGCGCGCCGAGCTCACCACGATCCCGCTCTCCGGGCTGTCGGCCGAGGAGCAGCTCACGGCCGAAATGCTGCGCCGGCAGCTCGCCGACGCCGACGCCGTCGAATCCTGCATCGCCTCGGTGTGGCTCGTCGACCAGATGGACGGACCGCAGGTCACGCTCGCGCAGACCGCGCAGCATTATTCGCTCGACACGCCGAAGGCAGCAGCCGACCTGGCCGCGCGATACACGCAGGCGGAGCGGTACTTCGATCAGCTCATCGCGAATCTGCAGCGCGGGCTCGTGCAGGACCGGACCGCTCCGCGCGCGAGCGTCGAGCGCGTGATTGCGTCCCTCGACGATCTGCTGCGGAAGGATGCCGCTGGCTCCGTTCTGCTGCCTCCCGAAGAACGGTTCAGTGCGCTCCCCGACGGACAGCGCCGCCCCGCGCGCGAGCGGATCCGCGCCGCCATCGCAGGCCAGGTGTTGCCCGGCTTTCGCAAATATCGCGACTTTCTCGCGCGCGAAGTGCTCCCGAAGTCTCGCTCCGAACCCGGGCTGTGGGCGCTACCCGGTGGCGATCCTTGCTACACGGCACTGGTCGCGCACCAGACGGGAACACGCCGCACTCCGCAGCAGCTGCACGATCTGGGCGTGCAGACCCTCGCTTCGATCGAGCGAGAAATGGACCAGCTCGCGAAGGCGGAGAGAGCGCGCGACGCGAACGACTACCGCGCTCGGCTCAACCGAAACCCGGACCAGTTCCGCAAGAGCGCCGCGGCGCTTCTGCAATGGAACCGGGCGACGCTTGCGCGGGCACAGGCGGCGTTGCCGCGCGTCGTCGGACGGCTTCCGCAGCGCGGCATCGAGACGCGCCCGATCGAAGAGTACCGGGCAGCGTCCAGCCCGCCCGCCTTCTATCAGCCGCCTTCGGCCGACGGGTCGCGCCCGGCGATCTATTACGTGAACACTCTGCGGCCCGAGACACGCGCGCTGTACAACGAGGAGGCGCTCTGCTTCCACGAGACGGTGCCCGGCCACCACCTGCAGATCGCGCTGGCGCAAGAGCTGCGCAACGTCCCCGACTTTCGTCGCCTCTCCGGCGAGACGGCATTCGTCGAAGGCTGGGCGCTCTACACCGAGCGGATGAGCGACACGGACTTGCATCTCTACTCCGGCGCCCCGGCGCGATTCGGAATGCTGGGCTACCAGGCGTGGCGCGCGGCCCGGCTGGTGGTCGACACCGGGATGCACGCGCTCAAGTGGAACCGCGCGCGCGCGCTGCAGTTCCTGCGCGAGCACACGACGCTCTCCGACGAAGAGGCCGCGAACGAGATCGACCGTTACGCCATCCATCCGGCGCAGGCGCTCGCGTACATGGTGGGTGAGCTGGAGCTGTTCCGCTTACGCGACGAGGCTCGCAAACGCATGGGCGATCGCTTCGACCTGCGCGCATTCCACGACGCCGTCCTGGCGCACGGCGCGGTGCCGCTCTCGTCCCTCGAACGAGTAGTCCGCGACTTCGCCGAGAGCGCTACGCGGAGCGCCTACGCGCCGAGCCGACGGCGCGGCATGTCACCGTGAATGGCCGAAGCTTGAGCGGCGCCAGATCGCGTGCGAAGGTCCGCGGATGATCCGGGCGCCGGGCCGCACTTTGCGAGCGCAGCTCGTCTACCTGTGGGTACTGGTGCGCCGGTTCAAGGTCACGTTCTTCTCGCTCGCGCTGCTCGTGTTCGGCGGTGGCACGCTGATGTGGCGGCTCTATGCGCACATCGGACAGCCGATCAGCTGGTCGCGCGCGGTGTTCGGCGCGTACTTCCTGCTCTTCGCCCAGCCGACGATGGAGATCCCCGATTACGGGCCGCTCGAGGTGCTCTACACCGTCATCCCGCCGCTCGGGATCGTGACGGTGGCGGAAGGACTGGTGCGGTTCGCGTTCCTGTTCTTCGCCAAGACCCGCAACGACAAGGAGTGGTTCGCCGTGCTGGCGCAGACCCTGAAGGACCACGTGATCGTGTGCGGCGCGGGCAGGGTAGGCTTCCGCGTCTTCGAGCAATTCGTGAAGCTGGACGTCCCGATGGTCGTCATCGAACGCGACGAAGAAGCGCCGTTCGTCTCGGCCATTCGCGCGGCGAACGTCCCCGTGCTGATCGAGGACGTGCGCGCCGCACGGGCGTTGGAGCAGGCCAACATCAAGGCAGCGCGAGCGATCGTTTGCGCGACGGACGACGACCTCGCCAATCTGAACATCGCGCTCGACGCGCGCCGCATGAACCCGGGGATCCGCGTCGTGATGCGCCTCTTCGACGACGACCTCGTCGCCAAGACGAAGGAAGCCTTCCAGGTCGAGGCGTACTCAACCTCCGCGTTGGCCGCGCCTGCTTTGGCGGCAGCGGCGCTGGATCCGACGATCCGCAACTCGTTCGAAGTGGGCGGCCGTCTGATGGTCGTGGCCGAGCTGCAGGTCGACGCGCTGCTGGACGGGCGGACCGTGGCCGAGCTGCGCGACGAGTGCGGCACGCTGGTGGTGCACGTCGTGCGAGGCGACGGATCGGTACTCTTCGATCCAGCGGGATCGTTCCGCCTCGGCCGCGGGGACCGCGTGACGATCCAGGCGACGCTGTCGGCGTACCAGGAGCTGCGCGCGCGCATGGGACGCGCGGCGTGAACCCCGTCGAGCTGTTGACCGGGTCGTCCGACGACCTGGTGGCGGCGAACCGGCGCGACCTGGAGATCGCGCGCGGCGAGGTCGCCCGGCTCAAGACGATGACGGCGCCTCGCTCCGCCGCGGAAGCGCTCGGCGCGTACGATCGCGCCGTGGCGGCGCTCGCCGACGCGTCGGCGCGAGCGAGCGTCGCGCGCAACGCGCATCCCAGCGCCGCGATGCGCGATGCCGCCGAAGTGTGTGAACAGGAGGTCGACGCCTTGTCCACCGAGATGTCGCTCGATCGCGGCATCTACGAGCCGGTGCGCGACCTCGACGTGTCGGGCGAAGACGCCGGCACGCGATTCTACGTCTGGCGGGTCTTGCGCGATTTCTGCCGCGCCGGTGTGGACCGCGACGACGAGACGCGCGCGCGCATTCGCGTCCTGAACGACGAGCTCGTGCGCATCGGGCAGGAATTCAGCCGCAACATCCGCGACGACATCCGCGGCATCGACGTCGACCCCGGAGAGCTGGACGGCCTTCCCGACGACTACCGGCGCGCGCATCCGCCGGGTGCAAACGGGAAGGTGCGCATCACCACCGATTATCCCGACTACGTGCCGTTCCTCAGCTACGCGAACAGCTCGGCGGCGCGCGAGCGTCTCTGGCGCGTCTACCGGCAACGCGCGCATCCCAAAAACCTGGACGTGCTCGCGCGCATGCTGGAGCGGAGGTTCGAGCTGGCAGGCCTCCTCGGTCATCCGTCGTGGGCGTCCTACGTCACCGAAGACAAGATGATCGGTAGCGCGCAGGCCGCCGCGGACTTCATCGCGCGCATCTCCGCCGCCGCCGAGACGCGGATGGCGAAGGACTACGACGCGTTGCTCGAGCGCCGCCGTCGTCAGGAGTCCGGCGCCGAGCGGGTCGATGCCTGGGATTCGCAATTCCTCACCGAGCTCGTCCGCAAGGAGGAGCACGGGTTCGACGCGCAGGCGGTCCGTCCTTATCTCGAATGCTCCCGCGTTCAGGACGGCGTCCTGGAGATCACTGCGCGCCTGTTCGGCCTCGAGTACCGGCAGGTGCGCGACACGCCCGTCTGGCATTCCGACGTGACCTGCTACGACGTGCTCGAGGAAGGAAGGGCCGTCGGCCGCTTCTACCTGGACCTCTACCCGCGCGAAGCAAAGTACAAACACGCCGCGCAGTTCACGTTGCAGACCGGGCAGGCGGGACGCGCGTTGCCGGAAGCCGTGCTCCTCTGCAACTTCCCACGGCCCGGCGAGCTCTTCGAGCACAGCGAGGTCGTCACCTTCTTCCACGAGTTCGGTCACCTGCTGCACCACCTGCTCGGCGGGCGGACGCGCTGGGCGGGGATCTCGGGCGTGCGCACCGAATGGGATTTCGTCGAGGCGCCGTCGCAGATGCTGGAAGAGTGGTGCTGGGACACATCGGTGCTCGGCCGCTTCGCGCGCCACCAGCAGACCGGCGATCCGATCCCGGCCGATCTGGTCGCGCGCATGCGCGCCGCCGACGAGTTCGGCAAAGGCCTCCGCGTGCGCCAGCAGATGTACTACGCCGCAGTGAGTCTCGAGCTGCACGCCGCCGATCCGCGGTCGCTCGACACGACGGAAACGGCAGCGCGATTGCAGGAAGCGCTGACACCGTTCCGATACGTCCCGGAGACGTACTTCCAGGAGTCGTTCGGACATGTCGAGAGCTACAGCGCGCTGTACTACACGTACATGTGGTCGCTCGTCATCGCGAAGGACCTCTTCACCGTTTTTCGTCGCGACGGACTGATGAACCCTGCCGCGGCCGCGCGATATCGCCGGGCGGTCCTCGAGCCGGGCGGCTCGGCGCCCGCCGCCGAGCTCGTGCGGCGCTTCCTCGGCCGCGAGTACGATTTCGCCGCTTACGAGGAGTGGCTCAACGCGAGCTGAAGGGACGCGCTCCGGGCGGTGGATTCGGTTGCCATACGGACGCGAGAAACCGCACGGCGGCAGCGTGCTCGGGCGCGTCTCCGGACGTGGCCGTCCACTGAGCGAGAACGAGCAGCGCCGCGACCGCCAACGCCACGCGGTAGGGGGCGCGAACGCCCGCTGCGATGCGCAGCGGGGCGGTGAGGAGCAGAGCGACAGCGATCGCGATCGCCGCGAGCGCCGGGAGCGCGCTCCAGAGCCCGGGAACCCCGACGAGCTGCATGACATTTGGCGCGACGTAGCCGTGCGCGAGGAGCGGCGCGACCACTTCGACCAGCGGGTTGTACACCTCCAGCGGAAACCCCTGGCAGACGGACGAGGCGATGCCCGTCGCGAGCACGGATGCGGCGCCGGTGCCGCCGAGCAACGCGAGCGCCCAGGAACGCTGGCGCGCATCCGCTTCTGCAATCGCGAACCCGACCACGGCGGCGGCGAACGGAACGACGGGCGTGATGTAGCGTGGGCCGACGGACCAGCCGCTGCGCCACAACGCGTGCGTCACCTGGAAGAGAAGGTAATACGCGATGACCGCGACGGCCGTGGCTCCAGCGACGTGGCGTCGGCGCAGGAGGAGCGGGGCGGCTCCGAGCGCGAGCGCGATCCACGGCGACCAGAAGAAGAGCCCGAGCGGCGGAAGGAAGAACGAGTTGACGACGCGCTCCCAGGTCGGCGTCGAGATCCCGAGAACGCCGGGAGAGATGTCGCGCGCGAATTCCGCGTTTTCCAGGTGCGAGTAGGGCGTCGACCAGAGCGATCCGAAGGCCGTGGCGTGAAAATGCGCCAGGAGAAGCAAAGGCGGAAGCGCTGCGAGAAGCGCCAACCCGATGGCCCGCCACGACGCGCGTCGCGACAGAAACCATCCAGCCATCACGATCGCGGCGGCTGGTGCGGCAGCGTAGTCGCAGCAGACGGCGAGCGCCGCCGCGAACCCGCTGAGCAGCGCCGCGCGCGCCGAAGTGGCGCTCCAATGCCAGAACGCGGCGAGAAACGACGTCGCCAAGGCGAGCGCAGCCAGCTGGTGTCCCGCGAACATCTGGCCGTACGTAAAGGAGAGTGACCCGAGCGCGCCTGCGAGCGTGCATGCGAGCGCGGTGGCCTCCGACACGCCGCGGAGCAACAGAAAGCGACGGAACGCTACCCAGAACAGGGCACTCGGGACGATGCAGAGCACCCATCGCAGCGCGAGAATGCTCTCGGTTCGCGTCGGCGGGCGTCGCAACGCTCCTTCCAGCACCGCCAGGACAGGCACTGCGAGGAACGAAGCACCGGGAGCCTTCGCGGCGTACAGCTTTCCGGTGCAGCTCGGCGGCCGGGCGCGCGGATCGTCGCAGACGAGCGCCTTGTCGTTGACGTATCCCCACTGCGAATAGATGGGGCCGACGTCGTCGAACGCCGCGCCGGCGGCGCGCCGCTCGCCGATCGAATACGTGCGACGCTCGAGCACCGCCCGCGCCATGTAGACGCGCACCAGCTCGTTCGGGTTGTTGAGCTTATCGAAGTAGACGAACAGCCAGCCGGAAGCGACGACGAGGAGCGCGAAGAGCTTCCGGTCGGTGGCATCTCGCACTTTGATCAGCCCTTCGTCGCCTCCGCGATGGCGAGCCGCGCCGCGCGCGTGGCCGGGAGCACGCCGCCCAAGAGGCCCATGAGCACCGCGAAGATGGTGGCCTTCACGGCGATGTCCGGCGCGAAGTGGAAGTTGAACTTCATCTCGGTGAACGAGCCGAAGTTGGTGGTGGTGAACGACGCGGCGCCCAGGAGCGCCGCGAGGACGCAACCTCCCGCGGCGCCGATGAGCGCCAGGATGATGCTCTCGACGAGGAAGCTGGTCAGCACCGAACGCCGCCGGAACCCGATGGCGCGCAGCGTGCCGATTTCGCGGAGCCGGCTCGCCACCTGCGCGTGCATGGTGATCATCGCGCCCAGCGTCGCGCCGAAGGAGAAGAACACCGCGATGATCGTGCCCAGGATGCGCACGAACGTCGCCATCGGGCCCGATGCCGCTTCGTAGTAGCGGTCCTCGCGCTTTGCTTCCAGGTTCCAGCGAGGGTCGGCATCGACGGTGGCCGCGAGCGCCTTGATCTCCGACGGGCTCTTGAGTTGCACCGTGAGCGCTGAAAATCCCGAGCGGCGCCCCGCATCGGCGATCTGATCCGCGTCGGCCCAGATCTCGCTGTCGAATCCACTCCCGCCGGCATCGAAGGCGCCCACGACCTGCCATTCGCGCCGAGCGATGTGGATCGACTGCCCCACCTGCGACCCCTTGTACCTGCCGCGCGTGTTGTGGCCGACCATCACCTCGCTGGTCCCCCACTGGGGAAGCCGGCCCGCGACGATGCGCACGCTGCGCGATCGAAGCAGCTCCCAGCCGTCCTTCGTGATCCCGCGGAACGCCACGTTGGCCGTGCCGTTCCCGTCGGAGCGCGGCAGCTGGAAGATCATGAACAGCTCGGGTGAGCCGATCGGCCTGCCGCCCTCGACGGCGACCGCCGGATCGGCCATGAACGTCTTCGCCGCTTCGCGCGGCAGGAAGCTCGTCAGCTCCGTCGTCGATCCCTTGCGCAGCAGGATGGCGTTGCGAGGCGAGCCGGTCGCTTTCAACGTCTCCTCCACGCCTTTCGCGAGCATGAGCACCGCCGCGAAGACGAACACGACGAGGCCCAGGCCGAACGCCGTGGCCGTGGCGGAGAACCGGCGGCGCAGGATCGACCGGACGTTGTAGGAGAGCGGGATCATTCCTGTTTGCGCAACGCCGCGACGACGTCGAGGCGGCCGGCCTGCCACGCGGGCAATGCGCTCGACAGCGCGCCGATCGACGCGGAGACGACCACCGTCGCCACCGCGATCCCCGGGCGCATGGGGAGGGGGAAACCGAACCCGAACAACGTCAGCACCTGGTGCGTGAACGCAAGCGCGGGCGGCGCGGCAACGACTCCGAGGATTCCGCCCAGCGTGCCGAGCAGCGCGCCTTCCGCAATTGAAAGGAGCCGGACCTGGCGCGGCAAGAACCCGATGGCGCGCATGGTCCCCAGCTCGCTCGTGCGCTCGCGCAATCCCATCGCGAGCGTGTTGCCGAGGATGAGCGCCATGATGACGAGGATGACGACGCTGACCACTTCGAGCGCCGTGAGGATGGCCGACGATCCCGCGACGAAATTGAGGCGGAAGGCCTTCTCCGTCTCGGAATGCGTCTCGTTGTCGCTGTTCGCGAAGAGGGCGTCGACGTCGCGGATGACGCGGGTCGAATCGTTCGGGTTGGCGATCTTGATAGTGAACAGACCGACCGTGTCTTTGCGCGTGGGCGGCAGCCCCTCGTTGAGCCGCGCCCACTGGAAGAACAGGTTGTTGGCGATCGTCTCGTCGTCAGGCGAGTAGACGATTCCCCGGATCGTGAATCGCCAATCGCCGGGGAAGATCTCGCTGATGAGCGGCACGACGTCGCCGATTTTCCATCCGAACCGTTGCGCGAGGCCCTTTCCGACGATGCAGGAGTTGCGGTCGCCGATGAAGGCGTCCGCGGTGCCCTCGACGAAGCGGAGATCGAACACCTCGAGCGCGCTCTTCGGTTCGATGGCGAAGTTTGCGAAGAAGTTCTTCCGGTCCTTGTAGTAGCCGCCGAACCAGTTGGAATAGGTCACCTGCGTCACGCCCGGCACGGCAGCGATCCGGTTGCGATAGCTAAGCGGCAGCGGGTTGATGAGCGAGACGGCGTTGCGCGTGACCACCCGATCCGCCGCCGACGCCTCGCTGCTCGCGTACCACGCGGTGAGGATCGAGCGAAGGAAGACGAACGCGAGTGCTGCGACGATGGTGCCGAGAACTGTGAGGAACGCGCGCGTCTTGTTGCGCAGCAGCGCGTTGCGCACCGCGATGCCGGCGAGCGTCACGTGAGCTGCCCCTTGTCGAGCCGCCGCTGGATCTTCGCCCGCTCGGCGGCATGCGGATCGTGGGTGACCATCACGATCGTCTTCCCCAACGTCTCGTTCAGCGTCGTGAGGAGCCCGAGCACGTCCTCCGCGCTCTTGCGGTCGAGATCGCCCGTCGGCTCGTCGGCGACGACGATCTGCGGATCGGCGACGATGGCGCGCGCGATCGCGACGCGCTGCTGCTGTCCACCGGAGAGCTGGCGCGGCGTGTGGTCGGCGCGATCCGACAGGTCCACCAGCTTGAGCGCCAGCGCGACACGCCTCTTGCGCTCCGCCTTCGAAAGCGGCGCGAGGAGCAGCGGCAGCTCGACGTTCTCCGCCGCCGTCAGCACGGGCATGAGGTTGTAGAACTGGAAGATGAATCCGATGTTGCGCGCCCGCCACGCCGCGCGCTCTCCTTCGCTCATCCGGCCGATGTCCTGGCCCGCCACGCGCACCATCCCCGCCGTGGGTTGGTCGATGCCGGCGATGAGATTGAGGAGCGTGGTCTTGCCCGACCCCGACGGGCCCATCAGCGCCTCGAACGAGCCCTCCGGGATGTCCAGATCGATCCCGTCGAGCACCGTCAGCTCCTGCTTGTCGCGTCGGTACACCTTGCGCAACCCGCGGATTTCAACGATGGGATTAGCGCCGCGCGCGGCGGCCGCAGCGCGTTCGGTCATCCTGACTTCGCTCACTGTCGCTCCTTGACCTTCATGCCGGCCCGCAAATCTCCGTCGGGTCGGCGCACCACCTTCGTGCCGGGCGGCGGCCCGTCACGCAGCGCGACCAGCCCGCCCATCGGGCTGCCCGTTACGACGGGGACGGTCTGCAGCTTCTCGTCCTCGCCGACCACCCAGACAATCTTGTTCTCCCCTCTTTCGACGACGGCGTCGGACTGCACGGCCGCGATCGGCTGCGCCTTGACGGCCGCCTCGTCGAGCTCCTTCGCGAGAAACGTCACCTTCGCGCCCATGTCGGGAAGCACGTCGACGGGATCGTCGACGAACGCCACCTTGACGGTGACGGTCGCCTTCGCCCGATCGACGCGCGGCCGGACCTCCGCCACCTTTCCTCGGTAGCGCCGGTCGGGGAATGCGTCCAGGACGATTTCGGCGGGAGTGCCGATCTTGAGCTTCGCGACCTGGCTCTCGGAGACGTCGGCCTCGACCTGCAGCGTGGAGAAGTCCGCGAGCGACGCGATGCCGCCGCGACCGCCCGTTCCGGCGCTGAACGCGCCGAAGACGATCTCGCCGATGTCGGTGAGCTTCTGTGTGATGCGGCCATCGAACGGGGCGCGCACGTAACAGTTCTCCAGGTTCACTTTCGCGACTTCGACCCGTGCACCCGCGGCGGCCGTCTCGCTGCGCGCTGCCGCCAGCGACGCCTTGGCGCCGTCGACCCGGGCCGTCACCTGGTCGAGCACGGCAGGGGTCGAGACGCCCTTCTCCTGCACGATCTGCTCGCGGTCGTACGCTCGTTGCGCATCGCGCAGCTCCACCTCCGCGCGCTTCTCGCGCGCCTCGGCGGAGCGGAGGTCCGCCTTGGCCTGGAGCACCTGCGCCCTGTAGTCCTGGTCCTCGAGGACGGCGATCAGCTGGCCTTTCTTGACGATCGTTCCGTCCTCGACGAACAGCTTGGCGACGCGGCCGCCGATGCGCGGCGAGATGTTCGCCTGCCGCTGCGGCACGACGTACCCCGTCGCGACCAGCAATTGCTGCGCCTGAGCCGGGCTGACCAGCGACACCGCGCTGGTCTCCACCTCCGGAACGAAGATTCGGGGTGCGATCAGCTTCCATCCCGCGATCAGCGCCGCCGCGGCGACGGCGATCGCGGCGGCGGCCGGCACCCAGGGCGGAAGAGCGCGGCGCCGCTCGTCGCGCTCGATCCGCAGGCTTTTCAGCTCGTCGGCCAGCGACGGCGGAGTCGGCACGGCGAGTCTGTAACACAGGACCGCCTCAGGCGCGCGGCGCTGCCACCGTCGGGATCCGGGTGTCCCGCTGCGCCTGCCGGCCAGGCCGATCCAGCGTCGCGACGAGCACCGACAGCCACAGCGCCAGCCAGGCGAGGACGACGACGACGGCGCGGAAAGCGGCGCGGGTGGAGCTGGAGAGGCCAATGGAAGCGAAAGGCAACATGGCTTGGCTCCTTCTAACCACCATCAACGGTGGTTGACGGTTATATACGTCTGCGCTACCTAACCTGTCAAGTGGTCCTTTGGGGGTTGAGCTTGGCCGAATCGGTGCAGGCGACGCCGTACAGATTCGAGTTCGTCGGGGGCGAGCCGTGTCTGGATTTCACGAACACGGTGGGTGGCGACCGGCGCGCGACGCCGAACGAACACCTTCACTCGTACGCGGACCTGGTCGCGTGGGCCCGGCAGGGCGACATCGTCAGTCCGGCACAAGCGCGCGCCCTGCTCCTGCGCGCGCAGCGCGAGCCAGCCGCTGCCGCCGACGCCTTGGCGGCGGCGATCGAGCTGCGCGAGGCGCTCTATCGTGCGTTCGTCGCCATCGCCGAAGGCAAGCGACCCGCGACGTTTGATGTCGAGCGGCTGAATCGCGCGCTCGCGGAAGCGCTGGCCCACCGGCGCGTCGTACAGAGCGGCCGCGGATTCGAACTCGGCTGGGACGATTCGGACGACCTTCGCCGGATGCTGTGGCCGGTGGCCGCGTCGGCGGCCGACCTCCTCGCCGACGAACACCGCGCGCCGGTGAAGCTGTGCGGCATGTCCGAAGAGGGAAGTTGCGGCTGGCTGTTCGTCGACTCCAGCAAGAACGGCTCGCGCCGGTGGTGCACGATGAAGGACTGCGGCAACCGCGCGAAGGCGCGCCGCCACTACGCGCGCGTCAAAAAGCAATTGACGTAACGAGACTCCTTGACCACTTCGCTTCGGCTCTGTTAACGCGCGCGAGTGCCCGGCTCCGCGCACGAGAACACGTCGACGTCCGCGGCTCCCGTCGCGACCCAGCCTCCGCCCGACGGCTCGTTCCTCTTTCTCTCCGAGCTCCTGGGAAAGCGCGTCGTGGGCGCGGGAGGCGAAGGCCTCGGCAGGATCGTCGATCTGCTGGCGGACTCGACAGGCGCGTATCCCCGCGTGACCGCCCTGCGCGTCCGCACCGGGCTACACGGGGACGTGAAGCGGATCGAGTGGACCGACGTCGAGGGCTGGAACGCGCGCGAGCTGCGCCTGCGCCGCGGCCGCGAAGCGCTCAAGCCACTGCGCCTTTTCTCGAGCGAGATTCCGCTCGCGCAGGACGTCCTCGACCGGCAGATCGTCGATACCGACGACGCGAAGGTGGAGCGGGTCAACGACCTTCATCTGTTGCGCGCGCGCGGAGAGCTGCGCGTCGCGCACGTGGACGTCGGATTCCGCGGGCTCGTCCGGCGGATGGGTTGGCAGGCGCTGGTGGATGCCCTCGTGCGTCGGATCACACCGCGGTCGCCATATTTGAAGACCGAGAAGCTGGTGTCGTGGAAGCACGTGCAGCCGTTGTCAGCCGGCACTCCCGCGGTGCGCCTGGACTTGTCGCGCGCGACGCTTTCCGAGATTCACCCCGC
>Ga0209474_10002783_pt1 | contig 15785 bp, 9 predicted proteins | sample GraSoiAngelo_145_FD_185902 | JGI IMG/M metagenome (GOLD analysis project Ga0209474, IMG submission 185902) | Grasslands soil microbial communities from the Angelo Coastal Reserve, California, USA - 14_1009_05_20cm (SPAdes) (version 2) | ecosystem: Environmental > Terrestrial > Soil > Grasslands ...
GTTTTGCGCGACTTCCTGAAAAAGCATGGAGACGATCCGCAAGCGGCGACCGCGCGCCGCTGGCTGCAACGCTTGAGCGCGGACGGGAAAATCCGGCCGAGCTGAATGGTATCTGAGTACTGCGCATCAATCCTTCGGCGCTGCCTGCCATGACGTTCATTAACGCGATTGCGACAACTGCGGAAGGCCTTTGCGAGAAATCGATCGCGGAGTCCGGATGCCCCCGATTTGCGCCAGGCGCGATTCGCCAGGCACTAGGAAGGATGCCCTTCCCCTGAACTGCGAGTCCCAGGTGCTGGCTCTGTTTCCTCCAAACCGGGATTGGTGAGAATACCTCATTGCCCGGGCAGAGTTTAGTGGCCAAGATAGGGCCGATGTTCCCATCGTTCTGCCCGCTGCTCTAGAGCACATCGTCGATTGCGATTGAAGAGATTGAAAAAAGTGCTTGACACAAAGAGCGGGAGAGGAGGATGCTCCGTGAACGTTAACGATTGCAACAAAATCGTTATTCAAGAGAGTGGGGGGTGTGAGCAATGCGTATTCGTTTTGGTCTGAGCATTCGTAATTTGTCTTTTTTTCATAAGAAATTCAGCTTGCGGCATGCAGGAATTCTCCTCGTGCTGCTTCTGGGTGTCTCCTTCCAGGCATTTGGGCAAGAAGCGACGATGGTGGGTACGGTCACGGATCCGAGCGGGTCAGTGATTGCCAACGCAAAAATCACCGCGAGGAACGCGGAAACAGGATTGGTGCATACGATTACCACGAATGAGGCGGGTCAGTACGTGCTGCCCGATCTTCACATAGGCCACTACGACGTAAAGGTCGAAGCCACGGGGTTCAAGGCAGCGGAGCAGAAAGGCATCGTGTTGCAAGTTGGTGATCGCGCGCGTTTAGACTTCCAGATGCAGGTGGGGGGCGCATCGGAAACGGTAACCGTGGAGGCTGCCCCCATCCGCGTGCAAACGGATACGGGTGAGGTAAGCAACGTCATTACTGATCTGCAGGTCTCTCAGCTTGCCGTGAACGGACGAAGTATTTACCAACTGGCGGCGTTGGCACCGGGAGCCTCAAGCCAGATCACTGGCTTCGTCAACACGCCCGTGGGAGGAAACGCCAGCGTCGAATTTAATGGAATGCGGCAGAACCACAATATTTACCTGCTCGATGGCGGCGAGGATGATGATCGTGGCGGCGCTGGCTGCATGAGCATAGCGCCGTCCACGGACGCAATCGCCGAGTTTCGCCAACTCACTTCCAACTATAGCGCTGACTATGGCCTTTCTTCCGCAGGTACCATGACCATGGTTCTGAAGTCCGGGACAAGCACCCTGCATGCCTCAGCCTGGGAATTCAATCGCAATGATGCTTTCGATGCTAAAAACCCCTTCACTCCGGCTCAAGAGCTTCGTCTTAACGTTTTTGGCTTCAACGTCGCCGGCCCGGTCACTTTTGGGAAGCTCTACAATCCAGACAAGAAGAAGACTTTCTTCTTCTACAACATGGAATGGCGCAAACTTATTCAGGGCGGGAGTACCAACCAGGCGGTTCCGTTTGGCGCGACGTACGGAGGAGATTTCACGGGCTTCCTGCCGGCTGACAAGCTTGACAAAAATAAGATCGCGATCCCGAACTCCGGGCTTCACGTGCCATGCGCTTTCCAGCTTTCCCCCGCGCAACAGAGTCTATTCACGAGCGCCGGAGATGTTTTCAGTACGCCGGTGAACACGGCCAGCGGTCCATCTTGTAGTGCGGACTCGAGCCAACCTAACAACGTGAACCCGCTGGTCGCCACAACTCAGCCGATTTTCCAACCGTTAAACGGCAACAAGGTTCCGTTTGTTGACGCGAACGCAGCGGCCCTGCTGGCCGCTGGCATTTTCCCAAAGCCCACCGTTGGCAATCAGTTCAGAGGTGGCAACAATTCTCCCACCAATTTGAAAGAAGAAATCGTTCGCATCGATCATAACTTTACTCCAAAGTTTTCCGTCTTCGGACACTTCGTCGCCGAGCAAGTTACGCAGACCTTCGGCACCAGCCAGTGGAGCGGTGATAATCTCCCGACGGTCGGCGATACCTTTGGCAATCCATCACGCAGCGGCGTGATCCATACAACCTATGCGATCAGTCCGACATTGCTCAACGAAGCGGCCTTCAACTACAACGGAAACGTAATCAATATCGTTCCTTTTGCGGGTTCCGGCTTAACCGGCCTGGCGCTTCCTGCTGGCTATGTTTCCACAAATTCCAGACTATTCTCTGGACCAAACAACCTCAGCCGCATCCCCAACATTGACTTGGGAGGCTCCACGGGTGCCAAGTTTGAAATCTCCAGTTGGCCATGGCACAACAAAGCCGACGATTACCAGATCCGCGACGACATTTCCCTGACCAAAGGAGCGCACCAGTTCAAGTTCGGAGCAAGCTGGGCCATTTACAAGAAGGTTCAAGACCTGTTCGGTCAAACCCAGGGCGCATTCAACTTTGACGGCACTTACACGGGGAACGACTTTGCGGATCTCTTGCTGGGAGATGCTCAGAGTTATGGCGAACTCGCCGTCCAAGACCACGGTTACTGGAACAACGTTTCTTGGGCCGCCTACGTACAGGACAACTGGCGCGTAAATCGCCGGCTTACCCTCAACCTCGGCTTACGCTGGGATGGCGTTCCGCACACTTACGAAGCGAACAACCGCATGGGCAACTTCTACCCCTCGCTTTACAACCCCGCCAATGCGGCGACTTTCGATTCAAACAATACGATTTGCAGCGGGCCTTCCGATCCAGGCTGCACTGCCGCCAGTCCGGGTTTGGGCACGAGTCCCAACTCGATTCTTGCAGGGCGGCAGTTGTACTTGAACGGCATTGGTATCCCAGGCCAAAACGGCGTTCCTAAGGGATTGGTTAACAATCACTGGGCGGCCTTCGGTCCGCGTCTCGGTTTTGCCTACGACCTCACCGGCAGTGGCAAGACCGTTGTCCGCGGCGGATTCGGCATCATGTATGAGCGAATCCAGGGCAACGACATGTACAATGCCGGCCCGAATATTCCATTCAGCTTGAATGTCGGGCTCAACAGCGTCACACTGGATAACCCAAGTATCGCGGTTGCTACCGGCACGGCCGCGCCACAGCCGATCAACCCCGCAAGCATCACAGGTTTAGCTGTGAACGGTTACAAACTACCCGTAAGCTATCAGTACAGCGTCGGCGTTCAGCACGCTCTCTCGACCAGGACTGTGCTCTCAGTGAGTTACGTCGGCAACCAAAGCCGGCATCAGAACGACTACCGGGAGATCAACCTCCCTAACGAGAGTTATCTGCCGCAACTGATTGCCGGAGCGAATTACAACACGGCGCCAGGCTTGCCCTACGCAGGATTCCATTCTATCGACCTCGCCAATAACGAAGCCAATGCGCATTACAACGGTCTCCAAGTGGACCTAAACTCACAGGTTGGCCACGACCTGAATCTCCGGGCGTTTTATACGCTATCGCGCGCCATCGATCCGACTACTGCGGGCAGCGGGGGAGGGGACCTCGGTAATGTCTCCAATCCCTATGCGGGTTGGGTATACGATGTCGGACCGAGTGGATACGACCGCACGCACGTTGCCGCGGTCGACTTCATCTACGATATCCCCCTCCTTCGCCACAGTCAGAGTCGGCTCGTAAGGTCCAGCTTCGGCGGATGGCAGGTTTCGGGCATCGTCACGATTGAGTCTGGCCTCCCGCTTAACATTGGCCTCACAGGTGGACAGGGCAATAACCACTTGCCGAATGGGACGAACCGCCCAGACCTGACGGGCAAGGTCTCTTATCCAAAATCTGTCAACCAATGGTTCGACACAACGGCGTTTGCTGCACCAGCCCAGGGTGCTTGGGGTGCCCTTGGCCACAACGCCCTGCGCGGGCCTGGTCGCGACAACTGGAATCTCTCGCTATTTAAGAGCTTCACATTTAGCGAGTCACGCGGAAGCCGGTTCGAATTGCGTTTGGAGACCTTCAACACGTGGAATCATACGCAGTTCAACGCGATCAGCACCAACCTTGGCGACAGTAAGTTTGGCCAAGTCACCTCCGACTTCGATCCGAGAATTCTGCAGCTCGGCGGGAAGATTTACTTCTAGTTTGGAACGGAAGGCAAGGCGGTTGCCCTGAAGTCGAAACGCCCCTTGCAGTACAAGTCGAGGACGCGGCGAGAGACATCTCGCCGCGTTTTGTTTTAGAGTTGAAGGGCCGGTCTCCAGACTGGCGAGGTAGTTGAGAAGCGATGTCTCAGGAACGCGGAGAAGAGAAAAGCACGGGTCTGAAGACCCGCCACTACAAGGTGGCGCGATCGATCGTGCCCTTGCGGCAGCGGGTACCTCTCGCGGCTCTCATCACCCTGCTTCCTGGAGAACGCGGAGAAGAGAAACGCACGGGTCTGAAGACCCGCCACTACACGGTGGCACGATGTATCGCGCTCCTGCGGCAAGGCGCAAGACTCGTCGCGGTTTTGGTTGTGTTGTTGGCTGGACCCGTGGCACGCGGACAATCGGCAAAGCCGGCGGAAGCGATTGCGCTGGAACAGCAGGGGAAGCTGGAAGAGGCCGCGGCGGTTTGGCGGGCAGTGACGGCGCAGAATCCCCGGGACGCGGGAGCGTTTGCAAGTCTTGGCGTGGTTCTCTCGAAGGAACAGAAGTATCCGGAAGCGGCTGCGGCGTACAAGAAAGCGCTTGCGCTCGACCGAAAGCTGCCTGGAGTGGAATTGAACCTGGGGCTGGCAGAGTTTAAACAAGGGAATTTCGAAGCGGCGATTGCCCCGTTTCGCGCGGCGCTGGTGGCGCAGCCGCAAAATGCACAGGCGCGTGCGCTGCTGGGCCTGAGCTGGTACGGCGCAAAGCGATTTGCGGAGGCTGCCAAACAGCTTAAAGTAGCGGCAAAATCGGACCCTGGGAACACGGAGTTGCGGCGCGCGCTGGCCCAGAGTTGCCTTTTGGCGAAAGAGTATGAGTGCGCCTTGGAAGAGTTTCGGCAGATTTTGCAGCAGGACCCGGATGCGGCGGCCACGCATATCCTGATGGGAGAGGCGCTGGACGGCCTGAGCAGAACGCCGGAGGCGATTGCGGAGTTTCAGACTGCGGCCAAAGCGGCTCCGCGCGAGCCGGAAGTGAATTTCGGGCTGGGGTATCTCTATTGGAAGTCGCATCAATATGAAAACGCGAAGATCGCGTTCGAAAGCGAACTGGCCGTGGATGCGAATCACGCGCAGTCGCTGGCCTATCTGGGTGACATCGAGCTGAAAGCGAATCATCCGGAGGAGGCGCTGGCTCTACTAAACCAAGCCGTGAAGCTGAAGGATGACATTCGAATCGCGTATCTGGATCTAGGAACCATCCTGATGCAGCAAAAACAAAACAAGGAGGCGCTGGCGGCGCTGCTGCGCGCGGAGAAATTGGGTCCGGAGCAACCCGAAGCGCATTACCGGCTCGCGCGGTTGTACCGCGAGATGGGAAACGCCGCGGCTTCGCAAAAGGAATTTGAAAGGGTTCGAGCGCTGCATGAAAAAACAGAAGGAGACGTAGGCTCCAAGATGGCGGCGCCCGCGCCATCGCTGCCACCGTCCTCGCCCAACTGAACTGGGGCGAGCCTCCGAGCTTAGTGTTAGTAGCCTCCGAGCTTAGTGTTAGTAATGATAAGAATTCCACTCCTAAAAAAATCGTGAAAAATTTGCTGGACAGGGCTGCTTGATATCCCTAAGATTTGGGAAGGTTTTGGTTAGGAGTCGCGGGACCAAGACTGAATTAAGAGCGCCGCTTCCGGGCGCCAGAAAATCTGGCAGTTGAATCGCCAGGCAAGACAGAGTTCTTCGTAGTCAAGCCCCGCAAGCCCTCAGCTTTCAGGAAACCAGCTCTACAGAACCCAAGCCCGACTTGTAATTTTCATGGAAGCGGGATGGAAGAAACCAATGCATTCCAGAGCCTCATTTTTCTTGGGTGAAGACTTTTGTCTCCGCCTAGCGCGGCGAAATTTGCGCGCTTGGCGGACAAGCATGCGAGGCGAGGGATTCGCATGGAAATACGGCTGCGAAAAGATTGTGACGCCTCAGAGCCTTTTGCCCGGACAGGCTCAAGGTGATTATCGAGGATTCTTCGAAAAGAACTCAGGGCCTCCTTCCACTCCTAGCTAGAAACCTCATTACGAACACAAGCACCTCTCTCAGTGCCCGAGTACATAGCAGCTGTTTCAACGACAAAAACAACACGACATGTGAGGGAATACCTTATGAAAGCTCAACCGAACGCTGTTTGGAACGCGTCGGCTTCGGTGCGCTCCACCTACACGCAGGACGGCGGAGTGCTTCTGGATGTCGAAAAGGGGATGTGCTACAGCTTGAATGCGGTGGCCTCGAAATTGTGGAACCATCTCGAGCAGAATCAGGCGGGGGTCACGTTCGACGACCTCGTCAACGTGATTCGAAACAATTTTGAGGTGACCGATGGCGAGTTGGAGACCGACATTGCGGCGCACCTGGAAAAGCTCGAAAAAATGGGGTTGGTGAAGCGCAGCGCGCGCCCGGCGTAAGGTTTCTTCAAAGAGCAAGAGCAGCCGTTGAGGGCCTGGGCAAGGCTCATGATTCGTAGGGAAGCCTGCGCCTTGGCTGGGCTCCCAATGGCTCCCAAGAGACAAATTTGAGCGGTAAGAGCTGGTTTATGCAAGCGTTTGCAGTTGCGGGGCGTACTGCCAACGTGTTATTGTGACGCGCAGAAATTCAGCGTTTTGGGGGACGTCACTGGCCACTATGAGCCTTTGGCAGACTGCAAAGCCCAACGGAGTCCGAGCCTATCTCCGCTTGTGCCGTGTCCATTCCTTTTCTGAGATAAGAATTCAGCTAAACAGGTTGCGAGACTTGCAGCCCGACCGCGGAAGCGATGCTGCTGCCTGAGCTGCGCCGCCAGGTGCTGGAGGCCAACCTTGAGCTGGTGCGCGAGGGGTTGGTACTTTTCACGTTCGGGAACGCGAGCGGCATTTCGCGAAAAAATTCGCTGGTGGTGATTAAGCCGAGCGGAGTGCCTTACGAGCGGATGAAGCCGGGGGACCTGGTGGTCACGGACCTGAACGGGAAAGTTGTGGAAGGGAAGCTGCGACCTTCTTCGGATTTGCCGACACATTTGATCCTGTACAAAGCGTTTCTGGGGATTGGGGGCGTGAGTCACACGCACTCGGAGTATGCGACCGCGTGGGCGCAGGCGCGGCGGGCGATTCCATGCTTTGGAACGACGCACGCGGATACTTTTCATGGGCCGGTTCCCGTGACCGCGGAACTGAAAGACGCGGAGATTTCCGAGGACTATGAAGCGAATACGGGGCACGCAATCGTGCGCACGTTTCGTGATATTGATTACTCGGCGATTCCCGGCGTGCTGGTGGCGAATCACGCTCCTTTTGCATGGGGGCCGGATCCGATGGCGTCCGCGCACAACGCCGCCGTTCTGGAATTTGTGGCGCGCATGGCTTACTTTACTTTGGGCATCAATGCACAGGCGGGCGCGATCGGGCGTTCGCTGCACGACAAACATTTTCTGAGAAAGCACGGCAAGGACGCCTATTACGGGCAGCCTAAGGAGAAAAAATGATGGCCATGATGGCGGTGGGCGCTCCCACCACGCTGGTGCATCTATCCGGGGTCGATTTGCTCATCATTGCGATTTATTTTTTGCTGGTGCTGGGGATCGGTTTTTACCTGAAAAAGTTCGCGAAGACGGGCGAAGACTTCTTTCTGGCGGGCCGCGAAATGACCGCGTGGGTCGCCGGGCTGGCATTTGTTTCCGCGAATCTTGGCTCGCTGGAGCTGCTGGGTTGGGCAGGCAACGCGTATCAATACGGCATCATGGCCGCGCACTGGTATTGGATCGGTGCGATTCCCGCGATGGTGTTTCTGGGCCTGGTGATGATGCCGTTCTACTACATTTCGAAAACGCATTCGGTCCCGGGGTACCTAAAACTCCGCTATGGGACAGAGGCGAGCGCGCTGAGCGCCGTGACGTTTGCGTTCATGACCATCCTAATGTCGGGCGTCAACATGTACGCCATGGCGGTGGTCATGGAAGTAGTGCTGGGATGGAGTTTGCATTTCAGCATCATCGTCTCCTCTCTCACGGTGGGGGTGTATGTCGCCGCGGGCGGGCTCTTTTCGGCCATCTTCAACGAGGTGTTGCAATTTTTTCTGATCTGGTTTGGCGCGTTGCTGATTCCGATCCTGGGATTGGTCGAGACGGGCGGGTGGAGCGGCATGGTGGCGCGCATTCACCACAATTTTCCGGGCCAGGATTTTACCCACATGTGGGGACCGATGAGCTCCGCCAGCCACAACCCTATGGGAGTTCACTGGATCGCGATCGTGTTTGGGTTGGGCGCCTCGGTTTCCATGGGCTATTGGACAACGGATTTTCTTGTCGTGCAGCGCGTGCTGTCCGCAAGAGATGTCCGCTCGGCAAAGCTGGCGCCGATTATTGGTTCCTTCTTCAAAATGGCCGTGCCGCTTATCGTGATTCTACCGGGGCTTCTAGGGCGCGCGGTGCTGCCTTTTCATCTGGTTCCGGCAAACGTGGCGCAGCCCGGACAGTTCAAATTCGATGACGTTCTTCCTCTCATGCTGGCGCGCTATTGTGGGCCGGGCCTGCTGGGCCTTGGAATCACCGCACTGATAGCAGGGTTCATGGCCGGCATGGCGGGTAACGTAAGCGCTTTCGCGACCGTCTGGACTTATGACATCTACCGGCCGTACATGCGCAAGGATGCGCCGGATGCGCACTACGTTTCGATGGGGCGGTGGAGCACGATTATCGGGTTGTTTGTGAGCATCGGGACCGCGTACCTTGTCCAGTACAACAAAAGCATGATGGACTACGTGCAGGCCTTATTCGGTTTCTTCATCGCGCCGTTGTTTGGCACGGTCGTGCTCGGCATGCTTTGGAAACGCGTAAGCCGCATGGGCGGATTCTGGGGACTACTGGCCGGGGTCCTCACTTCCATCACTGTATTCCTCTTGATGAAGTTCGATCCGAGTTGGGTCAAAGTGTTTGCGTTTTCGCCGCTGGCCCAACCGCTGGCCCAGGCGATGTGGCAGGCGCTCTGGGCGTCCGTCACTTGCGTGGTGGTCACTGTGCTCGTGACGTTGGTAACCAAACCCAAGCCAGATGAGGAACTGAAGGGGTTGGTTTACGCGCTTACGGAAGTGCCCCGCGAAGAGCATGCGAGTTGGTTGCATCGGCCGGTGATTTGGGGAGTGGCGGCGCTGGCGATCCTGGTGGTTCTGCAAATTATTTTCTGGTGAGGAGCAATGATCGAAAAACGTCAAATCATTCCGGTCTGGTTTTTCGTCGGATTGCTTTTGCAGGTTTATGGCGTCCTGATTCTTGCGAGCGGATTGGCGCACTGGTCGCACCCACCCGGGGGCGTGGAATTGTCGAATTTACATGCGCCAGTGTGGTGGGGCGCGCTGCTGATTGTACTGGGCGTGATTTATTGCGCCAAGTATTACCCGCGGGGCGAGACGTAGGGTTTTCCTTCTCGCGATGAGTTGGCGCGAGGTCTTTTAGTGGAGAATCGGAATGGCGGTAGTTGCTGGCGTTGACTTCGGGACTTTGAGCGTGCGTGTTTCGCTGGTGGATAGCGACCGCGGGCTGCTGGCTTCCGCAGTCGCTGAATATCCCCTTCATCGCAAGCGTGAGGATCCCGAGTTTGCCACGCAATCGCATGCGGATCACATGAAAGCGTTGGCCTCGGCCGCGCGAGAGGCTGTGAAAAAAGCCGGGGTGGCTGGCGACCAGGTTTGCTCCATCGCGCTGGACACGACGGGTTCCTCGGTAATTCCCATTGGGAAAAACCTTCAGCCGCTCGATGACTACTACCTTTGGTGCGATCACCGCGCGAAGGCGGAGGCTGCGGAAATCACGGAAGCCGCGCGGCGCGAGAAGCTTGAAGCCATTGAATGGTGCGGCGGAGTGTACTCCTCGGAATGGGGTTTTTCGAAGCTGCTTCATTGGCTTCGTCATAACCCGGGGAAACGCGGCGAGTTTGTTTCTGCCTTTGAGCATTGCGACATGGTTGCGGCAACGCTGTGCGGCATCACCGACGCAAAGAAGGTGAAGCGCAGCGTTTGCGCCATGGGCCACAAGTGGATGTGGAACGCCTCGCTCGGCGGGCTACCACCTGAAGACTTTCTCGTCACGGTGGATCCGCTGCTGACCGGCGTGCGCGAAAAGCTGCATGGCGAATATGCAACCTCGGACCATCTTGCCGGGCATCTATCCGCGGAGTGGGCCGAACAGCTCGGCTTGAAAGCCGGCATTCCCATTCCAGTAGGCGCTTTTGACGCGCATTGGGACGCCATCGGCGCGGGTTGCCGCAGCGAAGATATCGTCAACGTGGTGGGGACGTCGACTTGCATTATCGGCATCACTCCATCGGTGAAGCTGGTTCCGGGTGTTTGCGGGGTGGTGCAGGGAAGTGTGCACCCCAAGCGTACCGGAATTGAAGCCGGTCTTTCCGCGGTTGGCGACATTTTTCAAGCCATTGCGACGCGCGCAGGAACCGATGTGAAGACCCTGAGCGAAGGATTGAAAAATTACCGCGCCGGGCAAACAGGGTTGCTGCGCCTGACCTGGGACAATGGGGATCGCACTGTTCTTGTGAATCCCAACTTGCGCGGCGTTACTTTCGGCTGGAACCTGCAAACCACAGCGCAGGATGAATTGTTCGCGGCCATTGAAGGCACTGCACTGCACACGCGGGTCATTCTCGATCGGATGGAGCAAAACGGAGTCACCGTGCGCCGCGTCATCAACGCTGGCGGGATTCCACAAAAAAGCGACGTGCTGAATCAGGTTTACGCAAGTGTGCTTGGGCGGCCGGTTCTTGTTCCTGCCGGAAGCGTAGTCAGTCTTGGCTCGGCGATTTTTGCTTTCCTTGCGGCGGGCGTGTTTCCTACGATCGAGCAGGCGCAGGACAAGATCTGCCCGAAGTACCGTACGTTCGAGCCCGACCCATCGTCCAAACGGACGTACGACAAGCTTTACGCGCTCTTCAGTAAAGTGTATTTTGCATTCGGCCAGCCGGAAACCAGGGAGTTCGGGAGCGTTTTGCCCGAACTGATTCGGCTATCCGAATCTGAACAGGCCAAGTCGGCAAATTAGTCTGGACATCACTTTCCGCGCCGCGGCACATCGCAGGCGTAGGGTGGGATAGCGGGAGCTTGTCCGAGAGGCGGAAGGATGAGCAAACTGCGATTCTTGGTTTCGTTGATTACGCGGGAAAACGACTACCAGGTGGAACAAGCGGCTGCTGCACTTGCGGCCGCAAAAGAAATTGGCGTGGATGCAGACATAGTCTACGCGGACAACGACCCCATCACGCAGAGCACGCAGGTTCTGAAAGCCATTCAGGCGGAACCCTCGCAGCGACCCAACGGAATTATTGTCGAGCCTCTCGGGGCCACCGCTTTTCCTCAAGCAGCGCAAGCCGCGGTCAGCGCCGGCATCGGCTGGGCGGTGCTCAGCCGCCGGGCGGACTATGCCCCGAAACTTGGCCAGTCTTCACGCTCTCCGGTGTTTTCCGTGAGCGTAGACCAGGTGGAGGTCGGCCGCATACAAGCTCGACAAGTGATGGCGCTTCTGCCGCGAGGTGGGTCCGTGTTGTTCATCCAAGGACCGTCAGTCAGTTCCGTCTCGCAGGAACGGCAAGAAGGGCTGATGGAATTGCTTCCCGGCAGTGTTCATCTTACGAATCTGCGGGGAAGATGGACCGAGGAGAGCGCGCATCAAAGTGTGTGCTCCTGGTTCAAATTGATGACCGCGCAGAAGGTACGCATTGACCTCGTGCTCGCGCAGAACGACGTCATGGGCATGGGGGCAAGGAAAGCCATCGAGGAGACCGTAACCGGGCCCGACCGCGACGACTGGCTGGAAATCCCCATCACGGGTGTCGACGGAGTTCCGAAAACGGGTCAAGCGTGGGTGACTGGCGGGAAGCTTGCGGCAACTGTGATTGTGCCCCCCAGCTCTGGGAAGGCGCTCAGGCTTATGGCGGAAGCCCTATGGAAGGGAAGCAGCAGCATTGCCGAACACATTTATACTTCCCCGGCCGCGTTCCCTGAGATCGCGAAGCTCACGCCCAAAAGCCCCAAAGGATGATATCGGCGCGTGCGTACAGAAACAGGTCAACGATTCTCGTCCAGGCCCCGGCGCCGCTTCCGCGCCTGATCTTGATTTAATCTGTCGACAATGGCGAGCATCGCTTGCGCTTGCTCGAGCTGGCCGCGCTTCCGGTAGGCCGTGGCCAGGTGCAAGCAGGGCGTGGGATTCTGCGGGGCAAGCCGATGGCCTAATTCCAGATGTTCGATGGCGGCGTCAACGCGGTCTTCCTGGAGCAGGATGCGGCCTAGAGCGATTTGCGAGCTGGCAAAGTTCGGACGCGCGGCGACGGATTTCTCGAGCGATTGCTTTGCCTCAGTGAACTCTGGCGTGCCGGGGCTTGCGCCGTTGTGGATCAATGCGTCCCCAAGAAGACAAAGCAATTGATAATCCGCAAATCCTTCAAGAATTCCGGTGCGCGCGATTTTGGCCGCCTCAGAGAGGTTGCCGAGCATGAAGCTCTCTTGCGCAGCGGCGAGATAGCCGATCGTCGAATGAGGAGCAAGCGCAGCGGCGCGCTCAAATTCGGGTTTCGCCATCCCGGGCTCTTCAAGTTGCCAGAGTCCGTAGCCGAGTTCGTAGTGGAGTCTTGCGGATTCGGGAAGATTCCGAATCCCTGCTTCCACGACCCGAACGGCCTGGGCATAATCCTGCTTTTCCATGAAGGCGGCCTCTACAAAAAGATAGAGTTTCTCGTCGTGAGGCGTGAGCGCAGCCGCCTTTTGAAACGCTTGGAAGGCTTCTTTGGGTTGATGGTTGCCCTCGTAAGCTTGCGAAAGCAGATTCTCGACGCTTGCGTTCTCATGGTTCCCGTTGCGCAATTCCGCGAGGATGGAAATCGCTTTAGGAAAATCGCCCACGCCAACGTAGCAAAGGGCCAGATTGAATTCGGCGGCGTAGTCATCGGAAACATGGCCGCGCGCTGCGAGGAAATGAGGAATCGCTTCTGAAAAACGGCCACTGCGGCTTAAGGTGATTCCTGTTTGGAGCTCGGCTTCCGGCTGCGGCGTGGTTTCCTGTCGTGTTTGTTCCATGGAAGAACGATTTGGCGCGTCTGAGCTTTGTGCCCACGCAATCGCACAATTCAGGCTCGTTACCAGCAACACCGCGACCGCGGCCCGGCGCCATGCGTGGGAAAGGACCCCTCGATCCATTACATACTCTTCATTTCCAGCCGCCCTGGCCTTCCACAATCGTAATGTAGCGGTCGACGGGCAACTCCGTAAAACGTTCGGTTTTTTCACTGGGGTTGGGCCACTTCACTTCGACCCAATCAACCTTTTTTCGCTGGCCCAAGCCCAGCACCATGCGCGGATCATGCGAAGAAAGATAACTTCCTCCGCCCACTTTCCACGCGTGCCGCAGCAAATCTCCCGCCTGATAAGTCACTTTTGCTCCGATGGCGTCGCTGTTCGCTTTGCGCCCGACCAGTTTCAGGCCGAGCCAGTGGTTCTGTCTCCCCGCATGATTCCGTAGTAGAACGGGCGCGTCATCGTTTTGCGCAATGAGCACATCTAGCGAGCCGTCGTTGTCAAAATCGCCCACGGCCATTCCCCGGCCGGCGAGCGCGCGCGAAAAGATTGGACCGCTTTGCGCGCTGAGGTTTTTCCATCCCTTGCCCGTGTTTTGAAACAGCAGCAGCCTTTCACGGTAACCGACATTTTGCAGGCGCTGCTCGACCATCAAGTCCGGATGACCGTTGCACAGGAGGAGGTCCACGTTGCCATCATTGTCGTAATCGAAGAACTTCACGCCCCAGCCGCTCAGCATTTTAGTAGCGGCGCTAATTCCGGCGCCCGGCGCGGCATCGGCAAACGTTTCATCCTTATTGTTGTGGTACAGCGAATACAGTTCGTGGTCTACGTTCGTCACGAAGAGATCGAGCCAGCCATCCTGATCGTAATCTGCCGCGTCGACACCCATTCCAGAGCGCGCCAGGCCAAACGGGCTGAGTCCGACTCCCGCGAGCAAGCCGATTTCTTCAAACCGTCCTTTCCGGTTGGCGAAAAGAAAGTTCGGCACGGTGTCGTTGCCCACGAAAAGGTCCATCCAGCCGTCATTGTTAATGTCCGCCGCCACGACGCCCCAGGCTTTTGCCGGCGATTTCGAAATGCCCACGTCTTTGCTCACATCGGTGAACGTTCCGTTGCCGTTGTTTCTAAACAGCCAGCATGGCATCGGCGTATAGACCGTTGGCTTGCAGTACCAGCGCTTGTTCTCCGCGCCGTAGCCGCAATAGATATTCTTGGACTTATCGAAGTCGACGAAGCGGCAGACGAACAGATCCAGCAAGCCATCGTTGTTGTAATCAAACCAAACCGCGCTCGTGGCCCATCCCGGCGCCGCGAGTCCTGCCTTCGCGGTGACGTCAGTGAATGTGCCATCGCCGTTATTGTGATAGAGAATGCTGTGCGGATATTGCGTAAGATAAATATCGGGGAGCCCGTCGCCGTCGTAGTCGCCTACCGCCACGCCCATCCCGTAGGCGCTTCCTGCGACGCCGGCTTTCACCGTTACATCTGTGAAGGTTCCATCACGATTGTTGCGGTAGAGCGCATTGCGCAGCGGATGCGGTGGCGTGTAGAAATCGCACGGCCCGCTGTTCACCAGGTAAATGTCCATCCAGCCGTCGTTGTCGTAATCGAGGAACGCGCAGCCCGGCCCCACGGTCTCCGGCATGTACATTTCGGGCGATAGCCCGGCGGTGTGCGTCCAGGTGATGCCGCTCTTGCTTGCAGGAATTTCCTCGAAGGCGGGAAGGGAATCAGGCTCGTCGAGGGGCCATAGCGAACTTGCGTTTGCGAACGGCTTTAAGGCCGCAGAGCCATTCGCGGCTGCGAACGCGCTTGAGAATCCTGACAGGCCCAGCAATTGCAGCCAGCGGCGGCGCGAAATCATTGTGGCGTCGCGGTAGTGGCGCTGGGAGGCGCTTTGGCGGCAGTTTCCCGCTGTAGCTGCATTTCCTTTGCGGCGCTTTCTTTGCGCCCGGTGCGGTCATAGGCAATCGCCAGTTGATAGTGCCCCGCGGGATCTTCGGGGACGATCTTCACGTATTTCTCGAGCGGGGCCACGGCGTCGGCAAATTTTTGCGCAGCAGCCAGCGACATGCCCAGTGCGAGGTAGGCTTCGGCGAATCCGGAGTCAATCTTTGCGGCGATTGAAAAATGCGTAATCGCGTCGTTCCATTGCCCGGTGCGGCGGGCGATTTCGCCGAGCGAAAACTCCGCCGCAGCGTTGCTCGGATCGATTTTCAACTCCTGCTCGAATTCTTTTTTCGCCTCTTGCGTGTCGGACTCGGAGTCGCCTTTGGAGAGCGCAACGCGGCCCAGCCGGAAATGGATGCCCGGCACATTCGCGTTCTGGTCGAGAATCTTTTGATATTCCGCAGCGGCTTGGTCCCAGCGGCCTTGCGACTCGAACGACTCGGCCTGCAGTTCCTGGGCCTGATAGGAAGTCGGCGCTTCTCGCGCAAGTTCCTGCGATGCCTGCATGGCCAGCTCGGAAAAATAGTGCGTGGTGATGTAGAGAACTTCGGGATCGTGTGGGAAGTCGCGCTTCAAGATAAAAAGGGCGTTGATCGCGATCTGGGCTTGATTGAGGCTCATGGCGCAC
>Ga0209474_10002784_pt1 | contig 15782 bp, 15 predicted proteins | sample GraSoiAngelo_145_FD_185902 | JGI IMG/M metagenome (GOLD analysis project Ga0209474, IMG submission 185902) | Grasslands soil microbial communities from the Angelo Coastal Reserve, California, USA - 14_1009_05_20cm (SPAdes) (version 2) | ecosystem: Environmental > Terrestrial > Soil > Grasslands...
CGCCAGCCTGAGCGCCGGCAAAATACGTCCCATTCGGCGAGTTCATTGAGATCGCCGATCACGGGCCTGGCGTCGATCTTGGCGTAGGCATCGCCGCAATTCTGCAGGAAGCCGTCGAGCACATAAATCACCGCGGAGGGTAACGCGGCCCGCGCGGCGCGGGCTTCTTCGAGCGTGGCCACAAAAAAGGTCTTGCAGCCGGCGCGGGCGAGGGCGCGGGCGACCGGATCGGCGCCGCAGCCGTAGGCATCAGCCTTGATCACGGCGGCGCATTCGGCGGGCACGGCGGTCTTCTCGAGCTTGCGCCAGTTCGCGACGATGGCATCGAGATCGATGGTGAGAACCCCGGTCGCGGACGCCAGCGCCGCCGCCTGATTGGCTTCAGGCGAAAGCACCGTGCCGATGGTTTTCGGGTCGGAGACGATGTTCATGCGCTAGTTTAGGCACAGCGGCGCGGGCGGTTCAACCGTGCCGCGTCAGTACCTTCGTTCCGGCAGGTGGTTGTCAGCGCTCAGATCGCTGAAACGCGTAAACTGACCTTCAAATTGCAGTTCGACAGTGCCGGTCGGGCCGTGCCGCTGCTTGCCGATGATGACCTCCGCCTTGCCGTGCACCAGCGACATGTCGAGCTGCCATTTTTCGTATTCCGGCGTCCCGACCCGCGGCTCCTTGTTGGCGAGGTAATATTCCTCGCGGTAGACGAATATCACGACGTCGGCGTCCTGCTCGATCGAACCGGATTCGCGCAAGTCGGAAAGTTGCGGGCGCTTGTCGTCGCGGTTTTCCACCTGGCGCGATAGCTGCGACAGCGCGATGACGGGCACGTTCAGTTCCTTGGCGAGCGCCTTCAGGCTGGTCGTGATCTCCGTGACTTCCTGCACACGGTTATCGCTGCGTTTTCCCGAACCCTGCAGCAACTGGATATAGTCGACCACGAGCAGGTCGAGGCCCTTTTGACGCTTCAGGCGGCGGGCGCGGGCGGTGAGCTGCGAAATCGAAAGGCCGCCGGTTTCATCGACAAACAGCGGCAGAGACTGCAATTGGATGGAGTAGTCGCGGATTTTTTCGAAGTCGATCTCGCTGATGCCGCCGCGGCGAATCGTGCTGGACGCGATGCTGGTCTGCTCGGCGAGAATACGGGTGGCGAGCTGTTCGGCGGACATTTCGCAGGAGAAGAAGCCGACGACGCCGCCGTTGACGGACTTCATCGCGCCGTCAGCCTGAACCTCCGCGCGATGCGCTTTGGCCACGTTATAGGCAATGTTGGTCGCAAGCGCGGTCTTGCCCATTCCGGGTCGCCCGGCGACGATGATCAGGTCCGAGGGCTGCAGGCCGCCCATCTTGATGTCGAGATCGCGAAGCCCGGTCGCGATGCCCGACAACTTGCCGTCGCGCTGGAACGCTTTGGCCGCCATATCGACGGCAACGGTCAATGCCTGTGCGAAGCGCTGGAAGCCGCCGTCATATTTGCCGGATTCGGCCAACTCGTAGAGCCGGCGTTCGGCATCCTCGATCTGCGCCCGCGGCGCGAAATCCACCGGCGCATCGAAGGCGACGTTCACCATGTTTTCGCCGATCCGGATCAGATCGCGGCGCAGCGCCAGTTCGTAGATCGTGCGCCCGTAGTCCTGGGCATTGATGATCGTCGTTGCTTCGGCGGCGAGCCTGGCGAGGTATTGCCCAACCGTCATGCCACCGATGTCGGTTTCGGCCGGCAGGAATGTCTTCAGCGTGACCGGGGTGGCGATCTTGCCCATCCGGATCAAGCTACCGGCGGTCTCGTAAATCGTCTGATGGATCGGCTCGAACAAGTGCTTCGGCTCGAGGAAGTCCGAAACCCGGTAAAAGGCGTCGTTGTTGACGAGGATCGCCCCGAGCAGGGCCTGTTCCGCCTCGATGTTATGCGGTGCGCTCCGATAGGCCGGAGTCCCCGCGTCCGGGGCGAGCTTGAGAACATTCGAATCAAGAAGGGCCATTATGCTCGAGTGTCGGTGGAACTTTGTCGGATGCGGGGCGGCGATAAAGCGCCTGTACCGGGGCAAGCGGAAGCGCCAAGCCGCCTTATGCCCGATTCACACAATGCTTATTAGGAATTCCCGCGGCTGCGGCCCAATCCGCTTGACGCGCGGCCGGCGGCGCAGCGTGCCCGCCCGAACCTTTTGGCTCGAGGGCCTACCAATTGAGGAGGTGAGGAGCATCCCGATTACGACCTGCGCGTTCGAGGCGTCTCAGGGAACGAGTTGCTGAGTTCGGGATTGTAGGGGCTCACGCAGGGGACGGACGATGGGTCAGCGACTTCAGGCAACGCGATCGGCAGACAGAGACACGATCTGGCTTTTGATGCTGCTGGCGGCCATGGAAGAAGCGTCCGGTCCGGAATTCCGCGCCAAGCGCTGTGACCGCGAGCTGCTGGACAGGCTAAAGTCGCATCTGGCGCGACCAGCATCGCCACGTGGTCTCTATCGCTATTCGAACTTCAGCCTGCGAAACTAGTTCTCGGCCTATTCGCCCGCAATCTGCAGCCTGGGGGTTCGGCCACGCTCGACACCGCGCAGCTTCGCTTCTTCGCGGAAGATGTAATCGCGCGTCATCGGCACCACGCCTTGGCGTTTAGTGAGCTGGATCTGGAAATTCATCATATTCTGCTTGCGGAACGACATTTCCGAGCAGGCGAGGTAGAATTCCCACATCCGCGCGAAGCGCTCGTCATAGAGCTGTACCGCTTCCTCGCGCCGCGCCATGAACCGCTCGCGCCAGGCCTTCAGGGTTTCTGCATAATGCAGCCGCAGGATTTCGATGTCGCACACCAGAAGCCCGGCGCGCTCGATCGCCGGGATGACTTCTGAAAGCGCGGGGATATAGCCGCCAGGGAATATATATTTTGCGATCCAGGGATTGGTGGCGTCGGGTCCTTCCGAGCGGCCGATCGAGTGCAGGACCATGACGCCGTCCGGGGTGAGAAGTTCGGCGCACCGCCTGAAATAAGTCTCGTAGAAGTCGACGCCGACATGCTCGAACATGCCGACCGACACGATCCGCTCGAACGGACCGGCTACATCGCGATAGTCCTCGAGGCGAAATTTCGCCGACCGGCTCAGATTTTTCTCGGCGGCACGGGCGCTGGAGACCTGTAGCTGTTCGGTCGAAAGCGTGACGCCGGTGACGTTGGCGCCGGTCATTTCTGCCAAATAAAGGCTAAGCCCGCCCCAGCCGGAGCCGATGTCGAGCACGCGATCTCCACGTCTGATCAATAGCTTGGCCGCGAGATGGCGCTTCTTGGCAAGCTGGGCGTCGTCAAGCGTAGCGTCCGGTGTCTCGAAATAAGCGCAACTGTACTGTTTGTCGGCGTCGAGAAAGAGTGAATACAGCCGTCCATCGAGATCGTAGTGCCGCGCGACGTTATTTCTCGCGCGGCTGCGGGGATTGAACTGGCTGATGTGCCTGAACAGATAACGTAGCCACCAGCGCAGCTTGGCCCAGCGCGGCAACATTTCCGGCTGATCCATCAGGATCGCCAGCGCGTCGGCGATCGAGCCTTTCTCAACGACGAAGCTGCCTTCCATGTAGACTTCGCCAAGCGCGAGTTCGGGATTCAGCAGAACCCTGCGCTCCGCCTCGGTGCTCAGAAATCGCACGCAGACCGGCTCGCCAGTGCCGTCGCCGCAGCTGAATTTCGATCCGCTCGCGGTGATAAACGTCATCGCACCGCGGCGGATAAACTGACTCAGGAAGTAACGTAACAATCGGTCCATCGAAACCACCAATTGAGCGATCCCGCAGAGGAGCAACGTACCGGCCGTCACATGACGCAGAGGTAACCCGAGGGTTCCCTAATGCCTCAATTTCATCATAGGACCGGTGGAACCGCCGCGCTAGAGGGCTGTATACAAAGCGGATATTCCGGAATCGGGGCGCGCGCGGTTGCGCCATAACTGCGCTTCCATTCGCAGGATAATCGGCTACAAGGTGACCGCCGCCGGTGCCCGGCTTGGGGAAGCTGGAAGCGATTTCCGCATCTGGAGAATCAGAAATGTTGAGCCGAGCGCTCAGTTTAGCGGCGGTTACGCTTCTGATCGGCGGTCTTCCGCCAGTGCCCGCGCTGGCGCAGGCGCAGAATCTCGAGGCCGGCAAGAGCCCCTCGCAGATCTTCGCGGGGACTTGCACAGCTTGCCATAAGGGCCCGCGGGGTCTGCTGAAAACGGTGCCGGCCAACTCTCTTCCGGGTTTTCTGCGGCAGCATTACACCACCAGTCCCGAAATGGCCTCGCTGCTTGCTGGATTCCTCGTGTCCAATGGCGTGGCCGATACTCGCCAGGGCGGCGCTCAGCCGAAGCTCGGCAGGGATGAAAAGTCTGAAACCAGAGTAGGCGGTGCGCCCGATCAACTCGACCGGTTTGGCCGCAGGCTGCGCCGCGCGCCGCAAGAGGCGGCCAGCCCCGAGCTCGATCCGCGCGCCCCGAGGCCGGAGGCCGAGCTATCGTCCGAAGCGGGGCGGCAGGGCCGCAATCTCAGGCGCATGACTCGGCCGGAGTTGTTTCCCGCGGAGACCCAGGATCCCGCTCAGGCGAGCGACGAGCGGGGTCCCGATGGCCGCAGATTGTCCGCCAAGCAGAAGCTGAGCAAGCGAGGCAAACCGGGTAGCGAAGAGGCGCCCAAGACCGACCCGGTCAATGCCGAGGCTGGCAAACAGGAGCCTGCCAAGAGCGAGGCCGCGCAAAGCGATGCGGCGACGATCGAAACACCCAAGATGGACGCACCTAGCAACGAAACCGCCGCTAACGAGGGCCGCAAGCCCGAGGGTACCAGGCCGCCGGCGAGCGAGGACAATCAAGCCGCAAAAGTCGACACGCCTAACAACACGGCCAACGCCGAGCCTTCCGCTGCTCGGCCTGCTCCCGCTGTCCCCGTCACTGCGCCGACCATTTCCGCTGTCTCGACCGCGCCATCGCCGGAGGCGTCTTCTCCGCAGCAGCCTTCCCCACAGGCCGTAGCCGCCTCAGCGCTGCCTCCGGTCCCTCCTGCCGGCCCGCCCGCGCCGCCGATCTCGCGTTAAAAGTTGCCGACCGTATAAGGGGACAGCAATCTCAAGCCCGGCCTGATTGGGCCGGCTTGAGCCGCATTGAAACGAAGAGGCTTACTTCTCGGGGGTCGCCTCTTGCTGCGGCTCCACTTCGTCGTGGCGGGCTTCAGGGGCAAAAAACTCGCCGGCTGCAGCGATGGCTTCGGCAGCAGCGTCCTGATCTTCCTGACGGGTCGAGATATCCTCGCCACGATTGATCCGCTCGGCTTCATCAGCACTGCGCGCGACCGTCACGCTCACGCTGACTTCGACTTCAGGATGCACGGCGATCGCAATCTTGTGCTTGCCGATCGTTTTGATCGGCGCGTCAAGCATGACCTGGCTGCGGCTGATGGTGACACCATCGCTCTCAAACGAGGTAATAATGTCGCGCACCGTAACCGATCCGAACAACTGGCCGGTCTCGGATGCCTGACGCAGCACCACGACGTTGCGGCCATTGATCTTCTCCGCAACCTTGGATGCCTCGCCTTTGGCCTTGAGGTTGCGCGCTTCAAGTTCGGCCTTCATGCCATCGAACTTCGCGCGATTGTCGGCGGTGGCGCGTAGCGCCTTGCCGCGCTTGAGCAGAAAATTTCGGGCAAATCCGTCCTTGACCCGGACGACTTCGCCCATCTGTCCAAGCTTGGCGACGCGTTCCAGCAAAATGACTTCCATGTTTAGTTCTCCTTATGTGACGAGATTTGGGTGACGAGATTTGAAAGTTGGTTTCAGGACACTGGGACGGGTGGCGGCCGTCGCCGCAGGTAACGCTGACGAATCCCAAAAACAGTATCGACGAGTCCGAGAACTGCCATCGCCACAAGAGGCCAGGCGAACACGATGACAATGGAATAGGTGCAGGCGAGCCAAAGTGCGCGGCCTTTCAACGCCGACGTGAGCGTATGCAGGACGGCAAAACCCGTCAGTGCGTAAACCATGAACAAGCTCGCCGCCACGATCTGCGCCAGTAGCGCAACCAGTCCCCCGGTGAAGCAGAACCCGACCGCCACACAGAACGCGACGAGCGTCATTGGTGGCGGGCTGGCGTGTTTCAGGTCCGGCCAGGGGCGGTGCAATCGCCCGGATATGGCGGTGACTTTTGCGGCGAGCCAGAGATTGAGCGTGAGTGTGGTCGTGGTGACGATCGCGCCGGCTATTGGCGCAATCGTCGCGAGAGCATCAATCAGCTGATCGAATTGGCGGATCGAGGCCGCTTCGCGCGTTCGGATGATCTGGATGACCTGCCCCAGGCCGTCTCGCAGCGTGCCCCTGATCGTCGCGGCATCGGTCCCAAGCGCGAGCAGGGCAACTACCGTGGTCAACGCGCCAAATCCAGATATCCAGAGCAGGATGCGACCGGGCGGATACCACTCGAGATCGGGCGCAACCCTCGATGCGCCGTTAGCTGACGAAACGCTGTTGGTCGCGGGCCGCCCCAGCAAGACCAAATGCCCGAGCCACCAGGCAGGCAACCCGACCGCAACGGCAAAGCCGATGCAAAGGGGAAGGCCGAAGATCGCACCGATGACGCTCGCGGCAGCAATGCCGCCGAATGTTGCGCAGAGCGGTCCCCATCCCAGCGCCGCTACCATCAATGGCAGGGGTGCCAGATAGAAAAGCAGCACCGCGACCAACGCTCCCGATACGATCGAGGCGAACATCAGGGCCGACGCACAGCCGGCCGCCATCGCAACGAGAATGATCCGCATCATCAGCTGTCCCGCTCCTTTCGAGCGGTTAGAGGTTTTGCGACCCCAACCGTCGGTAACCGGACGACCCGGAAACCTTATGAGAATTGATTGATCGGCGGCATGCATGCCGCCGATCAATCTAAGTTTCTAGCGAATGACGTAGGGCAGCAGGCCGAGGAAACGCGAGCGCTTGATCGCGCGCGCGAGTTCGCGCTGCTTCTTGGCGGACACGGCGGTGATGCGGCTCGGCACGATCTTGCCGCGCTCGGAAACGTAACGCATCAACAGCTTGGAATCCTTATAGTCGATCTTCGGAGCATTCGGACCCGTGAACGGGCAGGTCTTGCGGCGGCGAAAAAACGGACGGCGTGCACCAGCTTCAGCCATGATTGTTACTCCTCTACCGCCGCTTCATCGTCGCGCGAACGGCGCGGACCGCGGTCACCACGATAGCCGCCACCATCGCGATCGCCACGGAAGCCGCCGTCACGGTCGCCACGGAAACCGCCACCGCGATCATCGCGATCGCGGTCCCGATCCGCTTTGCGCATCATCGCGGAAGGGCCTTCCTCGTGTTCATCGACGCGAACGGTCAGATAGCGGATCACGTCTTCACTGATCCGCTCTTGCCGCTCGATTTCGGCCACAGCCGCGGAGGGGCCATCTATGTTGAGCAGCACGAAATGGGCTTTGCGATTCTTGTTCATGCGATAGGTGAGCGAGCGCACGCCCCAGTTCTCCATCTTGACCACCTTGCCGCCGAGTTGCTCGGCGATGCCGGTCATCTGGGTGGTCAGTTCTTCAACCTGCTGGGTGCTCGCATCCTGACGCGCGAGAAAAACATGCTCGTAAAGAGGCATGGGTGTCCTTTCCTGTGTTGCGCGGTTCCCGGCGGCAAGCCCTTCGAACCCTTCGGAAAGGACTCGATATGCTCAGAAGGCGGAAGCACGGGACGACGGACCGACTGGCCCTGTCACATCAATGTCGCCTGGAAGGTGAAATTGCTGAGACCGTCCGTTCAGCTCCCGGCCGGGATCCACGGATGCGCGGTTTATAAGGATTTTGACCGCCAAGGCAAGGGAAAGCGACGGCTTTGGAGCGCCTTCCTTGGGGTGGCGCGGAACGGGCGCGGCTTGACATAAGCGGCTCCTGCGGTGTCTTTCGGCCCAACTTTGGCGATTGCGGCCTCCAAAAGGTAGTCCGGGGCATTAATGACGGCAGCATTTACTTTTCCGGGGCAGGGCTCCCAGGCAGTCGGGATGGGCAAGGCTCTCGCGGAAGCCTTTCCAGCCGCGCGTGCGGTGTTCGAGGAGGTTGATGCGGCGCTTGGGGAGAAGCTCACAGAGACCATTTGGAGCGGTCCGGCCGACGTTTTGCAGCTGACGGAAAATGCCCAGCCGGCGCTGATGGCGGTGTCGCTTGCGGCGCTGCGTGTGCTGGAGACCGAGGCCGGCTTCTCTGTCGCACGCGACGCTGCATTCGTTGCGGGACATTCGCTAGGCGAATATTCCGCGCTGGCTGCCGCGGGCAGCCTCAGCATTTCGGACACCGCACGCCTGCTGCGCACGCGCGGCCTTGCCATGCAGAAGGCTGTGCCGGTGGGCGTCGGCGCAATGGCCGCTCTCCTCGGCCTGGATTATGAGATCGCAGTCGCGGTCGCAAACGAAGCGGCGCAGGGGCAGGTCTGTCAGGCCGCCAACGACAATGGAGGCGGGCAGGTGGTGGTCTCCGGCGATAAAGCGGCCGTCGAGCGCGCGCTGGAGATCGCCAAGATGAAGGGCGCCAAGCGCGCCATGTTGCTGCCGGTGTCGGCCCCCTTCCATTGCAGGCTAATGCAGCCGGCTGCCGACGCGATGGCGAAAGCGCTTGCCGAAGTAACCATCAGGCAACCGGCCTCGCCCGTGGTGTCGAACGTGCTGGCCTCGCCGATTACTGATCCGGACGAAATCCGCCAGCGCCTGATCGAGCAGGTGACCGGGACGGTGCGCTGGCGCGAATCGGTTGCGTATATGGCAGGCCATGGCGTGACACGCTTCTTCGAAATCGGCGCCGGCAAGGTGTTGAGCGGCTTGGTCAAGCGCATCGCCGAGGGCGCGGTCGGCATTTCGGTTGGTGGCCCGAACGATCTGGCTGTCGCCAAGGATGCGCTCGCTGCTGCGCAGACGGCCTGAGCGAGGGGGAAATGATGTTCGATCTGACTGGCAGGAAAGCGCTTGTCACCGGTGCGACCGGCGGCATCGGAAGCGCCATCGCCCAAGCACTGCATGCCCAGGGCGCGACCGTGGCGGTGTCCGGGACCAGGGCTGAGGTGCTGGAGGCGCTTGCCGCCAAACTCGGCGAACGGGTCCACGTCCTGCCTTGCAATCTCTCCAACTCGGCTGAGGTGGAGGCTCTGGTACCATCGGCCGAGCAGGCGATGGGCCAAGTTGACATTCTGGTCGCGAATGCCGGCATCACCCGGGATAACCTGTTCGTGCAATTGCGCGACGAGGACTGGGACGAGGTCATTAAGGTCAACCTGACCGCAACTTTCCGTCTGGCACGGGCCGCGACCAAGCTGATGATGCGCAAGCGTTTCGGCCGCATCATCGCGATCACCTCAGTGGTTGGCGTCACCGGCAATCCCGGCCAGGGCAACTATACCGCCTCGAAGGCCGGACTGATCGGCATGATCAAGACCCTCGGTGCCGAATACGCCAAGCGAAACGTGACCGCCAACTGCATCGCGCCTGGATTTATCAAGACGCCGATGACGGATGCGCTTAATGACAAGCAGCGCGAATCCATTCTTTCCAAGGTCCCTGCAGGACGGCTCGGAGCATCAGAAGAGATAGCGGCGGCGGCGGTGTATCTCAGCTCGAATGAAGCTGCCTATGTCACCGGCCAGACGATTCACGTCAACGGTGGAATGGCCATGATTTGAGCTGGTTACGACTTGCGTTAACCGGATGCCTAAGCGGTTTTCCGGGTGGATCGAGGCTTGTAGTCAAGGCTTGGGAAGTATGATAACCGAACGACCAAGAGACGGGCAAAGAACGCCTTGCAGGATTTTGAAACCCTGTATATTGGCGGTGCGGAGCCTGCGTCGTTCGCCGGGCCTTTGTCGGCTCTGACGGGGCCAAATCAAGACTATGCGATTACGAAGCAAAGTTTACCGACCAGGATGGCTCGTATCATCTTGGGACGGGTCTAATCGGAACAAGCACGAGGTTGAACGATGAGTGAGATTGGCGAGCGAGTTAAGAAGATCGTGGTCGAACACCTTGGTGTTGAACCCGAAAAAGTGGTCGACAACGCGAGCTTCATTGATGACCTCGGCGCCGACAGTCTCGATACCGTCGAGCTCGTGATGGCGTTTGAAGAAGAATTCGGTTGTGAAATTCCGGACGATGCCGCCGAAACGATTTTGACCGTTGGCGACGCCACAAAGTTTCTTGAAAAAAACGCGAAGAGCTGACGGATCGCGCGGTGCTGACCTAGCCGGGCGGGCCGTGCTCAAGCGGTCCGCCGGTGTTTTGTTGCGGGCTAGAATGCCGGGCTGGAGTGCTGGAAATGAGGCGGGTTGTCGTCACGGGCCTCGGCATGGTGTCGCCACTCGGATGCGGCGTCGAGACGAGCTGGAAGCGCATCCTCAACAGCGAGAGCGGCGCCAAGAAGATCGAGACATTTGATGTCTCCGATTTGACCAGCCGGATCGCCTGCCTGATTCCGCGGGGCGACGGCAGCAACGGTACCTTCAATCCCGATCAGTGGATGGAGCCGAAGGATCAGCGCAAGGTCGACGATTTCATTATTTTCGCCATGTGCGCGGCACGCCAGGCGCTCGATGACGCTGGTTGGCATCCTTCCACCGAACAGGATCGCTGTGCCACCGGCACCATGATTGGCTCCGGGATCGGCGGCCTGTCAGGCATCGCCGACACCGCGCTGCTCCTGAACGAGCGCGGACCGCGCAAGGTGTCACCATTCTTCATTCCCGGGCGCCTGATTAATCTCGCTTCGGGCTATGTCTCGATCGCGCACGGACTCAAGGGGCCCAATCATTCCGTGGTGACGGCGTGTTCGACCGGCGCGCATGCGATCGGCGATGCCAGCCGGCTTATCGCGCTTGGGGACGCGGATGTCATGGTAGCGGGCGGAACGGAGTCCCCGATTTGCCGGCTGTCGATGGCGGGATTTTGCGCCTCCCGTGCGCTATCGACCGGGTTCAATGAGACCCCGGAAAGAGCCTCGCGTCCCTACGACCGGGATCGCGACGGCTTCGTCATGGGCGAAGGCGCCGGCATCGCGGTGCTCGAGGAATACGAGCATGCCAAGAGCCGCGGCGCGCGAATTTACGCAGAGGTGATCGGCTACGGACTATCCGGCGACGCCTATCACATTACCGCCCCGACCCCCGATGGCGATGGCGCATTCAGGAGCATGAGCGCGGCCATGAAACGCGCAGGAATTAGTTCTTCGGAAATCGACTACATCAATGCGCATGGAACTTCGACGCAGGTCGGTGACGAGATCGAACTCGGGGCGGTGGAACGGCTGTTGGGCAACGCCGCCTCGAAGATATCGATGTCCTCGACTAAATCGTCGACGGGACATTTGCTGGGCGCCGCGGGCGCGGTAGAGACGATATTCAGTATCCTGGCGATTCGCGATAACATCGCTCCGCCGACTATCAATCTTGAGAACCCATCCGTGGAAACGGCGATCGATCTGGTGCCGTTGATGCCGCGCAAGCGCGAGATCAACGTCGCGCTCTCGAATTCGTTCGGCTTCGGCGGTACCAACGCTTCCCTCATCATGCAGCGCGTGGCCAACTGACGCGTATCGACAAGACTCCACCGTTTCGCCGTATTCGCTGACGAATCATAAACGCGTTGATCACAGACCGTTGCGGCAGCTCCGCCAAGCCACGATTTAACCGGCAGGACTTCAGGTTTATCGATGAGTGAGAGGCCGCCTATTTCGCCACGAAGCCCACGCGCCGCGCTGGAGCCTGAGCAGCTTCCGCCCCCGCCAAAACGATCGAAGCGCGCCCGTAATCCATTCGTCGTGGTCGGCAACGCCATCATCACCCTCATACTGGTCCTGATGATCGGGGCCGGCGGCGCATACATCTACGGCAAACAGAAGATCGAGGCTCCGGGCCCATTGCAAGAGGAGAGGATTGTCAACATTCCGGCCCGCGCGGGAATGACTGACATTGCCGACGCTCTGCAACGCGAGGGCGTTATCGACAACAATCGCTGGGCGTTCATCGGCGCGGTACTTGCGTTAAAAGCGCGCTCGGAGCTCAAGCCGGGCGAATACCTATTCCAGAAGAACGCCAGCCTCCGCGATATCATCGGCATCATAGTCGAAGGCAAGGTGGTGCAGCACGCGGTCACGATTCCCGAAGGTCTGAGTTCGGAACAGATCGTGGCCCGGCTTTCGGATAACGACCTGTTCTCGGGCTCGGTCCGCGAAATGCCGCGCGAAGGCACGATGCTGCCGGAAACATACAAATTCCCACGTGGCACCACTCGCGAGCAGGTGATCGCCCGCATGCAGCAGGCGCACAAGCGCGCGCTCGCCGAAATCTGGGAGCGCCGCACTCCGGACCTGCCGATCAAGACGCCGGAGCAACTGGTCACGCTGGCATCGATTGTCGAGAAGGAAACCGGCAAGTCGGACGAACGGAGCCGGGTTGCCTCGGTGTTCATCAATCGGCTGCGGCAAAAGATAAAGCTGCAGTCGGATCCAACCATTATTTACGGGCTGGTCGGCGGCAGGGGAACACTGGGACGGCCGATCAAACGTAGCGAAATTCAGCAACCGTCGCCGTACAACACCTATGTGGTTGACGGGCTTCCGCCAGGGCCGATCGCCAATCCGGGGCGCGCCTCGCTGGAAGCCGCCGCCAATCCGGCACGCACCCGCGATCTGTTCTTCGTCGCGGACGGCACCGGCGGCCACGCCTTCAGCGACACTTATGACCAGCACCAGAAGAACGTCGCCAAGCTGCGCGCCATCGAGAAGCAAATTCAAAACGACACCGCGGAGCCGACTGACGATCCCGTGTCGGGCACCGCGAACGCGCCAGCTGACCCCAATCCAACCGCGACGACGAAGCCCGCGCCCGCGAAAAAACCCGCCCGGGTAGTCCCTTCGCCCCGGCAGGGTACTGTTGAATCCACAACTTCGCCCCCAGTCGTGCTTCAGCGCTAGACTGCCCGCTGTGCAACCCGGACCCAAGTCGACTTTGCGCCTGTTCTATTGGCGAAAGCGTTATCCACTGTGGCGCAATACGCGATAAGGTTTATTGCGAATCCCGCAGCCGAGGTTGGCGGAGAGAATCACGTAATGGCGCTTTCGAGCATGACCGGGTTTGCCCGAAGCCACGGCGTCAGCGGGCCATACGCGTTCGAGTGGGAGTTGAAGTCGGTCAATGCCAAAGGGTTCGACTTGCGGATGCGGCTGCCGCCCGGCTGGGACGACCTCGAGGCTGTCGCCAAGAAGCGAGCCGGCGAGGTGCTGTCGCGCGGAACGGTGTATGCCAATCTGAACGTCAAGCGCACCAACCCGGTCTCGACAGTGCGTATCAATGAGGAGGTATTGGCCTCGATCGTGAACGTTGCGGGCGTTCTCGCCGGCAAGATTGACGCGGTGGCACCGAGCATCGATGGACTGCTGGCTATCAAGGGCGTCATCGAGGTGGTTGAGCCGGAAAACAACGAGGCCGAAGACAAGGCGGCGAAGGCTGCGGCCGGCACCGCCTTCGATCAGGCACTTCTTGAGCTAGTGGAGATGCGCCAGCGCGAGGGCGTAACGCTGGGGCAAATCCTGTCGCAGCGCATGGATGAGATTGAGCGCCTTGCAAGCAAGGCGGAGGCAGTTCCCGGCCGCAAGCCCGAGGCGATCAGGACGCGGCTCGCCGAGCAAGTCGCCGCATTGCTGGAGACCTCCGACCGTTTCGATCCCGACCGGCTTAATCAAGAAGCGCTTCTGATTGCGGCCAAGGCCGACATTCGCGAAGAACTCGATCGAATCGCCTCGCACATCTCGCAGGCGCGCGAGATGATCAGCAGGGGTGGCCCGATCGGACGCCGGCTTGATTTCCTCGCGCAGGAATTCAATCGTGAGGTCAATACCTGCTGCTCCAAGTCGAACGATATCGAATTGACTAATACCGGGCTGGAGATGAAGAACGTGGTCGAGCAGTTCCGGGAACAGGTTCAAAATCTGGAGTGATCGATGAAGGCGGGTGGCCACGGCATTGGCGGTGTTGAGCGGCGCGGACTCATGTTCGTGTTGTCATCGCCCTCAGGCGCGGGAAAGACCACCCTGTCCCGTCTGCTGATCGAACGCATGCCGGGCCTGAAGATGTCAGTCTCCGCGACCACGCGCCCGGTGCGGCCCGGCGAAATCGATGGCCGGGATTATTACTTCATCGACAATGAAAAATTCGAGCAGATGGTGAAGGGGAGCGAGTTGCTGGAATGGGCTACGGTATTCGAACGTCGATACGGCACGCCGCGCGCGCCGGTCGAGGCGGCTCTATCGGCGGGGCAGGACGTGCTGTTCGATATCGACTGGCAGGGCACGCAACAACTGCGCGAAAAGGCCCGGGCCGACGTCGTCAGCGTATTCATCCTGCCACCTTCCGCCGCCGATCTGGAGAAACGGCTGCACTCGCGAGCGCAGGATTCCGATGAGGTGATTCGGACGCGCATGAGCCGCGCCAGCCACGAATTGAGCCATTGGGCCGAATACGACTACATCGTCATCAATCACGATATCGATCAAGCGTTTGCCGAGGTCCAGTCGATCCTGAAGGCCGAGCGGCTCAAGCGCGAGCGCCGTACAGGCTTGACGACGTTCGTGCGGGAGCTGCAGCGGCAGCTGGAAAAATAGCGAGCCTCAGGTCGCGGCCCGCCTGGAAAAGTGCGAGAAGAATTCCTCGATGCGCCCGTTTGCCTTACCGGGTCGATCAACGTCACGTGCGAAACGGGACGGAGGTGGCAGTATCGGATCTGGATCATCCGACAGTACGATACGGTCGTCATCCGTCGGCTCCCGCATATTGTCCCGACGTGCGCGCAACCTGATGGATGGCCGCAGTCCATGACGCCAGAGCAGGGCGGTTGAAATTAGTCCCGCGAGCACCAGCGCGCCAGCGACAACGCTTAGCAGCACCGGAAACGAAGCTTCCGGATTTTGCTCCGCGGCGAGCGGGGTGGATGCGACAGGTGGCGGCGGAGCGGCTGGAGAAGTCGTTTGCACGTTCGTAGCCAACTTCTCCGCTGCCGGACCTGGAGTGAAGCTCGAACTCACACCTGACGGTTCGGGCCAACGCGAGGCGATTACGGATAGGTTTGCCGCTGCACCTGGTGATCGGCCCGCGCTAGTGCCTGCGGGTGCGGCGTCCGCCTGCACCATCGGAATTGAGGGAAAATTGCCAGCAGGCCGTTCGAAGGTTTGCTGCGCGGGTAGTTCGGCGCGAGCGTCGGATACGGAACGCTGCGTACCGGTCTCGGGTTGCGGGGAAATTTGCCTCGCAGAGCGGGAGGACGGCGCGAGAATGGGCGGGAGGGTTTCCCCTACTTCCCGAAGAAACCAGCAATGGCGTTTGGTGGCGCGATCGACGCGATAGTACCAATGGCTTCCAGCAGGCGTTCCCTCTTTTTTTGGAGAGGAGAGACAATCCTCGGCGGCGCTCGTCGCGCTGTGCGACGGCGTTGCAAGACACGCGCCCGCTAGGATACTGGCGAACACTGCTGATACGCACTTCGCGGCTGGGTTTGACATGTTCGGCTCCGGTGATCGTGCGCGACTCACCACCCAAGCCTCCGAAAAGAGTTGGGTCGCAATGAGCCGCAATTCCGGACAGCATGCGGCTTAATTCGGGCTCGCGTTTACGCGCCGAGATGAACAATGCGGGACCTTTGCTGGTTGATGTATCTGACCAGCGGCGAGGCTTATGCCTTGGTCTGCGTCAGTTCTTCAGCACGATACGTCCGACGACTTTTCCGGCCCTCAACTCGTCGATCCAT
>Ga0209474_10002785_pt1 | contig 15778 bp, 14 predicted proteins | sample GraSoiAngelo_145_FD_185902 | JGI IMG/M metagenome (GOLD analysis project Ga0209474, IMG submission 185902) | Grasslands soil microbial communities from the Angelo Coastal Reserve, California, USA - 14_1009_05_20cm (SPAdes) (version 2) | ecosystem: Environmental > Terrestrial > Soil > Grasslands...
GCTCCTAGGGCTTCTCGGTTCCAGCACGATCGCGAGCGCTGAGGAATTGTTCCAGGCGAGGCTGACCGGGGATCAAGAGGTTCCCGCCGTGGAGACAGACACGACGGGACGGTTCAAAATCCTGGTCAACAAGGACGCCATGGCGGGTGAGTACACGCTCAGCGTCGACAGCGGCGTGCGGGTCACGCAGGCCCACTTCCACTGCGCCCCGGCCGGCGTCAACGGGCCGGTCATCGTGTTCCTGGCGGGATTCCGCCCTGAGGGTTGGGACGTCAATGGGAAGTGGGTGAGCGACGCGACGATCACGGACGCCAACGTGATCGACCCTACATGCGGAACCACACTGGCACAGATTTTCCAGCAGGCCCGCGACGGCAACGTGTACGTCAACGTACACTCGGTGGCGCACCCCGCCGGGGTTGCTCGAGGTCAGCTCGAACCCGGCGGCGCCGATTGAGCGCCGTCCGCACTACCCTCGAGCGGCTCGAAGATGAGGTGGGTCGTTCCGTCGTGCCACTCGGCCTTCAACGTGACGAGGACGCGGCCGTCGGGCGTGAGCGCGAGCCGCTCTTGCGCAATCGGTGGGCGGAGCAGGTAGCGACAGAGGTGCTCGAGCCGCGCGAGGTCGCCCGCCGGCGCTGAAACGTCGGCGTGCAAGTCGAATCCGTCCAGGTGCGCCTGGCGCGGTCCGCGCGAGGTGATCCACGGCGCGTCGGGATCGCGGCCGAGCCGTAGCACGCGGCGCCCCGCGCGCGCGCCGAGGGCGACACGCCCTGCACTGACGCGCTCGCCACGGCGGCCAGCGCGACCGATTCTTCGGCGAGCGGATCGGGCGGCAGATCCCGCTCCTCCTCCGCCTCCAGGCCGCGGCGGCGCAGGAGCCGGCGGACCCGCGTGGCTACCGTGGCGAGGACGCGCGCACGTGATCGATTCGGTAGCGCGCCCGCGCGTCACCCGAGCCGCTTCACGAGCCCCTGGCGCTGCCGCTCCATCTCACCCGGCAGGCGCCCGTCGAACTTGCCGAAGAACTCGCCGATGCCGGCCGCCTCGCGGCGCCAGTCGTCCTTCGACACCGGTGCGCCCGTCCACCGCAAGCCCGCTCGTGTCGATCGCGCCGGGCGCGGGCAGCATGCCGATCGGCGACTCGGTCGCGGCGCCGGCGCCCTTCGCGCGCGCGACGATCCAGCGCAGCACACGCATGTTCTCGCCGAAGCCCGGCCAGATGAACCGGCCCTCGGCGTCCTGGCGGAACCAGTTGACGTGGAAGATGGCGGGCGGGCGCTTGACCGCCTTCCCCATCTCCAGCCAATGGCCGAAGTAGTCGGCCATGTTGTAGCCGCAGAAGGGGAGCATCGCCATCGGATCGCGGCGCACGACGCCGACCGCGCCGCTCTGCGCCGCCGTCGTCTCCGACGCGACCGAGGCGCCGACGAACACCCCGTGGCTCCAGTCGAAGGCCTGCAGCACGAGCGGCGCGGTCCGCGCGCGCCGCCCGCCGAACACGACCGCCGAGATGGGCACGCCCTGCGGATCGTCGAACCTCGGCGAGATCGACGGGCACTGCGCGGCGGGCGCCGTGAAGCGCGAGTTCGGGTGGGCCGCCCTCTCGCTCGACCCCTTCCGCCACGGCCGCCCGCGCCAGTCGGTGAGGCGCTCCGGCACCGGGCCGTCGATCCCCTCCCACCACGGGCAGCCGTCCTCGGTCACCGCCACGTTGGTGAAGATCGAGTTCTTGCCGAGCGTCGCCATGGCGTTGGGGTTCGTCTTCGACGACGTCCCCGGCGCCACGCCGAAGAAGCCGGCCTCGGGGTTGATGGCCCACAACCGACCGTCCGGTCCCGGGCGCATCCAGGCGATGTCGTCGCCCACCGTCCAGATCTTCCAGCCCTTCTGCGACGGCGGCGGGACGAGCATGGCGAGGTTCGTCTTGCCGCACGCGCTGGGAAAGGCGGCGGCGATGTAATGCGTCTCGCCCTCGGGGCTCTCCACGCCGACGATCAGCATGTGCTCGGCGAGCCAGCCCTCTTCGCGCGCCTGCACGCTCGCGATGCGGAGCGCGAAGCACTTCTTGCCGAGGAGCGCGTTGCCGCCGTAGCCGGAGCCGACCGACCAGATGAGCTTCTCCTCGGGGAAGTGGAGGATGAAGCGGCGCTCGGGGCTCAGATCGCCCAGCGAGTGCAGGCCCTTCACGAAGCCGTCGCGGCCATCGAGCGCCTTCATTGCCGGCTCGCCCATGCGCGTCATGATGCGCATGCTGGCGACCACGTACGGGCTGTCGGTGAGCTCGACGCCGACCTTGCTGAAGGGCGAGCCGACCGGGCCCATCAAGTAGGGGACCACGTACATGGTGCGGCCCTGCATCGCGCCGCGGAAGAGGGCGCCGACCTTCTCCTTGGCCTCGCGCGGGTCCATCCAGTTGTTGGTGGGACCGGCGTCGTCCTGCGTGCGCGAGCAGATGAACGTCAGGTGCTCGGTGCGCGCGACATCGCTCGGATCGCTGCGGTGGAGGTAGCAGTTGGGGTACCTGGTCTGGTTCAGCTCGAAGAGCGTGCCGGCGGCGAGCATCTCGCGGATGAGACGCTGGTTCTCGGCCTCGGAGCCGTCGCACCAGGAGACGTCCTTCGGCTGCGTATGGCGCGCGACCTCGTCGACCCATTGCTCGAGCGGGGTGGCCATGACGATATTTTCTAACCGATAGCCGGGGCGAGCGCCAGACCGAATCGCCCGTGGCGGGCGGAGCCGGTATGATCCTGCATGCCCTCCGACCTGGCGCGCTTCTGGACGCTCGACTCGGCGGTCGCCTTCCTGAACCACGGCTCCTTCGGCGCCTGCCCGCGCCCGGTCCTGGAGGCGCAGCAGCGCCTGCGCGAGCGCCTCGAGCGGCAGCCGGTGCGTTTCTTCGTACGCGACTTGGAGCCGCTGCTCGACGACGCCAGGAGCGCGCTCGCCGCCTTCCTCGGCGCCGACCCGGAGGGCCTCGTCTTCGTCACCAACGCGACCACCGCCGTGAACGCCGTGCTGCGCTCGCTGGCGCTCGCGCCGGGCGACCAGCTCCTGGTGACCGACCACGCCTACAACGCGTGCCGGAACGCGCTCGACTTCGTGGCCGCCGCGGCGGGAGCGCGGGTCGTGGTCGTGCCCGTTCCCTTTCCGCTCGCCTCGGCGGACGCGGTCGTCGAAGCGGTGCTCGCGCAGGTGACGCCGCACACGCGGCTGGCGCTCCTCGACCACGTGACCAGCCCGACCGGCCTCGTCCTGCCCATCGAGCGGCTCGTGCGCGCGCTCGCCGCGCGCGGCATCGACACGCTGGTCGACGGCGCGCACGCGCCCGGCATGCTGCCGCTCGATCTCCGCGCGCTCGGCGCCGCCTACTACGCCGGCAACTGCCACAAGTGGCTGTGCGCGCCGAAGGGCGCCGGCTTCCTCCACGTGCGGCGCGAGCGCCAGGGCGGCGTGCGGCCGGTCGTGATCAGCCACGGCGCCAACAGCCCGCGGACGGATCGGTCGCGCCTCCTCCTCGAGTTCGACTGGACGGGGAGCCACGATCCGACGGCGTACCTCTGCGTGCCCGAGGCCATCCGCTTCCTGGGCGGGCTCCTCCCGGGCGGCTGGCCGGAGCTCATGGCGCGCAACCGGCAGCTCGCGCTCGAGGCGCGGCGCATCCTGTGCGACGCCCTGGATGCGATGCCGCCCGCCCCGGAGGAGATGGTCGGTGCGCTCGCCGCCGTGCCGTTGCCCGACGGCGCCGACGCGCCACTCCGCTCGCCGCTCTACGTCGACCCGCTCCAGGACGTGCTGCTCGAGCGCTACCGCATCGAGGTGCCGATCGTCCCGTGGCCCGCGCCGCCGAAGCGCCTGGTACGCGTCTCGTGCCAGGCCTACAACGCGCGCGACGACTACGAGCGGCTGGCCACGGCGCTGCGCGAGCTCACGCGCGGCGGCTGAGGGGGTGGGTTGCTACGCAGGGCCTGGTGAGCGCGGGCGGAGCGTGAGCGGCACGCCGTGACACCGCTCGGCCCGCAGGCGCACGGCTCCCGCCGCGCGCGCGGGGTCGAGGGCGGCGAGCGCGGCCGCGGCGCCGGGGAGGTCGCGGACGGCGAGGACGAGGGCGGCGAGGCCCTCGCCCTCCTCGGCCGCGGCGCGGAGCTCTGCCGCCTCGGCGCCGGCGGAGCGCGGGTCGGCGCTCACGAAGCGCAGGCGGACGCCGCCCGCGCTCACCGCGGCAGCGGCGAGGCCGGCCTCCGCGCCGCACGCCTCGCGCGCGAGCCCGAGCTGGCCGGCGAAGAGATCCGCGGCGCTCGCCGCGTCGCGGCTCCGTGCCGTCACCTCCTCGAGCGCCAGGCCGGCGAGCGGCCCCGTGCTCGCCGCCGGAGGAGGGTGCTCGCCCGGCGGCGGCGTCGCGAGCTCCACCAGCACGCCGCGCGTCCCCTTCGGGTGGAGGAAGCAGATCATGCCCGCGAGGCCCTGCCGGGGCGCCTCGTCGATCAGCGGCAGCCCCTTCGCGCGCGCCGCCGCCAGCTCGGCCGCCACGTCGGGCGTCTCGAAGCACACGTGGTGCAGCCCCTCGCCGCGGCGCTCGAGGAACTTGGCAACGCCGCCGTCGGCGCCGATCGGCTCGAGGAGCTCGATCTCACTTCGCCCGATGGGGAGGAGGGCGGCGCGCACACCCTGATCCCGCACCGTCGCCTGCTTGGAGACGTGGAGCCCGAGCACGTCCTGCCAGAAGGCGAGGCCATCCTCCAGGCGGCGCACGACCAGGCCGACGTGGTGGACGCGGGTCAGCATGCCGCTAGCGAAGCGCGCTCGCCGTGCCGACCAGCGCCTTGGTGCCGTCGGCCTTCTCGCCCCAGACGTCGAGGTGGACGCGGCGGTGGCTCCCCTCGGCCACCTCCTCGCACACCTTCCCGCGCGTGGCGAGCACGTCGTCCACCCACACCACGTTCACCAGGCGCACATCCATCTTGCCGCCGAGCAGCCAGCCCGCGCCGAACGTCTCGGTCATCAGCTCCGAGACCAGGCACACCGACAGCATCCCCTGCACGACGATGTCGGGGAAGCCGAGCATGCGCGCCATCTCGCGATCGTTGTGGTAGTTCTTCTCCGGCCCCGAGAAGGCCTCGCACATCGCGAGCGTGATCGGGCGCGTGAACGGGCCGATCGGCTCGCCGGGCCCCTCGCCGACGGTGAACACGCGCTCGGGCCGCTTCTCGCGCTCGCGGTCGACGACCGTGTCGCGCCCCCCGTCCTCGACGAGGAAGCTCTGGTGCGTGCGGCTGCGCTGGAGCCAGCGGCCCTCCGCATCGGTGACGAGTACCTCGTTCACCACGTACTCGCGATTGCGCTTGCGGTAGCGGTCGACGACGGTCGCGCGGGTGCGGATCGGCTGCCCGACGAGGACCGGTGCGAAGAGCTCCCACTCCTGGCGCGCGTGCAGGTTCCCGAAGATGTTGGGCAGGTACCACGCGAGCGAGCGGTAGACCTCGGAGTGGAGGATGAGCGCGGGCGCAGCGCCGACCGGGCGCGTGCTCACCCCGCCCGTCCCGGCCTCGTAGCGCGCGACGTCGGCGTCGCTCACGGCGAGCGTGCGCCCGCCCACGTCCTGGCCGACGTGGACCTCGTGCTGCGCGAAGAACGGGCCCGCGCTCATCCGGCGAAGCCGTAGCGGCGGGCGAGATCCTGGTCCTTGGCCGCGAGCAGCCTGGCGAGCGTCACCATCACCTTGCACTGCTTCCAGGTGGCGTCGTCCTGCATCTTGCCGTCGAGCATGAGGACGCCGCGCCCGTCGGGCATCGCCTCGAGCACGCGCTTGGCGAAGGCGACCTCCTCGACCGGCGGGCTGAAGACCTTCTTTGCGATCGCGATCTGGCTCGGGTGGAGCGACCAGGCGCCGACGCAGCCGAGCAGGAAGGCGGCCCGGAACTGGTCCTCGCAGCCGAGCGGGTCGGAGATGTCGCCAAAGGGGCCGTAGAAGGGGAGGCACCCGGTGGCCGCGCAGGCGTCCACCATTCGCGCGATGGAGTAATGCCAGGGGTCCTGCTGCGCCGTCGGGCGCGGGGCATCGGGGTGCTTCGGGTCGGGGTCGGTGCGCACCAGGTAGGCGGGATGGCCGCCGCCCACGCGCGTCGTCTTCATGCGGCGCGAGGCGGCGAGGTCCGCGGGCCCGAAGCTGATCCCCTGCATGCGCGGGCTCGCGGCGCAGATCTCCTCGACGTTGGTCACGCCGAGCGCGGTCTCGAGGATGGCGTGCACGAGGAGCGGGCGCCGGAGCTTGTGGCGCGCCTCGAGCTGGGCGAGCAGGCGGTCCACGTAGTGGATGTCCCACGGCCCCTCGACCTTGGGGATCATGACGACCTCGAGGCGGTCGCCGATCTCGCCGACCAAACGCATGACGTCGTCCAGGAACCACGGGCTGTCGAGGCTGTTGACGCGCGTCCAGAGCGGCGTGTCGCCGAGCTCGACCTCGCGCCCGATCTCGACCAGGCCCTCGCGCGCCTCGAGCTTCTTGTCGGCGGGGATCGCGTCCTCGAGGTTCCCGAGCAGGATGTCGGTCTGCTTGGCCAGCTCGGGGAGCTTGGCGGCCATCTTCGGGTTCGAGGGGTCGAAGAAGTGGATGCAGCGCGAGGGCTTGACGGGGATCTCGAGGACCGGCTGCGGGGCGCCGATGGCGAGGGGTTTCGTGAAGTCGCGGGGGCTGCGCATGGGTTTGCCTCGAACGGGGTCTAACGTGGGGGGCCGGGAGGGGTCAACCGTGTCGCCACGCACGCGGAGCACGAGCGCGCCGCCGCTGACGAAGTCGGCGGAGGGGACCTGCACTCGCAGCTCATTCCGTGCTATCAGCACCGTCGAGCCGCGTCTCCGTTCTGCCGGCCGTTGGCTCAGTCGGTCGAGCATCTGCCTCTTGGGAGGGTCGGTGGTTCGTTTCAACCGACGATCACTCTGCGGCCGGGTTACTTGCTTGCGAACGACGCCCAGGCTGACGGCGGCGTTGCTGCTGGTCGTCTTCGCCTCTGCAGCGGAGGGCGGACCTCGCACGCAGTGTCGGCGCGCGTGCGGGAGCGCCGTCCGGTCCTGCATGACCGCAAGCGGGCAGGGTCTCCGCCCCTGCAAGGAACAAGTGCTACGACGGTGCGCGCGGGAGGGGCTTCAGGCGTGCGCGTCGTCGCCTCTACCGCCCGGCGCTGTCAGGTGTTCCGAGAGTGGAGCGCCCGCCTGTGCGGGCAGCTGCCCGCTCGCAGAGTTCAGTTGCGTCCCGAATCCACGGGGCGGATGCAACTGCGAGGCGCCCGCCTGCGATCGGGCCCGCAGTAGTAGCTGTAACGGCGTGTGTCGCCATGCGGGGCGGGTCTGTGTCGCCCGAGGCGGCCGCTGCAAGTGTGTGTAGGGCGAGACTCGGTCGTTGCGTGGGTATGACCCGGTTCGGAGCGCTCGTCGCGGTCTCCGACGCCGTCGCGGCAACCCGCTCACGCACCGAGAAGGTGCGGAGGCTCGCCGATTTCCTCCGTGCCGTGCCGCCCGGCGCAGTGGCTTCGACGCTGCGGTTCCTCTCCGGGCGTTCCGGACGCGAGCGGTTGGGAGTCGGGCCGGCGGCGGTCGACGAGGCGTGGAGGGCGGCCGCACCGGCTGCGGAGGCGACGCTCGGCCTCGAGGACGTCATCGCTGCCCTCGCTGCCGTTCGCGACCTCTGCGGGGAAGGGTCGGCGGCCGAGCGCTCGCGCCGGCTCGGCGAGCTGTTCGCCCGCGCCACGGCGCCGGAGCGCTCCTTCCTGGCGCGCTGGCTGGTCGGCGAGCTGCGCCAGGGCGCGCTCGAGGGCGTGCTCACCGAGGCCGTGGCCGCGGCTGCGGGCATCGAGGCCGCGACGGTGCGCGAAGCGCTCATGGTCGAGGGCGACCTCGCCGTCGTGGGCGAGCAGGCACTCCGCGCAGGCCGGGCGGGCCTCGCCGGAGGCGCCATCCAGCTCTTCCGGCCGGTCCTTCCCATGCTGGCGGGTACCGCCTCGTCGCCGGCGGAGGCTCTCGAGCGCTTTGGCGAGGTGGCCGTCGAGGCGAAGCTCGACGGCGTCCGCATCCAGGTGCACAAATCGGGCGAGCGCATCGAGGTCTACAGCCGCAAGCGCAAGCCGCTCACCGACGCGCTGCCCGAGGTGGTCGAGAGCGTCGGCCGCCTCGCCGCCGACGAGGCCATCCTCGACGGGGAGGCGATCGCGCTCCGCGCCGACGGCCGGCCGGAGCCCTTCCAGGACACCATGCGGCGGTTCGGCCGCAAGCTCGACGTCGACGAGGTGCGCCGCGAGATGCCGCTCAGTGCCCGCTTCTTCGACTGCCTGCTGGTCGGCGGGCATCCCTGCATCGCCCGGCCGCAGCGCGAGCGCTGGCGGATCCTCGGCGAGACCGTGCCGCCCGACCTGCGCATCGCCGCGCTCTGCACCGCCGACCAGGGCGCCCTCGACCGCTTCCTGCAGGAGACCCTCGCGCAGGGCCACGAGGGGGTGCTCCTCAAGTCGCCGGACGCTCCCTACCGCGCCGGCCGCCGCGGCAGCGAGTGGCTCAAGTGGAAGCCGGCGGTCACGCTCGACCTCGTGGTGCTGGCCGCGGAGTGGGGGCACGGACGCCGGCGCGGGTGGCTCAGCAACCTGCACCTCGGCGCGCGCGACCCGGTGAGCGGCGGCTTCGTCATGATCGGCAAGACCTTCAAGGGCCTCAGCGACGAGATGCTCGCCTGGCAGACGGAGCGGCTGCTCGGCCTCGAGCGCGCGCGCGATGAGTGGACGGTCCACGCCGAGCCCTCGCTCGTCGTCGAGGTCGCCTTCGACGGCGTGCAGCGGAGCCCGCGCTACCCCGGCGGGGTGGCGCTGCGCTTTGCCCGCGTGAAGCGCTACCGGACCGACAAGAGCCCCGCCGAGGCCGACACCATCGACACGGTCCGCGGCTTGCTGCCCTCCGAGCCGCCGCCCCGATTGCGCGGAGGGAGGCCTAGGGGTTTGTGATCAGTAGGTCCGACTCCGGCGGGTGGCTTTATGAGATTTCCCTGCGTTTCCCGCGTGCCGCCGTAAATCATCGCCTCAAGGAGGCGGTGCGGCGAGCCAGTGTTCCACCTGCCGAAGCTTGTTGGCGATCCCTGGCGACTCGAGTTGGGTGCGGATGGTCTCGATCTCCTGGCGCGCCAGATACCAGCTGAGCGACGCATCGGCCTTGAGCTCGAACACGGTCGTGGTGAGGAAGCCCTCACAGACCCGCTCGTCGCAGAGCCTCGTCAGGGCTTCCAGGTCGGCGTCGTTCCGAAAGAGCATGACCGACTCGCGCGCGGCGAGGAGCCCCTCCGGCGGTGTCGTGAACCCTTCGAGCCCGCGCAGCACGCGCCTTGCACGCGTGTCGGCCGCTCCGATTCGCGCGCGATCCTGGGCCTCGCGATCGGGATTGACGCTCAGCGCGGAGACGTTGTCACGGATCTGGATGAGGAGCACGCGTGACACGTGGGGCGCGAACCACGGCTCGCGCAGGGACTCCCGCAGCCAGCCGCACGCGAGGCTCAGGCCGTAGCTGTCGTAGTAACCAGCGTCCACGACGCGACGGCGCGGCCGGGTCGGCAGCACGGCCGCGGGGCTCACGTAGGGGAAGGACGCGGACAGTCGTGCCGCCGTGCGGACGGGGAGGCGATCGAGTCCGCCCGGCACGACGTCCGCTAGGTGGTACGCGGATGTGGACGCGAGGTCGAGGGCCCGGGGCTGCTCGATCCAGTGAACGAGGTTCTGCGCCGCAGCGCTCAGATCCACATTACTGATGAGCAGGCGCCGACCGTCCTCGACGAGGATTGGCGAAAACACGAGCGACGGCCAGCGACCGTCCTGCTCGCCACCGCGCAGCTCCGCAAAGGTCATGTCGAGCGCGGGACCGCCGTGCACGCGCCAGGCGTCCTCGAGCGCCTGCCCGCGATTGTCCTCGTTCGCGAGCGGGAGGAATGCCAGCGGCACGTCGCCGAAAGCCAGGCGGCGCGCAACGGCAGTCAACCCGTCACCGGTCACGCCGTCGGTGCGGAACGCATTCTTGCCCGCGCACAGCGACGCGACCCAGAACGATGCCCCAACCATCCCACCCGACGCGCCCGTGACGAGCCGTGCGGCCGGGCGAAAGCCGTCGAGGTGGTCGAGTCGCTCGAGGATCCACGCGGCCCAGACCGCCGCTCGGATCCCCCCGCCGCTCGCGCAGACCAGCACGAGCGGGCGCGAGTTGCCAGACTGCTCGATGGTCCGTCGCAGATCGACCAACTCGCGAGCCGCGCCGTGCGCGGGCGGCGGATAGGGCGCTGGTTTCGCGTACCTATCGCGGAGCGCCCGGATGCGCATCTTGTACGGATCGCGGCCGCCCGCGAAGAGTAGCGCGAGGCCGATCGCCAGCGTCATTGCCGGATGACCCGCGTGGAACGCGCAGAAGCCGTCGAATGCCACCATGCCGGCCAGAAGCATGCAGATGGCGACCGCCGGGGTGGCGGTGCGTCGAGCCCACAGGAACGCGATCCCGAGGCCAACGGCCAAGCCTAGCGCGAACACGTGCGACCAGGCGGAGGCGGGATGGTCCTTGTCCAAGACGAGCAGGCGCAGGAGCCATCCTGGCGGCGGGGTTGTGGCCTGCAGGTGATCGACGATTGCGACTGCCAGCGCTACGCCGAGCGCCATCACGACGGCGCCGCGGACGAACGGGATGACGTCGACGTGCGACGAACGCAGCACCTTTTCGGCCGCGTCACCCGAGACCCTGAGGATGCGCGGCGTGACGCCGGTCACGCCCTCGGTCGTATCAGATGCCCGCCGTTGCCGGAGCCGGTAAAGCGACGCGCAGCCCAGAAGGAGTGCCCACGGTACCGCGGCCGAGGCGAACGTCGGTGCGAGCGCCGGATCGTCTGCAGCCCGGCTGAACTCGAGCAGGTGCACCACGAGCGCGAGTGTCGTGAATACGCCGGTCACCGCCGCCCCGGCTCTCGCGCAGGCCCGCGCATCCTCGTGCCAGAAGAGCAGCGGCAACCCAAGAGCCCGGCCGAAGTTGAGGACAGGCGCCGCCACGAGGATCGCCGCGAGTGTCGGCACCGGGTAGCGTGCCAGGCTCCAGACGAATCCGAAGAGGGTATCTCTTAGCGCATCGATCGGTCCGGCATCCACGATCCCGCCTCCTCTGGTCCGGTCGAGCAGCGTATGGCGTGGGACGTGGGCATACCGCAAGACGATCCGTGCGCGATTCGACACGGTCCGCGGCTTGCTGCCCTCCCGCAGCCCGCACCCGTTGCGGGATGCCAGACCTGCGGGCGGTTCGTGAGCGCTCGCTCGACACGGGCAGAGAATTCGCCCTATGCCGACACCATGCCCCCCTCGCGCTCCCGGCCATCCTCCACCTGGCGCGACCGGAAGAGCGTCGTCACGCTCGAGGGGTTCGACGGGGAGGCGAGCCGCGGGACGCGCGAGGCCCAGGTCTACGAGCGGACCGACCCGCGCGGCGAGCATCGCACCCTGATGGGGCCACGGCGGACCCCTGGATCGGTCGGCTTCCGCGAGCCGCTCGAGGTGGCCCGCCTACGGCTCATGACCGAAGGCACGCTCGACACCCTCACCGCTTGCCCGTCTTGTTGCGCGGATCGTCGGCCGGGTTCACGAAGACGATCTGGAACGGTCCCGTGCCGTGCACCTGGACGATCCCCTCGCCCTTCCTCCCTACCCAGGCGAAATGCGGCGCCTTCGCCGGGAGCATGAGATAGGAGCCAGCGGGAAACTCGCGCGCCCCCCGCTTGCGGAGCTTCTCGCCCATCCCCAAGAACATCGTTCCCTTGACGACGGTCACGTGCTCGTCCACCGGGTGCCAGTGCGGCGGGGTCTTGCCCCCCGCCGGCTGCCGGATGCGGATGACGAAGGGACCGGACTTCTCCGGATCCCCGGACAGCACCGCCAACTTGGCGCCCGGTCCCCCCGGGGGGAAGGGCTGCCACTTGAGCGCCCCGGGTACCAGCATGACGTGCGCCTGGGCCGCCTCGGCCGGTGGCGCCGGCTTGCCGGCGGGCTCGGCCTTGTGCGTCCACCGCGTCCACGTCGCACAGCCGGCGACGCCAGCCACCGCTACGATCACGAGCAGACGAGACGGCCAGCTCTTCATGGCACCCTCCTTGCCGGCGCGGGATCTGCCGCGCGGCCTCTACCGCTCATAGAGCTTGAGCACCTGCACCTTCCCCGCGGGCGCGGCCTGGATGCAGAGCTCGCACAGCACGCACTCATCGAGGTTCTCCTCGACGATGCGGAGCCTCCCGTCCTTCTCCTGTGCGAAGATGTTGACCGGGCAGACCTCGACGAGCTTCTTTGCGAGCGCGGCGTCGGCCGCGACCGCCGGGTCCACCTGCACGTCGATGAACATGCCCGGCATCAGTGCCCTCGCAGGCGCTCCTTCACGAGCGCCGGGATGTCCTCGATGCGCTCGGCGACCGAGATGCCGGCGGCCGTCATGCGCGCGATCTTGTCGGCGGTAGTGTCCGCCTTGCCCTCGACGATCGTGCCCGCGTGGCCGAAGCGCATCCCCGGCATCTCGTCCATGAAGCGGCCGGCCATGAAGGCGACGATCGGGAGGCGCGAGCGGTTCTCGCGCACCCAGTCGGCCAGCTCGGCCTCCATGCGGCCGCCGGGCTCGGAGTAGATGACGATCGCCCTGGTCTCCGGGTCGGCCTCGAAGAGGGGCATCAGCTCGGCGTAGGTCGAGCCGATGATTGCATCGCCGCCGATCGAGACGGCGGTCGACTGCCCGAGACCGGCGGCGGAGAGCGTGTTGCAGATCTCGGTCGTCATGCCGCCCGAGCGCGACATGACACCGATCGGCCCCTTCTTGAAGGCGCGGCGGACGTTGACGGCCGGGCCGCCGAGGCCTCCCATCTTGGCCTCCTCGGGCGAGAGGATGCCGAGGCAGTTGGGGCCGATGATGCGCGCGCCGCGGAGGCGGGCGAGCTCGACCATCTGCGCCACCTCGCCGCGCGGGATGCGCTCGGTGACGACCACGACGAGCTTGACGCCCGCCTCGATCGCCTCGAAGACGGCGTCGCGCGTGAAGCGCGGCGGCACGGTCACGATCGAGCCGTCGACGCGCTGCGTGGCCGTGATGTCGCGTACGCAGTCGTGGACCGGCACGCCGTACACGTCACGCCCGGCACGGCCCGGCGTCACGCCGCCGACGATCCTCGTCCCGTAGTCGAGGCCCTCGCGCGTCAGGTTCACGGCCTCGCGCCCGGTGATGCCCTGGATGATGACCGCCGTGTCCTTGTGGATGAGGATCGACATCAGCCCTTCATCTTGGCGACCGCGCGGCCCGCGGCCTCGTACATCGACACCGTGCGATCGCAGTACTCGACGCCGTACTTGCGGAGGATCTTGAACCCGTCGTCCTCCCACGCGCCCGGGATGCGGAAGATGGCGATCGTCTCGGCAGGGGTGCGGCCCGCCTCGACGCAGCCCTTGATCACGCCGCGCGCGACGATGTCGACGCGCGTGTTGGAGACGACGTTCATCATGACCGCGATCTTCCTGACGCCCGGCTTGGAGAGGATGAGCTTGGTCAGCTCGCACGCCTTCTTGACGCTCGGGTTGCCGCCGATCTCGCAGTAGTTCGCGGGCCGGCCGCCGTGCTTGCGGATGGCGTCGAAGAGCGTGAGCGAGCCGCCGCCCGCACCGATCACGAGCCCCAGGTCGCCGTCGAACTCGCGCACGTTGCCGGCCACGCCGCGGTGGTCCGAGGCGTCGACCCGGGCGCCTTTCAACTCGAACTCGGTCGGCGGGCGGGCCTCGCGCGTCTCCTCCTTGCCGATGCCGAGCTCCTGGAGGAGCTTCGCGTGCTTGTCGCGCGCGTCGCCCTCCAGGTCGACGTGGCCGTCGAGGACGAGGAAGCGGCCGTCCTCGGTCTTTCCGAGCGGGTTGATCTCGGCGAGCGTGAGATCGTAGCGGAGGAAGATCTCGACCAGCGTGGCGACGATCGGCGTCGAGCGACCGAGATCGTCGCCGCTCACGCCGACCGCGGCGATCGCCTCCTTCGCCTTGTAGGGGGTGAACGGGAGGAGCGTCGAGACGTGGACCTGCCCCACGTGCTCGGGGTGGCGCTCGGCGACCTCCTCGATGTCGATGCCGCCCATGTCGCTGAAGATGAGGACGGGGAGCTTCCTCCGCCCGTCCCAGGTGACCGCGGCGAAGTACTCGTGGACGACGGGCGCGCGCTCCTCGACCAGCACGCCCCGCGGCCTCTGCCCCCTGATCTCGAGGGCGAGGATCGCGCGCGCGGCGGCCTCGGCCGCGTCCGGAGTGTCGGCGAACTTGACGCCGCCCGCCTTCATGCGGCCGCCGGTCAGCACCTGGGACTTGAGCACGACCGGGACGGCGAGGTCGCGGGCGATCTCGGCGGCCTCGGCGGCGGTGCGCGCGACGCGGCCGCGGAGGAGCGGCGCGCCGTGGCGGGCGAAGAGGGCCTTGGCTTCGTATTCGTAGAAACGCATCGGCCGCGCGAGGCGGCTAACACGCTGCGTCGGTGAGGGTCAAGGGACGGCCCTCGGGCCGAAGGACCGGCGGCCCGGTCATCGTCCTTCGGCGAGCGGACGCCATGCACGGCGCCTCGGCAGGAGAAATCCGGTGCGCTTCGCGTAGTCGCGATACTCCCCGCTGTGCCGCGTGAGGGCATCCTCTTCGAGGCGCGCGCGCCAGACCGTCAGGGAGATGCAGACCGCGGTCAACAGGATGACGATGGGAGAAAGCGCCCCGATCAGGATCCCGGCGAAGAGAAGGATGTAGCCGAGGTACATCGGATGACGAACGTACCGGTAGGGGCCGCGACGAACGACCGTGCGCACGGAAACGAGAAGCGCGAAGGATCGTCCGAGGCAAACGACCGACCAGACCGCGACCGCGTAGCCTGCGACGCTCACCAGCAGGGCCGCGACCGCGGCCCCGTCGCGCAAGGCGACGGGCATCAGGCTCTCTCGGAGCGGGGCCGGCGCCAGGTGGGCGAAGGCGAAGGCGTAGATGAAGAACGTTCCGAGCAAGGGGACGAGGACGTCGGGCGGCTTCTCCGGCTGCCTCACCGGAGCGCGATTGAAGAGCAGGGTGAGGCCGACGAAGAGCTCGAAGGCGAAGATCAGGGCGTCCCTCGCCGGGACGGCGAAGACGCCGCTCGGACCGAAAGGCAGCGCCCTCCGCTCGCCGAAGAGCGCGACCGACGCGCGGAGCGCCCCGAGCTGCTTGTAGGCGAGGAGGAAGAAGAACAGCGAGAAGACATACTTCTCGACCAGGGTGATCCATCTCGCGAGCGTTGGCGTTAGCGTCATGACGGGGCGTGGGGAATCCCGTGACCCCCCTCGGCGGCGTGACGCCGGTCAGGTAGCCGCACGCGGTGCTCGTCTGCAAGCGCGGTCCTCGGCGCTCGCCGGCCCCGTAGCTCCGCCGGCGGCGGGTAGTGGTTGAAGAACGCCACCGCCCGGCGCTATGGTCGGGAGGTCATGCCCGAGGCCTGGCGCGAGGCACTCTCCGACGGCGAGCTGCGCGAGCTCTGCGCGATGCGCGACTGGCGCTCGTGGCTCTCGATCGCCATCGACTGGGCCGTCATCGGCGCGGCCCTTGCCCTGGTCGGCCGCTGGCCGCACCCGCTCACGGTCGTGGTCGCGCTCTTCCTCATCGGCGGCCGGCAGCTCGGCCTCGCCGTCCTCATGCACGAGGCGGCGCACCGGACGCTCTTCCGGGACCGGCGCTGGAACGACCTCGTCGGCAACTGGCTGTGCGCG
>Ga0209474_10002788_pt1 | contig 15773 bp, 14 predicted proteins | sample GraSoiAngelo_145_FD_185902 | JGI IMG/M metagenome (GOLD analysis project Ga0209474, IMG submission 185902) | Grasslands soil microbial communities from the Angelo Coastal Reserve, California, USA - 14_1009_05_20cm (SPAdes) (version 2) | ecosystem: Environmental > Terrestrial > Soil > Grasslands...
AATCCGTTCCGTTAGCTGGAGAATGGTAAGTCCATGCGCAAGACGCGCATCGTGCTCGCAATTGTTGCTGCGTATCTCATTTTGATTCTCTTCGGTCATCTGCCCGATCATTTAATTCTCTTTCCGACGAAGGCACCGATCGATGCTGGCGAGGCGGCCCGCAAAATGGTTCCGTTTCAGAATGGCGAATTGGAAGTTTGGACGGCAAAGTCGCATCGAGCGAAGCAACAGGTCGACGCGGACATTTACGTTTTGCGGTTCTACGGCAACGCTGATCGCGCGGACCGCTGGGTCGCAGCCGAGGCGGAAGAGTGGAATGGGCGAGCTGTCGAGATTTGGGGAATGAATTATCCTGGATTTGGTAGGAGCACCGGACCGGCGCGGCTTTCCCGGATCGCACCAGCAGCAGTCACCGCGTTTGATGAACTCAAACGCCACGCAGCTGGACGACCAATTGTGCTCTACGGAGCGAGCCTCGGCAGTGCGGCTGCGCTCCATGTCGCCCGGCAACGACCTGTCGCCGGATTGATTTTGCATAATCCTTTGCCGCTGCGCCAAATGATCTTGCGCCGGTTTGGGTGGTGGAATCTCTGGCTGTTTGCGGGTCCTATCGCGTTGCAGATTCCGCGAAATCTCGACAGCATTTCGAATGCGACGGCAATTCAGATACCGGCAATCTTTCTTCTCGCGGAAAAAGATGAAATAGTTCCGCCTCGCTATCACCGGCTCGTGGTTGACGCATACGCCGGACAAAAGCGTGTTGTCACGCTCCGCGACGCCTATCACAACACGCCAGTAGAAGGCGCGGGATTGGCCGATTTGGACCGAGCCCTTGATTGGCTGTTGCCCCGAAGGGCAAGCCACTGAAGGACGACGTCGATTGACGAAGTTCTATCCCGGAGGGGAGGAAACGCGCTGTCGACCGAAACAAATCGTCGGCCGACGCCGTGCTCTGCGAGTCACCCGACCTTCATCGTGGTTCGATGCGATACTAATTGTGTCCCGATGTTGGCGTGGCGCGTTGAGGTCTATTGAGAGGAGGAAATTCATTTGGATAACAAATTAACAGTCGGCGAACAAAAGGTGTCGAAGGCGAACAAACAGGAGTTGGTGGAGCTGCTTAACGGCGATCTGTCTCGAGAGTACCAGGCGATCATTGCATATATCCAGTATGCCGCGTCGGTGACAGGACCGTATCGCGAGGAGCTCAAACAATTTTTCCTCGGCGAAGTCCCCGAAGAAACGGAGCACGCCAAATATCTGGCTGACAAGATCGCAGCGTTCGGTGGAGTGCCATCTGTGACGCCCGAAGCTGTGCCGCAGGAAACCGACGCGCGTAAGATGCTGGAGAACATTCTGGAAGCGGAGCGAACGGCCCGCGACGATTATTCGGCGCGCGCAGCCCAAGCCGACGAATTGGGTGAGGTTGGTCTGTCGAATCATCTCGAGGACATGGCCGATGATGAATCGCGTCATCACGACGAAACCCTGAAAATATTGCAAGGCTGGAGCTGAAGGCCGGCCCAGGCAAACCCGCGTTCTCGGGGAGAATCGGCAAGCGCTAGGCGATCGTTACCGTGGCGATCCTGCGAGACCTTGGATTACTTTCTCTACGCCGCTGACGACTAGGGCAAAACGCGTATAATCGAGCTTCTCCGGAGTATCAGTAACGGAATGATAATCGGGATAGCGGAATGGCGCTGTGTCGGTAATCATGATGCCCGGATAACCGTGTTGCCAAAATGACCATTGATCCGACCACGCGACGCCGGGAATAAACGACGGGAGAGCCGCACCCTCGGAGGGAAGTTTTCCCTGTTGACGAAAAAGCGCGATTGCGCGCCGCAGTAAGGCGCGTGAATGCAAGTTGGCGACAAATCCAATGAAGTTACCCGTCCGGGGATAAAATGCGCCAATTGCTGGAATCGGATAAGTTTGCGATCGCGGCGCGTCCGAAAAATACCCGATCGTTTCCAAACTGATCATGGCGGAAATTTGATCGCCGCGAGCTTTGCAACGTCCGGCGTAAACAAAGCTGCCCATTTGTTTGGAAATAGGGCGGCTCTTCGTTCACAAAGGCGACGAAGCGTAATGTCTGGTCTGCGGGCTTGCCGGCAAAACGGCGTGCTAAGGCGAGCATCGCGGCGACTCCACTGCCGTTATCATTTGCGCCCGGCGAGCCGAATACCGAATCATAATGCGCGGCGACCAGCAAAATCTCCGGACGCGCACCGCGAATTTCCGCCTCTATGTTGTGACAGGCCCGTCCGTCGAGCTCATAAGTGTCACGTCGCGACCGCAGACCGCTGCGCGAAAAAGAATTCTCGATGAAATCGGCGGCGGCATTCAGTTGCGGATAGCGCGCCATGTTTCGTTCGCCGATTTCGACAGCGAGCGTGTGCACATCGGCGCGCAGCTCATCACGCAGCCTGATTTCCACAGGCGAAAGCGGCACTGAGCGTGAAATATTTTTTTCCGGCATTCGGAGCAAGAAACACCATGTTGCGCTCCCAACAATGGCGAACGAACCAATCAGCACGAGCAAGCGACGCCACGAACCGATCAACTTCACTTTACTGGCGCTTTGCGCTTTGGTCTCCAGTTCCGCGAACAATCATCTGCCCGACGACGCCCCCATGCCGCAATGGTTTTGCAACGACATAAAATGGCTCAAGACGGAACGTTCATGATCGACAGCGCCGATGAATTCCCAAATTTTTTAACGATTAACAAGCGATGGGCAAAGCGCGTATCATCCTGACCAAAGACGGAATATGCGGTCGAGTCTAAAAAACAAATGGAACCTCTGGTCCTCCTTCTCATCGGCTTTCTGATCTTAATCGTAGCGCTCCCGTTCGTCGCGATTGCCAGGGCGAAGGCGACGAAGCGCAGCGTTGACGACTTGCTGGCGCGACTCTCATCCGTTGAAGACGACCTGCGCACCTTGCGGCAAAGCCCTTCTGCCGCAAAACCAAAAGCGCCCGTGTCGACGTCGCCAATTCCGAACGTTAACGACGTCCTGCCACCGCTGCCGGTTATTGCACCGGCTGCTATTCCCGAAATGCCGAAAGAGTCACAACCGCCGCCAATTCCACAAGAACTCCTCGAGGCAAAAGCACCACCCATACTCGCGATCCCAGCTAGACCATCGATCGATTGGGAGCAATTCATGGGCGCAAAACTCTTCGCGTGGATCGGCGGTCTGGCGCTTTTCCTTGGCGTGGGCTTTTTCGTGAAGTATTCGTTCGAGCACAATCTCATTCCACCGGAGCTGCGCGTCGCGATCGGGTTCGTTGTCGGCGTGAGCCTTCTCGTTGGTGGTGTGCTGCTCAGGCGCAAGGAAAATGCGGTCACCGCGCAAACGCTGTGCGCTACTGGCGTGCTTGTGCTCTACACGGTGACGTTTGCCTGCCGTTCGTATTATCACTTCGCGTTCTTTGGTCTTATCCCAACGTTTTTGCTTATGACGTTGATTACCGCAGTCGCGTTTATACTCGCGGTGCGGCTTAATGCGATCGTGGTCGCCGTTCTCGGCATAGCCGGCGGGTTTCTCACGCCGGTGCTGCTCTCCACGGGGCAGGATCTTCCCCTCGGACTTTTCGTTTACATCGCGTTGCTCGACATCGGTCTCCTTGCGGTCGCGCAACGGCAACGGTGGAATGCCCTGCCGATTCTGGGCGCTGCTGGAACTGCGCTGATGCAGATCGGCTGGATCGGAACATTCTTCGTTCCCGAGAAATATTTCGACGGCAACAAAGTGCTCGTTGTCATGGCCGTTTTCGCCGGATTCCAAGCCATGTTTCTCGGGGCGGTGACTTGGGCGAAGGGCGCTGGAAAAATGAACCGCGAGCTTTCGGGGTCTGCGCTTGGGCTCGCCGCGGTCGCCTTGCTCTCAGCGTTTTACTTGCTGTCGTTTCAAACACTCGGGCAGCGACCAGCGCTCTTGTTCAGTTATATCTTTCTTGTCGATCTTGGCCTGCTCGCGCTCACTCTGCTCGACGCCAAACTTGTTGTCGTCGAAGCGTTCGCGGGCCTTGCGGCGTTCATCTTTCTCGGCGCGTGGACCACGACCTATCTGACCGGCCAGCATCTTTATACGGCGCTAGCGTTCTATTTTGTCTTCGCGCTATTTCATGCCGCGACGCCGCTTGCGCTACAACGTCTGCGCAACATCCCACGACCGTGGTGGTGCCACGCATTCCCAGCACTCGCGCTCATCCTTGTGTTAATGCCGATCTTCGAGCTGACTGAGCTTTCGATTCTCGTCTGGCCGTTTGTGCTAATTGTCGATCTTCTCGCCGTCGTTCTCGCCGTAACGACGGCGACCCTCTTGCCGATACTCGCCGTGCTCCTGCTCACGCTGCTTGCAATGAGCGCGTGGTTGTTCCGCATTCCGAGCGAACTGACCGGCTTGCCGACGGCGCTGTTTCTGCTCGGCGGTTTCGCGATTTTCTTTCTCGCTGCAGCGGCATGGGCTTGCCGTCGATTGTTGGCCGCGCCGGGCGCCCAAGCGCGCACGCCGAGTCTTTTCGGTAACGTCGCCGACCCGGCAAATCTCTCTGTTCAACTTCCTGCCTTGTCGGCCACGCTGCCGTTTCTTCTTCTCATTATGGTCACCCTGCGGCTTCCGCTCGAGAATCCGTCGGCAGTGTTTGGTCTCGCGCTGTTACTAATCGTCCTGCTTCTCGGGATGACAGAAATTTTCTCGTTCTACGTATTGCCTGTCGTAGGACTGGTTTCGGTCCTCGCGCTGGAACACGCGTGGCACTTTCAGCATTTTAATCCGGCTCGCGCTACGCTCCCGCTGACTTGGTATCTAGTATTTTACGCGGTGTTCAGCGTGTTTCCGTTTATTTCTCATCGGAGATTCGCGGGAAAAACAACTCCGTGGGCGACAGCGGCGCTCGCTGGACCGTTGCACTTTTATCTGGTTTATCAGCTCATTCGCGCTGCGCATCCGAACAGCGTTTTCGGTCTGGTGCCCGCGGCATTTGCGCTGCCGTCGCTCGCCGGACTTTTCATCCTAGTCAAACGCACACCGCTCGATAGCCCGGCGCGCAATGCGCAGCTCGCGCTCTTCGGCGGCGCCGCGCTATTTTTTATCACGCTGATTTTCCCGATCCAATTCGAGCGTCAATGGATCACTGTCGGCTGGGCGCTGGAAGGCGCAGCGCTTTGCTGGCTCTTTCATCGGGTACCGCATCCGGGATTGCGTCTCGCTGGCGTCGGCTTGCTCGTTGCGGTGTTTGCGCGCCTCGCGCTCAACCCGGCCGTGCTCAACTATCATCCGCGGGCGGCGGCGCCGATTTTCAACTGGTATCTCTACACCTATGGTATCGCCGCTGTTTGTCTTTTCGCCGGCGCGCGATTACTCGCGCCGCCACGCCAACTCGTCCTCGGTCGCAACTCCTTGCCGTTGCTTTACACATTGGGCACGGTGCTGGCTTTCCTGCTCGTGAACATCGAGATCGCCGATTACTTCAGCGCGCCCGGCGCAGCCGCGTTGACCTTTCAATTCTCGGGAAATTTCGGGCGCGACATGAGTTACAGCATCGCGTGGGGATTGTTTGCGTTGCTGCTGCTCATTGTCGGCATGCGGAAGAAAAGCGCACCTGTCCGATATGCGAGTCTCGGATTGCTCGGCGTTACCGTGCTAAAACTTTTCTTTCACGACCTTTCGCAGCTCGACCAACTTTACCGCATCGGCGCATTCATCGCCGTGGCTGTAATCGCCATCCTCGCATCGTTTCTGTATCAGCGGTTCCTCGCTGCTGTGGAGAAAAACAACGAGGCCAAATTCACGATTCCACCGACACCGTAACTCTGCAGCCTGGCAGCGTGAGTTATGTTGATTAGCCGATCTTCTTCCGAAATCGCAGAGCGCAGAGAGCGAAGAGCAGGATCGACATCCCGATAAGAATTGCGAGGTGCGGCCAGTATTCGAAGAAGTTCGCGCCCCGCAGAATGATCGCGCGCATAAGCGAGATGAAATAGGTAGTTGGGAAGAGCGCGCCAAGCGCGTAAAAAATCCATGGCATGGTCTCCCGTGGAAAAATAAAACCGGAGAAAAAAACACTCGGCAATAGGAATACCATCGACATCTGCAGCGCTTGCATTTGGTTCTCGGCTTTGGTTCCGACGAGCAGGCCGAGACTAAGCAGTGCGAAGACATAAACGAGGGCCGAAAACAACATTGCCACAACATTTCCCGCAATTGGCACATTGAAGACAAAGCGCATAATGACGAACAGCAAGACCGCCATGGCCATGCCGATGCACAGGTACGGGACGATTTTGCCGAGCATGAGCCCCGCCCGGCTCAATGGACTAACGAGTAATTGCTCGAGGGTTCCGCGTTCGCGCTCGCGGACGAGGGCCATGGCCGTGGCAACGGTCGTGCCGATTTGCAAAACAACCCCGATCACGCCCGGAACGTAGAAGTTTGGACTGCGCATCGCCGGGTTGTAAAGCATTTGCGGCCGGATTTCGACGGGAACCCCGTGCCGGCCTGTTTCGCGTAACAGCGATTCAACCGATTGCGTCAGCGCTATCCCCAAGCCGGTGTTGAGCGCTTGCAACGCCGTCGTCGAGTTCGATCCATCGACCAGCAACTGCACTTGGGCCGGATTGCCGGCGCGCACATCACGCGTGAACGTCGGCGGAATTTGTAGCCCCACGTAAGCGCGACCTTTCCGAATTTCACTCGCTAGCTGGTCCACGCTCTGGACCTCGCCGACGACGCGAAATGTTTCCGTGTTCACGAATCGATCGATTAACTGGCGGCTCTCGACAGTGCGATCCTCGTTATAAACGACCATCGCCATATGCTTCACGTCGGTGTCGAGTGCGTAGCCGAACGCGATCATCTCGATCAAGGGCGGAAAAAACATGAAGAAAAGCGTCATCGGGTCGCGCCAGACCACGATGAATTCTTTAAAGAGAATTGCGCCAAGTCCGCGAAAAAGTTTGTGTTTCATCACGCTGCCTTTTGTTGTTCCGCGGCGTGTTTCGCCGAGAGCTCGACAAACACGTCTTCGAGGGACGGCCCTATCTCGTGAATTTCCGCATGGCCGATGCCGGCGCTGCGAAGTTTTTCGTCGATCTGGGCGCGCTTGACGCTTTCATCGACAAGCAAATGCATCGATTGACCAAACACCGTCGCGCTGCGCACGCCCCGAAGTTGATGCACCGCTTGGAGGGCCGTCGTCACGTGATCGCAGGTCACATCAAGCCGCCGCGTCCCCGGCGGATTTACATCGGACATTTGCTTCAATTCGTCAGGCTCGCCGCACACGATAAGCTTGGACATGTAAATGTAGCCGACGTGATCACAGCGTTCCGCTTCGTCCATGTAATGCGTCGTCACAAAAAGGGTCATGCCTCCGGCTGCGAATTCGAAGAGCAAATCCCAGAGCTCGCGCCGCGCGACTGGGTCGATTCCGGCGGTTGGTTCATCGAGAAAAAGCACCGTTGGTTTGTGCATGAGCGAACACGCCATGGCCAAACGCTGGCGCCAACCACCGGAAAGCTGCGACGCACGCCGGTCGATGAACGGTTGGAGATGCGTCGTCTCGATCATTTCGTCGCGACGCTGCTTCAATTCTTTATCACGCAGACCGTAAAGTTTGCCGGAGAAAATAAGGTTCTCGTTTACAGTCAGCTCATCGTAGAGCGAGAATTGCTGCGACATGTAGCCGATCATTTCCTTGATCGGCTCCATCTCTCCGACGATGTCGTGGCCGGCGATCTTGGCGGTTCCGTCGCTCGGCTCCAGAATTCCACACAGCATCCGGATGACCGTGGATTTGCCGGAGCCATTCGGCCCGAGAAAGCCAAAGATCGATCCTTTCCCGACGGAAAAGGAAACGTGATCGACCGCGGTGAATGTGCCAAAGCGTTTCGTCAACCCCTCACACTGAATCATTGCCTCGCTCATCTTGTCGTCCTCTGCGAGTTCGTGTTCATTCGTGGTTGAGCTCTTCTCATTTTACATTTGGAAAATAAACATCGGCCGCCATCCCAGCGCGCAATCTGTCATCGTCGCTCGGCAGCCGAACCTTCACGCCGAAAACCTGCCGAATTCGATCTGAAATCGTCTGCACGTTACGCGGCGTGAATTCGGCCTGGCGGCTGACCTGTTCGACCGTTCCCTCAAAATCCTTGCCCGGGAAAGAGTCAACGCGGACGCGCACCGGATCGCCTACCTTTATTAGACCCAGCCATGGCTCCGGCACATACACACGTACCCACAGATGATGCGTAAGAAGCAGCGTCGCGGCTTCGCGATTGGCTGGCAGCACGTCGCCTACCTTCACGCTGAGCACTTCGAGAACCGAATCGGCCGGCGCGGTAACTTGCATTTCGGCAAGCTGCGCATCTATGTCGGCAAGCTGGGCACGCGCTTGCGTTACGCGCATCTTGGCTGCCTCGACATTTTTCTCCTGAGCCCGCGCCGAGCTTCCTGCGCGCTCGGCGTCACTTGGGGAAACGACTTTGCGTTTGAGCAAATCTTGCTGGCGTCGGGCATCGTCGCGTAGGAATTCCAGCTGCGCTGCCTGGGAATCGGCGTCGCGAATCGCGGTGTTGATCTGGGCTTCGGCAAGATCACGTCGTGCATGCAGCTCGGAAGCATCCAGTTGCACGATGGGCTGTCCGGCGCGCAGGACGTCGCCCTCCCAAGCAAAAATCTTTTCTACTCGACCGCCGCTGCGCGGGCCCACGTGCACTTCGTCCACCTCGATTGTTCCAGAGACGGAGTTGATTCGGTGTCCGCAAGCCGACCCGAAGACCGACAACGCAACCAATCCTGCGCTACAGAAATACTTGTCGATCTTGCTTCGGGTGGACAACTTGCTCGCTAGTCGCATCGCGACACCAATCTTGCAAATCCCGGCTGCTTCGCTGACCACTTCAGAATGGCCGGCTGTTCGGGTCGAGTGCTTCGAGCGTTCGAGACCGGATACCATGCGCCTTCGATCGGCGCGTCGGTGCAGCAAGCTGATCGATAACTCGACACGGTGTGCCTCGCCCTGCAAGATTAGCAAACGTTGGCCCGACGGCCTCTGCTCCGACAATCAGGACATCGACGTATCGGTTTTCGCGCATGTTCGCACGACGCTCTCCGAAAAAAGGCAATACTCTTCTTAATAATTACGACCGGCCAAAGACGCGCGGACGTAAAGGCTTGAAAGGGAGCAGATTATGAAAGCGAAACACATATTCTACTGGGCAACGACCTCACTCATTGCACTTGAGACCTTTGCGGGCGGGGTGATGGATCTGACACACGGACGAACAAACGTTTTCAGCGGTCCAACTGTTGTCGAAGTAGTAACCAGCCTTGGGTATCCCGTGTATGTTCTCGGGATCCTTGGGATTTGGAAAATTCCCGGAGCCATAACCTTAGTCGTGCCGCGTTTTCTACGGCTGAAGGAATGGGCCTACGCCGGAATCGTTTTTGAACTGTCGGGCGCGGCCGCATCGCAGGCGATACGCGGCCAACCCAACGACATTATCGCCTCTCTGGTCTTACTCGTCCTCGCGCTTTCTTCCTGGGCGCTCCGTCCGCCAAACCGCATTCTCGGCGGTGCCCTAACGGCGACGGCAGACCGACATGCGGCTCCAACCAGATCGGACAGCTTATGACAGGACATCCGTATCTCCGGACGTACACGGCTGCTGTTGTTGTTCCGAGCGTGACGGTCTTCCTCGTTGCGGTATTTGTGGCCACTTCGGCTATTTCCTAGTCAGCGTCTTCCTTTTCGGAATGATGAAGCGGCGTCAGCCAAAAACTTGGGATTCAGCCGGGATGACCGTTGTCCTCTCCAACAAGCCGGCGAATTATCGAAGATTACTTGGCCGAGCCGCAGACGGTGTGGAGTTTCCCGATCGGTTCGGAAGTCGATCGAGTCTCGTTCACTTTTTCGCGCGTCGCAGCGAATTGGAAAGGAAATTGCGATGTTGAGCGAGAAAGTCGCGGACATCGGAACAGTTTGGGTCGTGGCCGAAGAAATCGGCGGGAGTTCGAAGCGAGGTGAATGAGATGTGACCCGCGCTGTTGCGCTGCCGCTTGGATTCGTTGATGTAAACGTGTGCGCGATTACTGAAACCCGGTCGAGATTAAAATTAATGATTCGTCGCACGAACCGAAAACTGGCAACGACAAATGAAAACGCGATACCTTGATCACATCGATTTGCGAGTAAAAGACATGAAAGTCGCAAAAGAGTTCTACGGGAAATTTTTACCCCAGGTCGGATTTGTCCACGAAAGTCCAGGCGACGATTTCCACACCTTTTATTCCGCCGGCGGCGATAGGCCTTCGGAATTCTTTGGTTTCACCGAAGACAAAAAGCATCAACCGAACGGCACTCGCATCGCGTTCTGGGCCGACACACGCAACGAAGTCGATCGGATCGCTGAACTAGTGCGTCAAGCGGGCGGAAAAACTCTGGAAGGTCCGGAAGTCTGCGTCGATTACAGTCCCGGCTACTACGCATTTTTCTTCGAGGATCCGGACGGCAACAAACTGGAAATCTGCTGCCGCGAAAGTCCGATCATTGCGAAATGAAGGAGTTTCAACGAAGAGTTGGGCAATGAGTAATCCGGCACATGTTCCTGTGATTCTGCAGGAGCCGCGTCGCCATCGCTATCTTAAGCTCATCGCGCTCTTCAAAATCGGTAAAGGCGTACTGTTGCTTTCGCTTGGTATTTCGTTGCTTTTCCTTAACGCGCGCACCCGCTGGATGGATTTGCTTTCGAATTGGGCCGCGGATGAGATCCTGATGGAGCACAGCAAGCCTGTGGCCTTTTTGCTCCACAAACTGCAAGGCGTGCTCCAAGGCGGCGCGCTGCGTGCCACCGGTTTTTTGGCCCTCTTTTACACCGCGGTTCTTTTCACCGAAGGAATTGGCGTTTATATGGAACAGCGATGGGCAGAATTGCTGATGATTTTCGCAACGGCTGCCCTGATTCCGCTCGAGGTGCGGCATATCTGGCACCGTCCGAGCCTGGCGGCCATAGTCATTCTCATTGTAAACTGCTTCATCGTCTGGTTCCTCTATTTCGTTTTGCGGCGTAGGCCAAACTCCATGGCTCCCCCGATCGAGCGCGAGCTAGCGAAAATTAGCTAACCCCACGGCGACGCGGCCTTACGCCAAAGTGTTCGAGCACGCGACGCGTTTGTTCCATCGGCAGGCCGACAACGTTGGAAAAGGAGCCCTCTATCCTTGCGATGATCTCCGCGCCGTGACCTTGGGCCGCGTAGGCACCTGCTTTATCCAGCGGATGCACTTTCGCAAGGTAACGGTTGATCTGCACCTTGCTGAGGCGACGAAATCGAACACGCGAAATCTCATGAAAGGCTGCCGGTCGTCCGGCCGCGAAACGATGAACGAAAACGGCGGAACAAACTTCGTGCGTTCGTCCGTTCAAGCGCCGTAGAATCTGCGCAGCTTCGCTCAAATCCGCCGGTTTGCCGATGATTTCGTCCTCCAGCGCGATAAGTGTGTCGGCTGCGAGCACGATCTTGTCGGGATGTGTTCGCGCAACCGGTATCCCCTTTCGGATCGCGTTCCACATGGTTAACTCGCGCAGTGTAAGATCGAGATCGAGCTTTTCCGCGACGCGTGGTGAGACGGTTTCGAATTCAAAACCCGCTTCAGCGAGCAACGCGGCTCGTCTGGGCGAATCTGACGCCAGCACTAATGAAGCACGACACACCTGACAACCGGCCCCTCGCGTTATGGCTTCGTCGAAGGGGACGGAACCGTATTTTTTTTGTCAAAAATATCCGGCAGCTTCGTCTCCTTAAAGTCGCTAGGGGCGGTGAACTCAGCGTCGCTGATCGGATTCTGATTCGCGGAGATGATCGTAGTCGTTATCTCCGTGGCACCACCCGGAGCCGTCCCACCCGGCTTAGTCGGCTGACTTTGTTTAGTCATAGTCATACGTGTGCGGATCGGCAATCCGGGAAAATCGCGATAGTCCGGCATCTTTGTATTGGCCGCGTTCCAGAAATCCGAATTGATCGATTGCAGTTGTGCCAGGATGGCAGCGCCGTCAGGATAATTGCTAGCGATCCAATAGGTGGCCTTAAACTCGGGCCCGTCATAGGTATATTGCTCGGTTTCGTACCCGTTCACCGTTTCCTTCTGGCCGGTGGCGTTGAGTTTGGCTTTTTCCGCGCCTTCTTTGGTTGTATTAAACTTTTTTATCATGTCGGTGACGGCCTTCACTTTATCCGGTGAAATCCGGACGACCGTCTTTTCCTTATTCATCAGATTGATGACCTCACCGGTCTTTCCATCCACGATTGTGGTGATTTGTGGCGCGGCTTCGATGCGTGCCTTGTCGCCTTTGATCTTAATGGTCATATCCGTAGGCGCCCCGATTCCTTCTACTTTCTGCACAATCGTGAGGTCGGCATGGGCAGGAGGAAAGAAGGAAATGCTCAACACCAGCGAATAGAGTGCCGTTTTCATCATGGCAAAACAGCTAGACTCCGCTTCCCAAAAATGCAAGGGGTGTTCCGCCCGCACTTGCGCGGCTAGTTCAATCACCGAGTTCGAATCGACCTGATGATTACGTGCCTGGTAATCCGCGGTCTAATTACGCTGATTTTTCCGTCTTTAGCAGCTTAATGGCGTCGCGCAGTTCTGCAGCGCGTTCGTAGAGTTCTTTGGCGATCGCGCTTTCCATCTCGCGCTGCATGATCTCCAGCTTCGAGAGTGGACGTTTTGCTTTCACTTCTTCGAGCCATTCGTCGAGAAATGCGATCTCTGAGCTTTTTGATGCGAGCTCGGGAAAATTTGAATGGTGAAAAAAATTCGCGATGGCGTCGCGCCCGCGCTCGATTTCGGCCATGGCATCGCCAAATTTACCCTGGCCAAGAAAAATGGAAGCCTTGGCGCGCGTATTCATCATGAGCACGTAAGGTCGGAACTGTTGCAAGCTCCAAGAGAGCTCTTCGCGATCGGTGTGCTCGGTGACAAAAGTCAAAAGATCGAGATTACGCTGTGTGTCGCGCACGACGCCCGCAAAATCGTTGACCTGAAATAAACTTAAATAGCGGTGATAATACTGGATGCCTTCTTGCTGAAGTTCGGCACATTCTTCGGGCGTGAGTTCGTAATCTTCGCCCTTTCCTGCCGCGCGGACCGCGCGTCGTTGGTGATATTCTAGGAGCGACTCGCAGTTGTGCGGGCGTTCTCCATCAGGCCGGCCAGTCACCTCCATTTGCAGCACGCCAAGATCGACCCGTAGTTGCAACTTCTCGCGGCCATCGAGGCCGGTGATCTTGCGTACCTTGACGTTGCCGTTCTCGTGCGGCCAATCTTTCAGGATGATATTCAGATCCAAACTCATCTCACGCGGAACATCGAACATTTAACCTTCGCTTGTCAATAATGTCGCAGAAGCAGTGGTGACGGTTTAATCGGAACCACTATCTATTAATCGCGCAATTGCCAAAGTTTGGCCTTTCGCGGAATCTTTGGCGACATGGAGCAGGCGATCGACTCGTTCATCCGCTTCCTCGCGGTCGAGCGAGGTCTTTCAGAAAACTATCAACTCTCCACTCAACGATCCCTGAGCGAATTCGCGCAATGGTGCGCCGCAAAGAAAAAGATCGACCATCCTTACAGCGTGACCCTGCCGGTCATAAGCGAATATCTCGCCGACCGCAAACATGCCGGGCTTTCCGCCTCGTCGATAAAATTGATTGTGATCGCATTGAAGATCTTCTTTCGATTTTTAGCGAGTAACGGCGCGGTCGAACGCGATCCGGCGGAGGCGCTCGCGCTCCCGCGGATCGAACGTTACCTTCCCGAAACGCTTAACGAATTGCAGGTCGAGCAGCTGTTGGAAAAGATCAACGTGAAAATTCTTCACGGCCTGCGCGACCGGGCAATGATCGAGTTGCTTTACGCGAGCGGGCTGCGCGCTTCCGAGCTGGCAAACGCACGGCTGGAGAATCTCAATTGTGAAGAGCGCATTTTGCGGGTGACCGGCAAAGGGAACAAGACGCGAATTGTGCCGGTGGGCCGCAAAGCGTGCGAAGCGCTCGCCGCCTACTTGTCCGCGGAACGCCCAAAGTTCGTAAAGCGCCGCAGCAGTAGCGAGATTTTCCTTTCGGAGCGCGGCACGAAATTAACAACGGCGCGTATTTGGCAGATTGTGAAAAAACATGCACGGCACTCCGGATTGGAAAAAAATATTTATCCGCATCTTCTCCGACACAGTTTCGCGACGCATCTGCTCGGAAATGGCGCCGACCTGCGCATCATCCAGGAAATGCTCGGGCACGCAGATATCTCAACGACGCAAGTGTACACACATGTCGATCAACAGCGGCTGAAAGCCGTCCATCGACAATTTCACCCACGCGCGTAGCGTCACACTTCTTTTCTCATGGGACGAACTATAAGCTTCGTAATCGCCGCCGTCGCTGCGTTCGCCGTCTGGTACGTCTGGCGCATTTCTCAACAAACTTCGAGCGCCTCCGTCAGCGCGCTACTCCCGCGCGAAACAATTTTCCTGGCGCACGTGCCAGATTTCAATCGAACGCGCGATCAATGGAATCACTCCGACCTTTGCCAGCTCTATCGCGAACCGGCGGTGCAGGATTTTCTTCGCAAGCCACTGACCAAACTTCCGAAAAAGGACGCGGCTTCTCAAACGCTGCAGGAAATCGAACAACTCGATCCCAAGAACGCTTTTTTCGCGCTGACGTCAATGGCGAACGACAGTCCAAAGATTGTCGTGGGATTTCGTTTTCGTGAAAACCAGAATCGCGCGGAAAAAATCATCGCCGAATGGTGTTCGGACGCGCTCGGCGATCCCAGAAACCGCGAGACGATCGCTTACCAGCGGCACAAGATCCACATTTTTACCTTTGGCCTCTTTTCGCTGGCAAGCGTTTATGACAGAAATTGGTTCTTCGCTTCGAATAATCTCGCTGAAATTAAAACTCTTCTCGACCGCGCCGACGGTCGAGTCAAACGCGCAAAGGACACACTGGATGCGGACGAGTCATATCGCACGGCGGCCGCTCACATGCCGTCGAGTTATGCTGCCTCTTTTTATCTGCAACCGAAGATATTTTCCGAGCGACTTACTGCTCTCCGCGCCGCCATCCAGTCGCCGGGTGCAACGAATGAACGGCCCGTATTGGAACAGGTGCGCAGTATTTCTGGCGCGATGCGCTTCGAGAGTGGAAAAATACACGATCTACTTTTTCTCGGAATGCCAAAATTGGAACAGGATGTGGCGCTTACCCGATCATCACTTTCGCTTGGCACGAAAGAGACGTTTTTCTATCTGTCGATGTTGCTCAATGTCGGGCAAAAGATTGATGCGCTAAATCAAGCGGCAGGCGTCGCGGGTACAATGCAGAAGTTTTTTCAAACTTTTTCCGACAGTGGAATCACGGCCGATGACTGGAAGGCCGCGTTCGGCTTGGAATTGGAATCGTTAGCGGACTGGCCGTCGAACGCACCTTGGCCCTCCTTTCTTCTCACGCTGCCGGTGATAGACATGGCGAGGGCCGGCAAGATCGTGGAGGCAGTCACGGGCGCGGATGAGAACGCGATTTGGACTCAAACTGAGAAGGATAGTGTGCGTTATTTTTCGATGCCATCACCCGCCACCCTGATCGCGATCACCCCAACCATCGCTTTGTCGCACAGGATCCTGATCGCCGGTGTCAATCCGGTTTCGGTTGAAGAGGCGATAAAGCGCGACGGCAACGGCTCCTCGGAACTTTCTAATTCGCA
>Ga0209474_10002790_pt1 | contig 15765 bp, 17 predicted proteins | sample GraSoiAngelo_145_FD_185902 | JGI IMG/M metagenome (GOLD analysis project Ga0209474, IMG submission 185902) | Grasslands soil microbial communities from the Angelo Coastal Reserve, California, USA - 14_1009_05_20cm (SPAdes) (version 2) | ecosystem: Environmental > Terrestrial > Soil > Grasslands...
ACCGTGAGCATCATCCCGTCGGTGGCGGGCGGCGCCGGTCCGGAAAAGGGGTACGACCCCTTTTCGATCGCCGCGGTCGCCGAAAAGGGGTCGTACCCCTTTTCCGATCGCGAAGCGCCCGCGCTCACCAACGACGAAGTGAAGCGCTACTCGCGGCATCTCATCATGCCGGAGGTCGGCGTCGACGGTCAGCGGAAGCTGAAGGCCGCGAAGGTGCTCTGCATCGGCGCCGGCGGACTCGGATCCCCGGTCGCGATGTACCTCGCCGCCGCCGGCGTCGGCACCCTCGGCCTCGTCGACTTCGACGTCGTCGATTTCAGCAACCTGCAGCGGCAGATTCTGCACTCGACGCCTGATGTCGGGCGGCCGAAATTGCAGTCGGCGAAGGAAAAGCTGCACGCGCTGAACCCGGAGATCGAAATCCGCACGCATGAAGTCGCGCTTTCGTCGCAGAACGCGCTCCAGCTCTTCGAGCCGTACGACATCATCGTCGACGGAACTGACAATTTTCCGACGCGCTATCTCGTGAACGACGCATGCGTCCTGCTTGGCAAACCGAACGCCTACGGCAGCATCTTCCGGTTCGAGGGCCAGGCGTCGGTGTTCGCGACCAAAAACGGCCCGTGCTATCGCTGCCTCTACCCCGAGCCGCCGCCGCCAGGTCTGGTGCCCAGCTGCGCCGAAGGAGGGGTGCTCGGCGTGCTGCCGGGATTGATTGGCGTGATCCAGGCGACGGAAACCGCGAAGCTCATCATGGGGATCGGCGAGCCGCTGATCGGCCGGTTCCTCATCTACGACGCGCTGCGGATGCGTTTCCGCGAGCTCAAGCTTCGGAAAGACCCGGACTGCCCGGCGTGCGGCACACACCCCACGGTCACGAAGCTCATCGATTACGAGCAGTTCTGCGGCATCACGCCTGCCGCGCCGGAGCCGGTTATCGTGAACAACGCCACCGAATTGACCTCTGTCGAGCTGAAACAGCGGCTCGATCGCGGCGAGAAGCTGACGATTGTCGACGTCCGCGAGCCGAACGAGCTGCAGATCAACCGGATTCCGGGTTCGGTCCACATCCCGCTCGGTGACATCCCGAAGCGCTACAACGAGCTCGATCCCGACGCCGAGCTCGTCATGCAGTGCAAATCGGGCGTGCGGAGCGCGAAAGCGGCCGAGTTCCTGCGCTCGGTCGGGTTCAAGCGCGTGCTGAACCTGAAGGGGGGCATCCTCGACTGGATCGACAAGGTCGATCCAAGCCAGCCGAAATACTGATCGGGCGCGTAGTCGAGCGAGTCGAAGGATGGTAATATACGACTATCGCGGTCGGATATGCTGAGGCTCTCGAAAAAGGCGGATTACGCGTTGATGGCCATGAAACACCTCGCGCTGCGCGAGGATCGGGGCTCGTCGAGCGCCCGTGAGATTGCGGCGCTCTACGACATCCCGATCGAGTTGATGGCGAAGGTGCTGCAGCGGCTCGTCCGTCGAGGTCTGCTCGCCTCGCAGCAGGGGACGCGCGGCGGATATCAGCTCGCCCGCGGTCCGGCGCAGATTTCGGTGGCCGATGTCATCCAGGCGATCGACGGCCCGGTCGCGGTCACGGCCTGCTCGACCGACGAGGGTCAGCAGTGCGAGCAGTTCTCGAAATGCAACGTGCGCGATCCGCTGTGGCGCGTGCGCGAACGAATTCTGGCGGCGCTCGGCGAGTGCACCATCGCGGAGCTGGCCGCCGATCCGCCGCCGCGGCCGCTCGCGAAGGCGGCGGTGTTTGTCGGGCGACCCTTTTAGGGTCGCCAGAAAAGATGACGATGGCGATCAAGCTTCCGATTTACATGGACTATCACGCGACGACGCCGGTGGACCCGCGCGTCCTCGAGGCGATGATGCCGTACTTCCACGAGAAGTTCGGCAACGCCGCCAGCCGCAACCATCCGTTCGGCTGGGAAGCCGAAGAGGCGGTCGACAAGGCGCGCAAGCAGGTGGCCGATCTCATCGGCGCGAACGCGAAAGAGATCGTCTTCACCAGCGGCGCGACCGAGTCGGACAACCTCGCGATCAAGGGCGTTGCGGAGATGTATCGCGAGAAGGGCAACCACATCATCACGTGCGTGACCGAGCACAAGGCGATCATCGACACGTGCAAGCGGCTCGAGAAGGAAGGCTACCGCGTCACCTATCTGCCGGTGCAGAAGGACGGCCGCATCAGCCTCGACGAGCTCCGCGCGGCGATCACCGACAAGACGATTCTCATCACGATCATGGCGGCCAACAACGAGATCGGCGTCATCCAGCCCATCGCGGAGATTGGCGCGATCGCGAAAGAGAAAGGCATCCTCTTCCACACCGACGCGGTGCAGATCGCCGGCAAGGTGCCGTTCAACGTGAACGAGCTCGGCGTCCACATGGCCTCGCTGAGCGCCCACAAGATGTACGGGCCGAAAGGCGTCGGCGCGCTCTACGTCCGGCGTCGCAACCCGCGCGTGCTGCTCGCGCCGATCATCGACGGCGGCGGCCACGAGCGCGGCATGCGGTCCGGCACGCTCAACGTCCCCGGCATCGTCGGCTTCGGCAAGGCGGCGGAGCTGTGCAAACAGGAGCTGGCGACCGAAGGCGAGCGGCTGCGCGGCCTGCGCGATTACCTGAACGACAAGCTGCACCGTCAGCTCGACGAGATCTACATCAACGGATCGGTGGAGCACCGGCTCCCGCACAATCTCAATATCAGCTTCGCGTACGTCGAGGGCGAGTCGCTGCTGATGGGGATCAACGACGTTGCGGTCTCGTCGGGTTCCGCGTGCACGTCGGCGAGCCTCGAGCCGTCGTACGTGCTCAAGGCGCTCGGCGCGGGCGACGATCTCGCGCACTCCTCGATCCGCTTCGGTCTCGGTCGCTGGACGACGAAGGAAGAAGTCGATTACGTCGCGGACAAGCTGACGTCGGTCGTCAGCCGGCTGCGCGACATGTCACCGCTCTACGAACTGGCGAAGGAAGGCGTCGATCTGTCCACGATGCAGTGGCAGACCGAGGGACACTGAGAGCAGGCCTGAAGGCCTGCGCTACCGGAGCTAACGGTAGCGCGGCCCTTCAGGGCTGCCATTGAATCGGTAGCGCAGCCCTTCAGGGCTGCCATGAGGCACAGATGGCTTACTCGAACAAGGTAATCGACCATTACGAGAATCCGCGCAACGTCGGTTCGCTGCCGAAAGACGACGTCAACGTCGGCACGGGACTGGTCGGCGCGCCGGAGTGCGGCGACGTGATGAAGCTGCAGGTCAAGGTGAACCCCGAGACCGGCATCATCGACGATGCCAAGTTCAAGACGTTCGGCTGCGGATCGGCGATCGCCTCGTCCAGCCTCGCGACCGAGTGGCTGAAAGGGAAGACCGTCGACGAAGCGCTGGCGATCAAGAACACCGACATCGTGAACGAGCTGAGCCTGCCGCCGGTGAAGATTCACTGCTCGGTGCTCGCCGAGGACGCCATCAAGGCGGCGATCGCCGACTACAAGAAGAAGAAGACGGCCGACGTGAAGGCGGCCGAGAAGGTCGCTCAGCCGACCGCCTGACCATGGCTGATCGCACAGCGGTGATGGCAATCGAGATCTCCGAGACCGCGGCGCGGAAGATTCGCACGCTGATGTCCAAGCAAGGGATCAGCGACGGCGGGCTCCGCGTCGGCGTGAAGGGCGGCGGCTGCTCGGGGCTGAGCTACACCTTCTCGTGGGAGAAGCAGCCGCGGCTCGGCGACGAAGTCTTCGAGGGGCCGGAGGGCGCGAAGATTTTCGTCGACAAGAAGAGCCTGCTATATCTGAACGGCACCGTCCTCGACTACGACACGAACTTGATCAGCAAGGGCTTCGTGTTCAACAACCCGAACGCGAAGACCACCTGCGGCTGCGGCAGCTCTTTCGGCGCGTAAGCGCGCCTCGTATGTCTTCCTCGACAACCGCGACGCTTCAGGTGTGCCGCGAGTGTGGCGCCGGCGCGCCCCTCGACGCGCACTTCTGCCCGCAGTGCACGAAGATTCTGCCCCTCGGGCGCCCCGGCGACTACTTCGGCTTCCTCGGCCTGCCGCGAAAACTGAACATCGACGGCGCGGATCTCGAGCGGCGCTTCCGCGAGTTGAGCCGCCAGTTTCATCCCGACTACTTCTACAACGCATCGCCCGCCGAACGGCGCGCGAGCCTGGAGCGCTCGTCGTATCTGAACGACGCGTATCGCACGCTGAAGAATCCGGCGGCGCGCGTCGAGTACCTGCTGGCGCTCGAGGGCTTCGGCGCGAAAGGGCCGCAGGAGGCGTCCAAGGCGGTGCCGCCGGCGCTGCTCGAGGAAGTGTTCGCGCTGAACGAGGAGCTCGACGAAATCCGGGAGGCGCGCTCGGGCGGCGCGCCGGCCGACGCGTGGAAGCCGCGGCTCGAGCGCGCGCGCACGCCGATCGAGGCCAGGCGCGCGGCGCACGAAGCGGACCTGCGGAATTTGTCGGCGCGCTGGGACGCGCTCGTCGATCGCGGCGACGCGGCCTCGGAGCGGCGCACGGTGCTCGAATCGCTGCGCAACAGAATCCTGGAGCGCAACTACATCAACAATCTGCTCGCGACGATCGCGCGCGAGCTGGGCAGTCATGAGTAAGGTTGTCGGCATCGATCTCGGCACGACGAATTCCCTCGTGGCCTACGTGAAAGACGGCGCGCCGGTCGTGATCCGCGACGAGAGCGGAGACGGTCTTGTCCCGTCGGTGGTCTCGGTCGCCGGGGACGGCACGGTGCACGTCGGCCGCGACGCCGAGCGCCGCCTGCTCACCGACGCGCAGCGCACGGCGTACTCAATAAAGCGCTTCATGGGCAAGGGGCGCGAGGACGTGCGGCACGAAGCGGAGCACTTTCCGTTTCGCGTGAGCGGCGAAGCCGGCGGCGTCGTCCGGATCGGCCTCGGCGAGCGTGAATACACGCCGCCGGAGATCTCGGCGTTCGTGCTGCGCGATCTGAAGCGGCGCGCCGAGGAATTCTTCGCCGGGCAGGGTGAGTTCGACAACGAAGTCGATCGCGCGGTGATCACCGTGCCGGCGTACTTCAACGACGCGCAGCGGACGGCGACGCGCGACGCCGGCCGCATCGCCGGCCTCGAGGTGCTGCGGATCATCAACGAGCCGACGGCGGCCTCGCTCGCCTACGGCCTCGACAAGCGGCACACGGGTCTCATCGCCGTCTACGATCTCGGCGGCGGCACGTTCGACATCTCGATCCTGCGCGTCGAGGACGGCGTCTTCCAGGTGCTGGCGACCAACGGCGACACGCACCTGGGCGGCGACGACATCGACGTCCTGCTGATGGACACCGTGCTCGGCGATCGCGCGCGCACGGCCGAGGACGTCCAGGCGGTGCGGCAGGCGGTCATCCAGGCCAAGTGGGATCTGTCCGATCGCGAGGAGACGACGCTGAACGGGCGGCGATTCAGGCGCGCGGAGTTCGAGGCGCTGATTGCGCCGATCGTCGAGCGCACCGTCGGGCCCGTGCGGCAGGCGCTGGCCGACGCCGGGCTCGAGCCGTCGCAGATCGACGAAGTCGTGCTCGTCGGCGGATCCACGCGGATTCCGCTGGTGCGCCGCCGCGTCGAGGAGATCTTCGGAAAGACGCCGCACAGCGAGCTGAACCCGGACGAGGTCGTGGCGCTCGGCGCCGCGGTGCAGGCCGACATCCTCGTCACCGGCAACCGCGAGATGCTGCTGCTGGACGTGACGCCGCTCTCGCTCGGCATCGAGACGATCGGCGGCGTCGTCTCGAAGATCATCATGCGCAACTCGACGATCCCGGCGTCGGGCAGCGAGATGTTCACCACCGCGGTCGACAACCAGACGGCGGTGGACATCCACGTGCTGCAGGGCGAGCGCGAGCTCGTCGCCGACAACCGATCGCTCGCGCGCTTCAGACTGCGCGGCATCCCGCCGATGCCCGCGGGCATGGCGCGCGTGCAGGTGCAGTTCCAGATCGACGCGAACGGCATCCTGAGCGTCACGGCGCGCGAGCTGCGCACCGACGTCGAGCAGACGATCGAGGTGAAGCCGTCCTACGGGCTCACCGACGAGGAAGTCGAGCGCATGCTGCTCGACTCGTTCGAGCACGCCGAGGCCGACTTCGCCGCGCGGCTGCTGATCGACGCGCGCAACGAGGCCGAGGCCGTCATTCAGGCGACCGAGAAGTCGCTGCGCCATCCCGACTTCGCGGCGATCGAGAAAGACGAGCTCGCGGCCGGCGAACGGCAGAAGATCGAGTCGGTGCTGGCCGGGCTGCGGATGGTGCTCAACTCGACGGATCGCGAGACGATCCAGAAATGGACGCACGCGCTCAACGACGCGACGCAGCACCTCGCCGAGGTGATCATGAACCGGACGGTGAAGGCTGCCCTCTCGGGCCGCAGCGTGGACGACGTGTAGAGATGGGGTCCTGATGCCGAAGGTCACGTTCATCATCGACGGCGAGCCGACCATCGTCGAGTTCGAGCACGGCAAGCTGCCGTATTCGCAGCACGGCAAGCCGGAGTCGTTCCTCGACGTCGCGAAGAATCTCCACGTGCCGCTCGAGCACGCGTGCGGCGGGAGCTGCGCGTGCACGACGTGCCACGTGATCATCCGCGAGGGCGCCGACAACCTCAGCGAGATGCAGGACGACGAGGCCGATCGCCTCGACACCGCGTGGGATCTGACGACCGATTCGCGCCTCGGCTGCCAGGCGGTGATCAAAGGCGACGTCGTCTGCGAGCTGCCGATGTACACGCGCAACTACGTGCAGGAGGGCGGCGGCATCCAGCTCGGGAAGTCCGATCGGAAGGCGCGCAAGGCCGAGGCGGTGCAGCCGTGAAGTGGACCGACTCGGAGGACATCGGCATCGCGCTCGCCGAGAAGTTTCCGGGCGTCGATCCGTTGACCCTCCGCTTCACCGATCTGCGCGATCGCGTGCTCGCGCTCGACGACTTCGCCGACGACGCCAAGAGCTCGAACGAGTCGAAGCTCGAGGCGATCCAGATGGCGTGGTACGAGGAGTTCAAGGACGCGCAATGACGGCCGGCGGGATCTTTCGGCCGGGCATGCGCGCGTACTTCATCCCGTTCGTCGCCGGAATCGTGCTCGCCGTCAGCGCGTTCCTGCCGTGGGTGATCGTCGGCGGCGTGTCGCTCAACGGCGTGCCCGACGTCTGGGCCCTGTGGGTGGCGGGCCTCGGCGCGCTCGCCGCGGTCCTCGCGATGCTCAGCCTGATCACGCGCCGCAATTCGCGGCATCCGCTCCTCATCGTCGGCTTGTGCGCGCTCGGCATCATGCTCCTGTCGTGGCGCATCATGCCGCGCACGGCAGGCGAGCGCGCGCTGACGATCTCGCAGGCGTTCGCGATCGTCGAGAACACGCCGATGTCCGCCGCGCCGGACGCCGCCGTCGGCATCGGGATCTACCTGGGCCTCGTTGCGTCGGCCGTCCTCGTCTCCTTCGGCCTGACGATCGTCGTCAAGCGCGCGTCGACCGTCTACGTCGTCACGAGCGCGGACGACGATGTCGACTGACCCATGCGCATTCTCGTCGTGGCCGCGACCGACGCTGAAATCGCCGGCATCGCCGGCGCCGCGCGCGGCGTCGAGTTCCTGATCACCGGCGTCGGCATGGTGGCGACGGCGGCGCGCACCTCCCGCGCGCTCGCCCGGACGCGCTACGATGTGGCGCTCAACGTCGGCGTCTGCGGCAGCTTCGATCGCGCGCTCCCGCCCGGCTCGGTCGTCCACGTCGTGTCGGATCGGATCGCGGAGCTCGGCGCCGAAGACGACGACGCGTTTCTGACGCTGGACGAGCTCGCGCTGCCCGGCGAGCAGGTGTTCGTGAACGCGTTGCCGCCGGACAGCGCGGCGCTGAAGCTGCTGCCGGCGGTGAACGGCATCACCGTCAACACCGTTCACGGCAGCGAGCGATCGATTGCCGCCGTCGTGCGTCGGTTCGCGCCGCAGGTCGAGAGTATGGAAGGCGCCGCGTTCATGTGCGCGTGCCTGATGAGCGGCGTCCCGTTCGCGCAGGTGCGCGCCGTCTCGAACATCGTCGAGAAGCGGAACCGCGAAGCATGGCAGATGGGCGAGGCGATCGGGGCCCTCGGCCGCGCGTCGCTCGACATCCTCAGGTCTCTATGAAGCTCTCGCTCGCTTTTTCGCCGTGCCCGAACGACTGCTTCGTCTTCGACGCGATCGTCAACCGGCGCATCGATCTCGAGGGCCTCGAATTCACCGTCCACCTCGGAGACGTGGAGGAGCTGAACGCGTCGGCGCTGTCGGGCCGGGCGGAGATCACGAAACTCAGCTACCACGCCTATGCGTTCTGCGCCGATCGGTACGTCGTGCTCGACGCGGGCAGCGCGCTCGGCCGCAACTGCGGCCCGCTGCTGATCTCCAGGCGCGCGATCTCCACCGAGGAAGTCGCGCGCGGCGCGCTCACGATCGCGATTCCGGGCAAGTACACGACGGCGAATTTCCTGCTCGGCCTCGCGTTCCCCAAGGCCTTGAACAAGCGCGAGCTGCTGTTCTCGGAGATCGAGGCCGCGCTGCAGCGCGGCGACTGCGACGCGGGCCTCATCATCCACGAGAACCGGTTCACCTACGAATCGAAGGGGCTGAAGAAGATCATCGACCTCGGCGAGTTCTGGGAGCGCGAGACGGGCGCGCCGATTCCGCTCGGCGGCATCGTCGTCAACCGTCTGCTGCCCGACGACGTCAAGCAGGCGGTGAACCGCATCGTCCGCCGCAGCGTCGAGTACGCCTTTGCACACCGCGAGGCGAGCCTGCCCTTCGTGCGGGAGCACGCGCAGGAGATGAGCGAAGAGGTGATGTACCGGCACATCGACCTGTACGTGAACGAGTACTCGGTGGATCTCGGCGTCGAGGGGCGCCGCGCCGTGGAGCTCCTCTTCGCGCGCGCGCGGGCCGCCGGCATCATTCCGACGGCGACGACGGATCTCTTTCTCGGCGACCCTAAAAGGGTCGCCCTACATCTGCCTCGCGTGAATCTGTAGGGCGACTCTTTCAGGGTCGCCGCAGTGACGTCAGCTACTGTAGGGCGACCCTTTCAGGGTCGCCGGAGTGACGTCAGCACTTCGTGGATCTGCCGTACGCCCTCGGTGAGGCTGGCCGGGCCCGGCTGCAGGATGTAAGTGGACTTGATCTCGAAGATGCGATCGTCGCGCACCGCGCGCACCTGATTCCATCCCGGCCGGCCGGTGATCGCCGCCTTCTTCATCTTCTTCCCGCACCACGACGCGAAGATCACCTGCGGATCGCGCCGCGCGACCTCCGCCGGGTCGACGACGCGATCCTTGGCCAGCGCGGCGTGGCGCAGCTCGGGAAAGATCGGCGCGCCGCCGGCGATCTCGACGAGCTCTTCGACCCACCGAATCCCCGAGATGAGCGGGTCGTCCCATTCCTCGAAGAAGACGCGCGGCCGCGCGGGCAGGCGCGCCGCTGCGCGGCGGATGGCGTCGAGATCCGCGGCCAGCCGATCGGCGAGCTCCTCCGCCTCGCGCTGGCAGCCGACGAGGCCTCCGACCATCCGGATCATCTGCAGGATCTCCGCGACCGATCGCTGGTTGAAGACGACGACGGTCAAGCCGCGGCGCGCGAGCTCGGCGACGAGATCCGCCTGCAGATCGGAGAACGCGAGGACGAGATCCGGCTTCAGCGCCTCGATCTTGTCGAACTTCGCGTGGATGAAGGCAGAGACTTTCGGCTTCTGCCGGGCCTCCGGGGGCCGGACCGTGTAGCCGGAGACGCCGACGACGCGGTCGCCCTGGCCGAGGAGGTACAGCGTCTCGGTCGTCTCTTCGGTGAGGCAGACGATCCGCGACGGGTAAGACATAGGAGCGCGTTTCAAAAATCAGACGTAGGGCGACCCTTTCAGGGTCGCCTGGCGAAGCTGAGAGCCTCGCCCTACCGCCTCGCCGGCGAGCGTCAGGTCGGCGAACACGAAGCCGTCGCGCTCGACGGTGATGCCGCGCTCGACCGCGATCGGCCGGCTGAACATCGGGCCGGCGTAGGCGCAGGTGTGGAATTCGCCGCGCTCGCCGCAGGGATCGACCGATGCCGGAAGATCGGCGAGCAGCGCCGCGTCGAACTCGCGTCCGGCAAACACCGCGTCGAGCGCCTTCGGGTCGACGCACGTGATCCGCGCGCGCAGCCCCGCGCCGACCATCTCGCGCGCGAGGCGCGACGTCCACGCCGGATCGCGGTCGAACAGCGGAAAGAGTGGCGTGAGTCCGCTGCCGGCGAGCCGTTCCTCGCGGTAGCGTCGGATGTCCTCGAGAAACAGATCGCCGAACGCCGCGTGCGTGAAGCCTTCGCGCACGGCGCGCGCGACCGCCTCCGCCATCGCGCGCTCGTAGACGTCGTTGGAGCACGGCGACGGGATCGGCACCATCCACAGCGGCGCGCCGATCGCCGCCGCCTGCGCCTGCAGCACCTCGACGCGCACGGCGTGCATCGCCACGCGCTGCGCGCTCTCGTTGATCGTCGTCAGCAGCGCGCCGATCTCGACGTCGCCGCGCTGACGGAGCACGTGGACCATCCACGCGCTGTCCTTGCCGCTCGACCACGACGCCAGCGCTTTCACCTGAAGCGCTCCGGATGGAGCACGGCCGCGAGTTTGGCGGTCGCGGCGGCGACACGCGGTCCGGGCACGACGAATTCTTCGCCCTGCAGCAGGAGCACGTTGCGGTTCCTCACAGCCGGCACCGACGGCAGCGCGTCCCACGCGCGCAGATCCGCGGCGGCCGCGGCGTCGCCGCGCGTGTAGCGAAGTTCGACGATCACTTCCGGCGCCCGCGCGAGCACCAGCTCCGTGCTCATCGTCACCGACTGCTGCTTCACGTCGCCGAGCACGTCGTCGCCGCCCGCGGTCTCGAGCATGTCGTGCAGGAAGCCGACGCCGCCGCTTGCCTCGATGTTCCGCAGCGTGCCGGGCTCGCGCCCGAAGACGAGCAGCGTCTTCGGCCGCCGGCTGCTCGCGACGCGCGCGCGAAGGTCAGCCAGCTGGCGCTCGAGCCGATCGGCGAGCGCGTTGGCGGAGGCGACGACGCCGACCCGCGCGCCGAGCGATCGAATCGTCTGCGTGATGTCGGGCAGGCCGCGATGCACGTACGCGTAGTACGGCACGCCCGCGCGTTCCAACTGCGTCCGCAGGTCGGTCTGCGTGCCGTAGAGGACGACCAGATCCGGCCGCAGCGACAGGATGCGCTCGATGTTCGGATCGAGCAGCGCGCCGACGCGCGGCAGCGCGTCGGCCTCCGGCGGAAACCGGTCGTAGCTGCCGACAGCGACGACGCGGTCGCCGGCGCCCATCGCGAACAGCATCTCGGTCGTCGCGGGAATGATCGACACGATCCGTCGAGCCGCGGCGTCGGCCGCGGCGCCCAGGCAGGCGGCGAGGATCGCCGCGAGCGCGGCGCGCCGCGTCATCGAAAGCGGCGGAAGAGCAGCCATAAGAAAAACGGTCCTCCGAGCAGCGCCGTCACCGCGCCGACCGGCATGCCGGCCGGTCCGAACGCCACGCGCGCGACGACATCGCAGACGATGAGAAACGATCCGCCGAAGAGCGCCGACGCCGGCAGCACGAGCCGGTGATCGGCGCCGACGATCAGGCGGACGATATGCGGCACGATGATGCCGACGAACGGAATCGGCCCGCCGAGCGAGACCGCCGATCCCGTGAGCACCGACGCGCTGACGAGCGCGAGCCGCTCGGCGCGCCGCACGTCGACGCCGCGCGACTCGGCGGCCGCCGCGCCGAGGCTCACGAGATCCAGCACGCGCGGCAGCGCCGCGATCGCGGCGAGCGCCGCGCCCATCGGCACCAGCGCCACGACGACGTCGGTGTAGCTGCCGACGTCGAGCGATCCCATCATCCAGCGGATCGCGCGGAAGGTGTCGGTGAAATCGCCGACGACCTGCACGAGCCGGTTCAGCGCGCCGAAGAACGCGCTGAGGGCCACGCCGGCGAGGAGCAGCACCGTGCTCGACGTGCCGTGCCGGCGCGCGACCGACATCGCGTACACGATCGCAAGCGCGATCGACGATCCCACGAAGCTCGCCACCGGCACCGCCGAGACGCCGAACATCGTCGCGTCGATGTGAAACGTGATCACGACGACGGCGCCGAGCGTCGCGCCGGTCGACAGGCCGAGCGTATCGGGCGACGCGAGCGGGTTGCGCAGAAACGCCTGGAAGACGACGCCGGCGACGGCGAGGCTGCTGCCGACGAGCAGCGCCGCCAGCACGCGCGGCAGCCGCGCGATGAAGAACACCTGCGCGTCGACGTTGTCGGCGAACGGGATCGATCGATCGAAGACGCGCGACAGCGCGATCGGCGTCGTGCCCACGAGCGGCGCGGCGAGGCACGCCGCCGCCGCGATCGCACCGAAGGCCGCGATCGTGACGACGATCCGCCGGCGCAGATCATTCGACGCGGGCAAGCGGCACCACGATGAGATGCCCCGCGCGCGGATGATCGGCGACGTCGGCATCCACCCCGTAGAGAATCCGGACGTTCTCGCGCGTCAGCACGTCGCGCGTCGCTCCGGCGGCGATCGCGCGCCCGCCCTTGAGCAGCACGAGGTCGCTGCAGAGCGTCGCCGCGAGGTTCAGATCGTGCGTCGACACCGCCATCGTGACACCGCGCTCGCGGTTCAGCCGCAGGAGCAGCGCGGCGATCTCCAGCTGAAAGCCGGGATCGAGCGACGCCGTCGGCTCGTCGAGCAGCAGCACGTCGGACGCCTGGGCCAGCGCGCTCGCGATCACGACGCGCTGTTTCTCGCCGCCGCTCAGCGTCGCGAACGGCCGTGCCTCGAGGCCGATCGTCCCCGTCGCCGCGAGCGCGTCGCGCGCAATGCTCAGATCGGTCGCCCCCTCGAGCTCGAATGCGCTGAGGTGCGGATAGCGCCCCATCAGGACGATCTCGAGCGCGGTGAAGTCGAAGGCGGAGTGCGTGTCCTGCGGCACGACGGCGATGCGGCGCGCGAGATGGCGGCGCGACAGCGCGCCGACGTCGGCGCCGTCGAGCGTCACACGGCCCGACGCCGGCTTCAGCGTCCCCGACAGCAGGCGGAGCATCGTCGTCTTGCCCGATCCGTTCGGCCCGATCAGCCCGACGATCCCGCCGCGCTCGATCGACAGCGAGACGCCGTCCAGCACGAGCGGCGCGCCGCGATCGTAGGCGAACGAGACGCCGTGGGCGGCGAGCATCAGCCCGCAACCCGCAATCCGCAACCCGCAATCCGGATGTCGATCGCCCAGCATCCGGATCGGCGGACGCGATCTCCCAGCTCGAACGCGATCGGCCGGCTGAAGAGCGGACTGCGCGTCACGACCGTGTGATATTCGCCGCGCTCGCCGCACGGATCGACGCCGCGCTCGAGAAGCTCCGCCAGCATCGCGGGGCGAAGCGGGCGCCCCAGCCAGGAGTCGTCGAGACATTCGGCGCGCGCCGTGACAATCACCGCATCGTTCGCCGCCGCCGTCCACGCCTCGAACAACGCCGTCGTGGACGATCCGAAGAGCGGCTCCACGGCGGTGAGGCGGTGCGGCGCGCACGCCTGCTCCGCCCAGCGCCGATGTTCGTCGAAGAGGATGTCGCCGAAGATCACGTGCGTGACGCCGTCGCGCGCCGCCTCGGCGAGCGCGTCGGCGAAGGCCGCGTCGTAGTCGGCCCACGCGCACGCGCGCCAGACGCGGCGCACGCCGAGCCGCTCCGCCTGCGCGTCGAGGACCTCGGACCGCAACCCGTGCGATCGACTCCGTCCCGCCTCCTCGTCGCACATCGTCACCATGGCGACGACGTCGAAGCCCTCGAGCGCGCGCTGCAGCGCGGCGCAGCTGTCCTTGCCGCCGCTCCACGAGATCGCGGCGCGAGGCTTCGCGGCCACGCTAAAACCCGATCCGCAGGCCGATGCGCACGGCGCGCTTCAGCGCCGGGTAGCCGAGCGGCTCCATGTAGTCGGCGTTGGCGACGTTGTCGATCGACATCAGGATCGCCGCACGCGGTGTGACGGCATACGAGACGCGCGCGTCCCACGTCGAGTAGCTCGGGTGCTCGAGGATCGGCGGCTGCAGCGACGCGAAGTCGCTGTCCACGAAACGCCCGACGAAGACGCCCGACAGGTTCGCGGCGACGGGGCCGCGGCTCCAGCTCGCGTCGACGAAGCCCGAATGCCGCGGCCGGCGAAACAGCCATTTGCCGGGCGCGAGCACGACGCTCGACGGCGACGTGCTGTCGACGATCTGGGAGTCGAGGAACGTGTACCCGCCGCGGATGCGAAAGGCTGCCGCCGGCGCGGCATCGGCCGCAAGTTCCGCGCCGCGCGCGCGCGTCAGGCCGATGTTGAAGAACTGCGACTCGAATGTCGCAGGGTTCGTCGTGCGCGTCGAGATCAGGTTTCGGAACCGGTTGTCGAACCACGTCGCCTCGATCCGGAGGCGATCGCCCGCGACGCGCTGCTCGATGCCGGCTTCGACGGTGCGCGATCGTTCCGGCTCGAGGTCGGGATTGCCGCGGAAGAACGGCGAGGGGCTGAACGACTGCAGGACCGTCGGCTCCTTGATGCCGAGGCCCGCGGACGCATGCAGCCGCGTGTCGCCGATCGCCGCGCGTCCCGCGCCGCCCTCGTGCGCGACGACGACCACCGCGCCGCGCGGGACGGCGGCGGTGCCGAAGCTGGCGTTGCGCTCCACGCGTCCGCTCGCGGTGAGGACGACGCGCGGCCAGATCGCCTGATGCTGCGCGACAACGCCGACGTTGTCTCGCGAGGCGGGCGTCGCCGTCCCGGCAAGGCGGTCCTGCAGCGTCGCGCGCTCGCCGTCCCAGTCGGCGGCGAGCGTCAGCAGGTGGCTGCCGCGGGCGGCGTCGTTCGCGAGCCGCACGTCGGCCTGGTAGCTCGCGTGATGGCGGCGCAGCGCGTTGAACGAGTCGAATCGAAAATCGGTGAACTGAAACGGCGCGATCCGTCCGTCGAACTGCGGCGTGTACGGCGGATCGGCGACGAGGTTCGTCGATTGTTGATGCAGGATCGACAGCGAATAGCTCGCGCGCTCGCGAAATGCCGGCGTCGGCTGGTGATCGAGCGTCGCGCCGCCGACGCCGTCGTGCTGCTCGAAGAAGGCGTCGAGATCGGGCCGGCCGAAGGCCGTCTGTCCAGGCGTGCCGTTGTGCTGCCGCTGCGTGCGGCCGACCAGGCGCAGCGTCGCCGATCCGCCGAGCACCACGCCGGCGGCACCCGAGATCGTCGCGTCGCGGAATGCGCTGTTCGGCTCGCGGTTGTCGGTGCTCAGGCCCGACGCGCCGAACGAGTAGTCGAACGGTCCCGAGGTGCCCGCCACCTGACCGCCACCGCGCACGGTGGCGTACGTGCCGCCCTCGATCCACGCCGAGCCGCCGGGCCGCGCGCCCGGCGCGGCGCGCTTCGTGATGAGCTGCACGACGCTCGCCATCGCGTCCGATCCGAACAGCGCCGACTGGGCGCCGCGGACGATCTCGAGCCGATCCAGATTGTCGGTCGTGAGGCTGCTGAAGTTGAACGTGCCGCCCGGCTCGTTGAGCGGAATCCCGTCGAGCAGCACTTTGTTGTAGCTGCTCTCGCCGCCTCGGACGAAGAGCGATGTCACGCCGCCGGGCGCGCCGGTGCGCACGATCGCGGCGCCCGGGGTGCCGCGGAGAAGATCCGCGACGAGCGGCACGCGCCGCCGTTCGAGATCGTCGGCGGTGAAGACG
>Ga0209474_10002791_pt1 | contig 15763 bp, 12 predicted proteins | sample GraSoiAngelo_145_FD_185902 | JGI IMG/M metagenome (GOLD analysis project Ga0209474, IMG submission 185902) | Grasslands soil microbial communities from the Angelo Coastal Reserve, California, USA - 14_1009_05_20cm (SPAdes) (version 2) | ecosystem: Environmental > Terrestrial > Soil > Grasslands...
CGGCCTGCTTACGGTAGGGCTGCGTCCGATCTACATACGCCTGGAGGGCGGTTTTGAACGGTTCGTAGCTCGGGCTCGGCTGGGCCGGGACGGTGGTCGGCGGCAGCGTCGGCGAGCACGCGGTGCAGGCAGCAGACACGGCGGCGCCTGCCAGCACGACGACAATCGATCGGTAGAGCATGCCGCTTCTGGGACGCAAAGCACGTACCTGATGATGTTCCTGCCTTTCTGCCTTGCTATGCTCACCCTGTGAGCTTCACGGACGTGCGGCGCGCGCTCGGCGAGGTCCTGTTCGGCGCAGCCTTCGGCCGCTTTCAGCACGAGCTGCGCAAAGAGGCGCTCGCGCTGAACGATCTCTTCATGCTGCTCTGTTATCTCGAGCTGATGGGCGTCCCCAACCCGGCGGCCTTCTACCTCCTCGACGTCTACCCGCTGCTGCTCGACGAGTTCCACCGCTGGCACCGGCGCATGGGGATCGAACACTCGCCGCTCGGATCGCTGCCCTGCTGCTGACGTGCTCCACCTGCTGCAGCGGCGCCTCCTGTTGTTCGGCGGCAAGGGCGGCGTCGGCAAGACGACGTGCGCGGCGGCGACGGCGCTCGCGGCGAGCCGCCGCGGGCGGCGCGTGCTGCTCGTGTCGACCGATCCGGCGCACTCGACGTCCGACGTCCTGGAGCGTCCGATCGGCGCGACCGAGCAGGAGATCCTCCCGTTGCTCTCCGGCCTCGAGATCGATCCCGGCGCGGAGGCGCGGCGCTACATCGCCGACGTGAAAGCGCGCGCCACCGAGCTGTTCAAGGCGTCGATCAACACGCGCGCGCTCGAGCAGATCGACATCGCCGGATCGATGCCGGGCATCGAGGACGCGGCGCTCTTCGATCGCCTCGCGGACCTGATCCTCACGCGCGCGGCCGACTACGATCTCCTCGTCCTGGACACGGCGCCGACCGGGCACACGCTGCAGCTGCTGCGGATGCCGGCGTCGATGGCCGGCTGGCTGCGCGCGCTCGCGGAGTCGCGCCGGCAGATGCTGCCCGACGATCGCGCGGCAACCGACGAGATCATCTCGGCGCTCGACGCGCGCATCGCGCGGCTCGACGCGCTGCGCACGCGGCTGACGTCGCACCGCGACACGGCGTTCGTCCTCGTGCTCATCCCCGAGCGGCTGCCGCTCGACGAAACCGTGCGCGCCGCCGATCAGCTCGAGCAGGCCGGCCTCTCGCTCGGCGGCATCGTCGTCAACCGTGTGCTGCCGGCGGATGCGAGCGGCGCGTTCGTCGAGGCGCGGCGGCGCCAGCAGCAGGTGTATCTCTCCGAGATCGATCGGCGGTTCGCGGCGGCCCGTCGCACGCGCGTCGTCGAGCGCCCGTCGGATGTCCACGGCATCGACGATCTCCTCGGCATCGCGGCGTCGCTGTTTCCCGCGACAACGGTCCGATCTTGACGAACGCTTTACGCCGTTTTTTGTGTATCCTTTGCGGGTTGACCACCACAGCCAGACGTTTCGCGATCCTGCTCGCTCTCTGCGTTGTCTCGTGCCGCACGGCGTCGAATTCGCGGCCCGCGCCCGCCTCACCGGCGGCCGGCGGCGCGCCGCCGATCGTGCAGCCGGGCGCGCCTGGCGAGGCGAGCCGCGTCATCTCCGCCGCCGCCGCGAGCGACCTCTCGCACGTCGAGTACACCGGCGCCGACATCAAGTTCATGCAGGGCATGATCGGCCACCACGCGCAGGCGCTCGAGATGGTGCAGCTGCTCAAGACGCGCACGGCGAACGACGACATGAAGAAGCTCGCGCTGCGCATCGAGCTGTCGCAGGACGATGAGATCCGGATGATGCAGGGCTGGCTGCAGGTGCGCGGGCAGCCGGCGCCCGATCGCAACGCGATGCACATGCACGGCGCGACGCTCATGCCCGGCATGCTGACGCCCGACGAGATGAAGCAGCTCGAAGAAGCGAAAGGCGCCGAGTTCGATCGGCTGTTCCTCGAGGGGATGATCAAGCATCACGGCGGCGCGCTGACGATGGTGAAGGATCTGCTCGAGACCCCGGGCGCCGCGCAGGAATCGGACGTCTTCGCGTTCGTGTCCGACGTGGAATCCGATCAGCGGATGGAGATCGATCGGATGGGCGCACTGCTCGCCATGATCAAGGAGCATCGATGAAGTCCGGAGCGACGAGAACGATGTGCGGCGTCTGCGTGGGCATCCTCACCCTCGCCACCGTCGGCGCGCAGCCGAAGCCGGATCCGCGCGTCGGCCTGAAGCCGGGGCTGCACGACGCGGGCGAGGCGGCGTGGAATCTCGAGCGGCTCGCGAACCTCGCGAAGCCCGAGGGCTTCTTCGACCCGAAGGCGCCGGCGGGCAACCCGGCGCCGCCCGAGCCCGATCCGAAGGCGCCGCCCGATCCGACGAAGCCTGACCCGGATGCGCCGCCGCCGTTCGATCCCGTCGCCTCGAACAAGCTCGGCTTCACCAATTCGGATCTCGCGTTCAGCGGCAACCACGCGTTCGTCGGCAACTACCACGGCTTCAACACCTACGACGTCGAGCGTCCGACGCGCCCGAAGCTGCTCGCGTCGGTCGTCTGCCCGGGCGGGCAAGGCGATGTCTCGGTGCGCGGCAACCTGCTCTTCATGTCGGTGGAGCAGACGCGCGGCCGGCTCGATTGCGGAACCGAGGGCGTGCCGATGCCGGTGAGCGCCGAGCGGTTCCGCGGCATCCGCATCTTCGACATCAGCAATCTCGCGAAGCCGAAGCAGCTCGCGGCGATTCAAACCTGCCGCGGATCGCACACGCACACGCTCGTCGTCGATCCGAAGGATCCGGCAAGTCTCTACGTCTACGGATCGGGCACGAGCTCGGTGCGGTCGGCGGAGGAGCTCGCGGGCTGCTCGGGCATGAAGCCCGACGAAGATCCGAACACCGCGCTCTTCAGCATCGACGTGATCAAGGTGCCGCTCGCCTCGCCCGACAAGGCGGCGATCGTGAATCGCCCGCGCATCTTCGCCGACGCGAAAAGCGGATCGCTGAACGCCCTGTGGGGCGGCGGCGATCACGGCCCCGGCACGCAGAAGACGTCGGTCACGAACCAGTGCCACGACATCACGGTGTTCCCCGAGATCGGCCTCGCGGCGGGCGCCTGCTCGGGCAACGGGATCCTCCTCGACATCCACGATCCGGTGCACCCGGTGCGGCTCGACGACGTGAGCGACAAGAACTTCGCGTACTGGCACTCGGCGACGTTCAACAACGACGGGACGAAGGTGATCTTCACCGACGAGTGGGGCGGCGGCGGCCGGCCGCGCTGCCGCGCGATCGATCCGCCCAACTGGGGCGCCGACGCGATCTTCGACATCATCGACGGCAAGAAGCTGCAGTTCGCCGGCTACTACAAGATGCCGGCCGTGCAGACCGAGCAGGAGAACTGCGTCGCGCACAACGGCTCGCTGATTCCGGTGCCGGGGCGCGACATCATGGTCCAGGCGTGGTACCAGGGCGGCGTGTCGGCGTTCGACTTCACCGACGCGGCCCGTCCGGTGGAGATCGCCTTCTTCGACCGCGGCCCGATCGACGGCAAGCAGCTGATCACCGGCGGCTACTGGTCGGCGTACTGGTTCAACGGCCACATCTACGGTTCGGAGATCGCGCGCGGGCTCGACGTGTTCCGGCTGAAGCCGAGCGAGCATCTGTCGCAGAACGAGATCGACGCGGCGATGCTCGTGCGATCGGAAGAGACCAACACGCAATTCCAGACGAAGATCGTCTGGCCGGCGAGCGCGCCGGTGGCGCTTGCGTATGTCGATCAGCTCGCGCGGGCGAAGGCTATCCAGCCCGAGCGCGCGCGCGCGGTGAAGAGCGCGTTCGAGAAGGCCGACGGCGTGCGCAGCGGCGACCGGAAGGCGGCGGCGGCCGCCGGCGATCAGCTCGACGCGCTCGCGCGGCAGATCGAAAACGACGCGGCGTCGGCCGCCGGCCGCGATGCGATGCGGCTGAAGTCGCTCGCGGCGACGCTGAAGGGCCGCGCCGCGAAGTTAGGCGGGTGACGCGGAGGCGACCCTGAAAGGGTCGCCCTACACGCGTATGCCCTACACGCGTATGTAGGGCGACCCTTTCAGGGTCGCCATCGAATCCCGAACCATTTCGGAACCCGAGGTCCTCGATGACGTCACGCATGCTCTCGTTCGGCGCCGCGCTGCTGCTGGTGGCCGGCGCTGCCGCTCAATCGACCAACGATCCGCGCGTGGGCCTCAAGGCCGGCCTGCACGATGCCGGCGAAGCGATTCGTGGCCTCGAGCGCGTGGCAAGCCTGTCGAACCCGGCGGGCTTCTTCGATCCGAAGCAGCCGGCCGGCACGCCGACGCCGCCCGAGCGCGATCCCAACCTGCCGCCGCCCGACCCGAACGAGCCGCCCGATCCGCGCTTCGCGAACATGCTCGCGTTCGCGAACTCCGACCTGGCGTTCAGCGGCACGCACCTCTTCATGGGCAGCTTCCACGGGTTCAACACGCTCGACATCGAGCGGCCGACGAAGCCGAAGCTCGCGGCGTCGATCGTCTGCCCGGGCGGGCAGGGCGACGTCTCGGTGCACGGCAACCTGCTCTTCATGTCCGTGGAGCAGACGCGCGGGCGGCTCGACTGCGGCACGCAGGGCGTCGCGACGCCGGTGAGCACCGAGCGGTTCCGCGGCGTCCGCATCTTCGACATCACGGACCTGAGCAAGCCGCGCCAGATCGCCGCCATCCAGACGTGCCGCGGATCGCACACGCACACGCTCGTCGTCGATCCCAGGGATCAGGCGAACCTCTACGTCTATGGATCGGGCACGAGCTCGGTACGCTCGGCCGACGAGCTCGCCGGCTGTTCGGGCCTCAAGCCCGACGAGGATCCGAACACCGCGCTCTTCAGCATCGACGTGATCAAGGTGCCGCTCGCCTCCCCCGAGAAGGCGGCGATCGTCAACCGGCCGCGCATCTTCGCCGATCCGAAGTCGGGCGCGATCGCGGGCCTCGAGAAGGGCGGCGAGCGCGGCCCCGGCGCGCAGCCGTCGCGCGTGACGAATCAGTGCCACGACATCACCGTGTTCCCCGAGATCGGCCTCGCGGCGGGCGCCTGCTCGGGCAACGGCATCCTGCTCGACATCGCCGATCCCGTGCACCCGGTGCGCCTCGACGACGCCGCCGACAAGAACTTCGCGTACTGGCACTCGGCGACGTTCAACAACGACGGGACGAAGGTGATCTTCACCGACGAGTGGGGCGGCGGCACGCGGCCGCGCTGCCGCGCCACGGATCCGCCGAACTGGGGCGCCGACGCGATCTTCGACATCGTCGATCGGAAGCTGCAGTTCCGCGGCTACTACAAGATGCCGGCGGCGCAGACCGAGACGGAGAACTGCGTCGCGCACAACGGCTCGCTCGTCCCGGTGCCGGGGCGGGACATCATGGTGCAGGCGTGGTATCAGGGCGGCCTGTCGATGTTCGACTTCACCGACTCGGCGCACCCGATCGAGATCGCGTACTTCGATCGCGGCCCGGTGGACGCGAAGACGCTGATCACCGCCGGCTTCTGGTCGACCTACTGGTACAACGGCGCGATTTACGGCTCGGAGATCGCGCGCGGGATCGATGTCTTCCGGCTGAAGCCGACCGAGCACCTGTCGCAGAACGAGATCGACGCGGCGGCGCTCGTGCGCTCCGAAGAGGTGAACACGCAGCTGCAGACCAAGATCGCGTGGCCGCCGAGCACGCCGGTCGCGCGTGCGTATGTGGATCAGCTGGCGCGCGCCAAAGCGATCGCGCCCGAGCGCGCGCGGGCGATCACGTCGGCGCTCGAACGGGCGGACGAGGTGCGGTCGGCGAAGGACAAGAACGCGGCGGCGGTCGTCGATCAGCTCGAGACGCTCGCGGGGCAGATCGATCGCGACGCGGGGTCCGCATCCGGCCGCGACGCGATGCGCCTGCACGCGCTGGCCGCGACGATCAAAGGGCGGGCCGCGAAGCTCAGGTAACGAGAGCGACGGAAAGCAACCACAGAGATCGGCACCCACGTCTTGCTGTGCCGCTGTCTCCGCCGATCGTCACAGAGAGAAAGTTACGCTCTGTGGTTTCTGTGTGCTCTGTGGTTGCTTCCCTTTTCACCGCCGCGCCGCTTTCTCCACCTCGCTCCACACGCGAAGCAAGTTGCCACTCCAGATCTTTCCGATCTGTTCCTCGGTGTAGCCGCGCCGCACGAGCTCCAGCGTCACGTTGAACGTCTCCGCCGCGCTGTTCCACCCCTCCACGCCGCCGCCGCCGTCGAAGTCCGACGCGATGCCGACGTGGTCGATGCCCATCAGCTTCACCGCGTAGTCGATGTGATCGACGTAGTCCTTCACCGTCGCGCGGCCGGCCGTCGGGTACTGCCGATCGATCTGCGCCATCCGGCGATCGAACTCGGCGCGCCGCTCGGGTGAGAGCGTGTCGAGGCGCGCGTCGCCGCGCCCGCCCTGGCGTCCGCCTGGCGACGGGGCCGCGCCCTCGACCGGACACCGGAAGGCTTCAGGCGCCGGTGCGCCGCCGCGGCCGCCCCGGCCGCCGGCCCCGCCGCGTCCCGACCCGATCCCGAATTCGTCGCCGAGCGCGGCGATCGCCGGCGCGCGCTCCTTCGGGTCCGTTTTGATGAAGTCGGCGACGGCGTTGATCTGCACGACGCCGCCGCTGGTCTTCATCGCCGTCAGCATCTCGTCGTCCATGTTGCGCGACTGGTTCGCGAGGCGGCGGATCGACGAATGCGACGCAATCACCGGCGCGCGCGAGAGGCCGATCATCTGCAGCATGGCGCCCTTGGACGGGTGCGAGACGTCCACCATCATGCCGAGGCGGTTCATCTCCTGAATCACCTCGCGCCCGAGCGGCGACAGCCCGCCCCACTTCCATTCGTTCGAGGCCTCGCCGGTGTGCGAGTCGGCGAGCTGGTTGTGGCCGTTGTGCGCGAGCGACATGTAGCGGCCGCCGCGATCGTAGAACTCCTTGACGCGCTCGAGATCGGTGCCGATCGGATAGCCGTTCTCGACGCCGATGACGGCGGCCTTCTTGCCGCTCTTCGCGATGCGCACGACGTCGGCCGGCGTGAGCGCGAGCTCGATCTCCCTCGGCGCAATCTGCTCGGTGAGACGGTGGACCGCGTCGAACTTCGCGACGGCGGCCTTGTACGCGGCGTCGTAGCCGGCGGCCGTCAGCTCGCCCTGGCCGACGTACGCGATGAAGAACGAGACGTCGAGGCCGCCCTCCTTCATCTTCGGCAGGTTCACCTGCGTCGTCAGGCGCATCGTGTAGTTGCAGTCGGCGGTGAAGGTGCGCGGGTCGATGTCGTTGTGCGTGTCGAGCGCGATCACGCGCTCGTGGATCGCGCGCGCGCGCGCGACGACGTCCGGCTGCGCCGAGACCGCAAGGCCGGCGGCGACGAAGGCTGCGGCGATCATGACGAGCTTCATACGCGCGGATGTTACTATGGTCGGCCGCACATCATGTCCGGAGCGATTGCACGCGCCGCGCTCGTCCTGCTGCTGTTTGCCGCGGCGCCGCTCGCCGTGCAGACCGACGTCACGGGCGAATGGGAGGCCTCGTACACGACGCCGCTCGGCCCGCAGGAGTTGAAGATCTATCTCACGCAGGAAGGCCCGCGGGTGTCGGGCCACACCACCTCCGAATACGGCGAGTCGCAGGTGCGGGGGACGATCAACGGCCGGGACATCCAGCTGACGTTCTCGGCGACCGACGGCGGAAAAGCGATCGACATCCGCGTCACAGCGAGAGTCGACGGCGACACCATGAAAGGCACCGCAAAGCTCGGCGACGCCGGCGAGGGCGCCTTCACGGCGGGTCGCACGAGCTCTTGACGCGGCACGCCCGGTTCCGCACTCCATCAACCACACTCGGGTGCGCGGTCGTGTGCGCCCTGATGGCAGGCAGACTGGCCAGCGCAACGCAGGCGGCGATCCTGCGCGTCGAAGTCACCGCGGCGGGTGGGCGTGTGGCTGGCGCTTCCGTCGTCGTCAACGGCGCGACGCATCGCACCGGCGACGACGGCCGCGTGGCAATCGAGATCGCGGCGGGACCGGTCGACGTCGTCGTCGTGAAGGAAGGCTTCGCGCCGGCGAGCGCCTCGTTCGAGCTGCGCGCCGGCGAAGCGCGCGCGATCGCGATCGCGCTCGAGCCGCAGGGCGAGATGGAGGAGCACGTCACCGTCGCGGCGACGCGCAGCGGCAAGACGGCCGACGAGGAGCCGGTGCGCGTCGACGTCGTCGACCGCGAGGAGATCGAGGAGAAGACGATGATGACGCCCGGCGACGTCGTCATGATGCTGAACGAGACGGGCGGCCTGCGCGTGCAGGCGACGTCGCCGTCGCTCGGCGCGGCGAGCGTGCGGATTCAGGGGATGCACGGCCGCTACACGCGCTTTCTCTCGGACGGCCTTCCGCTCTTCGGCGAGCAGGTTGGATCGATCGGGCTGCTGCAGATTCCGCCGTCGGACCTCGGCCAGGTCGAGGTGATCAAAGGCGTCGCGTCATCGCTGTACGGCGCCGGCGCGATGGGCGGCGTCGTCAACCTGGTGTCGAAGCGGCCGGGCGCCGCGCCGGAGCGCGAGATCCTCGGCAACCGTTCGTCGCGCGGCGCCACCGACGGCGTGCTGTGGTACTCGGCGCCGCTGTCGCCGGCGTGGGGCGCGACGCTCGTCGCCGGCGCGCACGGCCAGGCGCGCGCCGACGTGAACGGCGACGGCTGGGCGGATCTGCCGAAGTACGCGCGCGGCGTCGTCCGCCCGCGGATCTTCTGGGACGACAAACAAGGCCGCACCTTCTTCGCCACCGCCGGCGCGACGTGGGAGGACCGCACGGGCGGCACGATGCCGGGCGCCGCGCCGGCGGCGATCGGATCCTCGTACGTGGAAGCGCTCGACACGCGGCGCTACGACGCGGGCGCCTCCGCCCAGACGATTCTCGGCGGCAAGTACGTGGCGTCGGCGCGCGGGTCGTTCGCGTCGCAGCGGCAGGAGCATCGATTCGGCGACGTGCTCGAACGCGACAGCCACACGACGGCCTACGGCGAGATGACGCTGCGCGGCGCCGCGCCGCGGCAGACGTGGGTCGTCGGCGCGGCGATCGATCGCGACGCGTACGATCCGGAGGATCTGCCCGCCTACGCGTACGCGTACACGGTGCCAGGCGTCTTCGGCCAGGACGAGATCGACGTCGCGAAATGGCTGTCGGTGTCGGCGAGCGGCCGTGTCGACGCGCACAGCCGCTACGGCACCTTCGTGAGCCCGCGCATCTCGGTCCTCGTGAAGGGCGACGACTGGTCGAGCCGCATCTCGGCCGGCTCGGGATTTTTCGCGCCGACGCCGCTCCTCGAGGAGACCGAGGCGGCCGGCTTGTCGCGGCTCACGATTCCGCGGCCGCTGAAGGCGGAGCGCGGCGGGAGCGCGTCGATCGACTTCAGCGCCGACACGCGCGGCGTGAAGACGACGGTGACGCTCTTCGCGTCGCGCATCCGCGATCCGCTGCACGTCACGCGCGACGAGGTGTATGCGATCACGACCGACGCGTCGCCGACGACCAACGCCGGCTTCGATCTGCTGACGAGGTGGACGCACGGCGGGCAGTCGATCGTCGGCTACTACGCGTTCGTGCGGGCGCGCGAAAGCGACGGCGAGGCGCCGCTGACGCCGCGGCACGGCGCCGGCATCGACTACGCGTGGGAGCGGCCGCGATCGTGGCGCCTCGGCCTGGAGTGGTACTACGTCGGCGAGCAGCGGCTCGAGGCGAACCCGTACCGCGACTCGAGCCCCGGGTACATGCTCGTCGGCGCGCTCGTCGCGCGCCGGCTGGGGCGCTATCGGCTGTTCGTCAACGCCGAGAACCTCGGCGACGTGCGGCAGACCGATTTCGATCCGCTGCTCCGTCCGTCGCGCGGCATCGACGGACGCTGGACCGTCGACGCATGGGCGCCGCTCGACGGCCGCAACATCAACGCCGGCGTGCGGATCGCATTCTGAGAGCGGCGACCCTGAAAGGGTCGCCCTACACGATCACGGTCGGGATCACGCCGGGATCACGTCGGGATCACGGTCGCGGGATCACGTCCGGATCACGGTCGGGATCACGGTCGGGATCACGGTCGGGATCACGGTCAGGATCACGGTAGCGCAGCCCTTCAGGGCTGCCCCTATTGAATCGTGATCGTGCCCTTCAGGCTCGCGGTGTCTGGGCTGAGGTGATCGTGAAATCCGCACCTTCGGGCCGTGTTCAGATTCCCGCTCAAACGTGACTGCCCAACCTCCAGGTGACCGATCTGATTCAACTCGGGACAGTCCGTGTGCTCCGGATGCGGGTCCGAATCCATTTCGTGCACGCGGCTGTCATTGTTGATCATCGTCACCTGGCTGCCCCGCGCAACGGTGATCGTCGACGGGCAGACCTGGCCGCTCTGGATGACGATGGTTTTTGGATCCGAGCTCGGCGTGCACCCGCCCGTCGGGCTCGTGGTGCTCGAGGAGCTGCCGCCGCCGCACGCTGTCATCGCCGCCGCGGCCGCAATCGCCGCCGCCGTGGTCATCCGCCGCACCGTGGTCCGGGTCATCGATCGATTCTCCGTCAGATGAGCGTCAGTCTATGCGGTACTTCGCGAGATAGTACGAGAGCGCGCGCTGGCTGATGCCCATCAGCTCGGCGGCGTCCTTCTTCACGCCGCCGGCGTTCTCGAGCGCCTTGCGGATCGTCTCGCGCTCCACCCACTCGATGTTCTGCCGCAGCTTCAGCGACGGCAGGCCCGAGGGCTGCGCCTGGGTCGCGCCGAGGACCGACACGGCGCGGGCGCCGATCACCGGCCCGGGCGACAGCACGACCGCGCGCTCGATCGTGTTCTCCAGCTCGCGCACGTTGCCCGGCCAGTCGTACTGCTGCAGCCCCGTGAGGACGGCCTCGTCGAGCTTCTCGACGCGGCGTCCCGTCCGCTGCGCGTGCTTGCGCACGAAGTGCTCGACGAGGATCGGGATGTCCTCGCGGCGCTCCCTGAGCGGCGGAATCTCGATCGGGATCACGTTGAGGCGGTAGAAGAGATCTTCCTGGAACCGGCCCTCGGCGACCATCTGCCGCAGGTTGCGGTTCGTCGCGGCGATCACGCGGACCTCGATCTTCTCGGTGCGCTCCGATCCGAGCGGCTCGATCTCGCGCTCCTGCAGCACGCGGAGCAGCTTCGACTGGAGCGTCGGGTTCAGCGTGCCGATCTCGTCGAGGAAGATCGTGCCGCCGTCGGCCAGCGCGAACTTGCCCTTCTTGGTCGTCGTCGCGCCGGTGAAGGCGCCGCGCACGTGGCCGAAGAGCTCGGATTCGAGCAGCGTCTCCGGGATCGCGGCGCAGTTCACCTTGATGAGCGGCATGTCGCGCTGCGCGCTGCGATCGTGGATCGCGCGCGCGACGAGCTCCTTGCCGGTGCCGGTCTCGCCCGTGATGAGCACCGTGCTCTTGGTCTCGGACACGAGCTCCGCGCGGTGGATCACCTCCTCCATCGCGCGGCTGCGCCCGATGATGCCGTAGTGATCGAACTGTTCGTCGCGCTCGCTCACCAGGTAGCGGTACTCGGTCCGCAGCCGCTGGTGATCGAGCGCGCGCCGGACGACGACCAGCAGCTCGTCGATCTCGAACGGCTTCTGCAGGTAGTCGAGCGCGCCGAGCTTCATCGCCTCGATCGCGCTCTCGACCGTGGCGTGCGCCGTCATCATCAGGATCTGCGGCCGCTCGTTGTCGTTCGTCGAGCCGACGTACTCGCGGATCAGATCGAGGCCGTTCAGCTCCGGCATCACGTTGTCGACGATCAGCACGTCGAACGCGCGCTCGCCGAGCAGCCGCTGCGCATGCCGCGGGCTCGTCGTCTCGACGACGCCGTGGCCGGCGTCGCGCAGCGCGCGTCCGAGCGTCTTCAGGATTTTTTCCTCGTCGTCGACGAGGAGGATCGAGCCGCGGTGCATCATCAGGCGGGCCTCGCCCGGCCGATCCGCCCGTCCTTCGACCCGACGATGCCGGAGGAGTCGAACGGAAGGTCGACGAGGATCTCGGTGCCGGCGCCAAGGGCGCTCGTCACGGCGATCGTGCCGCCGAGCCCCTCGACGATGTTCTTGGCAATCGGCAGACCGAGCCCGGTGCCGCCGCGCTTGGTCGTGAAATACGGGTCGAAGATCTGCGCCAGATCGTTCGGCGCGATGCCGACGCCCTGATCGGCGACGGCGATCTGCACGCGCTCGCCGTAGCGGCGCGTGCGCAGCGAGACGACGGGCGTCGACGCAGCCGCCGCGCCCCCGCGCGGGGCCGTCGCCGACGCGGCGACCGCCGCGCCCGCCACCGCGTGCCGCGCGTTGATCAGCATGTTGACGATCGCGCTCCGCAGACGCTCGCCGTCGGTTCTCACCGTCGGCACCGACGGATCGAGATCGAGATGGACCTCGGCGCCCGGACCCGACGCCGCCGCCGCGGCCGCCGACTCGCGGCACAGCGCGTTGACGTTCACCGGCGACACCTCGAACTGGATCGGCCGCGCGAAATCGAGCACGTCGTTGACGATGCGGTTCAGCCGCGCGACCTCCTCGTTGATGTCGGCCACGGCCTCGTGCACCGCGGCGGAGGACGGCTCCTTCTGCCGCAGGCCGTGCAGCGACGCCTTGATGATCATCAGCGGATTGCGGACCTCGTGCGCGATGACGGTGGACAACCGGCCGAGCGCGCTCAACCGCTCGCGCTGCGACATCTCGCGCTGGAACCGCGCCACCGATTCGGTCAGCGTGTTGAACGTCGCCGCCAGCAGCCGCGCGTCGTCGTCGTCCCAGCCGCGGCCGTGGCGCAGCACGATCTTCCGCGTCAGGTCGCCGGTGGCCGACACCTCGCGCATCACGTCGGTGATGGCCGCGAGCGGCTGCGCGATGGTGCGCGACACGGTGAAGCTGAGCGCCGTCGCGATGAGGACGGCGAAGACCGCCGTCACCAGCAGCCCCGCGTGGATCGTGCCGAGCGACTGCAGCTGCGCCGTGCGCGAGCGGAGAATCACGGCGACCGGACCGCCCGTCGACGGGGCGGCGGTCGCGTCGCCGTTCGCCGTCAGCGGGCGCGGCAGCGCCTCGTACTCCTCGCCGCCGAGCAGCACGCGCGTGATGCCGATCGTCCGCAGCCGATCGGCGAGCACCGGATGCTGCTCGCGCGGCAGCGTCGACGCGAGAATCTGCCCGTCCATGCCGAACGCGACGTCGCTGCCCGTCATCTTCTTCAGCTGCGCGGCGAGCGCGTCGTCGAGGAGGAAGCCGGCGCTGAGCGTGCCGAGGATCTCGTGCTGCGGCCGATCGAGCGCCACCGGCACGGTGACGACCTCGAGGATCCCGTTCGGCTGCGGCAGCAGGCCGATCGTGTCGCGGCCGGCGAGCGCGTCCAGAATCGCGGGCTTGTGCGCCGCGATGTCGGCCACGCGCGGCGATCCGCCCGCGTTGTAGAGCACCAGGCCGGTCTTGTTCGTGACGAGCACCAGGCTCGCGTTCAACTGCGACTGGTAGCCGCGGGCGATGTCCTGCACGGTCGGCGGGTCGTCGGTGGCCATCGCCGCCTTCAGCTTCGGCTGATCGGCGATGAGGCGCGCCATCAGCGTGAACGTCCTCGCGCGCTCGCTGCGCAGCTGATCGACCTGCGCGCTGGTCGTCACGATCTCGCGCTCGAGCGTGCGCTCCGCCTCGCGCGTCACCTGCGCGTTCACGATGAGGATCGCCGTGGCGATGCAGAGGATCGCGAGTACCGAGCTCGCGAGAAAAATCCGGCTGCGCAGTGTCGAGAAGAGCTTCATCGAATCGTGAAGTCGAGCTCCGAGATCCCGCCGTCGGGGACGGACGCCGACTTGGTCTCCGACGGGGTCCCCTCGTTCCACGCGACGACGCCGTAGGTGCCCGGCGGCACCTTCTCGATCCGGTACCGCCCCTCGCCGTCGGTTTGCGCGAAGAACGGATGGCTGAAGACGAGGATGTAGGCGTTCATGTGCGAGTGGATCTCGCAGAACACGCGGACGATGCCGGGACGATCGAAGCGGATCTGGCGCGAGCGCCCCGCGGCATAGCGGCCGAGATCGAAACTCTGCGTCTTCGAGAGCGAAAAGACGTTGTGGTAGAACCTGTCCGAGTTCGGGAAGTCCACCGTCGTGCCGGTCGTGATCGCGAGCACGTGCGGCACGAACGTTTCGTTGCGCTGATCCATCACCGCGTGGCCGCCGTCGCTCGTCTCGAACGCGCCGCGCGGCGCCGTCTCCAGGTACACCACCGACCGCAGCAGATCCGGCACGCCGCGCGCGGCGGGCGTCCCGAGGTCGGCGACGCCCGGCCGCCGCTCCGCGGCCGTGGCGGCGCGCCGCAGATCCACGCGGCCCCGGATCGTCCCCGGCCGCGCCGCCGTCGGCGAAAAAAACGCCGTGACTGACAAGGACGCAGAGGACGCACGAGAGGACACAGAGGGACGCACAGAGGAGGACACAGAGGTGGCGGCGAGCGCCGCAGCGGCCGCGGCGACGAGCAGAGCGGTGGCGCTCACGCCTCGTCGCATGCGGGCGGCCGCCGGTGGATTGTTGTCGATGTCCCTCATTTCGGCTGCACGTCGATCACGTCTGTGTGGCCCTCTGTGTCTTCCTCTGTGCCCTCTGTTCTTTTCCTCTGTGTCCTTGTCACGATTCGTCTGTCAGAACCAGAACACGATCTGGAAAGCCCCAAGATTTGCATTGCGCACGAGTACGCCGCCGTCGCGCGTGTTGTGCTGCACCGATACCTTCAGGAGCAGATTCCGCTGCAGCGAGTAGCCGGCGCCGACTTCGATCCGCGAGACGGGCGCGTCCCACGGCAGCGTGCCGAGCGTCGCGCCGGTGAGGTCGCTGAAGCCGAGATGATCGTACCGCGCCGCCGCGAAGAGGCCCGGGCGCAGCTTGTAGCGCGCCTCGATCGACGTCGCGACCGCGGTGAGATCGCCGTCGATCGCGCGCTGCGCGGCGGCGACCGCGGGCGCCGGCAGACGCCACGCGCTCACGATCGTTTCGGCGCGCAGCACGTAGTAGCCGCGCGAGTACTCGACGTCGCCGCCCCACGCCGTCTGCGTGTACGGATTGGACTCGGCGTCGGCGCCGAGCGCGGCGCGCGTCGCGGCGCGGCTGACGAACGGCCCGCGCGCGAACGACGTGCCGGCGACGAGCCCGCTCACCGGACGCAGCTCGACGCGCGTCGCGATCTGGCGGCCGTCGTTGTCGTCGGTGAACAGCGGATTCGACACGGTGCCCGTCGTCACCGCCGCCGTCGCGCTGACGATGCCCACCGTCGCGTGCGCCTGGACGCCGGTGTCCCAGCGAAAGGCCGTGACGAGCGGAACCCCTTCCTCGCGAGTCGTGTCGCCCACCGAGTAGCCGACCTCCCACCCGAGGCTTCGCTTGCGCAGCAGCTCGTCGGCCGTCGCCGGCAGCGCGTCGGGACGAATCGTCGTCAAGTACTGGTACGCGAGCGGATAGCCGATGAGCGGATTGTCGTTCGGATACGTGTGCCGGTTGAACGCCCCGAAGGTGGGCGGCACGCGCCCGACCTGCAGATCGAAATCGCGCGCGGCCCACGGCCGGATCCGCAGATACAGCGCGTAGGGCTTCATCGCGCCGAGATTTTCCGTGCGCACCTCGCCGAGCACGGAGAAATGCGGGCCCGCCTTCACCGCCGCCGACACGTCGATGCGCAG
>Ga0209474_10002792_pt1 | contig 15759 bp, 21 predicted proteins | sample GraSoiAngelo_145_FD_185902 | JGI IMG/M metagenome (GOLD analysis project Ga0209474, IMG submission 185902) | Grasslands soil microbial communities from the Angelo Coastal Reserve, California, USA - 14_1009_05_20cm (SPAdes) (version 2) | ecosystem: Environmental > Terrestrial > Soil > Grasslands...
GCCCGGCCAGATCGTCGTGAACTTCGCCATCCCGTTGGCGTCCGTCGTCTGGTAACCGCGAAGGAACTTCGTCCCCTTCGTGCTGCCGAAGGTCGGATCCGTCGCGTCGGAGTAGACGCCGAGGGCGTCACAGTGCCAGACGTCGACGGTCGCGCTCGGAAGCGCGACGCAGGCCGTCCCGCTCACCCGCGACACGAGGAACGTGAGGGCGAGCGCCACGCCCGGCTTCACGGCGTTCGTCGACGGCTCGGACCGGATATCCGAGCGGTTGAGCTTCTCGTCGACGAAGTACGGGCCCTCGGTCAGCGCCGGACGCACGACGCACGACGGCAGCACCGCGGCGGTCGAGGCGGATGCGCCGGCAGTGGCCGCCGCGGTCGCGGCCGCCTGGGTCGCCGCGCTCGTCGCCGAAGGCGTGAGCGCCGCCGGCGCGCAGGCCACGAGTGCCGAGCCGCCGAGCAGCGCGAGGACCTCGCGCCGCGTGAGGATGCGGCCGATCGGCCGGTCGTCGGCGTCGATCGCGAAGCGCTTCATGTCCTATCCCTTGGGACCGGTGGCGACGAGATCGACGGTGAGCTTGATCTCGTCCACCACGCTCAGGACGCGGCCGGGCGCGGCGGGCTGCGGCATGCCGAAGTCCCCGAACTTCACGGTCGGCGCCAGCGTCGCGGTGGCGGTCAGATCGCCACCGCTTCGCGTCGCGTCGACGCTGAAAGTGATTTCCTTCTCGGTGCCGTGGATGGTGAGCTTGCCGGTCAGGGTGAACGTCACGTGGGCGCTGGCCGCAAGCGGCAGGGTGAGGCCGGTGACCTTCGTCGGCACGAACGTGGCGGTCGGGTACTGCCGCGTGTTGAGGACGCTCTGCTTCACGAAGCTGTCGCGCTGCGACTGGTCGCTGGTGAGCGAGCTCACGTCGAAGGAGATCTGCGACCCGGGAGCGAACGTGCCATCGTCGTTCAGTTGGAACGACCCTTTGGCGCCGGTCGCGACGAGGACCGCGTCGGACGGGAAGTTCAGGCTGGCGAGCTGCTCGCGGACGCGCACGGTGGCCTTCGACTTGTCCGAGACCGTCCAGGTCTGCGCGCCGGCGGCGATGGTCGCGCTCGCCGCGGCCGTCGGCGTCGGGGTCGCGCTCGGAGTTGCCGTCGCGTCGACGGCGACCTGGCCGGCGCCGGCGCAACCGACGGCGACGAGTGCGACGATGACGAGGACGAGGGACCGTGTCGCGACCCGCAGGCTCATGAAGACCTCCGTGGGATGTGCGATGAGCCTAACGACCGGATCGCCGCGGCGGGCTAAGGATTCACTAAGGACATTGGTGCTGGAGGACGACACGATGGAGGTCTTCGCGGCCATCCGCACGGTGCTCGCCGTGCGCCGTTACACCGACGCGCGCGTCGGGCCGGACATCGTGCGACGTGTCGTGGAGGCGGGCCGGCTCGCCGCGAGCTCGGTCAACCTCCAACCGTGGCACTTCGTCGTCGTGCAGGAGCGCGCGACGCTCCGGTCGATCGGCCGGATCATGAAGACCGGGCGGTACACCGCGGACGCGTCGTTCGCGGTCGTCGTCCTCGTCGAGAAGGACAGCCCGTTCGCCGTCTCGGACGCGAGCCGCGCGATCCAGAACATGGTCCTGGCCGCATGGTCGGACGGCGTCGGCTCGAACTGGGTCGGCTTCGGGCGGATGCCGGAAGTGGAAGAGCTGCTCGGCGTCCCGAAGACGCATGAGGGGCTCGGCATCGTCCCGTTCGGGTACCCCGCGGTGAAGCTCGGGCGCGGACGGAAGCGCCGCAAGTCGATGGGCGAAGTGGCCAGTCGAGAGCGCTTCGGCGTGCCGTTCGCCTAACGGATCCCGTGCAGCTTGCCGGGGTCGCCGATGAGATCGATCTCGGCGATGCGTCCGCCGATCACGGTCACCGCCGCGACGACCACGAGGCCGTCGGTCAAGCGGACGATCGCCCCCGCGGCGCCGTTCACCACGGCCGGCCGCGCGAGGCCGGCGAAGAACCGCCCGCGGACCGCAAGCTCGCCGGCGACCGCGCGCGCCCCGGTGATCGCCGGACGTGCCAGCGGGCCGGAGCCGCCGCCGTCGAAGCGAAGCGCGACGTCGGGATCGAGGATCGCGAGCAGGCCTCCGAAGTCGCCGGCACGCGCCGCCGCAAGGAACGCGTCGACCACCTCGCGCTGCACCGGCAGGTCCGCATCGGGCTCGCGAGGGGTGCGGCCGATCCGGCGGCGGGCCCGGCTCGCGAGCTGGCGGGCCGCCTCGGGGGTGCGGTCGACGATCGTGGCTATCTCCTCGAACGGCACGGCGAACACATCGTGCAACACGAACGCGAGGCGCTCGGCGGGCGCGAGGCTCTCGAGCACGACGAGGAGCGCGAGCCCGACGGAGTCCGCGAGCACCGCGTCGCGCTCCGGGTCGGCCAAATCCTCGGTCGTGACGACGGGCTCGGGGAGCCAAGTGCCGGCGTAGTCCTCGCGCCGTGCCTTCCGGGCGCGCAGCGTGTCCAGGCAGATCCGTCCGACGACGGTGACGAGCCAGGCCCGCAGGTCATCGATCGCGGCATCCGAGCGCTCGAGACGGAGCCACGCCTCCTGCACCGCGTCGTCCGCCTCGGTGAGCGAGCCGAGCATCCGGTACGCGACCGCGCGCAGGCGCGGCCGCGCCTGCTCGAACTCCTCCGCCAGCCGGTCTTGTTCCACCGCTCGTGTTGTAGACGTGTCGCGCGGGCCGAACGTGACGGTCACATCGGCGGCCGCCCGCGCGTCCTCCCTATGAGACGAGCGTCCTGGAGGACACCGTGAGATACCACGTTCCGCGCATCGTGCCGCTGATCAATCCCCTGATGCACCGGCTCATCGGCTTGGGCCTTCGCCTCGGACCGCGGAGCGCGCCGATGATCCTGCTGCGGATCCAGGGCCGGAGGACCGGAGAGCCGCGGACGACGGCCGTGAACATCTTCGAGCGGGACGGCGTCCGGTACGTCGTCGGCACGTTCGGCGAGACCGACTGGGTGCGGAACCTCCGTGCCGCGCGCGAGGCGATCCTCATCGAGCGCGGCCGCCAGGTGGCGGTCGACGCCGTCGAGCTTCCCATCGAGGACGCCGCGCCGGTCCTGCACGATGCGCTGAAGCCGTTCCTCGGGACACGATTCGGCAGTCAGGCCCTGCGCAGCTACTACGACGTCGGGCCGGGGGCGCCGCCCGCGGCGTACCTGGATGAGGCGCGGCGCCACCCGGTCTTCGAGCTGCGGCCGCAGCGCGCGGCCTAGGTGTACCGCTCCGTCGTGATCCATTCGAGCGTCCCATCGCGGCGGACGCGCGCCGTCACGAACGTCGCGCCCCCGAAGTGGCGCTCATCGAAGAGCTTCACCCGCCGCGTCCGGAGCCGGTAGTAGCGGTAGGCGTCGGCGTCGGTGTCGGCGGCATCAGGGAATCGCCGCACGTAGAGACGCCGCGCCGCGTCGGACAGGTGGCCAGTGAGCTCCCGAGCCGTGCCGAACACCTGGATCCCGCGGTCGGTGTCGCCCCACCGCTGCGTCGAGTCGAACACGGCGATCGCGGCCGACCCGGAGCGACGGACGTTCCGTGAATGGCGCGCCGCCGGCGACGAGAGCCACACGATGTCGAATGGATCGCCCCAGGCGAAGTACGCGGTGTTGACGTGCGGCCGGCCATCGGTCGAGACCGTGGCGATCGCGCACAGCGTCGAAGCCCGGAGCAGCGAAATGGTCACCGACGCGAGGCGGACAGCGGAGACCGGACGCGCCGGTCGCTCGACCTTCACCGACGCGGCCCTAGTCGAACTGCACCGACCGCTTGGAGAGGCCGAGGAAGTAGCCGTCGATGACCGTCTCGGGCGATTCCTTCCGGTCCAGGCTCGCGCCGAGCGCCACGAAGAGCGGAACGAAGTGATCCACGGTCGGGTGCGCGAAGCGCACGGCCGGCGCGCGCCGTTTGTAGTCGACCAGGGCGTCGACGTCACCCTTCGCCAGCGTCTCGGCGCTCCACAGGTCGAACTCCTTCGACCAGCTGGGCGGCGTCGCGTCCGGCCGGAAGTCCTCGATGAACGGCAGGCCGTGCGTCATGAAGCCGCTACCCATGATGAGGACGCCCTCGTCGCGCAACGGGGCGAGCTTCCGCCCAAGGTCGAGCAGCACGTTCGAGTCGAGGCTCGGCATCGAGATCTGCAGCACCGGGACGTCGGCCTTCGGATACATCACCGTGAGCGGCACGTACGCGCCGTGATCGAGGCCGCGCGTCGGCTCCTCGGCGATCGGCTCGCCCGGAAGGAGCTGCCGCACCCGTCGGGCGAGGTCCGGCGCGCCCGGTGCGGGATAGGTCACGTCGTAGTACCGCTGCGGGAAGCCGTAGAAGTCGTAGAGCAGCGGTACCGGCGTCGTCGCACCGATCGTCAGCGGCGCGTTCTCCCAATGCGCGGAGACGACGAGGATCGAGGCCGGCTTCGGGAGGTCAGCGGACCACTCCGCGAGCTGGCCCGGCCAGACCGGGTCGTCGACGAGGACCGGCGCGCCGTGCCCGAGGTAGAGGGCGGGCATTCGACCCGTGGCCTCGGCTGATCCCGGTCGCTGATCGTTCGTCGGACGCTGTTCGTTCATGGGGCCGCCTCCGGTAACGCGGCGTCGGCGCCCCGCATTCCGCGGCCCCGGCGGGTCGCGACGAACGAGCCGGCCGCGATGAGGGCGAAGCCGATGGCGATGCCGGCGGTGAAGGGCTCGCTCAACAGGACGACGCCCAACGCGAGCGCCACGGCCGGGTTGAAGTACGTGATGATCGTCGCGCGGGCCGGGCCGACCTCGCTGATGAGCGCGAAGAACAACAGGAACGCGACCGCGGTGCAGATAACGCCGAGCACCGCGACCGACAGCGTGACGTGCGCCGACGGCAGCCCCGCCGGTAGCTGCGCGATCCCGAACGGCGCGTAGGCCACGGCGGTGAGGGCGAGTGATGCCGCGACCACGCCGACGGCCGGCGCGCTGCTGAGCCGGCGCGCCACGATCATCGGTCCGATCGCGTAACCGATGACGACGAGACCGACCTCGCCGACCGCGAGGAGGTCGTCGGTCGCCACGTCCACGCCGACGACGAGCGCCACGCCGACGAAGCCGACCACGAGGCCGAGCACGCGTCGCGCATCCGGTCGATCGTCCCCGCCGATGAGCCAGACCAGGAGCGCGGCCACGAGTGGCACGCCGGCGATGAGCAGACCGGCGAGCGAGCTCGAGATGCGGCGTTCGGCGTCGGAGAGGAGGATCCAGGGGCCCGCCACCTCGACGATCGTGTACGCGACGATCCAGCGCCAGCGGCGGAACAGCGGGCGGACGTCGCCGCGCTGGATCGCGAGCGGCACGAGGATCAGTCCCGCGACCGTCGTACGCAGGAACACGAGCGTCGCCGGCGTGAGCTCCGCGACCGCGAGCTTGATCAGGAAGTACGGGATCCCCCAAATCAGCGCCATGGCCGCGAAGAGGATCCAACCGCGACGTGTCACCGCCCAATTGTCGTGGCTGACTAGAGTGGGCGCGCAACGGGAGGACAGCCGTGATCACGTCGTACAACCAGGTCGCCGGACGCGCGCTCGAGCGCATCGCGGCGCTGAGCGACGGTGTCTTCGCCATCGCGATGACGCTGATCGTCCTGGAGATCCACGTGCCCGATCCGGGTCCGGTCCGCTCAGATCAGGACCTGCTCGCGGCCGTGGCGACGCTCTCACCGCGGATCGTGACCTACCTCCTCAGCTTCCTGACCCTCGGCATCATCTGGAGTGGTCAGCAGACCCAGCTGAGCTACTTCGCCCGCGCCGACCGCCACGTCTCGTGGCTGCACCTGGCGCTGCTGGCGAGCGTCGCCCTCATGCCGTTCTCGACATCGCTCCTGTCGGAGTTCATCTCGTTCCGCGTGGCGCTGCTCCTCTACTGGCTCAACATCGTCGTGTTCGGCGTCATCCTCTACGCGGCCTGGAGCTACGCCCTCCACGCCGCGCTGCTGCGGGAAGATCTCCCGCCGGGCGCATCGCACGCGATCAAGCGGCGCATCGTCGTGGCCCAGGCGCTGTACGCGTTCGGGGCGTTGCTCTGCGTCGTGAGCACGTACGCGAGCATCGCGTTCATCGTCGCGGTGCAGCTGAACTTCGCGGTCGCGCCACGGATCCCGGGCCTCTCTCGCATCTGATCGGTGGAGCCGCTCAACCTCGACGAGTTCGAGGACGCCGCCCGCGAGACACTGCCGGGCATGACCTATGACTTCATCGCTGGCGGAGCGGAGGACGAGCGCAGCGTCGCCGCCAATCGCGCGGCATTCGCGAAGCGCGCTCTCCGCAATCGCGCGCTCGTCGACGTCACCACGCGCGACATCGGCGTGCGGTTGCTCGGTCTGGCCCTGCCCCATCCCATACTCCTCGCGCCAACCGCGCTGCACCGCGTGGCCCACCCCGACGGCGAGAAGGCCACCGCGCGCGGCGCGGCGGCCGCCGAGGCCGTGTACACGGTCTCGACGGCGACGAGCACGCGGCTCGAGGACATCGCCGCGGCCGCACCGACGGGGATCCGGTGGTTCCAGCTCTACCACCTCGGCCGGCGTGAAGCGAGCGAGGAGCTCATCCGGCACGCGGTGGACACGGGGCATCGGGCGATCGTCCTGACCGTCGACGTCCCCCTGCTCGGGCGGCGAGAGCGCGATCTCCGGAACGCGTTCGCCCTTCCCGCGGGCGTCGGGATGGCGCACGCGTACGAGCCGGCGTGGGCACCGCCCGTAGACGACCGGTCACGCGCGTGGGCCAGTCCGATCGCGAGCGCGAACCTCACGTGGGACGACCTCGGGTGGATCCGTGCCGCGGCGGCCGGCCTGCCGCTCCTCTTGAAGGGCATCGTGCGCGGAGACGACGCTCGGCGGGCCGTGGACCTCGGCGTCGACGGGGTCTGGATCTCGAATCATGGCGGTCGGCAGCTGGACGGTTCGGTCGCGACGCTCGACGCGCTCGGCGATGTCGCCGCGGCGATCAAGGGGCAGTGCCCGATCGTGCTCGACGGCGGCATCCGGCGCGGCACCGATGTCATCAAGGCGCTCGCGCTCGGGGCGAGCGCGGTCGCGATCGGGCGCCCGCAGCTTTACGGCCTCGCCGCAGCCGGCGCCGATGGCGTGCAGCGGGTCGTCGAGCTGCTGCGCGCGGAGCTCGATCTGGCGATGGCCCTGGTCGGCGCGCCGTCGCTCGATGCACTCGGACCGGACCTGATCGCGTAGCCCGCGGCCGGGCGAGGCTTAGGGAGCGCGCCGGATCCGGCGTCCGGCGAGGTAGAGGTTCGCGAGTACGAGCGCCGAGACGAGCACGAGCAGGAGCGCGCCGCCGAGCTGTGCCGCGACCTCGTGCGCGACCGACGCGAAGAGCCACGTGACCGCCACCGCGCCGAGGGCGCCGAGGGCGAGCGAGCCGTCGTCGACGAGCAGCCCGTACGTGCCGTCCCAGATCGCGCGAACGGCCTTAGAGATCTCGTGCTCCCACCTGCGCGCCCACCGGAAGCATCGCCTTCAGCATGCGCACCGAGAGCCAGCTGATCGCGAGGACGACGGCCAGGATGCCGAACAGCGACAGCGCGTCGCCGGGCCACTCAGCGCCGAGACCTTCCGACGACCAGAACACGCCGAACGACGTGAGCATCGCGCCGACCCCGAACTTCATCGTGTTCTCCGGGACCTGGGTGAGGGGCTGCTTGAGCGCGACCCCGAGCCCGATCACGATGACGCCCGCGGCGACAGCGCCCCAGATCGCGGCGCTCATCGCGTCGGCGCCGGCCGCGCCGAAGGCGATGACGATGAACGCGACCTCGAGGCCTTCCAGCAGCACCGCCTTGTAGGACAGGATCGTGCCGACCCAATCCCAGTCGGTCTTGCGCAGGCCCTGGGCGCGCAACGAGGCGACCTCTCGCTGGTAGATGAGGTCCTCGTCGTGCAGCGCGACGATCCGGGCGTAACGGAGGATCGCCTTACGCAGCCAGCGAAGACCGAACAGCAAGAGGAGGATGCCGACGACGAGCTGCAGCACGTGGCGCGGCACGACGGTGACGAGCGCGACGCCGATCACGGCCACGATGAGCGCGAGCGTGAGGGCCGCCAAGGCCGCGCCGACCAGCGGCGCCCGCCATCCGCGTGTCGTGCCGACAGCCAGGACGATCGTGAGGGCCTCGACGAACTCGACGCTCGAGGCGATGAAGCAGGGCGTCGCTGCGACCGCGAGGGTGAGCGGATCCACGCCGGCCAAGATACGTCCGCCCGCCGGAATGCGTCCGGGCGAACCGTCTGTCGCCGTCGTCAAGACCGCGCGCAGGCTACGAGGCGGACTGGGCTCCCGTTTCGCCGGCTTTCCAGGGCTGGTGAGCGCTCAGCACGGACTGCCATCGTCCGCCGCGTTTCACGTAGACCGAGCAGATGCTGCCTCGGTACGGCTTGCCGCCGGCCCTCGCACCTTGCCCGTGGTACACGAGCATCGCGACGTTCGGCGCGATCTCGCGCACGATGACGTCCTTGAACTCGACCTCGGTGAACGGCTCGGCGCCCTTCGTCGACTCCACCGCCATCGGCTTCTCGATGAAGCCCATCGGCTCGATGACCGTCACCGCATCATCGGCGATGTTCGCCGCGAAGTAGGCGGGGTCATTCGAACGGCTCCAGAACCCCTTCTCGACCTCGACGATCTCGTCAGTGGTGTTGCTCATGCGTGCCTCCTTGGCGGACTGGATCGGTCGGGCTGCAAGACCACGACCAGAGCGACCGCTGCGCGTTCGTCAAAACGGCTTCAGCACCATGAGGATGAGGATGAAGCCGACGAGGGCGATATCGGGCGCGTAGCGCCGGATCATCGCGTTCCGATCGAGATACGTCCGTAGGCGGTCGGTGATGGACCCTGCCTGCGCGGCCTGCGCGAGCGTCTCGCCCCATTTCCGATCCTGCCGCAGCACGATCGGGGTCGTGATCACGGCGACGGCGAACAGGACGATCGGGACGAAGATCCACCACGGTCCTCCGTTGATCGGTCCGAGGAGCGGCAGGCCGCCGACGATCGCCGTAACGATGCCGGTCACGAGCACGGCGGCGTAGCCGGGAGCGACCATGATGTTCTCGAACCGCCCGCTCACGTCGGCAATAGCCTTAAGGACCCGGATGTCCGGCGCCTTCCGGGCGGCCGCGAGCGCCATGGCGCGGCCGAACAGCCCGCTGGTGAGCCAGATGGCACTCAGCACGTGCAAGAGCTTGAGTACCGAATAGGAGGTCACAGGCGGAGGGAGCCTAAGCCCGACAGAGGAGTTGCGAGAGATGGCAGCGGAGCCGTGCGTGGTCTGCCTGCGCGCCGATGGGTCGATGACGCGCGAGCATGTCTTCGCGCGTTGGCTCGTGCGACAGGTCCACGGCGGACAGCTGCTCCCATCCGGCGCATCGGCGATCGGGACACCGTCCTCGACTCGGCCGTTGCGCATCGCCCGCGTCGTCGCGGGCGTCTGCGCCGAGTGCAATGCCGGCTGGATGAGCTCCCTTGAGATGAGCTTCCGGCGGATCCTGTTCGCCCACCCACGCGTCGGCACGCTGCCCGCGCCGGACCGCGTCACGCTCAGTCGCTGGTTCGCCAAGACGGCTGTGTTGCTCGCCCACGCCCGCGGCGCCGTGCTCGTCGGTGAGGCGGATCGCGTCCGGCTGGCGGGTGGCATGCCCGAGGGCCTTGAAGTATTCATCGCGCGGCGACGCCGCCCACGACAGCGGCTGGACTTTGCGCTCGACCTGATCGCCGATCGCGGCACCGGTGCGCTCCAGGTGCGGTCGGTCGCCATCCTCGTCGACGACCTCATCGGGCATGTCGCCGCACGCGGCACGCTGACCAGCCGTCACGGCACGAGGCTCTGGCCGCTGCGGTCGCACACGGTCCGCTGGGACACGCTCCCGGTGATCACGCCGCTCATCATCCGGTGAGAGCGATCGTGCATCGATCTGGAAGGCGAGACCGGGGGCTCGCCCGAGCTACCGCCGACGGATCTCCCGCAGGCGGATAGCGATGAGCTTCTTCACGAGCGCGCTGGGCAGCGGTCTGTCGATCGGAAATTGCAACGCGCCCGTGGAGGTCGTGTAGCCGACGAGCTCGTCGGGCAACTGGCGAAGGACGGAGCCACTGTGAGGCAGGTAGCTGAGGTGGTCCTTGAACGCCGCGAATCCCGCGATCACGTGGCCGTCGAGCCGGAACGCCGGCGCCCCATACGCGATGCCCTCTTGGGCCTTAGGTTCGAGGCGGTGGATCGTCCGCCGGAGTGCCTGTAGGGTCCTCCGCTTCGGTTCGTCCAGGGTCGCGAGGTACTCGTCGACCTCACGTCGCGACACAACGAGCAGTTTAGAAAGCGCGGCCTCTAGGTCGAGAGCTCCACGGTCAGCGGGATGGCCCGGCGAAGGCCGTCGGCCACGGGGCAGTGGCGGTCGGCCCACGCGACGATCTCGCTCAGCTGCGCGGCCGAGGCCCCGGGCGCGGTGATCCGTACCTTGACCCGGCCGCTGAGCGGGCCCGCCGGAACGGTCTCGTCGAGGCCCAGGATGCCCCGGTCGTCCGACTCGCTGTCAACGGTGACCTCGAGACGCTCAACGGCCACGCCGAGCGCGGCCGCGCGCATCTTGATCAGCGTCGCCTCGCACGCCGCGAGGCTCGCTCGCCACAGCCACCCCGGCGACGGTGCCGATCCGCCGCCGCCGACCGACCCCGGCATGTCGGTGGCGATCGTGCCGCCGGGAAACTCCGCCCGGAAACGGAGGCCGCTCTCCATGACGACGGTCGCGCCCGAATCCGTGTATCGCGCCTCGGCTGGATGGTCGGTCAGATACCGACTGGCGCTCTCGATCGCGGCGCGGATCTCATCGTCGGGCATCGTCACAACACTCCGGGCTTCGTGATCGCCGCCAAGGCTACCGCGGTCTGCGTTGCGCGCGTCGCGGTTCAGGCGACGGTGATCACGACCTTCGCCCGAGCCTCACCGCTGCCGACGTAGCGCACGGCCTCCGCGGTCTCGCTCAGGGTGTACTCCCGATCGATCACCGGGCACACCTTGCCGGCTTCGACGAGCTCCTTGAGGACCATCAGGTCCTCGTAGGTCACGCTCGCCAGGAACGGCACGAGCCAGCGGCTCCCGAAGTAGCGAGACCGGACGATCCCCGCGAGGGCTCGCGACAGCGTGCGGACCATGCCGCCCTTCGCCGCGCCGGTCAGCACGATCCTTCCATTCGGGCGTAAGACCCGGCGGCAATCGGGGCGGCGAGTGAAGTCGTCCTTCGTGTAATCGATGACCTCATCGGGGCCCATCGACCGGACGAGCTCCAGGTTCCGCGTGCTCGTCACCGCGGTCACGTGCCCGCCGAGCGCCTTCGCGATCTGGACGGCGAACGTGCCCACGCCACCACCCGCGCCGTGGATGAGGACCCGCGTGCCCGGCGTCACCTGGCCGCGGTCGCGAAGTCCCTGCAGCGCGGTCAGGGCGGCGACGCCCATCGCGCCCGCTTGCGCGAACGACAGCTGCGGCGGCTTCGGGACGAGGCGGTCCTCTCTCGCGATCGCGAATTCCGCGAACGTGCCTCGGGCCGTGCCGAAGACCGCGTCGCCGGGCCGCAGTCGGGTGACGTCCTTGCCAACGGCCTCGATGTGCCCAGACAGATCCGCGCCTCGGATCGGGAAGGTCGGCTGGCGCAGGAGGAAGCCGACCGCGCTGACGAGTCGCCCGCCGTGCACCGTGTGCCAGTCGAGGGCATTGACCGAGGCCGCCCGGACCCGCACGAGGACCCGGTCGTCAGGCAGGTCCGGCCGCTGGATGTCCCGAAGGTGCAGCACGTCCGCAGAACCGCTTCCCTCTTGGACGATGGCTTTCATCGGTTCCTCCCCGTCGCTCGGCACGAGCGTGGCAGGTGGATGTGCAGAAAGTGTGAACGGCGCGAGAGGAGCGGATCGCTCCGCTCCTCTCATCGCGAAAACCGGGCGGGCGTCGTCAGTGGGTCGCGGGGGTCGCGAGCGGTCGGGTCGGAGCCGAGGTCGGGAGCTTGATCCCCCGCCATGGCGTGCCGAGGATCGGCAGGAGGTAGCGGTCGAGGCCGATGTAACCGGCTGTCTTCCACGCGAGGACCAGGAGAAAACCGAGGAGGAGGAGCACCGGGTTGGTGCTCGAGGTGCCGGCGAGGAGGTAGTTGAGGTTCATGAACGCACCGCCGACGGCGGCGAGGCCCACGAAGGCGCCGAAGATCAGGCCGAGCCCGACGGCCACCTCGCCGAACGCGATGAGCTTGCCGAAGAAGTTCTCCCAGTGGTTGGTGACCAGGAACTGGATGAAGCCGTTGTACCAGTCGTACGTGATGACTGGCTTGGCCGGCGCGACCGGGGTGGCCGCGATGCGCTGCCAGAAGGCGTAGATGCCTGAGCCGTCGATGATGTAGTTGGTCTTCGCGCCGGTGTCGATGACCTTGTGCCAGCCGGCGTCGAGCCAGCTGAATCCGACATACATCCGAACGATGAACCACACCGGGGCGAGCCGGGTGTCGGAGAACAGGAGCTTGGCAAGCGGCGGGTCTGCGACGATGGTGTCCTTGTGGGCGATCGAAGTGGACACGTGTTTCTCCTTTCCGTTGGTGTGCTACGCGGTGTTCGGCGCGGCGTAAACGTCGCGTGTGCCGAGATACGCGACGGTGGCGATGATGAACGCGAAAGCGATACCGGGGATCAGCACGAAGCCGTCGAGCGACGGACCCCAGTTCGTGATCGTCGCGAAGACCGTGCTACCCGGGATCGTCTCGCTGGCGAAGTACGCGCCGAAGGCTGCGGTCACGCCGACGACGAGGAAGTCGTAGCGGGATGACCGGGCTCCGATGACCTGCACGGCAACGCCGGCGAGCAGCGAAACGAGCACGATGGCTGCGAATACTCCAAGGCCCATTTCGTTACCTCCTTTTCACGCTTGTTGACGATGACGATGCGGCCCAGGGTGCCATGCGGAAAGGGCCGTTCGACCCGGAACGGTGGGGACTCGGGGCCCGGATCGAGGGGGCCAGTCTGCCCGGCTCGGGCCGATCCCAGCGCCGCGTCTAATCGACGTGCTCGTGGAGTGGCGGTGACTCGATCCAGGTCCTGCAGCCAACTGCAGTCAAGGCAGCTTGCGAGGTTGACCACTCTGCCCTGCCGGGTGCACGGGACCCGTCCGCTCGCGAGAACGGGAAGCCACCCACGTTCGCTATTCACCGGGGATACAAGGTCGGCGTCGCCGATCGGTCTCGCTCCACTTCGTACCTCAGGCCGACACGATGAGCGCGGTGACCATCCCGAACATGCCGGTCTGGCCCTCGGCATGGCCGAGGATGTGGCAGTGGAACGCCCAGGCCCCCACCGCGTCGGCAACGACGATCGCGTCCCAGCGCTCGCCGGGAGCGACGTTGAGGGTGTCGCACTTGAACGGCGCCGGGAGCGGGTAGCCGTCACGGGCGAACACCTCGTACGTCAGGCCGTGCAGGTGGATCGGGTGGATCATCTGGCCCTCGTTCATGAACCGGAATCGGATCCGCTGCCCGAGCTTCGCGGTGTACGGAGCGGTGGCCGGGAAGCCCTTGCCGTTGATCGTGAAGCCACCCAGGGCGTCGTTGAGGATGAACAGCTCGTCCTTGTCATAGGACGGGTCCACGGTCCTCTCTTTCGGGACGACGATCAGGGGTCCGAGCATTCCCAGGCCGACCTGCTCCGTAGCGTTGTGATGGGAGTGGTACATGTGGCTCCCGAACGGTCCGGCGGTGAACTCGTACACGAATGTCGCGCCGGGCTTGATCGGGGGCTGCGTGAGGAACGGCACGCCGTCCTGCGTGTTCGGTACGCGTTGGCCGTGCCAGTGCACGCCGGTGCTCTCGTTGAGGTTGTTCTTGACCTTCACGCGGACTCGCTCGCCCTCGGTCACGCGGATGACCGGGCCGGGAACCTGATCGTTGAAGGCGAGCGCGGTGAGGACCTGGCCGGGTGTGACCTCCCACTTCAGCGCCCCGCAGGTGAGCGCGAACTCCCGCGCCCCATTGATCACGGTGGACGGCAGCTCCTGCAGTCCGGCGCCCTGCGTCTTCGCCGGGAACGCCTTGACGGCCGCCTCCATCTGAGCGTCGTGGTCGACCGGCGATCCAGAGGGTCCGGGGCTTGCCGCGGCGTGGAGCGAGTGATCGACCGTCGGCGGGGGGCTCGTCGTGGGCGCCGCGAGCGTCGCAGCGGCCGCCGGCAGATTGCGGGTTGCACCGAGGATACCGACACCGAGCGCGCCGCCGAAGGCCGCGCCCATGACGCCGAGCAGCGTCCGGCGCGCGAAGATCGTGTCGGGATCCCGCGATTCGGGAGTGGTCCGCTCGGTCGGGTCGTCCATGCCGCCACGCTACGGAGCGCGACGGCACGCACCAACGGTCACAGGTCCCGACTCCGATGGGCCGAACGGCCCTCGGACGACTAGAGCCGAGGCTTGTGCTTCGCCATGTACGCCGCAGCCTCGGCGCGGCGGGCAAGGCCGAGCTTGTCGAGGATCCGGCTCACATAGTTCTTCACGGTCTTCTCGGAGAGGAACATCGCTTCTCCGATCTCCCGATTGGTCTTTCCCTCGGCCAACCCGGTCAAGACCTTGCGCTCCTGTTCGGTGAGGGACGCGAGGGCCGGATCCTCGGCGCGGCTCTCGCGAAGCCGCTCGAGGACCTTTCCCGTCACGTCGGGGTCGAGGAGTGACCGGCCCGCGGCGACGGCCGTGACCGCATCGACGACGGCCTGGCCGCGCGTCTGCTTCAGCAGGTAGCCGGAGGCACCGGCGATGATCGAGGCGAACAGCGCCTCGTCGTCGGCGTACGACGTGAGCATGATCACCCTGATCTCGGGATCGACTTCACGGATCGAGCGGCAAGCCTCGACTCCGCTCCCGTCGGGAAGACGAACGTCCATGATCACGACGTCGGGTTTCGTTCGGGCCGCCGCCTCGATCGCGTCCGCGACGGTGCCCGCCTCGCCGACCACGGTCATCCCGGCCTGACGGCCGATGAGGCCGCGGAGACCTTCGCGGACGACCTCGTGGTCATCGCAGAGGAGCACGCGGGTCGTCACAGCGCGACCCTCGCCCGGACCGGGATCCGCAGCTCGAGGCTCGTTCCCCCTCCCGGTGCGGAGGTCACGTCGAGCCGCGCGCCGGCGTTGAACGCGCGCTCCCGCATGTTACGCAAGCCGAGGCCACTCACGGCGGTCGCGGTGTCATAGCCGACGCCATCGTCACTGACCCGGAGTACGACCGCCTCGCCATCCCGCCGGAGCGATAGCTCGGCGCGACGGGCGCGGGCGTGGCGGGCCACGTTCGCGAGGGCATCCGCCGCGACGTAGAAGACCGCTGTGTTAGCGATCAGATTCAGCGGAAGGACGCGATCGAAGGTGGCGGGCACCTATTTCTCCTCCATATAACGATCGGCAGCAGCGGACGCTTCCTCCGGACTTTTGCCGTTGAGACGCGCGCTCAAGTAAGGCGCGTACCAATCCCACCAATTATGTTTTCCGTGCGTCTTCTCGTAGTTGCCGTGGTGCTGCTCCGTTTCGCGGAGCAGGTCCGCAAGTGTTCCGATGTCGATCTTTCCCGCTGGCGCCGATTGCCATTCGCGGCCGGGAAGGCGCGTTTTGATTTCCTGGAGCAAGTAACCGTTCCCGTCCGGATCTTCGAATGATGCAAACGAAAAGTAGGA
>Ga0209474_10002793_pt1 | contig 15758 bp, 12 predicted proteins | sample GraSoiAngelo_145_FD_185902 | JGI IMG/M metagenome (GOLD analysis project Ga0209474, IMG submission 185902) | Grasslands soil microbial communities from the Angelo Coastal Reserve, California, USA - 14_1009_05_20cm (SPAdes) (version 2) | ecosystem: Environmental > Terrestrial > Soil > Grasslands...
AACTCGCGCGGCGCGGTCCGTGGAACGACTGCGCGAATTTGCCGCCGGTCGTCGAAGCTGCTTCCCAGCAAACCCGCATCGGGTTGGTGCTGGCTGACGCGGAATTCGACAGCGAGCGCAATCACACGGGTGACATTCCTACTGCACACTCATTGTGACTGCCGGGAGCGCGGCAAAAGCGCGTTCGATGGCGTCCGCTTGCGGATGGCAATACCGTTGCGTGATCGTGATGGAGCTATGCCCCGCGATTCGTGCAAGCGTGAACGCATCGCAGCCGGCCTCAGCGAGCCGGGTTAGCGCCGTATGCCTCAGCGTGTAGGGCGGAAATGCTTTCAGCTTGGGAGCATTCGCTTTGCAGCGCGAGACTTTCCCTCATTGATTTGCAGCATTCCGTCTGAGCCGTTCAGGTGGACTCGTTCCCACCGCAAGGAAAAGACTTCGCTTGGACACATTCCAGTTCCGAGCATGATTGTCGCAGCATCGCGCCAAGGCTGCGGGCAGGCCGCGAGATACGCTTCGACTTCGGCATTTGTTAGAACCTTTCCCGCTGGCGTTCACCTTTGGCGAGCGTGATCTTGGCGGGCTTGTCGAGTTTTCCCCATTGATAGGCCAGCGCCAAAGCACGCCGCAACGTCCGCAATCCGCAATTCACCGTGGAGGGTGATAGCTTGGCGTGCTTGGCCGCGTATTGCGCCGCGTGCGAATCGTTTACTTCCGGCAAGTCGAGAGTCGAGAAGTCCGCAGCCTGCAGCGTGCTTGCGCAGTAGGTGTAGTAGCGCAGCGTTGACGGCTTGGTGCGAAACTTCGATTTGACGAAAGGCAGGAAATCATTCTTGAGGAAGTCCGCGAGAGTGATGCACTTGCGTTCGCGGAATCCCGCTTCGCCCTTGGCCAGCGCCGTGCGGTGTGCCGACATCATATCGAGTGCCGCATCGCGGTTGGTTTGGTCGGTGCATTTTCGGTATCGCTTGCCGGAAAAATAGAATTCGTAACTCCAGAACTCGGAACCTTCGCGCTTGTAGGTGTGCGACATTATCTCTTCCCTCCCTTTCGCCTTGGTTTCTTCCATTCAGGATGACGATGCCACGACTTTTTTTTTGATTCACGGTCTCTAGCTTCACTGCAATCCGGGCCGCAGTATCTTGCCGACTTGCGGCGCTTTAGATCGAGGAAAAAATAAGGGGCGGGACATTCAGGACGCGCGCACACTCTCGCTCTGTCCGAACATTTGAGTAGCCCGAAGAGGTCACGCTGTAGCCCGAAACGTCCCTTATACAAAAGTTCCCCGCGAGACCAGTCCGCCCGGATCGGGGCTGACAGAAATTGCGCTGACTCCGGCGTGAGTGGCGTTTCAGCCTTGGCCGCAATTGCCTTGCTGATCTGATTGACCGTTGAAGCGAGTGTCGTTTGCCCGGCCAGGAGCATCGTGACAAGGCGGTTTCCTTCTTCTCCGCCATGCCAAATTTGACGAACGATATTACGTGCGCTCCAGCCGGAAAGATCGTCCGGGACATAGCCATCCAATTTGTTTTTGAATCGTTCGGCCTCGGCGGGGTCCCTGAGATTCGCCAGTCGGACTAGAGTGCTAAATGTCTGTTTCATGTTAGTTAGAACTCTATCGTTAAAAATAACTCTAGTCAAGCTAAACTTTACGCCAGTCCACTTCTGGAAAGGAAGGTACACGATGAACAAGACAGCGACAGTTGAGCAGCCGGAGCAGCACATCTATTCCAAGTCGGACGCAGCCCGCAGGTTAGGCGGCGTCAGCTTAGCCACAATTGACAAGCACATCTCTCGGGGAAGCATCAAGAGCACGAAGATCGGGCGGCGCGTTTTCATTGGTCATGCGGAACTCAACCGCATCGCGCGGGAAGGACTGCCAAGTCTGGGCAACGAATGAGCGCCGCCGCTGTTCTTGAAAAACTCCAGGGCGTGCGGCGCAAAGGTGAGCAGTGGATGGCGCGATGCCCGGCGCATGAGGATAAAGGGCCGTCCTTATCCGTGCGAGACGAAAATGGGAAGGTACTTCTTCATTGCTTCGCCGGATGCACGATAGAAAGCATTTGCGGTGCGCTCGAAATCAAAGTCAATGATCTCTTTGCCGAGGGCACTGCGCGAAAGTCGGAATCGGGAATCGTGCGCGAAGCGCAACAGCATATTGCTGGCCTGCGCTCCCGCCTGACACCGATGGACCGCGAACGTCCGGTGACACTCATCAAGACAGACGAAAAGAATCTCGATGCCGCAATCGCGCGTGCTCTGGCGCTCGCAGTGGAAGGCGGTCTCGTGCAGGTAGTACTCGACAAGGAGACTCAGTGAACATTGGGCGAGTTGAAAAAATCGAGAACGGTTCCGTGCACACCTTGTACGACACGCGAGCCGGTGGAACACCCGAAGGCGGTGCAGTGGACGGCGGAAATCTGCTTACCGACATTCGTGTCGTTTTTCGGCGCTACCTTGATATGACGGACCCACAGAATCTAATCGTTTCCCTCTGGGCCGTGCACACCCACCTGATATGTGTGCTCCACTTCACGCCTTATTTGTCGATCACCAGCGCGGAGAGAGAATCAGGCAAGAGTCGCGTCCTCGACATTCTTAGCTACCTCGTGCCGAAGCCGTGGAAGACAGAACGGACTTCAGCGGCCGCCCTTGTGAGAAAAACCGCGAACGAACAACCAACCTTGCTTTTAGATGAGGCAGATACGGCATTCAGCGGGGACAAGGATTATTCGGAAGTACTTCGCGGTATTCTCAACAGCGGATTCTACTGGAAAGGAAATTCGACTAGTTGCGTGGGACAGGGAGCGAACATGTCCTATAAAAGTTTTTCTACGTTTGGCGCGAAGGCGATTGCGGGCATCAACAAACTGCCCGACACGATCTCGTCACGTTCAATCCCCATACGATTGAAGCGAGCGCCAAGGGGCACGGTCAAAAAGTTCGAGGAACGATTGCCGGAAGTGACGGCCCCACTGGAGGAACTCCGCAGCAGAATCGAAGCCTTTGCGGACCAGATCGCCGAAAGGATAAAACTTGCTCAGCCTAAGATGCCGGTCGAACTTTCCGACCGACAGGCGGATACCACATTCCCGCTGGTGGCAATCGCGGATATTCTTGGCGGCGAATGGCCCGCACTGGTGCGCCATGCGCTTGTGACCCTATGTACCTCTGGGGCAGTGCCGCAGTCTAAGGGCGAGCAGCTACTTGCCGACATCCGTAAGGTGTTCGAAGCCACGGGCGAGCGAATCCGTTCGGTTGACCTGGCAGAAGCACTCGCCAAGCTGGAAGATTCCCCCTGGGCGGAATGGGGCAAGGGCGAGAAGCCTATTACCGCGGTGAAGCTGGCACAGCTCCTAAAGCAGTACGACATTGGCCCGCACACTGTCAGAGATCGTGGAGATCGCGACTGGACTTTTAAGGGTTACGAACGGACCGACTTCGAGGATGCTTGGACGCGGTACTTGCCCCCACCATCGGGAGAAGCCTCTCAAGCGGTCACACGGTCACAGACCAATGCTGACGCGGCCAATGAATATGCGGCTTGTGACCGTGTGACCGTTCAAAGCCCTTCTACAGGTATGAGGGCGCGGAAAAGCTTTGATGCCCCCGAGGATGATGGCGAGGTGCGGCTGTGAACCTCCAAGCAGCCGAAATTTTGACCGAACTGCAGCGCCGCGGCGTGATTGTCGCGGCTGAGGGAGATACGCTTTGCCTCAAACCCCGGCACGCCCTGGACGATATGTTGCTGGACCGCATCCGCGAGGCGAAGTCCGCAATCCTCGAAGCCCTGCGCAACCGGCCGGCGACGTGTTCCGTGGATTGCTACGAGGTTGAGCCTGGTGTTTGGATTCACCGGCCACACGCGGGATGTACCACGGCGAAGCCTGAAGCAAGTGGACCTCAGCGCAGAGTTACGGTGACGTGCTGGCACTGCCAAGGCGAGAAGAGGTGCGCCTGTATCGCTTGCTGGCAGGCAGGGCCGGGGGACTGCGTGACGTGCAAAGGGACTGGGCAAACTTGGCGGTGGGTCCAATGAACGCACTCACACTCTCCTGTCCGAAATGCGGCAAGGAAACGCACCTTGACCCAGAAGCTCAGAAGGGAATTCTTGCTCGGCTCTCGGTCGCCCCGCAGACGCGCACCTCCTCGATTGCCCCTGCGGGCGCTTCCAATGGGTATTAGGGGCACGTAGCGCGACGAACGATGAAAAGGCAAGGCAATGAGGCAAGCACGAACACGCGCGAATGGCCTGTTTTTGGCAAAACTCTTACGTTTGAGTGGCTGTCAGAGTGACCGTGACTCACCCGTAAGCGCATGTACTGAGACCATGAAGGATTGAGTGTTACGCGTAGTTACAAGCACTTACGGACGTATACATATCAGTAAGGAATTCTTAATCAGCGGGTTGCAGGTTCGAGTCCTTCCCGGTTCACAAACTGTTTTTGACTTAGGCTCGCCTGATTCTCTCGAAACGATAAATTGTGCCCAATCTTGAGCTGCACCTAACTCAACATCTTTGTTGCTCACTATGTCCACGGCTTGGCCTAGACAGAGCTTACATCAGCTAAAGAGCGGCTCTGGCAGGATGCATTGGCGGCAAGAGCGGTACGCCAGCAGGTCCCGCGCAACCGACCATCACGGCGACTTCCGGCACGATCTCTCAGACGACGAAAGTGACACCTGACCGTCAACTGATTATTGAAGGACGAGTCCCAGTAAAGCTCTGATTTATGCTTGAAGCTGCGAGCCGGACTTCATATCGCTTTGCTCAGCGGCTGGCCATTGCAGGCCGTCGCTATGCTGCATTTGAAATCGCTTTGGGCGCTTGCCAAAGGTTTGTTGAAAGCAACGCGAAAATGCAGACGTGAAGCTGTAGCCAAAAATTCGCGCCATCTCGTCAATGTTGAGACCCTTGGACTGTTTCAGTAGCTTCTCCGCTGTTTTCATCCTGACATTCCGGGCATAGCTGCGAATCGTGACTTGATAAAGCTTCTTAAATTGCCGGCTTACCAAAGAAAGGCTGACTTGGAACTTCTGGCACTCGCAAGCGGGGCTAAATGAGAGACTCCCGTTGGATTCGTCGATCAGGCGCCGCACTCTCTCCGCGACTTGCCTGGATTTGCATTCAGTCCTTTCAAGAATCAGATCTAGAGCACGACCGACGTAAAGGAGTTGCGGCTTACAATAGGCCCGCCTAGAGTGAAATGCTTTCTGTGTTGCCCCTGATGCAAGGTCGTTTTTTGGGTCACGGACGCCAATTTCAGGCAGGATTGCCATTAGAAGATTTCCTTTCTCTCTTTCGCGAGTCCGGCTGGGCCTGATAACTCTCGTTAACCTGAAGAAACATTGGGTCAGGACATGCCCAATAATTTCCTGCGGCTTTTGTATAGCTGGGCAAATTTCTCACTGATGGCTGAACTGGTTAGCTGGGGGAACAACTTGAAGACCAAAATCAAGATGCCCGATGGAAATATTTCGAGTCAATCAAAAGCAGTTCGCCATTTTGGCCATTGGGTTAGCCGTTTTGGCCAATGCAGCCTGTTTTATTCCGAAGTTGAGACAGCCTCTACAAGGAAAATAAAACTACCAGTACTCTCTGCGGTGCTCGCTGACTCCATTCTGTTAAGGCTAGTTGCGGCTTGTTACAATAAAAGCTGCATGACATTCCACCGGAAGGCACTGTCCCGACTCGAAGCGCAATTAATGCCGGTCCCGCCGATATCTATCCAAACCAGACGCCAGCGCAATTTGAAGCCCTGAGTCCATGCAGCCACGGACAAATAATAGCTTGTTGTGCGGATTGCGCGGAGCGCTCGCCTGTGTGCTGAGCGTGTTGATGGCGCAGAGCGTTCCCGTCGCGTGCAGTCAGCAGGAAAAACCGCAGGACGCGCCGAAACCTCAGGCGCAATCGCAGTCTGGCGGCGCTTCCACGGGTGGAGTCTTCGCTCCCGTTCTCGACGAGAAACATCGACCCATTACGGCGGGAGGATTTGTCGAAGGCGCGCCTGTGATTTTTGAAGATGTCACAAAAAAGTCAGGCCTCGATAAATTCAAGCACGTTGCCGGATCGCCGGAGAAAAACCTAATCCTAGAAGCTCCCGGTTCGGGTGTGGCGATTCTCGATTACGACAACGACGGTTGGCCGGACATTTATCTTGTGAATGGTTCCACGCTCGACGCAATGCGAGGAAAAGAGAAGCCGCCACGCGCTGCTCTATTTCACAACAACCACGACGGAACCTTCACCGAGGTTACTGAAAAAGCGGGTGTGGCTAACGAGCGCTGGGGATTCGGCGTGGCCGTGGGCGACTACGACAACGACGGTTGGCCGGACCTCTACGTCACGAATTACGGCAAGAACCGCCTCTATCACAACAATCATGACGGCACTTTCACAGACGTTGCCGAAGCGGCAGGCGTGGCCGTGAGCGGGGCGAGGCCCGTCTGGTCGGCGGGTGCCACGTTCGGCGATTATGACGGCGACGGCAAACTGGATCTTTATGTGACCGGCTACGTGAAATTCGACTTGGATAATCCGCCCGTCTCCGGAACGGCCGCGACGCAATATAACTTTTGTCAGTATCGAGGAAAGCCGGTGATGTGCGGGCCGCGAGGGCTCGCTGGAGAGCAGAACCACCTTTTCCACAACAGCGGGAACGGCACATTCACCGAGGTGAGCAAAAAAGCTGGCGTCGCCAATGAAAAGGGCTATTACGGGTTCGGCGTGGCTTTCGCGGATTTAAACGATGATGGAAGACTCGACCTTGCCGTGGCCAATGATTCCGTGCCGAATTATTTGTTTTTGAACAAGGGCGATGGAACTTTCGAAGACGCCAGCTATCCATCGGGATTTGCGCTGAAAGAAGACGGCAGGGAACAGGCGTCGATGGGGCTCGGAGTCGGCGACTACGAAAATAGCGGACACCTCTCGCTCTACGTGACGACGTTCTCCGATGATTACTATTCCCTTTATCGCAACGAGGGTGATGGAAATTTCTCCGATGTCAGTTTTCAGGCCAGCGTCGCTTCCACCACGATTCCTTTTCTTGGTTGGGGCACGGGATTTCTCGACTACGACAACGATGGTTGGAAGGACATTTTTGCTGCCAACGGCCACGTCTATCCCGGCGTGGATCAAAATGATTGGGGAATGACCTATGCGCAGCGGCCGCTGCTGTTTCGCAACTTGGACGGGAAGCATTTTCAGGTTGTGCCCGCAGCGCCCAATAGCGGTTTGGGTGTCGTGGTTTGCGCCCGCGGCGCGGCGTTTGGCGATTTATTCAATGACGGCAGAATCGACGTTGTGCTGAACACCATCGATGGACCGCCTGTGCTGTTGCGCAACGTCGTCAACACTGGGAACAACTGGGTCACGCTGCAGTTAATTGGTGGAGCGAAAGGGCCGCGTGACGCGATTGGCGCGAAAGCGTTCCTGACTGCGGGAGGTATTACCCAGAGGAACGACGTCATCAGCGGCGGGAGCTACATTTCGAATAATGACATGCGGCTGCACTTTGGAATTGGCAAAGCGAAACAAGTCGACAAGCTGGAAATTCGCTGGCCCGACGGCGCGAAGGAAAACGTCACGCTCTCCGGCGTGAATCGCCTATTCCGGATCAAGGAAGGCAAAGGGACCGCGGAAGAGCCACTGAAGTGAGTTCTTCCGCGAGAGCGGCCGGCTTGCCGTCAAATGGGATTTCTGATCGTGGCGACTGCGTCCTATTCGTATCTCAATGCGACCATAGGGTCGACATTTATCGCACGTCGCGCAGGGATCAAGCACGCAGCAAGCGCAACGAAGACCAACAACGCGCTGACAATCACAATGGTCATGGGATCGTAGGCGCTTACGTCGTACAACATGGCCTTCAGATACCTCGTCACGCCAAGCGTCACTCCGACGCCGGCCACAGCCCCAATGAGTGCCAGCACAAGTCCTTGCTTCAACACAAGCCGCAAAACATCGCCTCTTTGCGCGCCAAGCGCTGAGCGAATGCCGATTTCGCGCGTGCGCCGCGTAACCTCATAAGACAGTAGCCCGTAAAGCCCGATGCACGCCAGCGTAAGTGCCAGTAAACCAAAAAAACCTGATAGTCGTGCCACAAGCCGCTCTTGAAACAGCAACCGGTCGATTTGCTGCGATTCCGTCGTGACGTCGCGCAACGGTAAATTGGGATTAATTTCTGCCACCACCTTGCGAATCGCGGGAACCAGTGCTTGCGGATCGCCCGCCGTGCGCACCTCGAACGCGGCAGCTTGGATCGTTTGCGGAAAGTACATCATGGGATTGATTTCCCGCCGGAGATTCCCGAATTTCGTATCGCGAACTACGCCGACGATTTCGTACCCTGGACTCGCGGGTCCTGTTTCATCCGCCTCGGATTCGCCGAAGCGTTTGCCTATTGGATTCTCTTTTCCGACATACTTCTCCGCGAACGCCTGATCGACAATGACCGGCGTCGGCACTGTGCTAGGCGTGGGTTTTGTGGCGGCGAGGGCGATCTCAAAATCGGCTGAGTTGAAATTGCGTCCCGCCACAAAGGGAATCTGCATGGTGCTGAAGAAATTCGGGCCGACCGGCAGCATGTCTGAATCCGACTCGCGATCTTGGGGAGTTCCAGGCCAGTGGAACACCGTGGCCATCATTGCGCCGCTGAGCAAGGGAACCATGGAATAGCTTGCCGACTTCACCCCAGGCGTTTCCGCCAGGCGCCCTTGCAAATCGCGGTAAAAGCTGTCGACCTGGGCGTCTTTATATCCTGCGAGCGAGGGGTTGATCCCGAAAATCACCAGGTTATGGGAATCAAAACCAACATCGATGCTGCGCAGGCTTTGCAGCGTTCGCACCAGCAACCCTGCGCCAACCAGCACCACGATGGCAAGCGCCACTTGCGTTACAACCAGCGCGTTGCCAACGCTGAACCGTTTCGCGCCTCCACGGCCAAAGCGCGTCGAAGGGCTGTAGCCTTCCTTTAGCGAGGGAGTCATGTCCACGCGCGTGCTGCGAAACGCAGGCGCCAGCCCGAACAGGATTCCCGTGAAAAGTGAAACCGCCGCCGTGAATCCGAGCACTCGCAGGTCGAGACCCGCGGCGAACGTGAGAGGCCGCGGCTGATTGCTCGACACAAACGAAAGGATCGCGCGCGCTCCCCAGGACGCAAAAATAATTCCGAGGACGCCGCCAATCGCCGCGAGCATCACGCTCTCTGTCAAAAGTTGGCGCACGACGCGTGTCCGGCTTGCTCCCAGAGCCAGCCGCAGCGCCATTTCCTTATGCCGCGCCGCCGCGCGCGCCAGCATCAAGCCTGCAACGTTCGAGCATGCGATCAGCAGAATAACCCCCACCGCGAACATGAGAACGTACAGCGGGTCAGCAAACCTGCCTCGAGCGCCGGTCAATCCCGTTTGCGCGTTAACGAGGGTGATGATCGGCTCATCGTCCGGCTTCGAGAGCGCCGCAGCTTCGCCTGGCGCATCGGTCGCCTCTGGCCCCGGCGTTGGTTTTGTGGACTGGGAAGCTGGAACGTTGGCAGCTTTCGGATTTGCGGGCACTGGCAATCGCGCGGGGCCCGGACCCGCGGGTGGCGGTGGCCCTCCGACAACCACTTGCGCCATAGCCGGGCCACCTCCTCCCGGCCCAGGAGGCATCATTTGCCTCTGTCCTCCGGCCTCGAACAGTGGGACCGAGCCGTGCAGCATCTCGTTGCGGAAGACTCCGTTAATGACTGCCTGGGCCTGCCGCATGGGGGTCTCTGGTTTCAGCCGGCCGAGGACCGCCAGCCACCAGTAACTTCCGTTGTACTGGCGGTTGCTCCACATCCCCGCATTCATGACGCGCGGTCCGGCTGATAGCGGAAGCCAAACGTCATAGTCGTTCCCGGGTGTAATCCCCGTGAATCGCTGCTCGGCCACTCCGATGATCGTAAAAGCTGCGCCGTTCAAGTCCATCCTTCGCCCAACCGCATCGCGTGCTCCGCCAAACGCGCTTTGCCAGAATCCATAATTCAGCACGGCTACCGGCACTGCTGTCGCCGAATCGTCGCCCATTTCCAGCACGCGGCCCGCCGCAGCCTTTACGCCCATCGTTGAGAAAAAATCCCCCGAGACGAGCTGGCCGTTGACCATGCTCGCCGGTCCATTTCCCGTCAGAGAGAGCGGCCCTGAGTTCGCGAACGCCGCCACTCCTGAGAACTGGTTCGCATTCCGGATCTCGCGGAACATCGGTTCGGAAAACGAACAGCCCGACGGATTCGCACCGCGGAGATCGTTGGGGCAATCGCCCGACGACATGTAACCGTGGATCCTCGGCGATTTGTGCGCGCTCCATTTCAGCAGCGCCAGTTCCGACGGCTTCTCTACGGGAAGCGAGCGAAGCATCACCGCATCAATCAGGCTAAAAATTGCCGTGTTCGCGCCAATTCCCAGCGCGAGCGTGAGCACTGCGATCGCCGTGAAGCTTGGAGATTTCAGCAGCATGCGCAAGCCGTAACGAATGTCTTGCCACAGATCCTCGATCCACGCGATTCTCCACACGTCCCGCGTCTCTTCCTTCACTCGCGTCACATTCCCGAATTTGCGTATCGCCGCATAACGCGCTTCTTCCGGAGTCATCCCGCGCTCGATGTTGTCCTGCGTTTCTCTCTCGATGTGCTCGCGAAAATCAGCGTCGAGCTCATCCAACATGCGTTTGCTGCGACCCATGGCTCGTCTCCTAATCCGCCGGCCGGAGGATCCTTGCGATCGCTCCCGCCAGTCTGCCCCACTTGCTGGTCTCCACCTTCAGTTGCTTCCGGCCCTCGCGGGTCAGCCGGTAAAATTTGGCGCGCCGGTTGTTCTCCGAGGTGCCCTCTTCCACGGAAATCCATCTCCGCTTGATGAGTCGATGCAGCGCCGGATAGAGCGAGCCCTGCTCCACCTGCAGCACTTCGTCCGAATTGAATTCGATGGCCTTTGCGATGGCGTGCCCGTGCGCCGGCCCCAGCAAAAGCGTCCGGAGAATCAGCAGGTCCAGCGTGCCTTGCAGCAGCTCGATGCGTTCGCGTTCTTCTTTAGTAGACATTCTAGGCGAGCATAAAGAGCTTCCGGTAGAAGGTCAAGGGGAACACGCAATCCTCTCGGGGGCAAAAATGGTCTCGACTTTGCTCACATTTGTCGTAGCATGGCCGCGTGAAGCTGAAATCTGATGATCGTGATTCCAAGCTGAGACACAATAGCCCTCCGCCGCTCACCCCCGAGACCGGCAAGACTTCGCGCCGGGAATTTCTGCGAAGCGCCACAGCCATTGCCGTAGCGCATCCGATAATCGCGTTTGTCCAGAAGGGGGCAGCCAAACGCGGCGTCCCGCCGGTTCTGGCCTACGTCGGCAGCTACAGCTCACCTCAAGGTCCGGAGGGCGCCATTGGTCATGGGCACGGCATTTACCTGTTGGAGATGGATCCGGCAACCGGAGATCTCCGGCAACGCGATGTCTTTCCCAATGACGCAAATCCGTCTTGGCTTGCATTTGACCCTTCACGGACACATCTGTATTCCGCGAATGAAATTTCCAATTACCAGGACGCAGCCTCCGGCTCTGTCAGCGCGTATTCGATTGACCGCGCGACCGGCCGGCTGACCTTGTTGAATACGGTCAGTTCCGAAGGGGCGGGCCCCGCGCACTTAAGTGTTCATCCTTCCGGCAAATACGTGTTCGCCGCCAACTACCACGGAGGGACTGTGGCCGTACTCCCGGTGCACGCGAACGGCGAACTTGGCGCAGCTACGGATGTCAAACACGATGCCGGCACAATAGGTCCCACGCAGGCCGCGAGCGCGCCTACCGGCAGCTTTGCCATCAGCGGTCACGATAAGCCGCATGCCCACATGGTGCACGCAGACGCGGCAGGGAAATTCGTCTTCGCGAGCGATTTGGGTTTGGATCAGATTCTCATTTGGAAGTTTGATGTAGACACCGGCAAGCTCTCACCCGCACCACATGCTAGCGTGGCGCTGCCTCCCGGCGACGGTCCCCGGCATTTCGTTTTTCATCCGGACGGCCACCGGTTTTATTCGTTGCAAGAGGAAGCTTCCACGCTGGTCACTTTCGACTATGACGCCGCAACCGGAAAGCTGACTCCGAAGCAAACCATTTCTACGCTGCCAAAAAACTTCAAGGGCACGAATTTTACTTCGGAAATTCTCATTTCTTCTGATGCACGATTTCTCTATGCCGCCAACCGCTTGCATGACACCATCGCCTGGTTTTCCATTGGGGGAAGCGGGCTGCTCGCCTTTGCGGGAGAAGAATGGACTCGCGGCGACTACCCTCGCAGCTTCAATATAGATCCATCAGGGAACTATCTCTATTCCTGCAACCAGCGAGCAGATGCCATCACCGCTTATCGGGTCAACCGCCGAAGCGGCGCCCTATCGTTTCTCGGCCAATACACGCCCATCGGCACTCCGGCGGCGATTCTCTTCCTCACTTGAATCTAAATTTTCTCCTATTGACATTCTATAGGTAAGCGAATACGATTCCTATCGCCATTCGATAGGAGGCGGCGCTTGCCCTCTCAACCAACAACCCTCTTGCAGGGTACGCTGGATCTGCTGATCCTGAAATCACTCGCCACCGCCGAACTGCACGGTTTGGGCATCTCCCGCAGAATCCAGCAAATCACCGGCGGCACTTTCGTGGTCAAGCCAGGCTCTCTCTTTCCCGCTCTCCACCGTATGGAAGAAGAAGGCTGGACTTCGTCTTTTTGGGGAGATTCCGAGAACAATCGCCGCGCGAAATACTACCGCCTGACCAAAGCGGGAAGGAAGCAGCTCGAGACCGAATCGAAGCGTTGGGGCAGAATTTCATTGGCCATCGCTCAAGCTTTGGAAACGTCGTAACTTTGTGGGGTTATAGATGTAGAGGTGCGATCATGCCGTTCTTTCCGAAAGCTGCAAGTTTTCTGCGCAATCTCTTCCTGACTCGGCGTGTGGAGCGCGACCTTGATCTGGAAGTCCGCTCGCACCTCCAGCTCTTGATCGACGAAAATCGTCGCGCCGGCATGTCACCCCAGGAAGCACAGCGCGCTGCGCGTATGGAACTTGGCGGCGCCGAACAAGTGAAACAACAAGTGCGCGAACAGCGCCTTGGAGATTCCCTGCATTCCTGGATCAGCGATTGCCGCTTCGGCGTGCGCCAGCTCCACAAAAACCCCGGCTTCACCCTTACCGTGGTCCTCACTTTGGCGCTTTCTGTCGGCGCGAACACAGCAATTTTCTCCCTGGTGAACGCGCTCTTGCTGAAAAGCCTGCCTTATCCACACCCGGAGCGTATGGCCACAATTTACACCAGCATCATCGGCCCGTCCGCGGCCTCTGATGAAAGACACAACGTAAATGGCGAGCAATGGGAGTTGCTCCGCGACAATGTCCCGGCATTGATCTCTGCCGTATCGAGCGTACGCCCTTCGGGGGTTAACCTGAAAGCAGGTTCGCATGTTGAGTACGTGCAGGACGGTCGCGTCTCGGCGCACTACTTCGATGTGCTTGGGCTTCATCCGGTCCTGGGCCGCAACTTTTCTGAGGACGAAGATCGTCCCCACGGGCCCAAAACTGTCATTCTCAGCTACAGCCTCTGGCGAAATGCTTTCGCTGCGGACCCCGGCATTCTTGGGCAAACCATCCTGCTCAGAAGTGACCCACTTACGGTGGTGGGAGTGCTGCCGCCGGGCGCCACGACTCCGTTGAACGCGGATGTGTACACTTCTCTCCAACCCAGCCGCGAGGGCGAAGGCCGTGGAACGAACTTCCGGTGCGTCATCCGGCTGCGCGATGGCGCTAGCTGGCAAGAGGCCGATGCTCAGATCAACCGCGCATGGTTAAGCCGCCCTGGTCTTTATGAATTAGCAGGAAACCCCGGCGCGAAGGTGAGCTACCACTTGGTGCCGCTGCAAAAAGGCCAGACCGATTTGTTGCGCCCGCAAGTGCTGGCGCTGATGGTGGCCGCCGGCCTTATCCTGCTCATTGCTTGTGCCAACCTCGCGGGACTGACCCTCGTGCGTATGCTTCGCCGTACTTCGGAAGTCGCCACGCGGTTGGCGCTTGGTGCTTCAGGCTGGCAGATTCAGCGCCAATTTTGGATTGAGAATCTACTCCTGGCCCTGATCGGCGGAGTCGCTGGAACTGCCGTCGGGTTTCTTGGGCTGCGTAGCCTTTTGCTGTTGCTGCCTGAACATTTTCTCCCTGTGGCTGGCGCTCCCCTCGATGCTCGTGTAATGAGCTTCACCCTCACAGTCTCTGTGCTGACTAGCGTGCTCTTCGGCATGCTCCCGGCGCTCGTCGCGCGAAAAGTGGACCTCCGCTCCTCAATGGCCGATCGCGCCGTAGCCCGAGCGGGCAGTCTACGTTTGCGTCAATCGTTGCTAGCCGGAGAAGTTGCTCTCTCCGTTGTGTTGCTCGCGGGTTCCGGTCTGCTGATCCGCAGTTTGACTCACCTGGAGACGCTGCCGCCTGGATTCAACCCCAATGGCGTCATGGTCGCCAAAGCTTCTCTTGATGATGTCCGGTACCACGATCCCGCAGCCTTCCGAAAGTTATTGGACGAGAGCACTGCGGCCATGCGGGAAATTCCCGGCGTCCAGAATGCTGCCGTCGGATTGAATCTCCCTTACGAGTTCGTCGGGAACGATTATGTTATGCTTAGCGATGGCAAAGAAGCTGGCCAACAGGGTGGCGCGGATTGGACATATGTCACACCCGGATATTTCAACACCCTGCAGATGCCGGTGCTTGCGGGGCGCGTGTTTACGGATGCGGACGACCTAACGTCACAGCATGTAGCCGTCGTCAATCAATCATTTGCGCGAAAGTTCTACGGCGGAAGCAATCCGGTAGGTCGCTACATAGATAAAGATCTCTTCAATGGTAGAGGCATCCTCATTGTAGGCGAAGTAGCCGACGTGCCGATTTCCTCCGGCCTGGATCCCGTTGCGCCGCTTCAGACCGAACAAACCATGTACATCCCCGCTACTCAAGTGGATGGGCAGCTGCTCGCCCTGCTCCATCAGTGGCTTCAGCCAGACTGGATTGTCCGCACGACGGGTCCGGTAGATGGACTCACCGCCGCAATGCAACGCGCCCTGAATACTGCAGATCCGAACCTTCCCGCCTCCGGCTTCTATAGCATGAAGGACCTCTTGGCTCGGACGCTGGCCACACAGCGCATCGAAGTTGCATTGCTTGGCGCAATGGCCGCGCTCGCATTGCTGCTCAGCGCCGTCGGCATTTTCGCGTTGGTGGCCAACATGGTGGCGCAGCGCACGCGCGAAATCGGCATCCGCATGGCCTTGGGCTCCACGGTCGGCCAGGTCATGCTGCAAATCGGCCGCTCAGGAGTGAACGCCTCGCTCTTGGGAGTTGTTCTTGGGCTGGTACTTTCTGCCGGAGCGCTGCGCCTCATGAGCAGCGTCATTTACGGCATTGGCGTCTACGATGTCACCACGATCCTTGTCGTGGTCTTCACCATCTCCGCTGTAACGCTTCTCGCAACCACCATTCCTGCGTTGCGAATCGCAAGCATCGACCCTGCCAGGACTCTCCGCGAAGAATAGGGTTTTCGCAACGGATACTAACTAGCCCGGATTTCTCACCAGGATGAGCAAGGCGTTTTGCTTTGAAGTAGAAAAAGGCCGTCATCTCAGGCATAACTGCGTTATCGAGACGTAGTCGATGCCAAGAGAAGGGCGGCCTTTCTGATGACAGAGTGTAACCAGTCGCAGTTC
>Ga0209474_10002794_pt1 | contig 15755 bp, 14 predicted proteins | sample GraSoiAngelo_145_FD_185902 | JGI IMG/M metagenome (GOLD analysis project Ga0209474, IMG submission 185902) | Grasslands soil microbial communities from the Angelo Coastal Reserve, California, USA - 14_1009_05_20cm (SPAdes) (version 2) | ecosystem: Environmental > Terrestrial > Soil > Grasslands...
GCTGGTCGGCGGCGCGCGTCGCCGCGTCGTCGTGGCGGCCGTTGACCGCTACGAGGGCCCCCTCGCGCGCCAGGATCTGCGCGACGGCGCGACCCAGACCCTGGGTGCTGCCGCACACCAACGCCACACGGCCCGCGAGGCCCAAATCCATGGGCCGAATTTACGGGAAAGGGGCTACCCCGGTTAGAAGTAGGGGCGCAGCATGCTGCGCCCCTACACGTCGGTCAGTCCGCCACCGCGACGTGAGCCGCCTCGAGCCGCACGGCGCAGCACTTGAGCTCGGCCATCTTGGCGTAGGGATCGAGCACGGGGTTGGTGAGCAGGTTCGCCGCCGCCTCGCGGAAGTGGAAGGGAACGAACACCTGCCCCCGCGCGACGCGCTTCGAGATGCGGCACGAGCTCACCATCGCGTTGCGGCGCGACGTGAGCCGCACGAGATCACCGTCCTCCAGGCGCAGCTGCGCGGCGTCGTCCGGGTGAATCTCGACGACGGGCGTGGGCTCCCGCTGATCGAGCCCTGAGGCACGCCGGGTCATGGTGCCGGTGTGCCAGTGATACAACTGCCGGCCGGTATTCATGACGAACGGGTACTGCTCGTCGGGAAGCTCGACGGGCGGAGCGTACTCGACGGGCACGAACGTGCCCTTCCCGTCGGCGGTCGGGAAGCGCTCGTCGAACAGGAACGCGGTGCCCGGGTGACCGGCTGCCGGCACGGGATACTGCAGCCCCGCCCCCTCGAGCTGCCGGTACGTCACTCCTCTCCAGGAGGGCGTCACCGTGGTGATCTCGCCCATCACGGCCTCCGCCGTCGAGAACGTGGTCGACAGGCCGAGGCGGTTGGACAGCTCGATCAGGATCTCGAGATCGGGGCGGGCCTCGCCCGGTGGCGCCACCGCCTGGCGCGCCAGCTGAACCCGCCGCTCCGTGTTCACGAACGTGCCGGTCTTCTCCGCGAAGCTCGAGCCGGGCAGCACGACGTCGGCGTAGCGCGCGGTCTCGGTGAGGAACAGGTCGTGCACCACCAGGAACTCGAGCTGCCGGAACCATTGCTCGGCGTGCGCGATGTCGGGATCGGAGATGATGGGGTTCTCGCCCATGATGTACATGCCACGCACCCCGCTCTCCTCCTTCACGATCTCCGTCACCATGAGCCCCTCCTTGAGCGAGAGAGACTCCTCCGGCACGCCCCACGCCCGGGCGTATTCGGCGCGGTTCTTCGGGTCCTTCACGGTGCGGTAGTCGGTGTACACGAAGGGGATCGCCCCCACGTCCGAGGCGCCCTGCACGTTGTTCTGCCCGCGCACCGGCATCATGGCCGCACCCCAGCGACCGATCATCCCGCAGGCGAGCATCAGGTTCAGGAGCGAGGTGACCAGGTCGGTGCCGTTGGCGTGCTGGGTGAGGCCCATCGCCCACAGGGTACTGGTGTTCGGCCCCCGCGCGTAGATCTCGGCCGCCTCGCGGATGCGGTCGGGCGGTACGCCCGTGATCTTCGCCGCCACCTGGGGCGTCATCGCCTGCACCGACGCGCGCACCTTGTCGAACGCGTGGGTCCGCTGCGTGAGGAACTGCTTGGCCTCGAGCCCGCTGGCGATCACGTGGTTGAGCATCGCGTTGAACAGCGCCACGTCGGTGCCGGGTTGCATCTGGAGGTGGATGTCGGCCCGCGCGGCCAGCTCGGTCTGGCGCGGGTCGGCCACGATGAGGGTCGCGCCCCGCTCGTGGGCGCGCTTGATCGCCGCCCCGAAGACGGGGTGGGACTCCGTCGTGTTCGCCCCCGCGATGAAGATGACGTCCGCCGCGTGCTCGACCTCGCGCATCGAGCCCGACGCCGCGGACGTGTTCAGCGCCCGCTGCATCGCCGCCACCGAGGTCGAGTGGCACAGGCGCGTGCAGTGGTCGATGTTGTTGGTGCCGAGCGCGGCGCGGAACATCCGCATGATGAGGTAGTTCTCCTCGTTCGAGCACTTGGCCGAGGAGAAGCACGCGAGCGCGTCGCCGCCGCGCTCGCGCTTGATGCGCATCAGCTCCTGCGCCGTGAGCTCCATCGCCTCGTCCCAGGTAGCCTCGCGGAACGGCTCGTACCAGGCCGCCGGCGTGGCCACGCGGTCGCGCAGGTCCAGGTCCAGCCGCTCGAGCAGCGGCAGATCGCGCACGGCTTTGCCGATCGCGCGCGGCGGCCCCGCCGGCTTCGCGTTCTGACCCTCTCCCTCGATGGTCTGCCACGGACCGCCGCGGCGCTCCGCGCCCGTCGGTCCGCGCCATACCCAGCGGCCGGCCTCTTTGAGCCAACCCCGACGGATGAGGGGCTTTGTCAAACGGTCGTGATGTTCGGGGAAATCGTAGCCGAAGCGACCCTTCACGCACGTCGAGCCCTGGTTGGGGGTGTCGAGCTCGATGTCGGGCGAGGTGACGCGTACGATCTTGTCGCCCGCGACGTGCAGGTCCACCTGACACCCGACGCCGCAGTAGGGGCACACCGACCGGACCGTGCGCTCCGGCCGGCGGACCTGCTCCGGCGCGAACCGCTGCCGCGGCATCACCTCGAAAATGGCGCCGGTGGGGCACACACGGACGCACTCACCACACCAGGTGCAGCCCGCCTTGTCGGGATCGCCATCCGCGCCCACGATGATTTCGGCGTGCTCGCCCCGCTGCGCCACGTCCAGCACGCCGACCACCTGGATGTCCTCGCACGCGCGGACGCAGCGCGTGCAGAGGATACAGGTGCTCATATCGTGCCGGATCATCGGGTCGCCCGGGCGCTCGTCGCCGTGACGCAGCGTCAGATCGCGCCCCCCGAGCGCGCTGGGCGCGACGCCGTAGCGCACCACGTAGCCCTCGAACTCGTTGCGGGGCGCGGCCCGGCCGCCGTTCCGCAGGTGGTCTCCGGGATAGCGCTCCAGCAGCAGCCGCAGCACTCCCTTGCGGTTCTCGACTGCGGCATGGGATTCGGTTTGCACGACCATGCCGTCCGCCACCTTGGTCGCGCAGGCCGGCAGCAGCTTCGCCTGGCCCTCGACCGACACGAGGCAGATCCGGCAGTTGCCAACGATGGGCAGCTTGGGATACCAGCACAGCGTGGGGATGTCGACGATCCCCGCGGCGCGGGCCGCGTCGAGGATCGTGTGCTCGGCGTCGGCCGTGACCCGGCGGCCGTTGACCGTGAGCGTGGGCATGAAACGTAAGATTAGCCGCCGCCGCGGCGGGCGACCAGCCGTCGATGCGTGAAACGGCACGGGCCGGCTGGAGGGCCGGCCCGCGTGCTCAGTCGAGATGCTCCGGGAGGTGACGGTGCGTGTGGTCGCCCGCTTCGCCCTCGTCGGTGAACCAGCAATAAGCCCATATCTTCGCCGGGCGTAGGATCCGGCGCCCCGCCTGCAGGATGATGCCGATGGGCTCGTCGTCCAGAACTAGGGGCAGACTGGTCATGACCGTTCCACGTTGCAGGTTACACGTTGCACGAGGCAAAGCGCTTGCCATGCGCGTTTTCGTGCAACGTGTTGTCGTGTAACGTGTAACGGGTGGGGTCGGGCGGGGCAGTGGTCACTCCGACACGTTCAGCGCCGTGTCCAGCTGACGCTCAGGCTTGGTCGCCGTGAAGCCCGCGCCCGCCTTGGTACGCCGGCGCCGCACGATCTCCCAGCCGCCGTATTGCGCCTGTAGCGCTTCCGGGGCGAGCGGGATGACCTCGCTCGCCGTGGGGCTGGGCAGGACCACGTGGACGCCGCCCGGGCGCGTGCGCGCCTGGAGCTCCGCCAGAAGACCGTTGCGGTCGCGCGGGCGCGCCGGCGCGAGCGCGGCGGGATCGATCACCACGACGCTGGGCGACACGTCGGGGAACCAGCTGCCGAACGTGACGACGAGCGCCTGAAAGCGCCCGGCCAGCTGCTCGGTGACGGCCCGGCTCTCGGCGCCCTCGATCGCCGCCAGGTCCTGATCGAGCAGGAACACCTCCGCGTCGTGCGCGGCGATGAACAGGGCGGCGGGCAGCGCCGCCGCGCCGAGCACGACGGCGACGTCGCCGGGCTCGAGGCGGCGCACCGAGCTCACGAGCGGTCCGTCCGGCTCGAGGCCCCAGTGCGTGGGCGCCCGCTGCGCGGCACGCAGGGCGCGGTGTTTCTGGCGCCAGCGCGGGAACGTCGGCAGCCGCAGCCGGCGCGCGATGATGCGGTCCACGTGCTCGAGCAGCAGCACCTCGGTGAGCAGATACTGCCCCGCCGCGCTCTCTTCCAGCTCCCGGACGGCCTCGTCGCCGATTTCGAGCAGCTCCTCGCGCATCAGGGTGTTCTTGTATTCCTCGATGCGCTGCAGCAGGAACTCGTGGTACTCCTGCTTGAGCGAGCGCGGCGGCCGGCGCGCCGTACGGGACTGGTCCTCCCGGGACAGGCTCAGCATGGCTCCACGTGCACGGTGACCTCGTGCAGCCGCAGGTCGCGTTTGAGCCGCTCTTCCACCTGGTCGGCGATCGCATGGGCGGATTCGACGTCCGCGTGGCGATCGACGCACACCGTCACCTCGGCGTAGCGCAGGTCGGACGGCCCACGGGACCGGATGCTGTAGGCGCTCTTCACGCCCGGAACCGCCTGGGCGGCGTCCTGGATGTCGCGCGGGGGAAGGGCGCGCTCGTCCACCAGCACCGGCACGGTGCGCACCAGGATGCGGTATGCCACGAACACGATCACGAGCGCCACCATGATCGCGACCGCCGAATCCGCCCACCACCACCCCCGGCGCATCAGCAAAACGCTCACCAGGATTCCGACCGTGACGAAGACGTCGGCGCGCGTGTGCGCCGCGTCGGCCACGAGCAGCTCGCTGCCGAGCTCGGTGCCGCGGCGGTGCTCGTACCAGGTGATCAAGACGTTCGCGCCGAGCGTGAGCGCGAGCCACCCGAGCTGCCAGTTGCTGACGTCCACGCGATGCGTGCCGCTCACGAGGTGGTTGACCGCCCCCCGCACCAGCTCGAAGCAGGTGATCGACAGGAATCCCACGATGGCGAGCGCGCCGAGCGTTTCGAACTTGCCGTGCCCATAGGGATGGTCCTCATCGGGCTCCTTGGCTGCCACGTGAATCACGATCAGGGCGACCACGTTGTTCAGCGCGTCCACGCAGGAGTCCACCGCGCCACCCAGGATGGCCAGCGACCCGGATGCGAATCCCACCCACAGCTTCACCCCCACGACCGCCAGGTTGGCGACCAGGAGGCCGATGAACACTCGGCGGACGAGCGCGGACGCCGGCATGGACAGGAATGCAAGGTTGTAACGGACAGCGGTTTAGTCAACGGGGAGCTCAGTCCGCGGCGCGCAGCAGGGCGCCCTTCAGGTACCCGGTCTCCGGCACGTTGACGATCTCCGGGTGGTCGCGCCCCGCGCCCGTGACGGCGAGGAGCTCGAGGCGGGTCCCTGAGTCCCGGGCTGCGTCGGCGACCATCTCGAGAAAGACCGACCGGTTCATGTGGTAGGAGCAGGAGCACGTGAACAGCACGCCGCCCGGCTCGAGCAGGCGCATGGCGCGCAGGTTGATCTCCTTGTAGCCCGCCAGGGCGCGGACCAGGCTCTGCTTCGACTTGGCGAACGCGGGCGGATCGAGTACCACCGTGTCGAAGCGCTCGTCGCGACGCTCGAGCTCGCGCAGCTCATCGAACGCGTTCGCCTCGCGCCACACGATGTTGGTGAGTCCGTTGAGCGTCGCGTTCTCCCGCCCGCGCGCCAGCGCCTCGGCGCTCGTGTCGACGGCCACCACCGCCGCCGCCCGGCGCGCGAGGTGCAGCGCAAACGATCCATGGTAGGTGAACAGGTCGAGCGCCCGGCCCCCCGCCCTGCCGGCGTGCTCGCCCACCAGCTGGCGGTTCTCCCGCTGGTCGAGGAACGCGCCGGTCTTCTGGCCGGTCCAGGGCGCGGCGGCATAACGCACATCCCCCTCCACCACCTCCACAACCTTCGGCACCTCGCCGTAGGCGAGCGTCACCTCGAGCGGCAGACCCTCGTGACGCCGGATCGCGGAGTCGTTGCGCAGCAGGATCCCCTCGGGCGCGAGTGCCGCGCCGATCCCCGCCAGCACGTCGTCGCGGACCTGCTCGAGTCCGGCGGAGAGCAGCTGGGCGACGACATACGGGCCATAGCGGTCCACCACCAGGGAGGGGAGCCCGTCCCCCTCGGCGTGGACCACGCGGTACGCCGTGGCGGCGAGCCCCGCGCGGCGTGCGGCAGCGCTTGCGATGCTCCGCTGCCACCAGGTTGCATCAACCGGCTCGCGACCCCGCGTGAGCAGGCGCAGCCGGATCTCCGATTTGGGGGAGTAGAGCGCCTGGCCGAGGTGGCGCCCGCGGCGGTCCGTGACGGCGACGATGCCCGGTGCGTCGCCCGGCTCGTCGTACACATCGGTACGGTAGATCCAGGGGTGGCCCGCCTGCCAGCGGGCGGCGCCCTTGGCGGAGACGATGACCGTCGGTTGCCGGAGGGCGGCACCGCCCTCCACCGCCTTCCACCGCCCTTCACCGCCTGTCATGTCTGTCGATCCGGGCGCAGCTTGGCCGCGTCGCGCAGGTACATATGTTTCAGCTCACGCTGCGGTTTGGCCGTGTAGAAGTGGAGCAGCACGCGGACGCAGCGCGACAAGCCGTCCGGGACGGCGACTTCAGCGGCTCCCAGCAGCGGCACGTCGGTCCAGCCGAGCAGCCGCGCGGCGCGTGCCGGGTATTCGGCGGTCAGGTCGGGAGACGAGGTGAAGATCGCGCTTTCGACGTCTTCCGGCCGGAAGCCGTTGGCGTCCTGGAGCGCGCGCAACAGCTCGGCCGTCGCGTCGAGGATCGCTGCGCGCGTGTTCGCCGCCGCCGTGGTGGCGCCGCGCAGTCCACGCAGAGTCTTGGTCATGGCCCTCGCCGATCGGTTGCGCTTGATGGTGCTCACGGATGCCGCGCTCCTCAAGGGGCGCGACCCCGTAGCGGAGTGCCGCCAGGCCGCGCGCGGCGGGGCGACCATGGTCCAGGTGCGCCTCAAGGGCGCGCCGCCGCGCGACGTCGCGGCCCTCACGCGCACCCTGGTCGGCGCCCTCACCATCCCGGTGATCGTCAACGACCGGGTCGACGTGGCGCTCGCCGCCGGCGCGGCCGGCGCCCACCTCGGCCAGGAGGACCTGCCGCTCGACCGCGTGCGGCCCCACGTCCCGCCTCCTCCCGGCTTTCTGCTCGGCATCTCCGTCGGCACGCCCGCCGAGGCGGAGCGGGTGCGTACCTGGGGGGAGGGGGGGGCCGACTACTGGAGCGTCGGCCCGTGCTTCGCCACGGGAAACAAGCCCGATGCCGGCGCCCCGCTCGGTGCCGAGGGCTTCGCCCGGCTCGCGCGCCTCGCCCCAGCGGGCACGCCGGTAATCGCGATCGGCGGCATCAGCGCTGTCAACGCCGCGGCGGTCGCCCGCGCCGGCGCTGCCGGCATCGCGGTGATCGGCGCCGTGTGGGGCGCTAGCGACCCGGCCGCCGCGGCGCGCGCGCTGCGCGCCGCATTTCCTTGACGCGCCGGATCGCGGCCAGGTGCTCCGCGTACGTGGCGGAGAAGATGTGCTTCCCGTCTGTCTGCGCCACGAAGTACAGGAACGGCACATCGGCGGGGTAGAGCGCCGCGGCCAGGCTGGCGCGCCCCGGCTGCGAGATCGGGCCGGGCGGCAGCCCGGCGTGGAGATACGTGTTGTAGGCGGAGCGCACCGCGAGGTTCTTCTCCCACACGCGCTTCAAGCGCCGGCCATAGGCGTAGCTCACGGTCGGATCGGCCTCGAGCCGCATCCCCCGCTTGAGCCGGTTCTGGTACACCGCGGAGATGAACGGCCGGTCGGGGTCGTAGCGGACTTCCGATTCGATGATCGACGCCAAGGTGACGAGCTGATGCCGCGTGAAATGCAGTGAGTCGAGCCGGGCCTGCCAGTCTGGGCTCCACTGCTCGAGAAACTGATGGATCATCACCCGCACGAGCTCGTGCGCGCCGATGCGCTGCGGCAGCAGATACGTCGTCGGAAACAGGTACCCCTCGGCACTGGCAGCCTCGTCGGGGACACCGAGCTCTGCGAGCAGCGCGGAATCCTGCGCCGCGTCCAGGAACGAGTCGCGCGGAATGCGGAGCCCCCGTTGGGCGATGTCCGCGATCTCGCCGAGCCGCAGCCCCTCGCGCACCGTGAAGCGCTGCTCGACGCCGCGGCCGCGCTCCAGCGCCCCCACCACGTCCGACCACGCCTCGTCCTGGCGCAGCAGATAGACGCCGCTCTTGAGCGATCCGCCAAGCCCGCGCAGCTTGGCGTACACCCGGAACAGGCCGGGATGGTCGATGACCCGGTTGGCGGCGAGCGAGTCGACGGCGGCATCGAGGGTGGCGCCGGGAGCGACAGTGACGGTTACCCGAGGACCATCGGAAGACCCGCACGCGGCCGTTGCGCAGACGAGCAGAATGCGGAGTGCGGAATGCGGAATGCGGAATTGAACGGGTAGGTTCGAACCTCGATGCTGAGCATCACGCTCGACGAGCGCGCGATCCATTCCGCATTCCGCACTCCGCATTCCGCACTCGTTCAAGTCGCGGATCCTCGTTTTGCATCCAAGTAGTGCTGCAGCAGCACCGTCGCCGCCAGCGCGTCCACGCCGTCCTTCCGGCCCCTGGTCGTGCCCCCCAGATCGCGCACCGCCTGCAGGGCGCGCGCCGTCGTGAGCCGCTCGTCCCACAGGTCCACCGGCTTGCCGGAGTGCTGCGCGATCGCCGCCGCCAGGGTGCGGACGGCGCCGGCGGCCTCGCCCTCGGCGCCTTCCAGGTCGAGCGGCAGGCCGAGCACCACACCGGTCACGGCGTGACGGTCCATCAGGCCGAGCAGTTGACGCATCGGGAAGCGTTTGCCGGTACGGCGCGTGAGGGTGGTAAGGGGTTGGGCGAGCGTCCGGGTCTCATCGGACAGGGCGAGGCCGATGCGGCGCTCGCCCCAGTCCACGCCGAGCAGTCGCCCCGACCCGCCGGTCATCCCTGTTGCATCGTCTGGAAGAACTCGACGTTGTTTTTCGTCCGCTTCATGCGCTCGAGCAGGAACTCGATGCCCTCGACCGGCGGCATGTCGGCCAGGAAGTTGCGGAGCAGGTACACCTTGTTGAGCTCTTCCTTGGTGAGGAGCAGCTCTTCCTTGCGCGTCCCGGAGCGCTGCACGTCGATGGAGGGGAAGGTGCGGCGCTCGGCGATGCGGCGGTCGAGAATCACTTCCATGTTGCCCGTCCCCTTGAACTCCTCGAAGATCACCTCGTCCATGCGGGAGCCGGTGTCGATGAGCGCCGTGCCCACGATCGTGAGCGAGCCGCCGCCTTCGATCTTGCGCGCCGCCCCGAAGAACCGCTTGGGTTTCTGCAGGGCGTTGGCGTCCACACCGCCCGACAGGATCTTGCCGGAGTGGGGCACCACCACATTGTGCGCCCGGCCCATGCGCGTGATCGAGTCGAGCAGGATCACCACGTCCTTGCCGTGCTCGACCAGGCGCTTGGCCTTCTCGATCACCATGTCGGCGACCTGAACGTGGCGGTCGGCCGGCTCGTCGAACGTGGACGAGATGACCTCCACGTTCGGTCCCTTGACGTTCTCCTCCATGTCCGTCACCTCCTCGGGCCGCTCGTCGATCAGCAGCACGATGAGGTAGACCTCGGGATGGTTCTCGATGATGGAGTTCGCGAGCTTCTGGAGCAGGATCGTCTTGCCCGCCTTGGGCGGCGAGACGATCAAGGCGCGCTGCCCCTTGCCGATGGGGCTGAGCAGATCCAGCACCCGCATCGACAGGTCGCCGTCCGCGCGCTCGAGCTTGAGCCGCTCCTCGGGGTAGCGGGGCCGCAGGTTCTCGAATGCGACCCGGTGCTTCGCCTTCTCCGGCTCGTCGCCGTTCACCACCTCGACCTTCAGCAGAGCGAGATAGCGCTCGCCCTCCTTGGGAGGCCGCACCTGCCCCATGATCGTGTCGCCGGTGCGCAGGTCGAACCGCTTGATCTGGCTGGGCGAGACATAGATGTCGTCGGGGCCGTACAGGTAGTTCCAGTCGGGGCTGCGCAGGAACCCGTAGCCTTCCGGGAGGATTTCCAGGACGCCCTCGCCTCGGAGGACGGTGTCCGAGTCGAGCAGCGATTGCTCGATACGAAAGATCAGGTCTTGCTTGCGGAGCCCCGAGTAGTTGCTGATGTTCAGGGTTTCGGCCATCGCGTGCAGTTCCGCGACGGATTTTCTCTTCAGCTCAGCGATATCCACGTGTGTGTTGCTCCAGGCTACGGCGGGCGAAACCCCGAGGTGGGGCCGTGAACGCGGTGATGTTAATGGAAACTGGAAATTCGAAGGAATGCGAGACACCTATACTAGGCTACCTCAGAGCCCCAGTCAAGAGCGCCGCGTGACCATCACCGACTTCCTGTTGGCCTGGCGCACGACGTCCCTGCCAGACCGCGAAGTTGTTGACGCACTTGTACATCCGGCGCACGCCGGCCCATCCCCGGGGTTGGCACAGGTGCTGCGACAATGGCCCGGCAGTTACTACTGGTCGGACGAGCCCGACGGCCGGCACCTGGTGATCACCCGTCCGCTCGTTCGACGGCGCGAGCGCTGGGCACTCCACCTTCTCCTGTTCTTCGCCACGCTCTACACCGTCACGTTCGCCGGCGCCGTGCTCGCCAACGGCATTCCCTACACCGGCTACGTGGTTTTCTTCACGAGCGGGTACCCGGGCTATCCCGGTTTCCTGCAGGCCTGGGCCACCGGCCTCCCGTTTTCCGCTCCCCTCCTGGCCATTCTGCTGTGCCACGAGCTCGGCCACTATGTGGTCGCGCGCCGCTATCAGCTGGACGTCTCGCCCCCGTACTTCATTCCCGTGCCGATGTTCCCGACGCTCATCGGCACCATGGGCGCGTTCATCCGGCTGCGGACGGTGCTGTCCGATCGCCGCCAGTTGTTCGACGTCGGCGTGGCCGGACCGATCGCCGGATTCCTGGTCGCGCTGCCGGTGCTCGCCGCCGGACTGGCGCTGAGTCACCCCGTGCCGGTGCAAGCGGGAGCACCGGGGCTCGCCGTGTACTTCGGCGGCGGTCCCCAGATTCCGCTGGGCGACTCTCTGATCACGTTGCTGGTCCAGCGGCTGGTGCTCGGTCGGGCGGCGGCCGTGAGTGTCCATCCCGTCGCCTTCGCGGGCTGGGTGGGGATGCTGGTGACGATGCTGAACCTGCTGCCGATCTCCCAGCTGGACGGCGGGCATATTCTCTACGCGACGCTGCCGCGCTGGCACCAGCGAATCGCGTTCGTGTTCTGGTGTCTCATCATCCTGCTGGGGGGCTGGTGGTCGGGGTGGTACATGTGGGGCGTGCTCGTGCTGGTTTTGTCGCGCGGGCGCCTCGGCCATCCGCCGGTGCTCGACTCGCAACGACCGCTGCCCGCGTCGCGGCGCTGGCTCGCATGGGGGGCGCTCGCGCTGTTCGTCGGCACGTTTGCTCCGGTACCGTTCCGACTGTAAACCAGGTTCAGGAGGTTGTGGAGGTTGGGGGAGGTTAGAGGAGGTTGCTCCGCTCGGAACCAACCTCCCCCAACCTCCTCCAACCTCCCGAACCTGCTGTATTGCGTAAGTCCGCCCTTCTTATATCTTTACCCAAACCAGCCTACGGGGCGCATGCCAGCACAGCCGGCACGCTTCAACGCACCTGACTCGGGCGACGCAGTCGTCCACGACCTCCCCCCCATTCGCTTCGACGGACAACTCATCCCCATTCGCCTCCAGGTTCGCCGCAGCGAGGATGGCGTGTGGCGGGGCCGGGTGTTGTTCGGGGCGGCGGACACCGAGGCGGAGCGGGCCACGGCCGAGATCTTCTGCGCCACGTCGGAGCCGGATCTGTGGCAGGCGGTGCGCGACCTGCGCGACCATCACCTGCGCGATCTGTACCGGTCCCTGCTGTAGATGGCCGACGCTGCTGATCCGATCCGCAAGCTCCGGCACGACCTGTCCAACCCCCTCGCCGCCATTCTGGCCGAAACGCAGCTGCTCCTCCTGGGGGCGGACAAATACGACGCGGAGACCGTTGCGGGCCTGAAGCAGATTGAAGCGCTGTCGCGCAAGATGCGCGGCATTCTCGAAGCCCTCGATCGATGAATCGATGAATCGATGAATCGGTGAATCGGTGAAGCGGACGCAGTGAGCCCGCGCCACCGGCCGCGGTTCTGCCCTGGTGCGCGGTGGTGGTCGCCGCGCCGGCTCAGCGCCGGTCGCTATCGCTGGCTGCGGTGGCCGCCCACAGCGGGCCGGTTCGTCGGCTGAGCAAAGGATCTCATGGCGATTTACGCGCTGCGTCCGTTATCCACGGGTGAAATCCTCGACGGGGCACTGACCCTGCTGCGCCGTCACTTCAGACTGGTTCTATGGATCGCGCTCGCCTTCGAGGGCGTTCCGACCGTGATGGACGTCTACCTCGACCTCGCGGGCGGTGGGGGGGACCATCCCGGGCTGGCGCTGCTCGACCGCATTCTCAGCGCCACCGGCGCCATGCTCGTGACGGGGGCGACGGTGCGGGTCGTGTCCGAGGCGTACCTCGGCAGAACGCCCCGACTGCGAGATGCGCTGGGCTTCGCGGGCGACAAGCTGGGGGCCATCTTCGGCGCGAACTTCACAAGCGGCATCCTCACGGGCCTGGCGCTCCTGGCGCTCGTCGTCCCCGGGATTGTCGTCGCCTGCGGCTACTCCGTCGCCGCCGAGGTGGCGGCGCTCGAGTCTCCCGGCTCGGCCGGGGCAGCGTTGCGCCGTTCCTGGGATCTCACCAAGGGATTCAAAGGGAAGGCGCTGGCGCTGTGGCTGGTGTCGGTGTGCCTGATTCTCGCGGTTTTCCTCGGGGCCGGCCTGCTCGGTGGCGTTCTCGCGGCGCTGGGAGGCGCGTTCGAGGCGGTCGTCGCGGTGCTCACGGGGTTCGTGTCGCTGTTCGTCTATCCAGTGATCTCTTGCGTGTTCACACTCTTCTACTACGACCTCCGGGTGCGCAAGGAGGGATTCGACTTGGAAGTCCTAGCCAAGCAGCTGGGACTGGGGGCCGGAGCCTAGCGGCGCCCTCCGTCGGGCGAGGAAGGCACGTCCGCTCGCGAAGTAGATCACCAGAAACACGACCGACAATCCACTCGCGAGGTACTTGTAGCCCGTCGGCGCGTCGCTGGCCGAGAGCAATCCCTCGATGGCGCCGGCGATCGCAAGGAGCGTGACGACGGCGCCAATCATTCGGGCCGCGACGCGCCCCTCCACGATCAGCGCGTCCCGACGGGTCCGGTCTCCCGGCAGGAGGACCGCGCCGGCGAGTCGGAACCCCGCGCCGCCGGCGATGAAGATGGCCGTGAGCTCGAGCACGCCGTGGCCAGCGACGAAGGTTCCGAGATAGCCGCCCGCGTGATAGTTGGCGAACACGCCGAACCCGGTTCCCAGGCTCAACCCGTTCGTGACCAGGACCCACACGGTCGGCAGTCCCAGCAGCAGCCCACCGACGAAGGCCCAGAACCCGATGCCGATGTTGTTGCTCATGATCGTGGAAGCGAGGACCGGCAGCTCCTCCCTGGGCGACTCGGCGTAGCCGATGCCGCGGGCCTGGTTTTCCGCGGCCTGGCGGGCGCGGCTCACCATCACCGGCATGACCAGCTCGTCCTGGAGCTCGGGGTGGGCCCGGATCAGCCCGTAGCCGATGCCTGCCGGCGCGGCGAACAGGATGAGCGCGACGAACACGTACGCCCACGACTGGACGACCGCCGCCGGAAAATCGCGCACCAGGTAGCGGAACACCGGGGTCCGCCGGCGGCCTCGGGCGCGGTAAAAGGCGTTGTGGCCCGCGCTGACGACGCGCTCCAGATACGCGATGACGCGCGGGTCCACGCCGTACGTGCGCGCCCGCGCCAGGTCCGCGGCGACTTCGCGGTAGCTCGTCGCGAACGCGGGGATGTCCCCGGCGGGAAGCCGGCTCACGCCGCCCTGCTCGACCAGGATGGCGAGATGATGAAACCGTTCCCACGTGTCCCGCTTGCGAGCGACGAAGCGCTCGGCCGTGACCGTCGTGCGACCAGCGCCGCTCCGCGCGCGCGTGGCGAACCGGCTGCGCCGCTTGCGCTGCTCGTCCGCGTGCAACGCGGCCAGGTACGCATCGGCGTCCGCGGTCCGGCGCGGGACGCGATCCTGGAAGCGGCGGGCCAGCTCGGTGGCGAGCCGGGTCTGGATCACCGGCTCGAGATCCCCCGCGCGCGCGAGGAACTGGTCGAGCAGGCGAAACTCGTCGTCCGAGAGCTCCGGCGGGCCGGCGTCGAGCGGCTCGTCGGCGGCAGGGGCTGGGCCGAGACCCCAGTCCATGGGACGGTCGCGCACCACGATCGTGCCCGCCACCAGATCTCCCAGACGCTGATTGCGCCGCTGCAGGAAGATCAGCACGAGCCCCGGAAGGAATGGCAGGATCGGGAGATAACAGTCGAGCAACCGAAACAGGCCCCGGACGACCGCGCCGGTTGGCGTGACGGAGTGGCCCGTCTCCATCACCACCCGGATGCCGAGCGCCTGCTTGCCCACCGTGCGGCCGCCGTTCAGCGCCTCGAGCAGCACGAAATACGCGAGGAACGCGAACGCCAGGAGCAGGATGATCAGGGCGAGCAGCCAGCCCTCAAGGGCCGAGGGCGTGCGCACGCCCAGCAGCAGCACCAGACCCACCAGCAGCCCGAGGCCGACGGTCGCGAGCACCGTATCGACCAGGGCGGCGGCGGTGCGGGAGCCGACGCCGGCGAGCTCCAAGTGGACGGCGACGTGCTCCGGCGTCTCGATCCCCAGCTGCTGCTGCAGGGATACCCCGGAGCCGGGCGGCTCTCGCGCGGCAGCGTTCACCTCAACATCTTACCGCCACCCCGGACGCGGAGCGAGTCGCGATGGCGGACATTCGGCCCCTGAACTTCGGCGAGATCCTCGACGCTGCCCTCACGATTTATCGGCGCCATTTCGGCCTGTTTCTCAAGCTTGCCGTCGTGTCGCTGTCGATACCCGCCTTGCTGTTCGTCTACGTCGCGGCCCGGTTCATGGGTTCCGTCATGACGCAGACCCCCAATTTCCAGGGGGTCCTGCTGCTGATCCCGATCATCCTGCTCTATTACGTCGCCAGCCTCGTGCTGACCGCGGGCACCGTGCGCATCATTTCCGATTCCTATCTCGGCCGCACACCGCGACTGCATGACGCCCTCGCGCTCGGCGTCTCGAAAATCGGGTCGCTGCTCGCCGTCGGGATCGGCAAGGGCATCATCCTGTTCCTGGTCATGGCAGCGATCGGCATCGTCGTCGCCATCCTCGTCGCCCTGGCCAAGAGTGGGGGCGCCGTCGCCGTGCTCCTGATCGTCGTCGCCTGCGTGGTCGGAGCGTGGCTCGCCGCCTTCGTCGCCTGCGGATACGGCGTCACCACACCCGTCGTCGTGCTCGAGACGCTTGGCAGCTCGTTCGACGCCTTTGGCCGCTCCTGGGAGCTCACACGCAACTTCAAGCTCAAAGTCCTGGGACTCGGTCTCGTGGCGGTCCTCATCACCAACACCGTCCCGTCGCTCGTCTTCCGGACGCTCGGGGGCGCCGTGCTGCCGTCCGTGCCCGCGCTTGGCATGACGCTCACCGCCCTCGGCTATGTCCTGCCGCTGATACTGACGCCGGTGCTGGCCGCCGTGATCACCCTGATGTATTACGACCTGCGGGTGCGGCGGGAAGCGTTCGACCTTCAGGTGCTC
>Ga0209474_10002795_pt1 | contig 15746 bp, 13 predicted proteins | sample GraSoiAngelo_145_FD_185902 | JGI IMG/M metagenome (GOLD analysis project Ga0209474, IMG submission 185902) | Grasslands soil microbial communities from the Angelo Coastal Reserve, California, USA - 14_1009_05_20cm (SPAdes) (version 2) | ecosystem: Environmental > Terrestrial > Soil > Grasslands...
CGAACCACCGTGCCCTCTCATCTGCGCCGTCGCAGTCGATGCTGCGAAAACGCATACTGCTACGCAACCAAGGAGAATAATTTTTTTCGAGTTCATAACTTTGTTCCCTTTCTAAAAAATTGAACCCCTCAGGATTTGAAAGTATCGCCTTTGCCGCATTTGGATGGTAACGCCGTCGTTACCATTCTGATGCGGTGCTCGAGCCTGGCTCGGTGCCGTTGCCCGTTGTCACCTCACGGATCGACCCTTTCATCACCGAAGGCGGTAAAGGTTCTTACCCGGATATGGAGTGAGTAGGTCTCGGGCGTTTAGGGGAGCAAACCGATGGAAGTCGATGACATCATCCAGGCGTTTGGCACGGGAGCCAAACTTTACGGCGGGAGACACTGAGACTTGCGAATGTGACTAGGGAAGCCGGGCGCACGATTGGGAAATCGAGGACTACGATGTGGTGACGGCGGAGAAGGCGTTGCTGGAAAAAGGAATGAACTTATCGGCTAACGACGTCGAAAGAAAAGCTGTACATCTGACGTGCAATCAGTTAGTCTTTGTGCAATGCAAGGTGCACGCGTGCTGATATTGAGCGGCCGATTTAAAGGTAAGGAAGGAATCTGCTTGGGCAAAGACAGTAACGGGCGTTGCGCTGTCTCGCCAGATGACAGTGACGAAATCCTCTCGCTTGTTCGAGACAAAGAGTTCGGTTTGCTGATAGACTTGTCAGCTGATCCGCAGCGGAATTAAGGACTGTTCAATTTCGCTCAGGACAGTTCTTAACTGATTGTCGATCTTGTCGCGAGAACACGAGATAGCTAACACACTCGCGCGTATGCAAAACCGCCCTCGCGAATCACGGCATTGAAGAATGTTCCGATTGATTGCGCGGTCATCAGTTGCTGGTGAGTTTCCGCGGGTACGCCAATGTACTGATAAACACCACCCTTTCGAAACTCTACCTCTAACGTCAATGTAGCGGGATCATAGCCGATGGAAGCTAGCTGAGTTGAAGTGACCGGCGTACGATCCATTCTGAACCGCGGCTATTTCAGGATTTGTGGCTCCAGCATCGAATCAAATCGACGGGAGATCGGGAGCGGTAACGATTGGATCGCCAGGTGCAGCTAACTTCCACAGGTCCCCACCGATCTCAACGACGCCAGCTCCTCGATTTCTCGCCGGAGTAACACGAACCGACACGGAATCACCAGAACTGGGAACTGGAACGCCAAGGGCCTGAGCAATCACAACGTGAGATTGATACTGGCCGAGAATAAGGATGCCTTCTGGCTGTAGGATCGTCCGAGCGCCGCCATTGGCGCGAACTCTCTTCATATAGTCGTCTTGTTGCGCAACCGTTGCGACGGCCGCTCTGCCAATCACTATGCCTAGAGCGGAGCGAAAAAGTTCATTAATCCGTTTTTGGCCTGAGGGCTGCGCGAAAATCCTATCGACTGTCGCGGCATCAAGCTTCAACAGGACATTCGCAGGGAGTGGAGAGTTTTGCTGGATCCACGTAATCGCATTTCGCCCTGCTCCATTGAGCGTTGCTTTCGCATCTCTGTTGGCACCTAGATTCAAATGATTAGCCGAAGCGCGAACAAGGCCCATGCTCCATATCGGCGTTGGGGTGTCTTCGGCCGACACAAGTAAACATAAATGATCGCGTGCTTCTCGGCTTTCAGCCGCGGTTCGCTTGTCTTTCTCCCCGGCTTCGGAGGGAACGGCCGCGCCGTTCTTCATTGTATCTCGGCTGCTTCCCGCAGCGCTCGACCGCTACCTTCGCGGCTTTACCGGCCATGTCGCTCGCCCCAGTCGCTCCATTCAGATCTTGTCGATGAACTGAGGAACTTGCCCCACGGGCGACGGGAATGCATCGTTCCGGCGTGGTGCGCTGGTGATCTGCGGCTTTGGGTTAGGGGTCCTCGCGATCGTCGTGAGATCGTTGCGAGAAGCGGCGGCCATGAAGCGCTGGCCGGTGGCGGAAGGCCGGGTGTTGTCGACGAAGGTGGAGAAGTACCGAGAGAGAGTGTTAGCCGTGGAACCGGAGGCCCTCGGGACCGGTTGACGCTCTACCGGCCGGTGTTGCTTTATGAGTACGAAGTTGCGGGAAAACGCTTCCGCGGCAGCCGGATTGCGCAAAGTCCGGGGCTGAACCGTGGCGTGCCGGAGTTTGCGCAGAAGGTGGTAGAGCGTTATCCGAGCGGAAGCGCGGTGGCGGTGCGCTACAACCCGAGACGGCCGGATGAGTCGGTGCTGGAACCGCGGGTGCCTGGCAGCTGGATTTTAGGAGCGGCGGTCGGCGTCGCGCTGCTGGTGCTGGCGGCCTACACTTACTATACAGGGAGGTAAGCGCGGTCTGTTGCGAGCTCTCCCTTCCTGATCCGCGTATGAAAATCACTACGAGTTGATCAAAAGTGTGCAGAGGTCGTGAACGGAAAAGTTCGCATCGGTTCGCTCGGCGATCAGCTTCGCGAACAGTCTGTCTGCTTTGCTCATGCGAGATGAATTATGATCGCAGAGTGATCAGAAAGGCGTACTGAAGAGAAGTTGATTTTGGTGAGGACTCCAGAACCAACACTCGAACGGCCCGCACACGGCGGGCAGGCAGTGCGCTCCCGAGAATTACGACAACCGGTGATCAGCCGTTTGCCGGTGGAGGCGGATCCTCCGGTGCGAGGGACGTCCCGATCGATCGGAACAGCCCGTCACTGGAATTGTGGTAATTCCCTTCCGCGTCGAATGCTTCCGGCGCGTAGGTTACGAACACGGCGATGGCGATCCTCTTTGAGGGCAGGTACGCTTCCGTTGCGCTGTAGCCGCCGAGCATCGGGTTCTGCAACAGCCACGATCCCGAGCGGACGATGCCCAGGCCGTAGTTGTAGAAGTTCGTTTGGGTGCCGCACGAAGGCGCGCAGTTGTCCTGCTTTTTTCCGAACCCGAGCAAGTGTGGGCCGGTCATGACTTCGTAGCTGGACTTTGACAACAACGCGCCACTGCCGACTTTCGCGGCGGTTGTGGCCATGTCGTCAATGTTCGTGGTCTGGTTCGCGCCGATCGGCGTGCCCCATTGCGAATTCCAGAACGATGATTCCTCGTAGAACGGGACGTTCGCAGGAACTTTGAGCGCGGATCGACGTTCGGAGTCGAACGCGTGCAGAACCGGGCTCGGGATTTCTGAAGTCTGCGAGGCGGTAGTGTTTTTCAGGCCCATCGGGTCGAGTACTTTTTCGCGCAGGAGCACGTCGAGCGGTTTGTTCCCGATCTTGCTCAGGATCTCGCCGAGGATCATGAAATTCGTGTGCGAGTAGCTCCAGTTTGTTCCCGGATCGAATTGCATGGGGCGAGCGAACGCGTACTTCATTCGCTCTTCGAAAGTCCAGATGTGAAACGGATCTGCGATGAAGGCGTCGAGCCATTTCGGATCTGTTTCGTAGTCGGGATAGCCTGAGGTTTGGTTTGCCAGCATTTTCAACTTGACCTTGTTTGCCTCTGGCAACGTCGGCATCCAGCGATCGATCGTGTCGTCTAGCTTGACCTTGTGCTCGTCCACGAACTCCATGAGCAGTGTGCCCAGGTAAGAGAACGCGACGGCTCCGTTGCGGAAATGCATCGCCGTGGTCGCGGGTACGCCGGCCATTGATTCGCCGAACGCCTGGCTAATCACCACCTTATCGCCCTGCGTAACCTTGACGATGACCGCGCGAAGGTGCTCGGACTTCATCGCTTTCTGAATGATCTCTGCGATGGCTGATGACTGTGTCGCTTGCGGCTGCGAAAGTGGAGTCGGCCTTGGAGCCGCGCTGAATGAGATCGCTGCGAGGCTGAATGAAAGCGCGAGAATGATAGATGTTTTCACAACGACAGTAAGTAGCTGGGAGGAGTTGATAGTTGATTGTTGAGAGGCAGATCGACCTCACGACGCGAGAAGAGACCGAACCGAAATATCTTCATCCACATCTTCCCAGTGAATGCCAATACCGCGGCCGATGAGCCGCCAGTTAGCGCGTTGCTTCGGCGTGGCACGAAGTAGCCGCGGGAACCAGGCCAGTGGCGCGGAGACGCGACGACCGTCAACGAGCGTGACAATCAATTCGTCGTCAGTGCACTTAACATCGACAGCGTCTGCTACAGGCTTACTGGCCAAAGTGCTCATTCCACGCAACGATAAACTTCTCGCGATGTTCTTCAATGATCGAATAAAGTTCGCGCAATTCTGAGCCGCGGAATCCGCGCGCTTCGACCAACTCAATCGGATCGAGCCAGAATTTTGCGTAGCGCTCTGCTTGCTCTACGTGGATGTGGCGCGGTTCGTGACCTTCGCGACTAAAGAAGAAAAAGCGAAAGCTGCGGACGCGAAGAACTTCTGGCATGGGCGGGGTATCCTAGCGACATCGCGTCGGTCGCGACAAGAATTTCGGAATCAAGTCTGACACAGCCGTGACTACAGCAAGACAATGAAGTTCGCGATCGCGAGGACGCAATGAGCAACACGCTAGGCGTGTGTGCTCTCCGGAAGGATTGTAGTCGACGCGGCCGCCGCTACAGCATTGCGGCTCTTAAGTTTTCTTGTATCCGAAGAAACCGCGGTCAGAAGGAAGTCCGAAGTAAAAAGTATTAATTAAGAGGTACGAATTAGGCCAACTTTGCCTCGCGCTTGATCCGCCGTTCGTAACAGCATAAAACACACGCTCCGACATATGTCTCCGCTCCTGATCAAAATTAGCAAAGATTTTGCTACCATCTGGACGACGATCGATCCAATCGGGAAATGTGGCGTTGTTTGCCGCGCTGACCGCTTCGCTCACGCGCGCAGAGCGGCGTCGGACGGCGCTGCGTGCTACGATTTACGTTTCTTGTATCCGAAGAAACAGCGCCGCAAAAGGAAGTTTGAAGAAAGAATGAAGAACTTAGAAGGACTTTAACAAAGGCAGAAGGCAGAAGGAAGAAGTAAAAATTAAGAAGTAAGGGAAAACGGTTGAGAGGTTGAGAGTGTATTGTTGAGAGACGATTCGATTTCGCCCACGGCAAGCAGTGTGCCTCCCGAGAGCGTTCTTGCGAATTAACGGTGAATCGCGCAGAGTCTTAGGACGTTTCGAGCTGTAAAACATGAACGAAATCATTTTCCTGATCGAGGAAGCGGTGGAAGGCGGCTTTACCGCTCGCGCTTTGGGCCCGTCCATCTTTACGGAAGCAGAGACGTTGGACACCCTTCGGCAACAGGTCCGCGACGCGGTAAATTGCCACTTCGACGAGGGAACAGCGCCGAAGGTAATCCGGTTACATTTTGTACGCGACGAGGTTCTGGCCTGTTGAGCGCCGGTTGAGAGTTGTTTGTTGAGAGTTGAGCGTTCAGCGTTGAAGCGCAGAGTCGCTCACGCTAGACTTGCTCGTTGTGAGCTTGGAACAACTCGAAAGCGCGATTCTTGAATTGAGCCCGCAGGAGCGGCAACGACTGGCGGTATGGTTTGAAGAAAATCGCCGCGAATTGCTTGGCGACGACGATTCAGACGAACTAACCGAGGAGCAACAAGCCGAGATCGTTCGCCGGCGCGACCTCGCTCTGGCGCATCCTGAATTGCTCGAGCCGTGGGATGGAACCATCGAGCGCGTACGTGAGCGACTTCATGAGTTTCGTCGTCAAAAAGCTTCCGCCCGCTGAGCAAGACGCACTCGAGGCTGCAATTTGGTACGAGGAACGTCAGCCGGGTTTAGCGAGGAATTTCTAAGTGAAATCGATCGCGCTGTTCGGGCCCTGGGCGAGACAGCGTTACTCCATCGCGTTCGCTTTGCAGACGTGCGTCGGGCACCGGTACACCGCTTCAAATTCTACGGCGTTTACTACGTCATCCACCAAGATCAGGTTTGGGTACTGGCAATCTTTCATGGGCGACGGCATCCGCGGCGGCTGGAAGAACGGCGCGAACAAATTTGATAAGCTTGTCTGCGTGAGACGCACACGCCATCTTTGCCTCGCCATTGATCTGCGGTTTGTTTAAAACGACAGCGCACATTTTTATCCATGTCTCCGCTGCTCATTAAAATTAGTAAGGATTTTGCTACGCTTTGGACGACGATCGATCCGATCGGGAACGTGGCGTTGTTTGCCGGGCTGACCGCTGCGCTCACACGGTCAGAGCGACATCTGACGGCGCTGCGCGCTGTGATTTATGCCACTATCATCCTCGTGGCCGCCGGGACCGTCGGCCAGGTGATCCTCGACGCGATCGGCATTCACATGCACTCGCTCAAAGTGGCTGGCGGCATCATTCTGTTCCTGTTCGGTGTGCAGATGCTTTTCGGGAAAATGGATGCAAAGACGGAAAGATCGCCAGAGGAGGGGCGCGACCTGGCGGTGTTCCCGCTGGCCGTGCCTTCCATCGCCGGACCTGGCGCAATGATGGCAGTGATCGTCTTAACTGATAATGATGTTTATACCGTGCCGCAGCGGCTTGAAACCGGCGTTGTGCTTGTGGTGGTGCTCTTCATCACCTACATCCTGCTGCTTTTTTCGGATGCGATTCTGCGGGTGATCGGCCGGCAGGGCGCGTCCGTCCTGGTCCGTGTAATGGGACTCATCCTTTGCTCTCTGGCAGTGGAAATCGTGCTGACTGCACTCGGTGTCGGCGGGTGGACGACGCCGCCGCCGCGCTAGCGCGCAGGCGGGTACACGTGATCAGTGATTAGTGAAAAGTGATCGGTGATACGAAGAAAGCTGATGGTTGAGCGTTGAGAGTCAAACCGAGTCATGTTCCGACGATAGTCAGTTCTCCTTCGGCAGCTCCAGATAACCTTTCGAGCAGCTCGGCTGCGAGCGAACGAATGTGTTCCAGCCGATTTGTTCGGGCGCGGATCAGGATCACCGGAATTCGAAATTTGTTCAGGTCCTGCGGCGCTGCGAGTTTCCGGTCAACAGTGACAAACACATCGAATTCTCTTTCGGCAGCTCAAGTAATTCGCCGTTCTTGACTCCACTCTAGCCACGTTTCGGAACAGTAGTGACAACATGGCCGACGAGATCGCGAGCGAATCGCCGATCGACGCATTCGTCGAGGACGAACCTTCACTTGGTCGCAGCTGCGAGCCTGCACTCCTTTGCGTCTTCAAGAAATGAAATGACCTGCTCGCGTGAGACGCTTGGAAAACCTTCGAGAAAATCTTCGACGGAATCGCCGCCTTCGAGGTAATCGATGAGGTTCTGGATCGGGACGCGTGTGCCGGAGAAGCATGGCGCTCCGCTCATGATTTCAGAATCAATTTTGACCACCGAACTCATGGAACAAAGATTAACGGAAACGGCAATAATCCGCAACATTTAGGCGGGAGCCGAAACGAAGTAGAAGAAGCGATTGGCTATGAGTGATACGAAGAGAGTTGATCGTTGAGAGTTGAGAAGCCGCGCGCCAGATTCAACTTGCACTCGAAGGCGCTTTGGAAGTTGCAGCCGAACAAGACATCAAACCGCCGGCGCACGTTTGTGATTGGCCCTCCTTTTGCATCATGATGCTCTTTGAATATGTTTTGATGCATGAGGACGACAATCTCGATCGAGGATTCGCTCTTGCAAAAGGCGAAGAAAATTGCTCACGAACGCCGGAGTTCGCTTCGGGAAGTAATCGAGGACGCGCTGCGTGCGGCATTCGCTAGAGGACAAAAGGCGACCCGGTCCAGCTCGCACCGCCCGTTGAAGACGTTCAAAGGCACGGGGATTCAACCCGGAATCGATCTCAGTTCGTCGTCTGCGATACTGGATGCGATGGAATCGCGATGATTCTGCTGGACGTGAATGTTCTGGTCACGGCGCATCGCGAAGACGCGGAGGATCACCGGGAAATCAAATCTTGGCTGGAATCGGCCCTGCGCGACCCGGCGGGAGTGGCGGTCTCGGAACTGGCCTTGAGCGGTTGCCTGCGGCTCATCACGCATCCGAAAATCTTCAAGAAGCCGACTCCGCTGACTCAGGCACTTGAATTCGTCGACAATCTTCGTTCCCGCGACGAGGTGCATCTTCTGGGGCCTGGAGCTGGACACTGGAAAATCTTCGTGGATCTCTGCCGTCGAGGAGACGCGCGGGGCAATCTTGTGCCGGACGCTTTTCACGCCGCCCTGGCGATTGAGCTTGGCTGCGAATGGCTAACTCTTAATCGCGGGTTTGCGCGATTCCCCGGTCTGAAGTGGCGGCATCCGCTAGATTGAGTTTTGACGGTCGGCGGGAAATTGGTGTTTCGCCTGGCAGCATTCCGCTGAAAAAGGCCAAGGCTCTCGATGTCGGCCAATAATGAATCGACACAATATTCTCCAACGCCGGGTTCCTGGGTGTCGTAGAAATCTCTCGCCGCTTCCAGATCTTCAGCAGCGTCTGCAAGAACGCGAACTTGCTTCAACGGCGGAGGCGTTCTTTGAGCTCGTCGATGCTTAAAAAGTGCTCCTCGCCTGCATCAACTTTTGCCTTGCGCGCGGCGAGAATTCGCCGTGCCATTCGGGCGATTCGATTTCCTCCGGTTTCTTGGAAAGCGAAGTCCATAGCCACTCCATAGTTTGAAGTTGTTCGGCCCTGCTCAGACGCGACACTTCCTTTTTCAATTCAGCGACGCTCATCGAATGCAAACATCGCAGCCGCGATCGACACGCTCAAGAACTTCGACGCCCGAAAGCTTTCGGGGATGCTACAGAATTGCGGCTGACCCATTCGACAAACTCAGGGCAGGCTCCGCGGCCGCTACAGCAATGGAGTAAACGTCGCGGTCGCTTGAACGATCGATTAGGGTTCGGAGGGTCACTCTTTGTACACGAATGGAATGTGGTCGGGCGTGAGGATTCGCGCGATGTCCCGGACCATGACACTTGCAACGCCTTCAACCGGCTCCTTAGCCTGGTAGTTTATCCACGCAAGGATCGTCAGGCCCGTCTCCGGCGAGTAGTAGTCCGCTGTGTTATATCCGGGAAGCGCGCCGGTGTAGCCGTACCAACCTTCGCTGCACGTAATTCCGAGGCCAAAGGAAGTGTTGCCCAGGAACGGGATGCAGTTGATCAGATCCTTGTAGGTCCCGGGTCCACACGTTTTGCCGGTGGCGTACAGCTCGATCCAACGCCTGATATCGTTCATATCTGAAATCATCGCGCCGGCCGATCCCATGAACGCGACAGGAACCGTGTTGCTGATGTCTTCCCAGTTACCTTGCTTGTCGAGATGGTAACCGTGCACCCACGGGCTCGGCATGGCTTCTGTTTCCGGATAGGAGGTCTGTGTCAATTTGATTGGTTCCAACAGCCGCTTGCGGATCTGGTTTCCAACACTGTCTTTCGTGATCGCTTCGATGATCATCCCGATAAGCAAGTAATTGGTATTGCTATATCGATATCCTTTTCCGGGCGGAAAGTATGGTTTCTGCTTCATTGCCCATGCGACGAGCGTGCGCGGGTTGAAGTGTTTCGGGACCTTCCAATTCAACTGCGCGAACTCCGGGGTATCGTAGGCTTCGAACAGGCCGCTGCGCATATTGCAGAGCTCGCGCACGGTGATGCCCTCGGCATTCGGTATGGTAATGCCCAGTGAGAAGCGGCTGAGCGGGTCATCGAGACTGAGTTTTTTTTCGGCTACAAACTGGAGAAGGACGCTAATGACGAACGTCTTTGTATTGCTACCGATGCGGAAGTGATCAGCCGGAGTGAGAGGCACTTTCTTTTCAAGATCGGCGTCGCCAAAGGCACGAGTGAAGCTGCCTCCTTTGGAATCCCAGACGCCGATCAATGTGGCGGGAACGGGCGTGTGGCCGCCGTAGCGTTTGCGATCATTTTCCACAGCTGCCACGATCGCGGCTTGAATGGACGGATCCGCCACTGATTGCGCTGCCTGGGTAGAATTGGGGGTCGGCGATGTTTCTGTCGCAGCCGCACGCGCGTTGAGCACGATCGCCGAGAAAGTCAGAAGTAAGACGTATGAAGTAAGAATGGAGCGAACGGGATGAGCGACATAGAAGGGTCCGAGCCGGACTGGCAGTTGGCTGCGAAGGTAGCAGCGAGCGAGCGTGGGCAGCGAGCGAGTTTCAACGCGAAAGGTCTTCATAAAAAAGTGCGGAGGATGACGGATGAAGGCCGAACTAGCAAGCCTTGCCATTCACCCTGTTTGGATGGACTCGAGCTCTCGAATGTAGTCGGCTGGTAGCTGCCAGTGCTTTGCACCTGCGACAATCAGGTTCTTGTAATCGCAATCGGGCAATGGTGGATTGGGCTGCGGATGGCCACGATAAAGTGCAACGAGGAGCAGCCGTTTCGCATCGCCCTCGTGCCATACGTAACAAATCTCGCGAGTGTACTCGTTTTGGTCGTCGGGTCGTCCGGGGTTGAAGTCTTCGTCTTTGTCGAGGTTTTTCAATTCACTCTCCCGTAGCTCGTAAACGACACCCCAGACCTCTCTCGTTTCATCACGCAGGATGTCTGCAACGCCACATCGCCGAGAGCAAGACCTAAGCGTAAACGCCACCGATGTGACGGCAGTTTTGCCCGGCAAACAAATTTGGCGAATGGACACCGTTCCTTCATCTGGGCCCAGTCCATGTTCGAGTCGTATGCGAAATACAACGTCAGTCGTCGATTGTATGCGGCGTCGGAGGCCGGCAGAGCTTTAATGTTTCTTGTATCCGAAAAAGCCGCGGCTGCGGATGATGTCGGCAACTTGCGGCGGCACCATCTGGTCCCAGGTTTCGTCGCCCTCAGCGATGCGTTTGAGGACGTCTCGCGAAAAGATCGGGAGATATTTGGGATTATAGTTATCAAGCTGCACCAAACTGCCCCGACCGAGCAGGTAACTGTAGAGCGGTTGCAGGTCGGGTTTGACCTGAACCGTGTGAATGGTTTCTAATTCGTCTTTGGGACTGCGCTGCTTCGGATAGACGTAGACTTTCAAGTCGTTCTTAAAGAGACGGCCGAAAGCCTCGAGAATGCCACCGGGCAAGTCGGCATAATATTTTTCGTCGAACAACTCATACACACTCGGCACGCCCATGACGATGCCGATGCGTTCGCGCGTTCGCCAGGAGAGATACGCGGCCAGCCGGTAGTATTCGAAGTAATCGGAGATGAGCACGGTCATGCCGCACGCGGCCAGGACTTCGGCGCGCGCGAGAAAATCGCGACGGTCAACCTCTTTGCCGCCTGCCAGCAGATTGCGCATGGTCAATTCCATCAGAGCGAGGATGGGTTTGTTCGCCACCACAGGTTCCTGTTTAAACTTGATCAGGGCGCTCTGGAACATGTCGAGATTAACGTAAGTGACGGGACGAAAACTGCCGCGCTCGACCAGCACGGCTTTGTTATGCAACATGTCGGACGGCTGCAGCACTTCGCGGTTCGGACCGAACACGGCTGCGCCGCTCAGTCCGATCTGCACGAGCTTGAGCGCCATGACGCGGTTGTCCACGTTGCGAAATTCGATTCCGCTGAACTCGAGCATGTCGATTTCGAGACGGCGCGTGGTGAGGTTATCGAGCAACGATTCGACGAGTTCCTCCGGAACGTGGCTCAGGAAAAATGCGCCGTAACAAAGGTTGACGCCCACAATGCCGAGCGCTTCCTGTTGCGCTGATGCTTCTTCGTCGAGCATCCGCACGTGCATGACGACCTGGCTGGGCTCGTCGTTGGCGCGGCTCTGATACTTGATGCCCATCCAGCCGTGACATTCGTGCGTGCCGCGATAGCTCCGCGCCACAACGGTATCGGCGAACGCGAAGAAGGAAGTGTTATCGCCGCGCTCCGCCGCCAGTCGCTCGACGTCGAGCCCAAATTCATAGTCGAGCATCGCCTGCAGCCGGTTGCGCGAAACGTAACGATCAACGTGACCGTAGATGGCGTCGCTCACCTGCATGTCGTAAGCCGAGATGCTCTTTGCGACCGTCCCCGCGGCGCCGCCGACACGGAAAAACCAGCGCACCACTTCCTGGCCCGCGCCGATCTCAGCAAACGTGCCGTACCAGCGCGGATCGAGATTAATCCTCAGCGCCTTGGAATGGGTATCGAGTGGTTCCTCTTTCACGGGGTAAGAACAGAGAATGTACTACGAGCCATCTTACAATGTCATTCTGAGCGAAGCGAAGAATCTCTGATCATTTCTGGACCGGTTCCCAACGGAAATAAATCCGAGATGTTTCGCTTCGCTCAACATGACAGCGCCACTTAAGAGATTACTACGCTCCTGGGCGGATGAACGCGGCAAGGATTTGGTCGATGATCCCTCTTTGCCGTTATAGAATTTGCGCTGACCGGCTAGACAGATTCAAGGCAGGCTCCCCCGCCTCTGCAGCAACAGGAGAATTGCGGCCTCTAATGGTGACCTGAGGGCGTCAGGGTTTGCCGGGTTTTTTCTTGGCTTGCGGTTCTCCACCGGCCGGGCGAGGGCGATTGCCTGCACCTCCCATTTGCGGATGCTTCCCTCCCGTTTGCGCGTTACGCGCGCCCATTTGGGGATTGCGCGCAACCGCCTTCGGCTGGTGCGACACTTGATTCGTCAGATGCGATGCGTGAGCAGCGCCTCCAGCTCCGGCTCCTTTGGCGGTGTGCATTTTGGCCCGGTTTCCCGTAGCGGTTCTTTGGTTTCCGGTTTTGACCTTACCCCCGTTTACTCCACCGTTGCCTGCTCCGTGAAGATCACGTTCAGTTACGTTTCCCGGTTTGTTTCCACCTTTTCCCGCTCCTGCCGCAGTTTCGCGTCCTTTTCCGGCTTGCCCGGCGCCTGCGCCCTCGCGATTAAGTTCGGATGCGTTCCCGATTTTGTTTTCACCTTTGCCTGCGCCCGCTCCAGCTGCAGCGCCGGCTCCCTGTGCGCCGACCTTGCCTTCTCCCGTATTCTTGTTGAATGATTTGATCGCGTCGGGTTTGGGATGGCCCTTGTTCACGGACGCCTGGAGGTTTCGATCTTTGGCTGCCGCTTGCTGCCGCTCAAGCTGCTGTGAAGTTGGTGGCATTTTCTTAGCGTTCTGTGCAGCGGCTCTTTGTTCAGCAGTCGGCTGCGCTTTCACCCCATTGGGACCGTTAAAGCTGGCACGGTTAGCATTCACCTGCTTGTTCGTCACCGAGCGATCGACATAGGTGTTATGGATGACTGTATTGTTCACGCGCGTCACAGCGGTGTTATAACGGAAGGCGTTTCCTTCCCATCGGCCGCCCCAGTAGCCGTTCCCGTTGTAGCCATAGCCGTAGTTAATGCCTCCGTAATAACCGACAGTCGGCCCCCAGTAACCCTGGTTAAACGCGTAAACACCATTGTTCCAGCCCCACCATGGCGGCGTCCAAAGCACACCCACTGATGGTGGCGCGACCCAGGCGCCGGGGACCCAATAATAATCCCCGACATCATAACCGTAACCCCAGTAACCGGGAGTCCAGATGTAGCCTTCGACGGGGCAGGGCGGTTGCTCATATACCGGCAGAACCGGCGGAGCAAAGCCAACAGAGATATCTACTTGGGCGAACGAGCTCGCCAACGGAAGAGTTAGAAATAGAAATCCAGCCAAAACAAAGGAACGCAATTTCATCATAGTTGTTCTCCTAATAGGTAATTCGGCGGTGGTAATCAATCTGGTTCTGGATTGAGACGCGTACGCCAAGAATATGAGATCCTTCGACTGCGCTCAGGATGACAATGCCGCAGCCATTGTCACTTCATTCTGTCGAAGGTCTTTCGGAGAATTTCGACGTCGCTTGCGCCGCCGGTCTTTTCACGTGTCGCTTCAATCCACTTTTTCTCCAGCGCGTTTTTCGTCGGGCGATCGGATTGGTAAAACACGCCGAAGACGCCTGGGAACGGAAGGGTCGCCAGCTTGTACGCGGCCAATTCGTCCGTCACGTCATGTCGTAAGTCATCTTCGGGGGTGTTGTCCCATTTCTTTTCCTGGATCACTTCGAAGCTTCCGCCTTTCTTTGGATTGGCTGGATCGAACACGTCTGGGAAAAATTCGACGCATTCGCTCAAGCATTCGATGACGCTGAAGCCCTGGTGATCAAACGCGCGCTCGATCATTTGGATCATGTGATTCACCTGCGCGGCGTGGGTGCGCGCGATGAATGTCGCCCCGCCAGCGATCAGTTTTTTCATCGGATTAACCGGCTGATCGATCGCGCCGATGGGATCGGTCTTGGATTTGAAACCGATAGGCGACGTGGGCGAAGTCTGTTTCTTCGTCAGGCCGTAGACGAAGTTGTCCATGATGAAATAGGTCATGTTGATGTTCTTGCGCGCGCCGTGATCAAGATGGTTACCGCCGATGGAGAACCCGTCCCCGTCGCCGCCGAAAAGGAACACATGGAGATCGGGCCGGGCAAGGCTGATGCCGGACGCGAGTGGGACGGCGCGGCCGTGAATGTAATGCGCGCCGTGGCCGTTCACGAAATAGGGGAAGCGCGATGAACAACCGATTCCTGCAAGAGTGACGATCTTTTCGTGATCGAGCTGGCGTTTCTCGAGGACTTTGTAAAACGCAGCGAGCACCGCGAAATCGCCGCAGCCGGGACACCAGGTCGGGTGGTCGGCGGTGATGGCTTTCTTGGTTAATTTTTCCCGTGGCGGCTCAGCGATCGCCGGAGAGTCCGAGCCGGACTGGCGGTTGCCTGCCACTGCAGGTGAGGCGGTTGTCATGTTTGTTTCACTCATAAGATCGACATCATCGTTAACCAGCTCCTTGGGCGATAGATTCGGCGCGGGCAACATCGACATCTTGTTCGCCATTTCCTGAAACCGGACGGTTCGGTGAATAGCCCCTGACTGAGACAAACTTGCCGGGAAAAACCCCTTGAAGAATTTCTTTTACACGGAAGGTGAGACCGTCGGTTTTGGTGACGCTCTGAATTTTCGGTTCGCAATAGCGCGCGCGCAAAATAGTGGCGAGCTGGCCGTAGCCATAAAGGCCCTGATCGTTCATCTCCACCGTGACGACCCGCTTGAATTTCGCGAAGATTTTCTCGAGTCCGTTCGGTAACGGATGAACGTGGCGCAAATGCAAGGCGCCGATTTTTTCGCCGTGCTCGCGCCCCATCTTCACCGCGTCGTGAATCGGGCCGTAAGTTGATCCCCAGCCGACGAGCAGCGTGTTGCCTTCCTGATCGCCATAAACTTCCGGCACGGGAATTTCTTCGGCGAGTCTGCGCAATTTGTTGCGACGTTTCGCAGTCATGGCCATGTGCAGTTTCGGGCTGCCCGTGGGATGCCCCATCTCGTCGTGTTCGAGTCCGCCGATGAGCGGATATTTTCCGTCAAGGATGCGCGTGCCAGGCGGGATGTGTTGCGTGATACGCTCAAGATCATACGGCTTGAAGCCGCCCTCGCGTGGTGTGAGATCGGGCTTCGGGTCGACCATCAACTTCGGAAGATAGGGCTCGTCAAACGCTTCGATACGCGTAGCGAGCGACGTGTCGCTCAAAATAAAAACCGGCGTACTGTATTTGCGCGCGATCCGGGCCGCTTCAATCGCGATGTAGAAACAATCTTCGACGCTCGCTGCTGCGAGCACAACGCGCGGGCTGTCGCCGTGGCTGCCGAAGATGGCCTGATGCAAATCGCTTTGCTCAACGTTTGTCGGCAATCCCGTGCTCGGGCCGCCGCGTTGAATGTTGCAAACGATGAGCGGAATCTCTGCCATTGACGCCCAACCGATGGCTTCGGCCTTGAGCGAGATGCCCGGTCCCGCGCTGCCGGTGACCGCGAGATATCCTGAATAAGAAAATCCGAGAGCCAGCGACACCGCACCAAGCTCGTCTTCGGC